>Ga0247770_1001627_pt1 | contig 16266 bp, 3 predicted proteins | sample UWRJL136409B6_FD_179943 | JGI IMG/M metagenome (GOLD analysis project Ga0247770, IMG submission 179943) | Plant litter microbial communities from Arlington Agricultural Research Station in Wisconsin, United States - UWRJ-L136-409B-6 | ecosystem: Environmental > Terrestrial > Plant litter >... | reverse complement strand
CTGTGAGCTAAGCTTAAGTTTACACGCGAATAAATGAAAAGATTTACCGATAAGTACCGAATTAAGTAACCGACGTTTAAGGAAGGACTCTACTATAATGGCGAACAAGTTAAGGGACCGACTCTTTAAAAGGGGGATTACGTCTACCTTTTCTCTTAAAACCTGTATTTGAAATAACTTAGTAAGAAGCTTAACTTTAAGAGATATAGGCTGTTCTAAATTAAGAAAAAGGTCGTTACCTTTAATTACAAACTAGACTTACCTACTAGTATAAGGGTGCAGATTAAGGTTTTTCACATCTTACTTTTAAAACCTACCCTGAAGGGAGTTCCTTTAGAAAAGAAGATCGAGATCGATACTGATAAGGACGAATATAACTGTGACGACCCTGCAGGCCGTCACTTGGGCCAGGGCGGCCCGACGAATCCCCCGCAGAAGGAACAGTGTAAGAAGGACAGTGTATACTGTCCAGACGCATTAGGCTAGGGGTGTAAAGACTTGAAGCCCTTACGACTAATAAGGTGCTGCTCGCAACATACCGAGTGCTCGCACCACAAGTAGAGGAAACCTCACGAGCAGAACGCTCGCGTTATGTAAGGTGCTTACGTAACAAGCACTTACAATACTACGAGTAAGGTATAAAGTACCTCTTAGTTAGTTAGTATAGATAGTTATAGTTATGTCTATAACTACCGTAAGGGACTTTAATTCCTCACGCTAGTATTTAATTGTTCATTTATGTCTTACTGTTCAGACTTACCTCTGTACATTATAGTAACAACGACTTATAGTGATATTAAACCCTTATCTAAGAGTGTTAGTTTAATAAGCCGTCTTCGGAACACCTCTTACTTATTAACGTCTTATTATACGTTCTGTCTTAACCTACATTAGTCCTCTTAAGGCCTGTGTTAAGTGTAAGTTGTAATACAATACTAGCGTCCAGTTCTGAATGCTGTTTGTTAAATTCCCAGATATTACCTCTCTCTTACTAATATATTAACTTTTAGAAAAAGAAAAGAGATTAAGGAGGCGTAAGCTTAACCTTAGCTCCCTACTATTAACGAGTTAGCTACACGCTTTAAAGATTTGAACCTTAATTAGTAAGGATTAGTTAAGGAGCTTAACGAGGCCTTTCCCAGAGACACTAAAAGTCGCATTAGTCTTATTAAGAAACTCTAGACTTAACTTAACGTTATTAAACTAGAGAATAATGACTTTAAGGGCTTATAGAAGAAATAAGTGAAGCTCCCTTTACTGTTACACTTTAAGGGAGACTCTACGTAACTAGAATCTTGGATAGCTTAGCTTTAAAGTTATGTTACCTACTATAATGAGCAGTTCTTTAAGGAAGAAGGGAAGGTTAAGTTCGCTAAAGCCTTACTGGATAAAGTAGCTGTTTATTAGTATAAACCCTATACGAAGATAATTAACAACCTCTTTATAAATAGGGTATGGAAGGAGGCTCCTAAAACTTAAGCTCTTTTCGACGATTTTAATATCTTTATTAATTAACTCTAGACTGAGTTTAGAGAACTAGATGCCCCTAAGCGGGCTGAACAGCGCCTTATAGCCTTAAGGCAGATATCTTTAGTCCTTAAGTTCTCCACGCGCTTTAAACTGGAAACAGTAAAGACTAAGCTTAGCTAAAAGGTTTTAGTAATGCTGTTTTAAAGCGGTTTAAAGGAGTACGTTACTGGGGACCTTTATTAGGAAGACCGACCTAACCGTTTTTAGGAATTAGTTAAGATAGCTATTAAGGCTAACAACTAATATTATAATTACTATTATTAAAAGAACTTCTGGAAAGAATAAACCCCTTAGTTAAGCAAATCGAAGAAGGGGAACTAGTCGACCGCGATAAGTCACTATTCCAAGCTAATAGATATTAGTATAGTAAACCGCTAAAATCGACCTAACTGCAATAAGCCTTAACAATAGTAGTAACAGAAACAGTTTAAAGATCTGTCTTAAATCCAGTGTTTTAACTGCGATAAGAAAAGCTATATAGTGTAGTAATATCTGTCGTTAAAGTAAGTCGGTTAGAAACCTATCCTAGAAGGAGGAAAACACATTAGGTTTAACTTAAGAGATATTTATATTAGGATAGTAAGTAACGAAAAAGATTACACTTAGATAGATAAGTGTAATTTAGGAGATAAAGAAGAAAAGGAACCTTAAGATATAATATACCTAATCTTTAAGGGTATCTTAGAAGAGTTAATTACGGAGGTATAAGTTACAGAAGACCGACTCTAAAGTAGAAACTTAGAATTACTAAAGGTGCAGGTCGCGGAAGACTAACTTTAAGAAGAAATGTTCCAGTTAGCTGTTACAGGCTTTAAAAACCTTACCTTATAAGCTTAAGAACTAAGGAAGTCCAGGATAGACTTTAACTTAGAAGTCACTAAGATAGTAAAAGGAGTTAAAGAACTAGCCTTTTAAGTTACCTAAACGGTAAAGTAAGCCTTAAAAGGTAAAAAAGAACAAACTGAGAGAATCGAATTAGAGAAATGGAAGTTCTTCTTAACAGTACCTCTTAAGACTCTTAAACACTTTAAGCACGCTGAATGGATCAGCACCCTTACCTCCTTGGAAGAAGGATAGCTTAGATAGTTACCCTGTACTAAAGCTAATGTACTTTAGACTGGAACCCTAAAGGTCCCTTAAGAAGGCACGAAGTAAGTATATTAATAAAGGGTTTAGGAGCTGAAAGAGAAACATTAAGAACTGGTAGATAAAATAAAGGACTTATAAGTTAAAGGTCTTATAATAACGTTTAAGGATAGAGTAGTAGAGATTAAGTTAAAACTCTATAATAAAGTTCGTTTCGCTAACTAACTTAAATACTAACTTGTTAAAGAAGACTATTTCGTGGAGGAATAAGTTAAGTTACTGTTACTTAAGTTTTAAGAAGAGGTTTAGGAGAAATAATGTACTTAGAGATAAATAAAAGAAGAGAAGAAATAAGGCGTTACTTCCCCTATTCCGTACTTTATAACTGTAATATTAGTAATTAACATTAACTACTTTAGTTACAGAGATATACTGTGGATTAATTATATATATAATAACTGCGTTTTTAACTAGCATTATGGGCTTAAAGCCCTTTATAACCATTTCCTAAGCATATAGAGACGGGACTATGCTGTTATAAGGGTAAAGTTAGAACTAGCTTACTACTAAGTCTCTTACTCCTTAATAAAAGAGTTTAGTAATAAGCGGAAGGTTACTATAGTTAATTAAACTCTTATTACGTGTTAGTAAGGAAGAGTATTTAATAACTGCCCAGTCGTAACGTGCTTATTATATCTTAACGGAAAAGTTAGAGAGTGGCAGAAGTGGGAAGATTACTAACAGATCTAAGAGTAAAAAGACATTGCTGCGATCTAAGCCTGTAAAGTGTATTATTGACTTGTTAAAGATTTTAGGAATATTGTACCGTTTAAAGTTAACTAGACGCTAAAGCGTGAAAACCTAGGAAAGGTTAATCGCTAGATTTACTGGAGCTGCTTATTTTTCTAGAAGGAATTAGGAAAAGGCTGCAGGCCTTTTAGAAGGGCTGGAAATTAATAGTTTGCTAGTTAGTAAAAATCTTAAGAAAAAGAAGAGGTACTTAAAGGTTAAGCTGGATAAGACCTTAAAGATAAATAGTTGTTATAATTTAGATATTAAGGAAGTATAAGTACTATTCTATCAGTATTGATATAATAAACGGAAGAGGGAGGCTGTTTAGGGTAAGAGTAGTGATTAATAGTAGGAGTGCTTTTAACTTAATATACCTTTTATTAATTAACTGAAGGAAACTCCTTAATAAAAGGTATAAAGAGGTTATTCCTATATAAAATGGAGAAGGAGGCCTGTACCAGTACAATAATAGTAAAGTTACTTACTACTTACCACTCCTAATTAAAGTGGATAGGGATAAATAATAAGTAGACTTTAACGTTATATTAGTAGTAAAGTATAATATAATCTTAAGTTTATTATAGTTAGAAAAGTATAACCCTGTAATTAATTAAAGGAGTAGCTACCTTACCTTTAGTAAGTCCCCTAACTGTAATTACTGTTCGGAAAAGGTTAAGAAAGTACTAAACTATTTTAAAGATATATAAAGTATTTAGAAACACATTAAACCCTTAGAACTAAGTACGGTTTAGGTTAAGTTTACAAAGACGGTTAAAGGATTAGAAAGTTTACTATATTACTTAAATAACGATTTAGAAGGTAGAGGAAAGCAGGAAGTTAATCTATAAATAAGCGAAAAAATCGATTTATCTAAAGTACTTACTAAATATAGGAAGTTTACCCTGTTTCGAAAAAAGATACTATAATTACTAGATTACGGATTAGGGGATTACGAAATTAAGCTAAAGCTAGGAGTAAAGCTCTATAACTTCTAGCTTTACTATCTAAACTCTTAATAAGCTAAGGCTTTAAGGGAGTACGTTAATAAGAACTTAAAGAACAGGTTTATTGTGGAATCTTAGTCCCTAGTAAGGTACTTAGTGCTGTTCGTCTTAAGAAAGGGAGACGGTAAGTTACGTATAGTTATTAACTACCAAACGTTAAATAAAGATATAATTAAGAATCGCTATTTATTACTACTTATTGCGGAAATGTAAGAGTAGATTATTAAGGTAAATTAGTTCTCTAGCCTTAACTTCCCTATAGGGTTTAACTACGTTAGAATAAAGGAGGAGGATAAGTATAAGATAGCTTTCCAGACTCGTAACGGGTATTACTAATACCGTATTATACCGATAAGATTAATAAACGCTTTAGTAACCTTTTAAAGCTTTATTAATAATGTCCTTTACCCCTTCCTTAATAAGTTTGTCTTTATATACTTAGATAACGTTTTAATCTATTCTGAAACTTTAGAAAAATACTGAAAACATATACGACAGGTTTTAATAGCTCTTGAAAAAGTAAAGCTAACAGTAAACCTAGAGAAGAGCTACTTTTACGTTTAAGAACTGAATTATTTAAGGTTTAAAGTAACCCCTGGAAAGCTTGAAATGTAACTAGAGAAGACAGAGGCAGTTAGGGATTAGCTTACTCTGAAGAACTAGAAAGAGTTATAAACCTTTATTAGCTTCGCGAACTTTTATCGTTGTTTTATTAAGTACTTTATAAAGATTGTAAAACCACTTTATAAACTTACAGGTAAGAGAAAGCTGTTTAAGTAGACTAATAGATAGCAGAAAGCGTTTAAAGAACTTAAACACGCTTTTATTATAATACTAGTTTTAGCCCTTCCTAATTTCTTAAAGCTTTTCTAAGTCGAAACAGACTCCTTAGAATTCGCAATTAATAGAGAACTTAGCTAAGTTTAGGACGATAGGAAACGTTACCTAATTACCTTCTTATCGAAAGGAATTCACAGCTTAGCCTTACGATATCTAATTTACGATAAGGAACTAATGGTAATTATTTAGTGCTTTGTTAAGTAAGTACTGTATCTAAACGGTATAGAAGAACTAGTTTAGGTCTTTTCGGACTATAATAACTTCTAGTACTTCCTGACGAAGGAACTTAGTTTACGGTAAGTATAATAAGTAGAATTAATAGCTTTATTCCACTTCCAGATTCACTATATTAAAGGAAAAGATAATAGGTAAACTGATACTTTTAATTAGAGATAAGACTATAAGGATGCTAATCCAGTCCTAATCCCTATTATTATATTTAATAAAGTTAAGAACAGTATATTAGAGTATACATTATAAGTATTAGATAACTAAATACTAAAATAAATTATTAACATCTGCATAAACTTATAGATAAAGTATAATATCTATTAGTAATAATAGGACTTCTAAGTAAGAAAGTTAACAGAAAGAACCTATAAGTATAGGTGCCCTTTAGGAGACTTCTTAGGACACGTGTAAGACTGTAGTAAAGAGTGCCTAAAGTATTTAAATTACGATAAAACTAGTTATTAGCTGGAATAGCTGTTAAAAGGCGTAGACAGTACACCTAAACTAAAAGTAAAGCTTTAGTATTAAGAGAAACTGTATATTTACAATTTAGATAAACGAAAAGAGTACGTTTAGCAGGTTTATAAGTCCCAACTTAAAGGATATATAAGCTAAGCTAAGACTCTTATATAAGTTTAGCAAGCGTACGTTTTCTTAAAAATAAAGAAGTTAGTTAAGGAAGTAGTTAATAATTACAATATCTGCTATAGGAAGTAGAACTAACGTTATAAGCCTTATAAACTTCTTAAACTACTCTTTATACTATAAGTACTGTAGAGTTTAATCTCGTTTAACTTTATTACTAAGATCTTAAAGTTTAAGGACCTTATTATAAGAGTTACTTATAATTAGATCTTTATAATAATTAACAGATTAATGAAATGGGTTTACTTTCTACTAACCTCGAAGGATATGATAGTGGAGTAACTTGCTTATGTCTTCGAGAAAGAGGTAGTTATACGACATTTCTGGCTAAATAATATCGTTACGGATTAAGATAAGCTGATTATATTAAAGTTCTAGTAAAGGTTAATGTAAAGAATAGGTGTGAAAAGTAAGCTTTTAACAGTATTCTACTTATAAATAGATAGTTAAATAAAGTAAGTTAATTAAATACTTATAACGTATCTTTAAACTTACATTAACTTTAAATAAGACAATTAGCTTAAACTATTGCTAACAGTATAGATAGCTTATAATATAACGTTAGTTAAGTTAACAGGTATATTACTGTTCTTCACTAATTACAGTAAAGAGCCTGAGCTCTGTTAAGGCCTACCTACTAGTACCTCTTAAGCTACAGTCCGCGCAAACCGAATGTAAGAACTGTATAACTACTTATAAGCCGAACTTAAGTTTATATACGAACAAATGAAGAAGTTTACTGATAAATACTAAATTAAGTAACCAGTACTTAAGAAAAGACTTTATTACGATAGTAAATAAGTTAAGGGACTAACTCTTTAAAAGAGGGACTACGTTTACCTTTTTTTACAAAACTTACGTTCGAAGCGGCTTAGTAAAAAGCTTAACTTTAAAAAGTACAGACTGTTTTAGATTAAAAAGAAAGTCACTACTTTTAATTATAAACTAAACCTACTTACTAATATAAAAGTACGAATTAAGGTTTTTCACATCTCACTTCTAGAACTAGCTTTAAAGGGAGTTCCTCTGGAAAAGAAAATCGAGATCGACGCTAACGAGGACAAGTACAATGTTAAGGAAGTCGTGGATTTACAAAGAGGAAAGAATACGTTTAAGTATCTTATTAAGTAGTTAGATTACAGTATTAAGAGCAACTTATAAGAACTAGTTAAGAACCTTAAATACTTAGACTTAATTACAAAGTTTTACCGAAAGAATCTAAACTAACTAAAATTACCCGTAAAGAACGTAGGGTAAAGGTTAAACTAGTTAATGTAGCCTTAAGGAGGTAAACTAACTAATTTACTCTGGAAATAGAAAAATAAGATAAGATCTGACATTTAAACTGCTAAACTGAAGAGTAAGACTACTGTAAGACTTAGAGCTTAGGAAGCAGTAAGGAACTCTTTAGTAGGTATGGAAGGACATTTGTTAGAAATCTTAGCTAAGGTTATAAGGACCTTAGACTTAATAAGGAGGTAGGATTTCCGGAGCTTCTGACGAGCTTTATATAAAAAATAAGCGCTGTTAAGGAAAGAAATTAGTAAAAAAAAAGAAAATAAGCAAAAGTTACTAAGACTCTTATAGGAAGTCGGACTTATAACCTCTTATCGGAGAAGGTAGTTATAAACCAAGTTATGAAGCGGCTACTCGCTGCGGAGACCTTATTAGAAAGTTCCTCTAATTAAAAGACTCTACGTTATTAAGAGAGGTGTTTAGCTTAGCCTCTTTACTTTCTTAGAACTTTAACAGTTCCACTTTACGACTAAATGCTTTCGCAACTTAGTCCTTAAGATAGGACTGTTATTTATAGAGGCGCATTAAACGTGTTAATGCTTTTTAAAGCTTAACAGTGGCCTTATGGAGCTGCTAGGTAGTAGACTTAACTTAGGAGTTAAGGTTCTACTTTTTAATAAGAAGAGCTTTTAACTTCACTTTACTAACACTAAAAGCGTTACATTAAGAAGGCTAGTGCCTCTTTAAACAGTAATCGTAACTGTCGGACCAGTTTAAAACCCAGCAGACGAGCGGAGGGTCGGCAGACTTACAAAAAGAATAAGGGGACATTTCGCTACTAAACACGTATATATAAGCTGTAAGGTTTAGACGGTGGTTAGTGTTTTTGCCCTGTTTCTGTTTTAAGACCTAGGAGCTAGACACTTATTGCATAGTAAAGTAATGAAAAGAGAAACTTACCTCTTAAGTTCTTTATGGAAAAAGAACGTTAAAGAGGAGGAATTATATAACGACCCTACAAGCTGTTATTTAGGCTGGGGCGGCCTAACGAATCCCCTGTAGAAGGAATAGTGTAAGAAGGACAGTATATACTGTCTAGACGTACTAGGCTAGGGGTGTAAAGACCTGAAGCCCTTACAACTAATAAGGTGCTGCTCGTAATATGCTAAATACTTACACCACAAGCAGAGGAAACCTTACAAGCAGAACGCTTACGTTATGTAAAGTGCTTACGTAACGAGCATTTGTAATATTACGAGTAAGGTACGAAGTACCTTTTAGTTAGTTAGTATAGATAGTTATAGTTATATTTATAACTACTGTAAGGGACTTTGGTTCCTCACGCTAATATTTAATTATTTATTTATGTTTTACTGTTTAGACTCACCTCTGTGCATTATAGTGATAATAACCTACAGTGACATTAAACCCCCATTTAGGAGTACTAGCTTAATAAGCCGTCTTCGGAACGCCCTTTACCTGTTAGCGTCTTGCCATACGTTCTGTCTTAACCTGCGCTAGTCCTCTCAAGGCCTGTGTCAGGTGCAGGTTGTAATAATAACGTTAAGGAAATTATAGATTTACGAAAGGAAAAGAACACGTTTAAATATCTCGTTAAATAGTTAGATTACAGCCCTGAAAGTAACTTATAAAAGCCTGTTAAAAATCTTAAATGCCTAGACCTAATTACGGAATTCTACTAAAAGAATCTAAACTGATTAAAACTAACGATAAGAACTAGAAAGATAAAATCTAATATCTAACTTATTAAACTGAAGAGTAAGACTACTGTGGGATATAAAGCCTGAAAAGCAGCAGGAAACTCCTTAATAGGTATAAAAGGATAGCTGTTAGAACCCTTAACTATAGGTTATAAGGACTTTAGACTTAAGGAGGTAAGGCCTTTAGAGTTAGTAAGCTTTACACGAATTACATATATAGCAGTACAGAGACTGGAATTACAGATCGACAACCTATAAGACAACTTACCCCCAGGAGCTAAAGGGCTTACATTCCGTTACAGGCTTAAGGAAAGAGTTAGTAAAGGTAAAAAGTAAGTTAGTATACCTTAAGGTCTTTTAAACCAGTTATATAACAGTATGTGGTAAAAAAGCGTGTCTACGCGATAAGTGTCTATTAAGAATGGAGATTAGTATACGGTAAAAACCAGTTAATGTTAATAAAAAAGGAAAAAAGTTATAACACGTCTTACAGTCCTTGGACTACAATCCGTACTATAAAGGCCTTTATAGGAGTTAAACTTACAACCTCTCGCCTTAAAGGGTAAGCGTGTTACCTTTACGTTAAAGAGCTGTTTCATTTATTAAAAGAAAGGAGCGACAGACTAGGTTAAAAAGAGGTTACCGGCTGTAACAACCCCTTAAGAAAAGAATTACGTGCTGGCCCCGCTAGAAAACTCCCCTAGTCGAACTTAGAAACTAGAGCGGTCGCCTCCCGAGCCTTACGCTCCTCCTCCGCCATAATGTCAAACTCGTGGCTAAAAAGTTCGTTTACCCGACGCGCTAATCCCTTCTGCTAATCCTTAAGACGTAGAAGTTTAAAGGCCGTGTTGTGAAAGAGAAGAGCAGTCTTACACTCCTTAATGTTAAGACGCTTCTTTTCGTCTAGAACCCTGTATAATACAGATAAGTCGTTTTTATAAACGTTATAAGATAAGTGTGTAATTTTACTAACCGCTACACAGTAACCATATAACTTACTTTTACTAGCTACTTTACAGTTTAATAGGTCTAGGTGGCGATAGTGACTACACTTTATAAGTATAACGATTTTAAATGTAAGAATAAATTCAACGTTAATAATATAACGTTTGGTTAATAAAGGCGCTACGTTTCTCCTATTCTTAATTACCCGGTTAGACGACGTAACAGTTAGTAAAGGAAGGAAGGTACGTATAAGTAGTTCTTTATAAAAAAAGAATATTAAAGAGGGGGAATTATGTGACGACCCTGTAAACTGTTACTTAAGCTGGAGCAGCCTGACAGATTCCCTGTAGAAAGAACAGTGTAAGGAGACAGTACACACAGTATTACACACTAGGCTAGGGGTGTAAAGACCCGAAGCCCTTACGACTAATCGTTAAGTAATTACTCTAATCTCACTAAAAGCACAGTAATTACAATAATTAGAGGCGTTCTGATCACTCTAATCACTCCTCGTGTTAAATAAGCACAGTGATCAAGGTATAAAGTACCTTTTAGTTAGTTAGTATAGATAGTTATAGTTATACCTATAATTACTATAAGGGACTCTAGTTCCTCACGCTAGTATTTAATTATTCATTTATATCCTACTATTCAGACTTACTTCTATATATTATAGTGACAGCAACCTACAGTGACATTAAACCCCCTGTCTAAGAGTGTTAGCTTAATAAGCTGTCTTTAGAATGCCCCTTACCTGTTAGCGTCCTGCCATACGCTCTGTCTTAACCCGCGCCAGTCCTCTTAAGGCCTGTGTCGGGTGCAGGTCGTAATACTTTTATAATAATTAATAAATAATATAGCTAATAGTTAAAGAAAATAAGAGAATAAACACTAAGTTTTAACACGTTAATATTTATAATATGTAAGCTTATTAGGAGTACGTAAAAGGCTTATTTAAAGTTACGTATCTGCTTACGTAACAGATACTAGCAGATAGACTTACTAAACTGCTCTTTTAGTAGCGTTTCGAGCACTTTATAGCGCTTGTGAAGTTAGAGGACACTAGTTACATTAGTTATAAGAGTAAAGGAACTGTTATAAGGGAGTTAAAAGATTAAAAGAGCACTACTCCTATAGTCTCTACACGTAATAGTATATCTGTGCCTAAAGGCGTAATAAATAACAAAATAAAAACGATAGGTAGCTAGACAGTGCGCTTAAGCACGGCTTGTTAGATTGATAAGCTTGTTAATTAGAGCTATAGCCCGCTCCTTAAGAGAGCCGGAGCTCCTTACACCACTAACAACAGTACCTTTAACTAACTCCTCTTTGCTTTACAGAGCTAAGGGCTCTGTAAGGAGCGCGTGCAGCATTACCCTCTGTTTCTTAAGCTCCTAATATAAGCGGTTAGAATAGAACAGCTTATAAAATATACCGTACTTACAGAAGCTAGCGTACCAGCCGTTACGGCAGTAAGGAACTTCCTAGCGAAGGGCTTTATTAAGAAAGGACTAAACGGCAGGTTAGTAGAGTATGTAAATAAGTTTATAAAGAACGTACACCTTTATATAAGAGTGTTTACTTACATAATAAGCATAGTAAGCCGAAGTGCTTATATAGTCGAAACAGTAACTATCACTATTACTAATAATAACGCTCTTAAAGCACTTAAGGCAAGCCTCACCACACTTATTAGTAGGGGTAGGGTGTAAGGACTTAGGGGTGTGGTAAGCGGGTGATTAAGCCGATTTACTAATCTTAAAGTTAGTAAATTAAGCATTTATTAAGAAGAAAAGAGCAGCTTATATAGGGGTTTACAGATTAGCTGTACTATAAGTAAAGTAATAAGAAGTTACAGAAGGCTCCTCCTCCTCCTTATCCTTATCCTTATCCTCCTCTTAGTAAAAGGGTAAGTAAGTAGGTAAGATTAAGCTAAACGGCTTAGGTAATAAGGTTAGGGTGCAAGTATGGGGTGTAGGCTTTTTAACACTTAAATTAAAGTTAGCTATTACTCTTAAATAATAAGAATAAGCGAAACTTACACTGTAAACGCTCTCTGTTTATTAAGAAGCTTTTAACTGTAGTTAATTAGAATTAGAGTAGAAGAAAGAGCGGTAGAAACACTTACAAATAAGACTAGTTACGCTTTTAACGAGAACTAAAAGGTGTAAGAGTAGGTTAGTAAGCAGAAACGACAGTTTTTTTAAGCAGAAGGAGCAGGACTTACGTTTTCTTAAGGCGTGAGCCCGCAGTCTTTACGTTAGCCATAGTGGCCGGGAGCGGGGACGAGAATAGTAGTGTTCTTAATTTTTTATATTCGCTTAAAGAAAGTAAATAAACGGGGAAAGATCGTAAGCTTTTAATATGGAGTTAAGAAGCTTAGACTACCGCATAAGCTTACTGCTTTCGGTTTAGTGTGTGCTAAAAACGTAACTACGTACTAACTTGAGCAGCACAATTTGGGAAGTTACAGGCTTAACTAACCTCCAGACCTTATTATTTTCTATCTACAGCGAACTTCTTTTCGAACGTTTAGGCGCTTAAAACTGCGTTCTAAGCACCTAAAGGGTGTGTCGAACTGTAACGGCAGTTCTTAGCGCTCAGGCACGCAGGCACCTTACCGCTCCAGGCTTGCCTGGAGCGCAGGGGCCTTAGATCATGTGCTCTCCCCACACACAGGGAGCTTCCATTTGTATATAACTGGGGAGTGCTTCGCACTCCCCTTTTCTACCAAATTAAGTCACTTTGCAACTGCACTTCCGCTGCTCCCATAAGCTCCGTACCCTCAGTGAAACGTTCCACAGCTATTCTGGCCGCTAACGGTGCTAATAGGCCTTGGGCCTCTTCTTCAGGCGACGGTCCAGTGCTAACTTATAATCTGGCCTTCTAGAGGGTCTATCCGTAGGGTTGGTTAGCCCTGTTCGATATCTAATCGTAAAATCGTAGGGTGTTAGCGAAAAACACCATCTGACCTGCTTACCTGTAACACCCCGAGATCCATGGTCAAAGAGCACCTTGGGATCTATAGTCAAAGAACCAGCCGTGTGCGGCACGGCTTGCCGTGCTGATTACAAATGGTTGCAATAAAGAGGTGGTGGCTAACAAAGAAACCATAGTTGTATATAAAGAACCGTTAGGTAGCCTCTCAACTTCAGAGAGGCTAGGCTTTAATTGATCACTCACCCAACCCCTAACACTACACTCCATCATCTTGCAGCGAAACCCCCTATCCTCGTCTACTTAACGCACCTTGCGTAACATTACTATTAAGTCTGGGTTGCTTTATAAAGCCCTGTAGGTTCTGTTGATCGGTCCACACTTCGATGGAGTGGTTGCTGCCTTCTAGGTAATGCTGCCAGTGCTTGAAAGCTGTCAGAAGGCACGGTACTCTTGGAAATCGTTGGTTGTAACTGTGTGATTGTATTGCTTGTGTGGTTCTGGCTGGAAGCCAGAACCACCTTCTTTTATAGACCTATCTGCAGGATTCGACTTCGTTACCATAGTGGCTCAGACTCAATGGCGTCCTAGCAGTGCCAGGCATCTAGCCGGCTCCGCTGACTAGATGCTCAGGGCTCCTAAACGCCTTGTTTTTAACAATAGAAAGAAGTTGGTGTTCTAGCACTGCGTGCCTAGAACTACCTTCTTTCTGACAAAAGCTTTAACAATCGAATACATCTCCTTATCAAGGGTGCTGTATCTGGCCTCAGTATCTTTAAATTACCGTAAGTGGAATGTAACAGGGTGCTAAATCCCGTCTTCGAATAACTGCAAGTAAATAACTCCTAATGCGACATCAGAAGTATCGGTTTCGACTTTCAATTGCTTAGCTAGGTCGCAATACTATAAGATAGGTATCTTCGTAAATACATCCAGTAATATGTAGAAGACTTGTTATTACTTACGGCCCCATTCTTTCTTCAAATCGCTAATTTTCCTTTCATTCTTACTACCTCTTAATAGCCAGCTCAAGGGGCGGCTGTGGCTGACGTACTGTTGTATAAATCATCGATAAAAATTGCAAAATCTAAGGAAAACTTACACATCTTAACAGGTCTGGGAGGGGTAATCTTTCCACTCCTAAATTATATAAATCCTCTATAGGTCTATTTAGATACTGTCCTTATTAATTATAATAACCAGGAATTCTATCTCCTTCTAGTAAAATTCGCACTTCTTCAAGTTATCATATAATTCGAATTCTTGTAGCCATTGGTACACTTATTACAAATGCTCTGTATACTCTTCCTTTAATTGAGAGAAGATAAGAATATTATTAAGGTAAATAATGTAACAAAAGTCCATAAGGCCACGTATAGCTTAGTTAATGTAGGCCTAGAACGTAGCTAGAGCGTTCGTTAGCCCAAACGGCATAACTAGGTATTCGAAATGGCTATATCGAGTCTGGAAAGCTGTCTTCCATTCGTCGCCTTCTTGGATCCGGATCTTATAATATACATCTTGAAGATCGATTTTGCTAAAGACTGTAACGCCGTTCACGCAGTTTATAATTTCGCTAATCAGGGGTAAGGGATATCGATTCTTTACTGTAACAGTATTCAGGCCTCAATAGTCCACATAAAGCTGTAAGGTTCTATCTTTCTTGGGAACGAAGAGAATAGGGGCTCCGGCTAAGCTTTTCGAATTCTGAATAAACCCCTTTTAAAACTTTTCTCCAGGTAAGCTCGCAGGACCTCTAACTCGGCTGGGGAGAGTGGATAAAGTGCGCCATACAGTGGTTATTAGCTTTTTTGAAATTGAATTGCAAGGTCGACTCCTGGCCTATAGAGTGGTAAAGTGGCTACTTTTTCAGCTGCGAACACATCGTTGTATTATTGTAATTTTAAGGGCAGGGTATTCGTTTCCGGTGTCTGACCGTCCTTCGATCGATATAAGGGGTTTATTATAATAACGTAAACCTTCAGGTTTTTCCAGAGGTGCCTTTTAAACTGCTTACTAGTTTCAATCTTCATTTAAGGCTTTCCGTTCCTAAAAAGCGTGTACTGCCAGGTTCAGGTTCTAGGGCACAGGAGCACGTTCATATTCTGTAAGGCAGGCATTCCTAATGGTAATAGTGTATCTCCAGGATAGCGTTCTATAGCGAGAAATGGTCAAAGGTGTTGTCGTATAATACCATACGAGTCTTAAAGTGTGTACCGCACCCAGTAGGCTCCGTGAGACTATGTTTTAAGGGCTCCGGCAACCTCGATTCATTAGGGATACGGCTTCTTATACGGCTTCAGGTTATAGGTTCTAGCCTAAGCCACATCTACGCAGTCGGCTTCTGCGCAGGTATCGAAAGCTATAACAACACGGATTTCTTAGCCTAGCCATAATACAGTACCTGTAATATAAAACTGCCCTGCAATAGGGAAACCTTCCTCTAGCCCCGTCCTCTTGGCCCTCTTGCTTGCAAGGGTGTGCGGGGAGAAAACGTTGTGCTACGTCCACGATACCGCGGCGATGGGCGTCGGGGCAGGGCCAGTAGAGGCAAGGAACGCGCTGGCGGCTGAAGCCAGGCGAGTGGCGGAGGAAGGAAAGAAGGCCGGGCTGGAGTTCGATCCGGAAAAAGGCCGGTGGCTACAGTTTGGAAAAGGAAGGGAGCTTGGGCTACGGGTCGGAGGTAGAATCCTACGCTCGGAAAGAGAAACAAAGGAGTTGGGAGTGGTGGTGAGGTCGGACCTCACCTTTGGCGCCCACGTCAAGCGACAGGCGGCCAAGGCTGCGAGGGCCTCGGGCTTCGTCAAGCGAGTGAGCAACACGGTCAGGGGGTTACAGCCAAGGGTGGCGGTGGCGGCTGTAAGTGCCCTGGCCGTGTCAAGGGTTACGTACGGAGCGCAGATTTGGTGGAGAGGGTTCGAAGGCGCTGGTAGGCCCAAAAGAACTGGGCCAATTAAGCGTAGGAAGAGGGGGGCGGTGGGCATGGAGGAGGTGGTTCGGGGGGGTCTGTTGAAAGCGGCCAGGGCCGCCCTGCCGGTGTGGAAAACGACCCCTAAGGCAGTCCTGCTGAGGGAGTCGGGCCTCGGACCGGTTTGGGCGCTGCTGGACCGGCTGAGGGCGAAAGCCTGGCTAAGGCAGGCGAGTGTGCCGGAGCACCACCCCCTGAAGGCGGCACTGCGGTTGGGCAGGTTCAGGCAGAGGGCGGTTTTCAGGCCACCCACGCTGTTGGAGGGGCCCCCGCCCGCGGACGGGTCGTCCTGTCCCAGTTGCAGGAACAGACGTGGGTCCGTTCGCTTGCT
>Ga0247770_1001626_pt1 | contig 16270 bp, 11 predicted proteins | sample UWRJL136409B6_FD_179943 | JGI IMG/M metagenome (GOLD analysis project Ga0247770, IMG submission 179943) | Plant litter microbial communities from Arlington Agricultural Research Station in Wisconsin, United States - UWRJ-L136-409B-6 | ecosystem: Environmental > Terrestrial > Plant litter >... | reverse complement strand
CCCGTCTAGGAGTGCTAGCTCAACAAGCCGTCTTCGGAACGCCCCCTACCTGTTGGCGTCCTGCCATACGTTCTGTCTTAACCCGCGCCAGTCCTCTCGAGGCCTGTGTCGGGTGCAGGTCGTAATACTTTTACTGTTAAGCCTTATATTCTTATAAAATATATAAGGGCTGATCTTAAAACAGTCCCCTATAAGGTATCTGCTAAATTAAACGTTTTTAATTTTAATTCTATTATATATCTTAATGTTTTATTAAAGACGATAGTGAATTTCAGAGGTTAAATAACAGAAGTAAGAGTGCTTTAAAAAAAAGTAAAGGTATAAGAGTTAGAAAGCAGAAGCTAAGTCCTTAACGGTTAAATACGCAGTATGAAAAAATATAAAAGGTAAAGATAAGATTGTTGATTTTTAAAATCAAGATTAATTTCAACTATTTTTATACAGAATTAAATCTAAGCTCACTTAGCTAAAGTTAAAGCATTTTAACATACTGTAGCATAGCGTGCCGAAAATGGTACTTAGCTTAAGTAGAGGCAAGTAAGCGTAAGTACATCCTGAGTAAAGACTAAGCTAGCCTTAAGCCGACCTTAAGCCGGGGTGAGCAGTGTCACGTAGGCAAGGTATAAAAAGGAAATTTTTAGTGCCCAGATTCGTCTTATATAACAGCTACTTCCAGTCTATCGGTAATTTCAGAAATTTACCTACCTTACACACTATTACAACCACACTCCCTTCGTACCTAACAAGCTGAGTTCGTCTGCGTAATCAACGCAAGCCTCCATGGCAGCGCATTATACTCCCCCTGATTCAGCGCCGGATCCAGCCCCTGATACAAAAACCTCAAGCCACACGGATCAATTGTCAGCGTCTGATCCGTCAACTCCCTAACCACCTCCCCATGACTAATACTCTTCGTCCACGGCGTCCCCTCAAACACCACATTCGCCGCCCCGGCCCAAGGATTTGCCTCGCTTGCCGCCAACTCCTTCCACCCACTCTCGATCCTGTCCGACGTCCAGCTCCTAAAATACCGCTCCCCTGTCGCCCCAATCGCCTCCACCAACAGCAAATACCCGCCGCCCAACACTCGATACACACACGCCGCCTCGAACAAATCCTCCTTCTTCCCCTGCAGCGCAATCACCGGCTCGCTCATCCCCGCAGGGAACTTCGCGACCGTCGTCTCCGAGCGATACAGCTGCCCGTTATCATCCGACGAAAACAAATGACACTTTGCCTCGTCGCAGATCACCCACATGTCCACCCAGTACCCGGCGCCGATATTGTCCGTCACGATCTTGGGCTTCCCCGCGGGGTAAAAGTTCGTCGGCGCAGACCACCCCAGCGGGTCGCTGATGTTCTTGTTGGTCGAGTATGCGGCATTTCCGTTCTGGTAGATCAGATACCACAGGCTGTGGGGCGCGAAGAAGAACACCTCGGGCGCGGCGCGGTACCCCGTGCCGATGGGCGATTGGTCAAGGTAGTGGAAGGGGGCGGAGCCCGCGGCGGCGAAGGAGGTGAAGGAGAAGTAGACGAGGTTGTACCCGGCGGATTGGGAGGTGCTGGCGAAGACGTGGTAGGTGCCGTTGATGAGGACGATGGTGGGGTCTTTGATGCCGGCGAGGTTGCGCGCGTCGGGCTTGGGGAAGATGAGCGGGCCCGTGGAGGTCCATGTGAAGTTGGAGGTGAGGGATTTGGATTGGCGGGGGGTGAGGTTGGAGGGGATGATGCTGGCGAAGGCGCAGCTGGCGGCCGCGAGGAGGGCGAAGAACTTCATGGCTGTGGGACGGACGCAGCGGTGCAGGTCGTCGAGGGGCTGTTTGTTGAAATTTTGGATGGACATCGCGGGCTCTTATACCGTAGCTTTGGTGACGCGGAGGCATGATGGGGGTAAAAGTTAGTCGTGGCTCGATATTAAACTGAAAATGTTCCTCCAATCAATATCCCGTCTTTCCCCTAAGAGATGGGAGGCGCGCCAATCGGTCTGCTTTCCCGGTACCTGGATGTCGTATCGCACGTGTTGTTTTGGCCGCCGAGTACTAATTACCCGTTAGCCTTTCCCATCGCTTGAAATGGGGTTCCGGGAGCAACCTCCCCACCCTGTGTATAGCCGGGTCGGTGGGAAGCACTCGCGTTTCTACCGCTCTAGCGAGTACCTAGGTAGGTATTCGATGAAATTGATTTTCACGTGTGTGTAGGTGCTGATTCAAGCCAGTCTGGAATTGGCTTTTCATTCTTAGCAACCTTGCTGAAGTTCCGAATATAAGGTATTCGGTGAAACTCGATGGTTGTGCAGATGCTTGATTGCTGCGTGGCTGCCTGGAAAAACTGCTTAAAGACCACCTCACTGACCAGTGGGGGAAGGTGCGATCTCCAACCTGAGGCACCAACCTCGAAACCAGTTCAACACCGCAGTCTTAAATTCAGTTGCAGCACAAATCCCAAAATTTCGCCACACATTTTCTCAAGCTCAACCTTCCAATTCACCCCACATCACCACCAACCACCCAACCAACAAAATGGCCACATTAACCCCCGTCCCTGTCACCCTCCCCGACGACAAAGTCCCCACCAAACCCATAATCCGCGACATCATCGCCAAATTCCTGCCCAAAGAATGGCCATCCGTGGACCCATCCACCCTCATCACTTCCTACAACGCAAGCCTCGCCAACGCGCACTGTCGAGTCGAGCGACCTAAACCAGCCACCAGCGCCGCCACCGAGCCACTGAAAGTTTTCATCAAGTTCCACAGAACCTCCGGGACGGACATCGAGGTATTCAGGCACCTGGTACCAAGCAAGCAAGAGGAGGCACTGCTTTGCTACGAGTATGGGGAGTCTGGCCTGGGAGCGAAGGTGTATGGGTTCTTTGAGACACAAGATGGGACGCTCGGGAGGTTGGATGAGTTTCTCGATGCGCGCACCCTGCAACCGGAGGATGTAGAGGATGTTGATATTCGAGCGGATGTGGCGAGGGGGTTGGCAGGGTTTCATACTATGGATGCACCGCTTGTGAAGAGGGAAGTGGGGCTGTTCTATGAGGCCCTGGTAGGTGGACTCAGGAAGTATCAGGGGATGGAGAAGCTGAAAGCACTTGGTAGGGAAGGAGGTGTCAACATTGACAGGCTAGTTGACTATGACTTCGCCTCCAGGATACAAAAGGTGCTCGACAAACTGGCCTTCATGGACGCAAAGACAGCATGGTGCATCCACGACGTCCAATACATGAACGTTCTGGCGAAGAACCACTCACAAGAAGGAGATAGCAGAATCACCCTGATCGACTTCGAGTTCGTAATGCGGAACTACCGCGCCTTCGACATAGGCGGACACTTCATGCAGAAGATGTTCAAGTGGTTCGACGAGGAGAGCAAGATTGCCAACTGCAGGGCTTACACGGATGAGGAGAAGAGGCATTTCTGTGAGGAGTATGCTAGGCGGTGGAATGAACTGACTGCTGATTTAGACAGTGGGGGTCAGGTGTTGATGGAGGCGGAGTTGGGGTATATGTTGGCCATCACTTTTGATGTTCACAACATGCTTTGCTTTATGGAAGGGGAAGATGATAATGATCCGTTGAATCTCGCTGGGCTGAATGAACTCTTTGAGGAGTTTGTGGGTCAGTATGCTAGACTTGGGATAGAGGGTTTAGAATGCAAATAGCGGCATCACGACGGAAGATCCCCTAGATATACGGTTTTCTAGCGCGTATTGCTGTTCTTATTTCAAAATGGTCGATTTTATTCCACCTAGGTACCTTGCCTTAGATATCTAAGTAGGTAGTTTGCAGGTCCCGAAATCCAAGTCCAGAGCTGAGCTTCGCTGTGTGAGATGTCTGGCCTGCATAAGTGCCTCGGGACATATCTGTTCCAGGTTACAAGTTGAAAAGTAAGATATACTGTAATAATGATGTTCGAGTTAAGAGCGCAGAGCCTCCGCGCCCTGAAAGTTATTTTATAGGTAGGGTTAATTGAACCCTAATCCTGGACCATCATTGATCCGTAACAATATCACTTGAATTCCAGCTACTAGTAGCTCCCAGAAACCAATCGAGAGATTACCCCGATGGATCTTGAAATATGGACATGCTTTAGCATTGACCCGGTCGTGGTGAGGAAGCCGCTAGAGGCAACGTGCACCGAGATTAGCGAGGGACCTCCCATCGGATGTACCACAGCCATCGGCGTCGAATTTGTGTCCACAACATCTCTGACTTCTGACCACAGTCTAGCTTGTTTGACGTCTTCACTGTCTTCCAACTGAGAAGGTGGGATGCCAAGTGCTTCACTGTAATTGTCTAGTGTGTCCGCGAGAATGGTTCTCAGAGGTTCGGGAATGCTTGCGCGGTCGTACATGTTTAAGAGGTGGTGAACGTGCCACGAGGGCTGGACAAAGGATCCCACCGTAGATGAGGAGATGACAAATAGAATTGTCTCTGTCTCCTGATTATTCAGGGTGAAGTTGACAATAGTTGCGCCTTTCAGGGTGTCTGGCTCCCTTTGCGGGTTCCCACCGTCCCCACCGTTTCTGGCCTCCTGGGGACATATCTCCACGATGCTTTCGGCAGCCGAAAAGCGCCCCGCGGGGATGGTGGAGATTGCTTCGAAGTCATCCCGATGGGCAAAAGATAGGAGAACTCCCGCGCGACATTGAGCTCCCTGAGAAGCGGACGGTGGGGCCATTTCCCACCCCTCGGCCTGCCACACATCCTCACCCCGTAACGGAACAAAAATCTCGGTCAATGGCGCTTCAGTCTCCATGAGACCAGGGAACATATGAATCGGCACATCCGGGTAATTTCGGCGCGCAAACTGGCCGGTTGCAAGACTGCCCGACATGGAGATGCCAATAACCTCCTCTTTCTCGCGCCCAAGAGCCTCGACCTGCAGCACGCCAATGTATGAGGACCAACAGGAGACCAGAGGCAGGCGGATGGACAGCCCGGCGTTTGTCATTGCGTATGGGCGTGGTCTGGCCCCGAGGGGACAGGGGGCATACAGCGCCGCATCGAAGAAGCCCTGGGGACACAGCGAGAGCAGGTCAGTCTGAGATCGGCTGCGGTCCGAGGCTCCCCACGACCAGCAGAATAGCGAGTAGTCGGTCGAGACACGCAGGATCTCTTCCTGCAGGCGTGTGAAAGCGCGCGGGCCCTCGCCGTAGACGAGTGGCATGTGGATCCCAAAGATGCCAAGAGCACAGTATCCCTGGCTTGTTGCAGTCGCCCCAAGACCGAGCAACCGAGAGACAGGACAGTGGCTTTTTGATGCGCATTCCACCGAGTGGTGAAGAAACCCGATGATAGACATTAGGATGTTTGATGGGTTAAAGTATCCGGATCCGAGATCAAGAAGACGGTTGAGGCCTGCTGTCTCGAGATCCGGGTCCTGGGCCAAAGGTTCCACAATAGAGCCCTGGGACTTGACTGTGCATGAGTTATTTGACCAATGAACGTCATATTCTAGGCGAACTTGTTGTTGGAGAAGAGTTTCTGCTGTGTTTTGCTTTTGCTGCTTAGAAATCGCGTTGCAAGCTCCAGAGTTCTATCAGCCCAGGCAAGGTTCGACAATGTTCTGACATCACAGGTGTGTTGCAGGTCCTCCCAACGGGTTAACCAAAAGTTTCTGTGGAAAGAGTCGTTTGTCGAAGATAAACCCATATCCCAAACATGGCCCGTCTCTCCAGTCTTCGCAATCTTTTCAAGGAAGCCAAAATGTGGCTTGCTCACGTCCAGAAGCTCGATTGCCAGGGTATCTAGGCTGTCGGCCTCTGTGGGTATTGGGCATAGTGCCCTTACGCATAGCATGGGTGAGGCGACACAATAGATACCGAAAAAGTCATATATACTTCCCCGGTATTCGTGGTCTTCCTGGTCGAAGATTTGGTCGAGGATTTGCTGAGTGGCTTGAATGGACTGGAAATTAGTCGCCTCGGTGATGACCAACTTCGAATACTGAAGGGCCGCCATCTCTCTGTCAATCGCAAACAAGGCAGCAGGCCCAACTTTGATCCTTTCAGATTCCAAGAACTCCCAGAAGGTGTAATGCGCAAATGTCGCGGCCGTGGCCTCCAACTCTTCATCGATTTCGAACACCCGCAGAGCTCGCGAACGGTATCTTCAGCATATAAATACCCGGTTTGGCGATTACCGCCGAGCGATATAGCTCGTCGAATAAGATCGAGAAGGAAAAGGATCGGTGTGTCGTGCGAGCGATCCCCCGGAGCACAGTGATAATTGCGGAAAACCGTGTGCGTGTATATGAATTTCATGGTGCCGTGAACAAACTCCCGGGCATTATTGGGGATTTGACAGAATATCCGTTCGTATGTCTCATCCAGGGTCTCCGGTAAATCGTTCAATGCTCTGGAGATGGTTTCCCTATCCGGGTTCAAATGCTGCAACACGTCGATCTGGCATACAACCCAGCGGAACCTTCTTGGTCATTAGCATCTGACATCCATTCCTTTGGCCTTGGATGATAACGACTTCAAGGCCTCAAGTTGTATGTTGGCTGGCCACCGCTTGAGTTTCCGGTTGGCGAAGAGTTGTGACGTGACAAAAGTGCGGATATCCTCGTCGAGCACAGGGTTACGCATCGATATAAGAGAGGAAATTCCCGACATTACATTCTCGATGTCAACATACTCACGGCTGGTGACAAGGACGCGCGCTGTTTGAAATCGGGCATCAGTGGCGAGGTCTCTTATGATACGACGAAGATCCTCCCTTGGCGTACTCTCGTCAACCGCGTCAATGATGACGTAGATGGTTTCAAACTCCTGCAGTACGGCTTCCAGTACTTGCAGAAGATCAGCCAGACTGGGCTCTCTACCATCTCGGAAAAGCTTCTCGAGGCAATCCGGTACAACACCAGATTGACGGCAGAGTCGTTTGATCACCCATTTCAGGAATGAGGCCGCCTCATCTTGCTGATGCCCAAAGTATCAATAGTAGTAGACGCACGCGGTTGTCCCTGGAGTCTGTTTACAATGCTCCTTCACGGTGTCGATGACGTGAGATGCCAAGATAGTTTTGCCGGCACCAGGGATGCCGTGAACCCAAAGATAGCGGCGTCGCCCTTCAATCCAGGCCTTGTAGTCATCAGAGCGTAGAATCCAGTTGCCGGTTCCAGCTTCATATTGCTTGCGCGCCCGGTGATGGAGTGGCGAGGGGTCCGTGCTCCGAAGCCAGTCGTACAACTTGTATTTCTAAGCCTCGGTGAGAGACTCTCGGATCTCCTTAACCTTTCCCTTGACTTCCTTGATGTCGTGGCTGCCTTCTGGGTTAGCAAGAAGGATTCGTGGTTCCGTCATCGGAAAACATGATTGCTTACGGACGTACCTCAAATCTGCAGTGAGTGCCAGACTGATTGTGGCCTTGTGCTGTCCCAGTTCCGACAGCAGCTTCCTCGCCTTCGTCTCTTTCAGCGGCCATGCCAGGGCCGTGAGAGTTGCCTTCACTTTGCGTCTCTTGGATTGCGTCGTTGACCCAGAGCTCCCATTCGTGTAGTCTGATGGAAAGAGCTCACTGAGTTTCTCCAGGGTTTTGCGGCAAGCTTCGATGGGGCCATCTTTACTGAGAGGTACGTCCGGGGGGGTCGGTTCGTGTTGACAGAGTACGAGGAAGTTCAGACTGTCTACTGTCGCCTTCCGTGTCGAGGTTTCAACGAAGATGAGCCGGAGATCCGATGGAGCATCTAGTGTCGACTCGAGATAGTGTTTGTAGAGTACAATTACCCTGTCAGCAAGCTGAATGACCGCAATGATGCCGGCGGCTGTGCCGAACGGCTCCATTTCCGCGGTGTGTATGCTTGATGGGTTGATGTTGATGGAGATATGAAATGCAGAGTGTAACAAGCTACCTTCCTTATATAAGGTGGTGCGACCTTTGCAGGGCTAGAGGTATCCTTTTTTTCTGAGCATCGCACAAAGCGATTGCAAGTTTTCAGACAAAATCAGGCCCAGAACCATCATTCTTCCTTCCAGGTTCTTTCATGGCCTGCCTAGAGAAGTGGTGCAGCCCTACCGACGACAAGGGACGGCCGCACCTGCAACATAAGGCAGTTTTGCGTGCTATCTCACATCGATCTATTCCCGCGTAATCTAGAAAACCTCATCACAGACCGCGACCTTGATCCTTAAAGATTGAACGCCAAGCATGAAAAACAAGGTGTGAGAAAGTTGAAAGGCACCCAATGGAAGCTTTGAAACCATCCTCCACCTCCACGGTATAATTCTTTAGTTACTATCTATCTTCCATGAGCGCAAATTGGTGTATGCCCAACCTTACCTACTAGATCTGAGAATTAAATTCGGTCAGGTTGAATCATCAGGTAAACTTCAACCTTGTCTTTCATGTTTTTGCACTTGGATACCAATGACCGACTGCCATGTTTATACTGCAGGAACACTTGGCATCTCAAAGAGGGGTCGGACATTTCAGCGCTCCGATGTCCGTGCGGCTGCATGACGAAAAACCCCGCCCAATCGCTATTCAGCTCAAAACTCAACACCTTTCGTCGTCCTCATCCTCAACTCCACCACCCCGCTCTCAACCACCACATCCCACAACCTCACCACTCCCCTTCACCACCCACACACGCACACTCATCAAAATGGTAGTCTTCAACTTAGGCTACACCGCCCCCATCAACCCCCCCTCCGCATCCCCCGTCCTCACCCCCTCCCAAATCTGGGCCGGGCTTCAGCGCAAAGTCCGCCACGCCGAAGAATTCGTCCCCCTCTTTTCGTCCTGCGAAGTCCTCTCCGAGGAACCCCCCGCGACGGAGGACGAGCCATACACCGTCGTTCGCGCCGTGACCATCCGGGCTGGTGCGGGGCCGCCGGGCGGGGGACCTCCGGGTGGTCCGGGCGCAGCTGGTGGGGCTGGAGCGGGGGGTCCACCCGCGGGCCCGGTCCGGAATGTGTGCAAGTTGTATGCGCCAAGCAGGGTGGATTTCCTGCGGCAGGATGGGACCAGGTTCTCGAACTATGTGACGCAGGGGTCGAGCGGCGAGGAGACGGATTTATTCATGACGTATGTCTTTGAGTGGCGGCATCCGGGGGTGCAGGCGGGGAGTGAGATTGCGAAGAGGATTGAGGCGGGGCATAAGAAGGTGAGTTTCGGGCGTTGGGGGTATGTGATGGTGATGATGAGATGTGGTGCTGACGTTTGGTGATAGACTGCGAGGGAGGCGGTGGAGCAGACTATCAAGAGGATCCGGGAGCTGGTTAGTAATGGTCAGATCTAGGGCTGGCTCTTGAGATGTACATGTACCTTTTGGAGCAAGGGCGTGCTCATAACTGATAGCCTAGGGCTCACGAATTGGGGCTGCAGAGAATACGGTACAGTAGAAGCCGAACTGAAGTTGGGTTGAGCTGCACCGGCTTTGCAAGACAAGCTATGAGTTCTGGACACAGGCGGGGAATCTTGAACAGCAAAGACCGAAACAGCCCTTCCTGGGATTTCGACTTGGTTCCCCGAATTCCAATTTCCAGAAGTAGAACTTTGGCTAAGACGACCTAGGGCTTTCTCCAAGAATAGTAGACTAGGTAGAAAGGGCCAGCTGCATTGAAGCGAGAGGCTGGCTCATGCACATGGCTCTGAGCGCGAACCCGAATAGACCAGGCTCTTCACAGCGCCCAATGATCGCTCCTAGGTTTATCCGCTCCGATGCACACGGCAGCCATTGTTTTGGGAGGGGGTCGGGCATCTTTGCTACGCGCCCAACGGAGGGGTTTGGCTCAGCTCGGTTGCCAAGCCTTGGAAGGCAGGCGCGACACTGATTGATTGTTCCCGTCGTTTGCGGGGCACGACCGGGGGTGGCTCAAACGCATTTCAAGTGCTAATCACAGGTCTTTCGGCGGGGCTCCAATGCGGCTTCTCTACACAACCACGCTCGATCTGCACGAGTTTCTCCTGGGGAAGATACCCAGATACGCCATCCTATCGCACACTTGGGGGGAATAAGAGGTGCTCTTCGACGATGCGCGCCACGGCCGCGACCGCCTATTGGCGTGTGGCAAGATTGGCCTGAACAAGCTACTGAAGAGCGCCACCGAAGCCGCCCGCAACGGCTACCAGTATCTCCGGGACGACACGTTCTGCATCTAAGAATGTTCACCCGACCACTAAGCCCTACCAAAGAGGATGTGTTTTGCCGCCGTAAACGCAGGTCGCTTACACGCTCTGAACCTTGTCAAACGGTGAACGGCAATGAGCGGGGCCCTGTTTTGGTCGTCAGCTGGAGACTCCACCCCCTCCTAGACGTCTCAAAAGTGCAAATGTCTTGCCAAGACTACGAATTTCGTCAGTGGTCCAAGTTCCGGGCTCTAACTTCAGATGTAATACCTTTATCTGTTGGAAGCGCGGCACTCTGGATTCTGTGGAATTGTAGGGGTTTCAACTGCGTGATTGTATTGCTTGTGTTGACTCTGTTCCTCTGGCTCTGGCTGGAAGCCAGAGGCTTCTTTATAGACTATTCTGCAGGATTCAGGCTTCGTCACTCTGGTGGCTGAGGCTCACTAGCGTACTGGCAGTGCCAGGTATCCAGTCAGCTCCGCTGACTAGATGCCCAGGGCCTCTGAACCCCCTTCTTTCTGACACTATTCAAATGCTTCCAAGGTGTGATTTACAAATATAAACTAATTATTCCAAGACTCCAGACATTATCAACACCGAAAAAGAGAGTTAATAAAAGTTGCTAATAAAGAAGTAAGTAACATACAGCCCTAGAAGGACGCCAGGTGGGGTTAGATAAAGGAGTCTAAAAAGGGGAAATGCTCGTCTTAACACGATGACAAATCCAGAAATCCAGAGGTAAGATCCCACACATCGACCGAGTCAACTTAAATAATTATCCCCAGGGACATTCAGCGGGAGTGAAAATGGTGGCTTAATAACAGAAAGAAAAGACAGTAAAACTGCTAACCTACAACCATCCCATATCTAAAACCTACTCAGTCAGGAGAACGAAACACCATTCACAACCAAAAGATGGTCCCCACGCAACCCCTCCACTTCATCAACATCTCCACCCCGGCGTGGCCCGGAAAGGAAGAAAGACGCCTCATCCGCTCCCACGCCTCACGCGAGGCCTATATAAGAGTCCGTCGGGTCCGCGTCGTAAATTACCTTAGCCTATCGGACAACATCACTACCACCGCTGGGACAACCCACAACTGCACTACAGACAAGCCGACAGCGCCAAGCCCAGCGCTTGCCGAGAGTAGTATTGTTGAGGTCAACGCCAACCGTTCGTTACTACTAGCGTTGCCTGCAGGCCGGGTAGATCCCTTTGATGCGTTTGCGGTGCCGCTTCACCCGATGGAGAGTTTTCTTGATCACTGTACGTTACCTTTGGTACCTATCTTCACTGTCCCATTACTGCCTACCTACCATACCGTAGGCAGGCACATACATGCGGAGTGAAACTAACTCCCCAAGACATCCGCGTCGTAATCCCCACCTCCACCTCCCTCTGCAAATGGTTCTAAGGACCCGGCAAAGCCCTGGGATCCTTCTACCGACCCGCTATTGCACTTACCTTGCGAAAGGTTCACAAGCGAAACTGACACAGTTCCAATTTCTTTGCAACATCAATTACAGCGGCTGATACTTCAGATGGTCTAGTGTCTAACACTGCTTTGCGCGAGTACTAGAATTGACGAAAAATGGCTGATGGATGCATGTACGGTGCGTACCCAGCATTGGAATGATGCGGCCACAGGAAGGGACGTTGTGAACTGGCTCGTGGCCTTCTGATACGCCGCCGCCAACAAATTCACTGAGCTAGCCGGCCTGGGCAATTGCTGCTGGAATTGGACTCGGGAACACATCAAGCGGCTCATTGATCAAGGAAGCTGAAAAAGAACGCGCCCTAGGGTGCACGATTGGAATTCTCATTTCCTGACATCCAATTCTGGCAGCTGGCAGCTGGCAAAACTGGCAAACCTGAGGTTTTGGGCCCTTGGCGCAAGGACCCGTCGTAGGTGTAGCGAATTGGGTGGTGGGCTAATCACCAAGGCACGTTAGGCTCCCGTCCGCATCTTGAGGGGTGCAGACAACGCAGGGGAGTGGCACGGCCCCCACTGGAGATCAGCGTTTCCGTGGTGCGATGAGGCTCTCTGCTAGCGATGTGATGAGGGCTGTGTCACGCGCAGCATGCAGTGCCTGCAGAGGGGGGCGGAGAGCAAAAGCGCTTGCATGAGGAAATGAGGCTGTGGTGCAGAGATAAGCCACAATTGGTCTGGCTTCCAGCATAAGAACAGGTCGGTTCCTTCCGCCTCATGAAATTGGGCTGTGAGCCGCACCTACCATACCTACCCCACGACAGGAGGGAGGGCAAGCTCACTCCTCGGCTCTGCGCAGATCTTCACACACTTTCTTTCTCTTCATTTTCTGTTTTAAATAGGTACCCAAGTGCCCGCACGATGGATCCATTGAGCGCACTCAGCGTAACAACTAGCGTCGCCCAGTTCATTACCTTCGCGTTTAGCTTGGTTTCCAAAAGCACCGAGATTTACAAGTCGGCGAGCGGGGCGACGCGGGAAATCCAAGACATTGAATCCATCTACTCGACCCTGAGTACCCTCGCCATCGACCTGGAGAAGACTGAGTATGGCGGTCTAGCCAGCCGCCGCGCCGAGGCACTCCAGAAGCTGTCGGGGGAATGCAGAGACGAGTGTGCCGAACTATTGGCCCTGATCCGGAAAATCAAATGCAGGAATGTCGGTGCGAGGAAATGGGAGAGTTTCAAGGCGGCGCTGAAAACCGTGTGGGAGAGTTCCGAGATCGAGCAGCTCCAGCAGCGGCTCTCCAAGAAGCAGGAGACCTTGATCACGGAGATCTGCTCTATATCAACGTGAGGATTACCCATGATGGACTTCCTCCCGTCATTGACACGGAATTAGCGAGTACCACATCCATCACCGAAACCAGCTGGAAGGTCTCAGGCGAGAAAGCAGGGTGTTCAGCGTGGAGGCGAGCAAGAAGCTAGAGGACATCGAGAATGCGCTGAATGATCTCAACATCCGCACCACGCCAACCACACGGTCGGGGTTCTCGCGCGCAGAGATCGAGTCTCTGGCAGACGACTTCTCCCGACTCTCGACCATGGAGGCCTCTGTACGAGCAGACTACACCGTCCTGCGGAGACTGACTTACGACTCTCGTCCCGTTAGACACAGCTCAATCTCTGAGGCTCACAAGAATACCTTCATATGGGCGCTGGAAGATCCCTCTTACGAGATGCAGAGCGGCTATCTCAAGCTTCCCGCGTGGTTGAAGCAACAAAACGGGGGCATTTTTTGGATATCTGGAAAGCCTGGATCCGGCAAGTCTACACTGGTCAAGTTCATCGCCGATAACGAGCGTACTTTCCAGCATCTGCAGAACTGGTCTAGCCCCTATTATCCCAAGATCATCAGCCACTACTTCTGGAGCCCCGGTACTGCCATGCAGCGATCTCAAGAAGGTCTCCTCCGAAGTCTGCTCTACGAGATATTCCGCCAGTTTCCAGACTTTATCGAGACCATCTGGACTGGGCTCGACCGCCAGCCGGACGAGCCATGGGTCTTGCACGACCTTCGCAAGGCTCTGCACAGAGTATCTAGCTCGCTCATGCCACACATGAAAATATGCATCTTCATCGACGGGCTGGACGAGTACGAGGGCGACCATTCGGACCTATGTGAAGATCTCGCAAAATTGGCATCCTCTCCGCACATCAAACTCTGCGTGTCGAGCCGGCCCTGGAACGTCTTCGAGGACGCCTTCGGCTCAGACCCGGCTCGAAAGATCTACATCCACGAGCTAACACGGCATGATATCCGCGGTTACGTCGACGACCACCTCTCTCAACTGCCCCGCTGGCGCTATCTGGCAGCTCGTGTCGAACACGCTGACTCGCTTCCCAGCGAGATCACGGAGAGAGCCAGCGGCGTTTTCCTCTGGGTGGTCCTGGTCATCAAGCAGCTGAGGACCGGGCTGAGAAACGACGACAGCTTCTCAGACCTTCAGAGGCGGCTCCGGAGCCTCCCGACCGACCTAGAGCCCTTTTTCAAGAGGATGCTGGAATCTGTCGACCAGTTCTACCACGAGAAGATGGCGGGCGCCCTGCGGATGGCCCTGGCAGCCGATGAGCCTCTCGACGCTCTACTATTCAACTTGCATGATTTGGAGTACGACGACATCGACTATGCGCTCGGCGTCGAGGTCAAGGAGTTGTCTGAGGAGTCCATACGCGCCCTCCGAGAGCAGGGTGCAAGACGCCTCAACGCTAGGACCATGGGCCTCTTGGAAACGAACAGCTGCTGCACCGTCGAGTTCATGCACCGCACCGTCCGCGACTACCTCCGCACGCGCGACATGGCCGATTTCTTAGCCAGCAAGTCTCGTCCAGGCTTCTGTCCGACGAGGTCCCTGTTCCGCGCCAACGTTGCGCGTCTGAAAAGCGTGTACTTCCCAGGCCAGCTCACGACCGATTACCGCATGTTTTCGTTTGGCTCGGTGCGCAAGCACGTGCTGGACATTCTGTCGTATGCATCTACCCTTGAGAAAGATTCGGACTTCACGCCAGACATATTCGAGCTCATTGACCACCTGGAAGCCTGCATCCCCATGGTTTCTGATCAGACGAAAGACCCAGATTCATGTAAATTATTCTTTCGCGAGGGAGTCCTCTGGGCTTGCCTCGTCAGTTTTATCTCTTGGAAGCTACCGAGCGAGCCAGGCTATTTTGTCGTGCTCGGTCGACGTAGTGCGTCGGAGATCCTCGCCCTTCTCCCGCCTGGCGACGGGAAGACGCCGTGTCCCGGGGACAAGCTTCGGCCGGTCTTGGAGAAGCGACTGGGGCTTTCCTCTTTTTAATAGGGTACTAAGGCATGGTAATCAGGCAGTAAGGGTATAGATGGGTGATTAATATGGTACCTATCTAGCCAACCATCATTGTGAGCCTCGATCTTAGGGGGCTCATTCCTCAACTTGTGCCAGCCAATCAAAGCATCAAAAGTGATTGACGTGGCGACAGAAGGCCACCCAATGCACCCCACTTTCGTTTCGGGCTGGTCGATTCCACTGCACGTTCAGTGCTGTGCTTGAGGTTTTCGGACTCTAGCTTGGATCGCAGGTTCGGCAGCGCCACGATTTGCTCGATTGGTTCTTCCATCGCTCATCTGCAGCGCCAAGACACAGATATTACCCAGTTGGGTGACAAAAACTGGCTCATACTGCCTCACCACACGGTTACTAGTGTGACTGCCACTGATGATTAAAGAGCCATGGCCCCAGGAATCCTGCGTTCTAGAGGTTCGAACTGAACCCAAGCATCTCAAGCCCCCTCATGAGCAATGAAACTCACTTTCACCAGGCTGGCGGGGCATGCAGCGCTCCTTTTTTCTTGACACTGTGCACGCGATAGGGCTAGCGTTGCCCACTGGCTATAACTTCAATCCCTATGATCCGCTCTGTGCCGAGTCATGTCTGCGGTCTCTGAGCTCATACATGCTTAGTAAAACTCTAACCCTAGGGGTGCACGCGCAGTAATTCTGGAGGGGGATGCATACAGAGCCAAAAGGGGGGTACACGCGTAGCAAAAGCTAAGAATATACCGTGGCCAGTTCCTGAGCGGAAGAATTCACTAAACCCTGTTCCTATTCGTGAAATATGTGCAAAATCCAGCCTGCGACAAATGCTGCAAAGAGGCATGATGAGAGACTCTGAAATATTATGCTGGATCGGTAATGTAATACAGGTGTGTAGAGGGACGCGCCACAGGCTTCACGCTTCTGGGGCCTTAAGGCTTTTTATCCATAGTCGGGAGAGCAGCAATACAGGATTACCTCTTGAACTACTGCAACGCTTCCTCATAGGTCGCCCTACTTTCCTTGTTCTAGCTGTCCACCAGCAACATAGCGCAAATGTAAGATAATGACGTGGCACAGGTGAATGACGTAGTTGCAACTGCATCACTGTGACGACCTGCAGGCCGCCCTTTAGGTCAGGCGCGGGCCGAGAGATCCCCCGCAGCGAAGACTGTGTGGACTCACGGTGCGCGCTCCCGCGCACTAGGCAAGGGGCGCAATGACCGTGGCAAGCGGTTGAAAGAAAAAAGCGAACTCAGTACCTGCAGGTACATTACGACACAGCTAAATTTGTATTGCAAAGCTGGTACCTCTAAGTCATAAGTTGGGGGGGGGGGATTCCGAACACACCTGAAACCGAACACGCCTCACACCCCGTCAACGCGCCGCAACCCCCTACTTAAAACACG
>Ga0247770_1001624_pt1 | contig 16295 bp, 16 predicted proteins | sample UWRJL136409B6_FD_179943 | JGI IMG/M metagenome (GOLD analysis project Ga0247770, IMG submission 179943) | Plant litter microbial communities from Arlington Agricultural Research Station in Wisconsin, United States - UWRJ-L136-409B-6 | ecosystem: Environmental > Terrestrial > Plant litter >... | reverse complement strand
TGCTCTCCTCAAGAGCATTGTCGGCCGCGGCGTGCTTCAACAGTGCCTTGAAATCAAACTTGTGCTTCGAATTGATGGTCAGCGGAGATGAATGGAACTCTCGGGCCGTCCGTTTGGCGCGCGGCGTGACGCAAACAGGCCCCCTCCTGGCAGGCGCCATAGGAACAACGGTGCTGGTGATACTGGGTCTGAAAAGCATTGGGAGGTCATCGTCGGATGAGATCATGTCGTCGTCGTCCTCATCGTCCGAGGCTTTGATGACAGCATTACGGTCCCGCGCCGAAGAAACAGGTGCCGGCGGTGAAGAAAACAAATACGGCAGAGGGGGTGACGGCGGTGAAGGCGGGACTGGTGATGCAGGTGCCCGTGGCGACGGTGACGGGGTCGGGGTCCGGACCCGGGGCTGGGATGGCTGGGTTAGGGTTTGCGAGGCCGGCTTGGGTACCGGCCGAAAGAATGCGGTGATTGAGCCGTTTTTCGACATTATGTCAGGTTCGTTGCTCCCAGGACGAGTGTCTCAAACCGACAGCTGGATGTGGGCGGTTTTCAGCTCATTTCCTCATCGTGAGAGCAGCCAAAACATTCATGACGTGCTTCTCTGTCCATCCGCGCAGATGTCAAAGTTGAGTTTTGCGCAAGGCAGTCGCGATCCAGTTGCAGTTGCCTGAACTCAGCTGCCTCGTTCTTGGCTGGCATTAACTTGACGCGTTCGCTTCCGACCTCAGGTCGCGTCTTACGGAACTTGCCGTAGATTGAGGAAATGGAGACTGGTTACAAAACTATTAATTTTACTGCATATTAAGAACGAAGAGTCAGTCGTTTAACGCTGTCTTGTAACAAACGGGGCAATGAACGAGGGGTAGCGCAGGGGCCAGGGGTTTGGTTTCAAACTGCATCCAGTTGATGATCTACGAGCCTCTCGAGTCGTCAGCGCATCAATTCAAGAGCTTTTCTCCTCCACATCCACACGATCGGCATCTGTTATTTCAGCCCTAAAAACCACGAGAGCCCGAATGGATCATGGAGGGGATGGCAGAGATAAGGATGCAATTTGGAAGCCATCGCCGCATCCCAGTTTACCTTCATCCCTGGCTTGAGGGAACCGATAGATCGTGACTGCTCGTTGCTCATGTCCACCATACAATGCCCCTCAAAGCTGAGTGCCAGCGCACTGTCAGAACTGCCCTCCGACCCTGGTTGCGAGCCGGATCGGTACTTTGACCAATAGTTGGCGCTGTCGAAGAGGATCCGCTTGCGTTTCTGTCCGTGAACAGCGCTTGGGGACGCATAGTTGACTGGTGTGGGCGGGCTTTAGATGAAATAGAGCGGCGGGCTTGATCCCACTGCGGCACGTAGATAGGCTGTGTCGAGTCCAACCACGGATGAAATGGCGAAAAAAAAGTACGACCTCTTTCTGGCTCTGGGCGTTCCGGCCCCGCCAGGACGCAGGCCCGGCAGGTTTCAAGAACCGTCGCCTCAGAGGCATTTGGTATCAAACCCCGGTTTGCAGGCACGTAGGACACCACCTTAAAGCCTCGGGTCGTTCTGACAAGGCTAACAATACGGAAAAGGATATCGGTGATCATAATAGTCCTGCAAAGAGCACCATACGTGCCGACGCTCTGGGACAGGGGCATCCATCCCGCCTCAAAAGAAGTGGTGTGCTAGCATGATGGCTTGACCCAGGGCACGGCCATGCATTTGTTTCATCCAGCGGCCGATTCCTGGATCGCGATGAAACCTTGCCGGTTGTCTGAGTAGAGACATCGGCCAAGCTGGGAAAAGAGAAGAACAAAGATACAGGGTAAGCCTCATGCCATCATCAACACCGCGCCGCCAAATCTATCAGCAGGAACACGACAGAAAGTGGTCCTTAGCCTTCGCAAAATCTCCTTCGCTTTGCCATGCTGGGGAGTTGCTGTGCGACGCTGATTGGCATGGAAAGCACATATCACTTCACCAGTAGAACCCGCTGGCAAAGCTGAGCCGCACCCAATGCCCCAGTATGCCCTTCCACTGTGGCAATGCCGCGGGGGCAAACCACAGTGTTGACTGACGTTGCACTTGTCAGGATTAACAGGGTCAAATTCAACGACATGATGCTGAGGCTCGTTTTCAAAGTCGACCATGGAGTGGAGCCGTTGCTCTATTGTTGGAGACGCTTGCTGAGGACCCCAGGCATTCATGGATAAGGTAAGGCAAGTGAACGAGTGAGCGGACGGGGGGACCAACGGGAGAGCCACAGCAGCTGGCTGGGGTGGGGGGAGGGAAGGCGTGAATTTCCAAGCCGTTACGCGAAAGCGAAAAGGGCGGACGTGGATGCCCTTGGTTCCGCGCCAGAGCCCGTGCCGTTGCTCACTCAGCCGTAAGTCAAAGCAAAAATCGCTGTGCCTTGATAAGTCCACACGGATTCCCCATCTCAGAGCAGAAACAAGACGTTGGAAAACCAGAGGATGAGGTTACTAACCCCATGATGCAGTAGCGCTTTTCTGGAATTCTTCCGCGGGGTCATGTAGCGTAACCTGCAGGATCCGCTCTCGATCTCGGGCGCCGGGCTGTCGCGACAATCCGACGAAATTGTCTGGACACATGTCGTTCCCTGCTCCATGCCCGCCCCCCTGAATATGATTGATTGATCTTGGTCTTTTGTCTTGGCCCTGTAGGGAAAATGCGACGCCCAGCCCATTGAATGAATGAATTGAGTGCCCTTGTGGCTATACAGCCCACCCACGCGCATATTGATCGAGAGGCTCGCTGTCGAGCACTCTGCCCGCATTTGTCCCGGGATTCCACCACGACTCCGCCGTGGATTCCCCGCTTCGCGATCAAAGGGAGAGAGAGGGAGACTGAGCAGGCGGTTGGGCAATGGGGTCCACTGCGGTGGCTGGTTTCAACTTTCCAGTACACTACGCAGCTCTCGTGTCGCCCCAAGTCTGGAGTCATTGATGATGGCGACGGATATGGGTAAGGCAATAAATCCGGGCTGGCTGAACCACGTACATAGTAGTGCACGCTTTTATCGGCTGGTCACAGTAATGCTGCTGATGCGCGCCGCGTTTGGTAACATAACCCAAGAAAGTGCCCCACCCCGTAATCGCGAAATGAGGCCTAGGCGGCGAGGCGAGCGAGGGGTGGTCACTGCAAAGGCTGATTACCAATTCAGGGTCCCCGTTTCCTGCAGAGCTGGCCTTTTGGAGGAGACGGCTGTTGGCAGATACCTCGTTGACGATTCGAAGGAGTCGAGGGCCTTGCGAAGGCAGCCAGAATGAGGCACTCTTCACTTTTTTCTCGCATCCTCCTCATGTCCATCTGTCCTCGGATTCGTGTATCGTCGTCTTGTGCCTTGATTGCTTGAAACTGGGTTGCCCTTGCCAACAAAAAGTAGCCTCTGGATTTCCGCTACCTTCAACAAAACCCCGGCTGACCCGGGCTAGCGCGCAACCCCCTAACTGGCCCAACCCGACTCCACGGCCCAAATTCTCCCTCAATTCCTGCGGACACGGCAGCGCCAGCTGCTAAGAAATTCAGCATCGCTCATCGCCCATCGTTCTGGCCTCGACGCCCCGACTCCAGCCAACCCTTTTTGCACAACCGGCCAGCCACTTTGCACCACGACGACCTTTTTGCTCCCGGAACACGGTACACGGTCAACGACGATATTTGTGCATCCATACTCGCTGGATCCCCCCACGAGTCGTCTTCCCGAGCCGTTCTCGCGCAATCCAATTGCAGTGGCGACGGAACAGCGACGGGGCCATTTTCGGCCAGCCTGGCGGAAAGCGCGGGTTGATCGGGCGCTGCCCGCGAGTCCCTCCCTATGGATCCGAATAAAGCGGAGGATGCGGACGTTGCCGCCGGGCCAGAGCTCTCGATGCAGCGGTCGAGATGGGCGACGCGGAAGTTGACGGTCAAGAGCAGCGCCATGAAACGCCTGTCGCTGCTGGGGAAGCTTCACGATAGGAAAACGTCGACCGAGAAAAAGAGAGCATCGGGCGGCTCCGAGTCCCTGAGGCAAAGTCAGGTCGATGGCGCACAGGAGGATGCCGCCAGCGTTCACAGCGACGGCGGTCCTGCCCCGAGGCAGGTTTACTTCAATCTCCCCCTGCCCGACGATCTCAGGGATCAGGACGGCAACCCTTCTATTCAGTATCCCCGGAACAAGATCCGGACAGCCAAATACACGCCGCTCTCCTTCGTCCCTAAGAACTTGTGGTTCCAATTCCACAATGTCGCCAACATTTTCTTCCTCTTCCTCGTCATTTTAAATGTGAGCGGGCACACTAACCTCCCCCTCCGTGGTCCACGCCCGGCCTGGTGCCGTTGCTTATGTGGCCGTCAGCCGAGACTAACACATTGCAGATATTCCCTATCTTCGGTGGTGTCAACCCCGGACTAAACGCAGTTCCCTTAATCTTTATTGTTTGCGTCACCGCCATCAAGGACGCCGTGGAGGACTACAGAAGGACGATCCTAGACATTGAGCTGAATAACGCACCGGTACATCGGCTGGTTGGCTGGGATAATGTCAACGTCGAGGAAGATAACGTCACTATGTGGCGGAGGTTCAAGAAGGCCAACACCCGGATATTTGGCTCGGTATGGCACGCAATTTCGAGCCTCTGGAAGAAGAAGGAGGATGCCAGGCCAAAGCATCAAAAGGGAGCTCATGCCGACCCACGCCTCTCCATTCAGACGACAAATACGCCGTGGGAGTCCACGGGCACACCTCGATCGCAAAGACAATCATTCATGTCAACGCGGGAAGATATCCAAATGACGCCGGTACCATCTCCGTTGCCGAAGTCCAACATTTCGGGGCTGCCGTCCGAGGGGGATGTGAATCAAGCCTCTACCATGAACATCGCGAACCAAATGGCCGAGCACGATGTTAAGGGTGATTTGGTGAACCACAACTCGCCAATTTCCGGGAAGGCTAGGTTCCACAAAGACGCCTGGAAGAACTTGGTGGTCGGAGACTTTGTTCGTATCTACAACGACGACGAGATCCCAGCTGATATCATCATCTTGGCAACGTCGGCTGCGGATGGTGCTTGCTACGTCGAAACGAAGAACTTGGATGGCGAGACAAATCTAAAAGTTCGGTCTGCGCTTCGTTGCGGCCGTTCCATTAAGCATGCGCGGGACTGCGAGCGCGCCCAATTTGTTATCGACAGCGAACCACCACAGCCGAACTTGTACAAGTTCAACGGTGCCATCAGCTGGCGACAGAGCCTTCCGTGGGAAGAAGATGGGGAACCGGTATCGATGTCGGAACCGATCACTATCGACAATATGCTTTTGCGCGGATGTAATCTTCGAAATACCGAATGGGCTCTCGGAATCGTCATTTTCACAGGCCATGACACGAAGATCATGATGAACGCGGGTATCACGCCCAGTAAGCGGGCCCGCATAGCGCGCGAGCTCAACTTCAACGTCATCTGCAACTTCGGGGTTCTTTTGGTCATGTGTCTCATCGCAGCCATCGCCAACGGCATTGCGTGGGCTCAGAGCGATTCTTCGTTGCATTGGTTTGAATATGGGTCCATTGGCGGGACACCGGGGTTGACGGGCTTCATTACCTTTTGGGCTTCCATTATCCAGTTTCAGAACTTGATCCCCATTTCCCTCTACATCTCACTCGAGGTTGTAAGGACGCTTCAGGCATATTTCATCTACAGCGATGTCGAGATGTACTACCAACCGATCGACCAACCTTGCATCCCCAAATCCTGGAACATATCCGACGACGTTGGCCAGATCGAGTATATTTTCTCCGACAAGACGGGAACCCTGACGCAAAATGTAATGGAGTTCAAGAAGGCCACCATCAACGGACAGCCCTATGGAGAAGCGTACACAGAAGCCCAAGCTGGTATGAACAAGAGGCTGGGCATTGATGTCGAACAGGAGTCAGCACAAGTCAGGGCCGAGATTGCCAATGCCAAGATTAGAGCACTGGCCGGGCTCAGAGAGCTCCACAATAACCCCTATCTCCATGACGAGGATTTGACATTTATCGCGCCAGACTTTGTCGACGACCTCGCTGGCAAGCACGGGCTGGAGCAGCAGAAGGCCAATGAGCATTTTATGCTCACTCTCGCCCTTTGTCACACCGTCATTTCCGAGAAACAACTCGGCGACAAGACAAAGATGATCTTCAAGGCGCAGTCCCCAGACGAAGCTGCCCTTGTTTCAACGGCTCGCGACATGGGCTTCACTGTGCTGGGCATGCACAATGATATGATCGAACTCAACGTAATGGGCGAGGATAGGCATTACCCGGTTCTCAACACCATCGAGTTCAACTCTAGTCGAAAGCGAATGAGCTCTATAATCAGGATGCCGGACGGCAAGATAATGCTTTTCTGCAAGGGAGCTGACAGTGTGATCTACTCACGCCTGAAGAAGGGCGAGCAGAGAGAATTACGACTACAAACTGCGAAGCATCTTGAAATGTTTGCCGTTGAAGGTCTCCGAACGCTTTGTATTGCAGAGCGCGAGCTCTCGGAGCAGGAATACATGGCGTGGCGGAAGGAACATGACGTTGCAGCCAAGGCCCTCGAAAACCGCGAGGAGAAGCTCGAGGAGGTTGCCGATAAGATTGAGCAGGATCTCACGCTTCTGGGGGGGACAGCCATTGAAGATCGTCTTCAAGATGGCGTTCCTGATACCATCGCTCTTCTGGGCGACGCTGGTATCAAACTCTGGGTTCTCACCGGCGACAAGGTGGAGACTGCCATCAACATCGGATTTTCATGTAACCTTTTAAACAACGACATGGACCTCCTTCGAATACAGGTCAACGAAGACGAGAGCGGTCAAACGGCCGAAGACGACTACCTGCAAGCGGCCGAGCAAGAGCTGGACAGAGGCCTGTCTAATTTCAACATGACGGGCAGTGACGAAGAGCTGAAAAGGGCCTTGAACGACCATGAGCCCCCAGCAGCGACGCACGGCCTCGTCATTGACGGTTTCACATTGCGATGGGTGCTCAGCGACCGGTTGAAGCAGAAATTCCTGATTCTGTGCAAGCAATGCAAGTCGGTGCTGTGCTGTCGTGTGAGTCCCGCCCAAAAGGCCGCAGTGGTTTCCATGGTAAAGAATGGGCTGGACGTCATGACCCTCTCCATCGGCGACGGGGCCAACGATGTCGCCATGATCCAGGAGGCCGACGTTGGTGTCGGCATCGCCGGTGAGGAAGGTCGACAGGCCGTCATGTCATCGGATTACGCCATCGGCCAGTTCAGGTTTCTAGAGAGACTCGTGCTCGTGCACGGGAGATGGTCCTACCGACGCTTGGCAGAATCGATTAGCAATTTCTTCTACAAGAATATGGTCTGGACATGGTCTGTATTCTGGTACCAGGCCTTCTGCAACTTCGACATCTCCTACATCTTCGACTACACGTACATTCTTATGTTCAACCTCTTCTTCACATCAGTCCCAGTGGTCCTTATGGGCGTCCTCGATCAGGATGTGAGCGATAAGGTGGCTCTAGCGGTACCTCAACTATACCGGCGCGGTATCGAACGGTTGGAGTGGACGCAGACAAAGTTTTGGTGAGTCCTGCTTCCGCGAACGCATTCCGCATGATTTGTTCTCGATGCTAACGGCGCCATAGGGCTTACATGGTTGACGGAATCTACCAGTCGATCATGTGCTTCTTCATCCCGTACATTGTTGTTGTTCTCACCTCCAGTGCCGCTGGAAACGGACTCGACGTCGCCGAGCGTACCCGTCTAGGCGCATACATTGCACATCCTGCCGTCTTCACTATCAACATGTACATCCTGATCAACACATATCGGTGGGACTGGCTGATCCTGTTGGTGGTTGCCATCAGCGACCTGTTCGTTTTTTTCTGGACCGGCATCTACACGGCCTTCACCTACTCGGGGGCGTTCTACCAGGCCGCCCCTCAGGTCTACTCACAGCTAAGCTTCTGGATGACGCTGATCGTAACGCCCATGGTCTGTCTTCTTCCCCGCCTAGTCGTCAAATGTATCCAGAAGCAAGGGTTCCCGTACGACGTCGATATCATCCGGGAACAGGTCAGCCAGGGCAAGTTCGACAGCCTCGATGCCAAACCCTCGGCCACCGCTACAGCCGATGGAAGCGAAGGCGGTTCAACAGGGTCGGACGCGTCGGCCAACACCAAGTCATCTAAGAAAGGAAAGCACGTCCAATACGCGAGCGTGGATGAGGACAGGCGGCCTATCTATCCTCCTTCTGTGGCCACGCACAACACGCGGACGCAGAACGGGAGCGACGGTACGGATTATACCATGCATAACCGCGTGTCGCTTGACATGCGGCAGGAAGACGAGCTGACGCAGGACGTTCCGGTTCGTCAATCAATAGACCGTGCCCGACCCTCATATGACAGGATACGGATGTCCATGGACCGCGTCCGGCCCAGTCTCGAGGCTAGTAATGACTTCACCTCGGCGGCGCGGCTCAGTAGGATTGAGTCATCACACTCAAACCACGACGCTACATCGAGTGGGCAACGTCGGTTCAATTTAAACACGGTACGGAAACGCGGCCTCTCTGCTTTTTCCAAAAAGAGCATCGAACCGTGAGACCAGGGAGGGGAAGCGAATGTTCATGTTAATGAGGGGCGAAAGTCTGGAAGGGGTTTTTGAGGGAACCACTTTGTAAACTGTACATCATGTCTCTTGTGTGTTAGGCATACCCAGCGGGCGGCGGGAACTGCGGATTGAAACTGGCTTGGCTTAAACCCATACCCAACCTATACCATTACACCATACATCTTTTTCTTTTCAAGCTATTCAAAACTGGGGCTCGCCTCATGTCTCATACTCTATCGGCTTCCCTTCTCTTGGTCTATTTCATGTCAGGGCTTGCACGCCCAGCTGCTTTGTCGAATCGTAAGCCACCCCATCCACACGTCGTCGCACCTCCACTTTTCTTGTCATCCGGGTTCTTACTTCTTCTGTATCGTTGGACTACCCACGAGTGAGTGGCCTCCTTTTAGTCTCTTCTTTTCTTGTACATAGCCGCTATGTTTTCCAGGGCACTGGCGTTTCGGGAATGGGAGCGGGATACAGATGGGGTGGGTTGGCTTGTTTTATCCGATATTGCATCGGCGGCTACGAGTACATTTTCCACCACAGCAAAGCTCCTTGTTTTGTTGTCAAGGATTCTGTCCCTCGCTGTTGCTGTCGGGCCCCTGTGGTGGGCGAGGTGAGGAGACTAGAAAATCGGTGAGAGAAGAGGGATGGGTAACGGAAGAAATCATTTTTGCATACGCCGGGTCCGGTTTATTTGTTTATTAGCAGAAGCAGAAGCAGAAGCAGGCGGGCACGTACAGAACAGACATCATTGTCTTTTCATCACCAAGGTACCTGTGATGTCTTGAGTGATGTGACTTGTTGGTGTGTTCGGCTAGGTACGACATAGCTGCATTAACCTCTCCTTCTCACCTCACGGAGAGAGCTTTCTCGCAGGGCAGGAGCTTTCGTGTTATGATGTAAAGACGTTGCAGGCAAGAACTATTGAAACCACTGTGGCCGGGGCACCGAGGTTTTTTGATGAAGGAAATGATGCCCCACAATCCAGAAGCTCTTCAACCGCGAACCTCCTCGTCATCTCTGACAAAATGGCAAACGATGAGGTTGTTGGAGCGGTAGATGCCACGGATACCTTTGTTTTCGCCACTCCCAGCGATGCCATCATCACGCTGAACAACCCGAATGCGCCGTTTGCGGCGTGGGAGGAAAGCGACGGCTCGACAACGACGAACCAGACGAAAACAGATGTGCAATCCGAGTCGGCGGCTCAGGATGGACCCGCTCCGGTGGTGTTTCGCGTTTCTTCACAGTATCTCATCCAAGCCTCGCCAGTGTTCAAGGCGGCCTTTACGGGAGGGTGGAAGGAGGGTTCCAAAAAAGGCGGTTGCAATGAGATCAACGCTGAGGACTGGGACGTCGAGGCCATGTCCCTCATCTTGAACATAATCCACGCCCGCACCAAGTCCCTTCCCGAAATCACCAGCCTGGAGATTCTCTGCAAATTTGTAGTGCTGGTTGACTACTACAAGCTTACCGCACAACGAGCAGATGCGCTGGATGAAATTTCAGAATCGCTAGAAGCTATCAAGATCGAAATTCTCACCGGCAAACATGGTTGCTCGTTTGAATGCCGCGCTCAGCTTCTCGGCAATCTTTCCCTTCAACTCTAGGAAAGCCAGCTGTATATTTGCGGCACTAAGAAAATGCCGTACCCGGGGCGCAACTTTTCGGCCATTTTGACCAAGGTTCGAGCAATAAAGAATCCCAAACAAGGGTGGCACGCCGTGTTGGTGTATCCGGATAGTGGTGGGTGTCCGTTTTCGCTCACCGCGCATATATTGACTCTCAGCATACGGGCTACTTCGAAGATCACAGGCCTATGGTTTAATTATTGAGCAGGGCTGTTTGATAGCAGCAGCTATGGAACACGACATGTTTTCTGTTTTGGGGGCACAGGAGAATATCTACGACACTCCTATCAAGTCCATAGCGGCGAATCTATTTTGCAACATGCACATCTATACTGCGCCGTAACTAGGTATATAGTTGGCGACAATCAGATATAACCAAAGCTGACTGGAGTCACTATAAGACCGGAATGCTCACATAACAGCATGGAGACAAAAATTCAGCTGTTTCGCTTGCTATCTCTATCAAACATCAACACCATCGCTGACATCATCATCAACATACCCAACATCATCACCCACCTCCCTGCAACCTCTTCATCCTCTCCTCCGCGGCCCTCGCCCTCCTCTCCCGATCCAACCTCATCCTCTGCTCAGGCGTCAGCCCCCTCGCCTCCTCCTCTCTCCTCTCCTGCGCCGTCTTCGGTACCCCACCCCCCAAAACTCCACTCCCAGCCCGCGCAGAAGCAGCACCAGCTTTCACCTTCGGCCCTTCCCTCTTCAGTCTCTCCTCTTCAGCTTTCCTCCTCTCTGCCTCCTTTGCCTCTGATTCCTTCCTCTCCCGCTCTGCCCGCTTCTCTGCCTCTTCCCGCTTCAGTGCAGCCGGCACATTTGCTGCCTCCCAGTCCCAAGCAGCCTCGCCGAGTTCAGCCCGCGCGACGCGGAAGGCGTCCCGTGTGGCACGGTCACCGGCCAATTCGAAGGGAGTCTTACCTTCGGCGTTGGGAACTGTTGGGTCAGCTCCTGCGCGGGTGAGCAGGCCTGTGACCAGCGGAGCGGAATTTTGAGCTGCCGCGAGGTGGAGTGCCGTTGGAGCGTGGTGATTTTGCTGTGTGTCTTGGGGTTGGAAGCGAAAGGTGGTGGCGTCTAGGGTGTTGGTTTTGAGGTAGGTGAGTAAAGCTGGGAGTTTAGAGCGGCGAATCATGGCCTGTATTTGGGTTGTGTGGAGGAGGGCGAGTTCTTCCTCCTCGGTGAGCTTTGGCTTGGGGGGAGCCTTTGGCTGGGTGGAAGCCTGAGGGGCTGTGGCAGCATCAGAGGGCGGGAGGGCGACAGCGGGATCGATTTCCTTGACTTTGAGACGGGTCAGCTCGATAAAGGAGCGCATGAGCTCGTTCTGTGTTGCGCGGCGCGTGCTGAACGGAAAGCTGCGGACGCGGGGGTCGTTGCCGCGTAGGACCTGGCCATCGTAAGGTCCGAATAAGGTGCGTCGGTTGGTAGAACCCGTTGCACGGATGAACAGCAAATCCGAGGTGTCTATAAGGCCCTTCCACTCTTTTAGGAGCTCCCGGACATCGTCAATGAGCGCCTGCTCATTGTATCGGCGGATGGAGGCACCGGCGGAGTGAGCTGCTCCCTTCGCGTTGTCGTTTGCTGATTGCGAGCCACCTTGTTTGCGCCTCGTGGTGTAGCGATGAAATGTTTTGTGTGCCAGGACGATGGCCTCCCTATTCAAGGGCCCCGCGGAATGCTTGCTCTGCTTGGGAGCCAGAGAGACAACCATGGCGGCGAAGTGGCCACCGCCGATCATGCAAAGGAAGACATGGCGGCCTTTATACGCAGCTGGAGCTGGAGCTGTGCTACCATCCTTTGGGAGTTTTGGCATCGAAATAGGGGCTAGCTGCCGCTGTTTGATCGCTTCGATGATGACATCCTCCTTCTCCAGTTCTTCCGGGGTAAACAGCGCACGGTATATCCCGTAGTATGTCTTTGCAGGCAAGCCCGGAGAGTCAAACCACAAGAGCGGTGGCTTCCCAGAGCCCCCTCGATTCCTCCTCGAGCCGGAATTTTCGCCATCATCAGGGTTCAGCTTGTCCGCCAGGGTAGCCTGCTTCTTGAGCAATGCGGTGAGAGTGGTGTCCTTACGCGAGGAAGCCTCGTCCTCCTCGTCCTCGGTGTCTGACGAATCGGAGCCAGAGATACTCTCGTCCAGATCACCAACAAGCTTTTCGAACTCAGTCTCAGTGACAGACGTCAGGCCATTCAGCTTCTGCTTGAGATTGTAGTGGTGGAGATCGGTCTTGAGGTGATCTCTCTGCTCCTGCACGGTCACAAAGGCCAAGCTGCAGAGGGAACATGCTTGGGACCCGACGGTACTGGCGTCAGGCGTGGCAGGACCTGGGCTTTGCTCTCGAGATGTGGCGGGTGAGGGCTGCTCATATTGGGTTGACAACCCCGCGTCTGGCTTGAGTGAGAGTGAGTTCAGCACCTCGCGGGGCAGGTCGTAAATGTAAAGTGGCCGCCGTAGCGATTCGTCCTGCTTCTTCTCCATGGCGATTGAAATATCCCTATACTTGGACCAACGGATGTGGTTGAGAAAAGAAGTCAATGTTGGACGCGGCTCACAGCGGCTGCTCAAGGCTTGGGGGTGATGGTGGGGGCAGCTCCGAGCTCCGAGAAGAGTCACGCCGGCAGGCCAAATCTCCTCGAACCCTACACTCAACCCCAACCCCAACCCGCGACAAAACAGGGGTTAGGGTTATCGCAGCACTCAGACGATGACCAGGCGCTCTTGATCACTTACTTCCAAGCTACAATTCCCCCAACTACCTAGTTTTCGCTTAACTCCTTTCTTCTCCGACCCAAGGGTTGTAAGAATCATATGCTCACTTATTCACGGTTTAACACCACATTGGCTTCATCTGGCAAGTTTCATTTCCATGCATACTTATTTTCTTATTTTATGGTGGCAGTCAATCAGTGGAGGCGGAAGGGGAGGCACCAGACCATATGGCCATCTAATCCGTACCTACCTGGTCAATAGGCACGGCGCATCTGTTGCAGCAAGCTGCTCCCCTATTTTCCCACCTATGACTCAAATGGAGACCTCCTTGGACTCGGAGCTAGCCCCTTCCGTAGTCTTCACCGTGGCTTGACATGCTGGCTTCTCATCCCGATGCTCATCGAGGCCATCAGTCTCACCCGAGTGAGTATCCCCCCGGGCAGGCTCCCCAACCGGAGGCGGAGTCACAGGATATGGCAGCACATTCTGAGCTCTAAGCCTAGCCACGTAGGACGAGGGAGCCTCAGCAGAAGAACTCGAAGCTTCTCCCACATGGTAGGCTCCACCCTGGGCAATCATCGATTTTACCTGGCAAAAGGTTTTCAAGAGAATGCCTCTTGGAAGTTCGGCCACTTCCGGGCTTTCCGGAATCTCAAAGCCGTCCGGGTCTGGCAGTTCGTTCGGGCTTAGGCTTCCCGTGTCTAAAATCTTTCGAAAACATCCCGGATTGGCACGCGGACGGGGTGCCTCAGTGCTTGATGGAACCGAGTTAACCATGACCGGGCTCTGCTGAGGAGTGTCCATCTCGGTCTCTAGAGAGGGGCAAGATGGTCTAACTGGCGGCGCACGAACCGTGAAGTCGGCATCGCTCATGATGCTCTCAGTTCGACTTGTGACATCTCTGCGATCGCGCTGAGCCTCCCAGTCTTCCAGTGTAACCGGGTGGCTTGGAGACCGTGGGGCAGTTTCCCGGTCATCCATTGTAATGACACCCGGAGACCGTGGGGCCGCAGGAGCACTCGGATACGACACAACAACAGCACCCTCGAGATCAGCTGGCTCTCCCCCGTCGGGCCTCATCATCTCAGCCGGCACCGGAGCCAGGGGCAAAGGAGTGAACTTAATCGGCTGGCGTGATCCGGATACCATAGGCCCGAGACTGTAGATATGGTGCAACTGTATTGCAGAGGGCCCATCAAGCCTACCGTTTGCCCACCCAAGGGTCAGCTTGCGCAGTAGTTTCAGGTAAGCAATTCGCTCATCTTCTGCACCGCCAGGACACCAGGGCAGCGCCGTCTCAAACTCGCGCATCTCTTGGTCGAGCTCAGCCGGAGACAATTCCCGGGGAGGTTCTCTCCCGAAGATCTTCCCTACAGGAACACAGCTAGAGTGAACCGGGAACGTGAGACCCTGTTCGCGTTTGAACGCCCAGTAGTTGAGGAAAACCGCAGGGTTACGAGTGTCGAAGCCGAGGGCCTCGTAGTTGCTACGACAGGTAGTACAAAAACCATACAGAAACTGATAGGTGATGTTGGTTGGCCTATCGTCCTCGCACTGAGGCGGGAGAGCGATACAAAACGAGCCAAACCAATCAAGCCACCCAATGCGCTTATGATACACCCTCAGCTGACATTCGGCCCTGAGTCTGGACGCATGCCCGCAAACCGTCCACATATACTGAGTATCGTTGCACATCTTGAAACCTGGTCTTCTTCTGATTCTAAAGTCTGACAGTCCAGATGCACGTGGTACCCCTATTGGTCTCGAATTATGTAAGAGAGGCTTCTGATGAGCAACCCGCAACGACGCCGGGTTTAAGTACGAAGGCTTCCATCGCTGGAGGCAGCGTTCAACAAGGTAACTGCGAAGCTCAGTTGCGAACAGCACTGTGTGTCTTCAAGACGACAAAGAAACTATCAGAGACAATGTCGACATAGATGAAAGAAAGACATTGGCAAACCGGCCAGGTTCGGGCAACAAAGCAGGCTGCACGAAAACAGTTGGGGACCCAAGTCCAGTCGGCGATGCTTGGCAGGTGGGACGTCGTCTAGTTGCTGACAGAGGCATTCCGCAACAGGGCTAGCGCACCCTCGCTCCCGGGTCCAGCTTCCGATAAGCATCAGGTAATCGTCGGTCAGCCGTTTTGGCGGGGCATCTCCCTTCCCCAGGAATTACAGATTAATGCGAGAAAGCGCTGTTGTGGCCGCCGGAGCCAGCTGGCGCATGCCGCCATTTGAGGCGGCTTTAACAGTGAGGCGCAGTCCCTCGGAAAAGTATTCTATACATCATCCATCCTCCCCCACTTTACATTGTTAGCGACCATTTTTCGCCGGAATCCTGGCTCCTGGCTTCCCGGGTGGGGTTCTCCAGGCCCCAGCGCGCCAGTCGAAGTCATCTACCGTGACCACCCCCTCAACTTGATGGGCGATGGGCAAGGTTAGTTATAGAGCCGAGTGCTCCAGGACCAGTGTTGCTCGTGGAAGATAACTCCTGAACTGCCCCGGGTTTTGATAATGAAGCCAAAACTGGCTGCTTGCTCTGGGGAGGGGTGGCCTCGATTCCCTTAAGCCACTTCTGTATCCCGGCGTCCTGTTCTGGCTCAATCTCAAGCGTGTTCAGGTCGAAATCGTCATCGCTCTCATCATCCTCAAGCTCCGGTGGGTCTGCAGCGCCGGCGAGACTACAAGCAAGGATCAAGTACCATTGTAGATCAACCATGTCCTTCATTTTCTCAGCATCGTCGTTGGTACTATGCCTGAGTTCGAAAATCTGCCCCGATAGGAGTGGTTGGTGAGAGCGGGCATCCGAGATAGCAATGACACCGTGGTCTTCCGAGGTCACGTTTGGATCGCCGTTCCAAGTGGTGAGTTCCTTGAGCATTTGCTCCCCTTCGTCCTTGTCAAGATCGATTTCCCTGCCTCGGGGCAACTGGCTTCGTTGCGGCATCCAGTGAAATTCAAGCGTCAGTACATGTTGGTTGTTGACTGGTGTGATTCCTAGGCATTTCACTGCCCAACGTCCCTGAGCCCACCAAACATGCAGCTGAGGACTGACAGCTAGCATATTCCAAGCAAAATCGGATGATCGAACTTTTTCTGCCAGGAGCTCTGACCAGGGACGATCGCCGAAGAGCCTTGTTGCAGATATGAGAGTGCCCAGGCGTCTTCTATTCTGCAGGTTGGAGTTGAATGAGAACGGCATGATATGGCACGCATGTGGGTCCGCCATGCCAGTAAACAGACAGGCACCGTTCTCTCGCTCACGACACTACAACGCACGATTAGCACATTAGATTAGCACATTAGGTTATTACAGGATAAATAACATACCTTGTCTGCCTCGCTCGTATCC
>Ga0247770_1001623_pt1 | contig 16318 bp, 18 predicted proteins | sample UWRJL136409B6_FD_179943 | JGI IMG/M metagenome (GOLD analysis project Ga0247770, IMG submission 179943) | Plant litter microbial communities from Arlington Agricultural Research Station in Wisconsin, United States - UWRJ-L136-409B-6 | ecosystem: Environmental > Terrestrial > Plant litter >... | reverse complement strand
GGCAATTTCGTATTTCGGTTTGGGGACACAGCCGCCCTGACCCGCGCAGATGCGCGCCGTTCCTTCCCGACCAGCCAATGAGGTTAACCTGTCGTCTCCCAGCCATGCGGGGAAAACCGCGATGCGACCTACCGCGCACCCCACTGTCGTAATGGGAGAAAAAAGTAGGAAATAATCTGGTGTAGGCGGGCTCACTTGCGCCCTTGGAACCACGATAGAGCCTTGCGAGAGGGTGAGGGTGGATCCTCCGTTTCCAAGATGGAAACATTTTTTTGGCTATATAAGAGTGCTCAAAGTCCGATCTAATTATCTCGTGGCAGCATGGATCATGACTTGATCACGCAGCAAAAACCATGAAGATTCAACAGAGTACTTTCACCACCATCCTCCTGCTCCTCGGCGTCGAGAGGAGCACAGCAGCAGCAGCAGCAGTTGCTGCTTCCTCACCACAATGCCGCTGCAGCCCCTCGGAGCCGTGCTGGCCGTCAGCAGGGACATGGCAGTCCCTCAACTCGTCCATTGACGGCAATCTCGTGGCCGTCCGGCCGTTCGCCTATGTCTGCCATGACCCGACGTACAACGAAGAGGAATGCCAGCTGGCCAAGCGCATGTCCAACGAATCGCTCTGGCTCTCGGCGAACCCAGGTGCTGTACAGATGGCCAACTGGGCTTCCTTGGCCCAGAGAAATGAGACGTGCTACGTCGGTACGGCACGATCCGTTCCATGCGGACAGGGCAGAGTATCGCTCTACTCGGCTGTTGTCCGCAAGGCCGAACACGTTCAAGCTGCGGTCCGCTTCGTCAAAGACCACAACATCCGGCTGGCGATCAAAAACACGGGCCATTGCTTCCTGGGCCGTTCTGTGGCGCGAGACTCATTGCAGATTCTCACGCACAATCTGAAGAGCTTCGACTTTGTCGACGACTTCAAGCCGCAGGGGTCTACGAACGGCAAGGGTTATGGCTCGGCGGTGACGATTGGTGCCGGCATACAGCTCAAGGAGCTCTACACGGCACTGGGGCAGCGGAACCTCTCTGCGGTTATCGGCGCGGCGCATACCGTGGGGGCCGCCGGTGGCTACATCCAGGGCGGCGGCCACTCCCCCCTTGGACCTTGGAAAGGGATGGCGGCGGACAATGCGCTGGAATTCACTCTTGTCACGGCCAAGGTAGGATGATGATCGCTAAGGAAAACACACGAGAGATAGCTACGGCTGACCAATGTTGCAACAGGGCAGCCTTGTCGTGGCAAACGACTTCCAGAACTCGGATCTCTTCTGGGCTCTGCGAGGAGGCGGCGGCGGTTCCTGGGGCGTGGTCCTGAGCGTGACCATCCGCACATTTCCCGACCCGCCCGTGGTGGTCCAGAGCCTGACCATCTCTAGCGCCAACTATACAGCTTTCTGGGACTTGGTCGAAGAATTCCACGTGAAGCTACCCGAGGTGGACGACGCCGGTGGGTCAGGCTATTACTTCTTGACCGGCGCCGCGGCCGGTAACGTCTCCAGCCTCGCCATGGCGCTATTCTTCGTCGGGCAGACCAACGAGACCGTCGTGGCCGAGCTGCTGGACCCCTTGATCGAATACGCCAACAAGACGCTCGGCGCCTCGTCCGTCGTCGGCCGGCGCGTGCAGGCTCCGGCCTTTAGGTTCTTGATGGATGAACTGCTGCCCGGCGACTCGGACACGTCGGGCGCCATCGTGCGCATCGGGTCGCGCCTCGTCTCGCGCGACCTCCTGTCGCACCGCGCCGGCGCCGCCGCGCTGACAGACGCGCTCCGGCAGGTCTTTGCGCCGGGGGTCGGCGCCGGCGGCCTCATCACGGGCCACGTGGTGGCGGGCGGGCAGGTGGCGCGCAACGCCGGGCTCGACGTTGCCGTCAACCCGGCGTGGCGACGCACGCTGACGCACCTGGTCGGGGGCGTCAGCTGGCCGCAGGGCGCGACGGTCGCGGAGCAGCGCGCGCTGGAGCGCACCGTCACCGAGGTGATGGTGCCGCTGTTCGCCCGGCTGGAGCCCGACATGGGGGCGTACCTCAACGAGGCGGACGCGAACGAGCGGGACTTCCAGCGGTCGTTTTGGGGCAAGAACTATCCGCGGCTCAGAGAGGTCAAGAAGAAGTGGGATCCGAAAGGCATCTTCATCACGAGGAGGGGGGTGGGGAGTGAGGACTGGGACGAGGAAGGATTCTGTCGGGTGTAGAGGCGGCGGAGATGGCTCTAACCAAGTGCTGATGGCGAACGGGGGGCATGATCTATTGTTGGGTCGTGGCGATGGACTTGCGTTGATTGATGCGTTTTGTGATGTAGACTGTGTAGCACTCCCTTGCTAGAGATGATATTTGCATGATGCTTAAGCTACCAGTGTCAAATATTATTGACCCTCCTCCCACCGAGATGGATGCAAGGTTGGTAGCGAGTCTGGGCGATCCGAGCTGAACTCCAGTTCTGGGCCCTTCGGCTAAAAATGCACCTTCTTGGAAGGCTGTGCTGTTCAATGGGAAGATATTAGCCGAAGCTAAGCCGGGGCTGATCTGGACCGATCGAACGTGACGAAGAGTCAAGTGACAATGAGTATGGGTGGCGTCGATTTTAGGTTGGTGAAACAAATGGGTCTGGTCTCAGCATTGCCTGGCGTTAGGAGTCGGAATAGGAAGCTGTCTTCATATCAAGGTCCGCTGGCTCAATGGCAGAGCGTCTGACTACGACTTCAAGATGTTATCAGGAGGTTCCAGGTTCGACCCCTGGGTGGATCGGTCATTACAAGATTGAAAGGGTTTGTCCCTCAAAATCTTCTTTTTGCCCCGTCGCCAATACTAAACTCCACATGATACCCACCCACCACGACTCGAGAACCAAATTGCCAGCCAGCTACAGGGTACCAACTACCCCATTTTGCGCCCCCCCCTACTCCGCAACCCTCCCACTAGCCACAACCGCAACCCAAGTCAAATCCCAACTGCCCCCCTGGTCCTTATACATCTCCTCTAGAAACCCCCTCACCAACCCCTCGACCTCCTCCCTTGGATGCTCCCGCCTCAACTCCTCACTCCAACAGCTAGTCATTACCCAATTGATAATCATCCAGAAGTTTCTCACAAAATACTCGGCGCTATCCACCCGCTGCAGGAACGCGTACGGCTCGACTTTCACGTCCTGGAGGCCCTTGTGTTGGAGCGTCTTGCGGATCCAGTTCGGGTCGGACCAGCTGCCCCAGGGGGTCATTTGGGTCGAGGCGGTGAATGGTGCGGGAAAGGGGAGAGATGCGAATGCGGCTTGGACATCGGGGGCCCAGCCTAAGGGGGCGGTCCAGGTTGTGAAGGCGAGGGTGCCGCCCGGGGAGAGGATGCGGATGGATTCTGGACGGGGTGAGGAGGGGGTTAGCAGGGATGGGGTAGGAAGGGAAGGGCAAGGGGAAGAGGTAGGGATAATAAGGAGGGACGTACCATCGAGAGCGGCTTCGGAGTCGGGGATGACGTGGAAGCCGATGTTCGTTGTCACGTGGGTGAAGCTGGCGGTTTCCAGGCCGGTTTTCTTTATTCGGTGTTAGCTTGTCCTCTGAAGGAAAGGGAGTGCAGATGTGCCTGGGACTTACCTGGGCGTCAATGGTGTTGGCCTCCGTGTTGACCCATCCCTCTTCCTTGATCCGCTTCTGCACCAGCCCAATCACTTGCTGCGAGAAGTCACCGCATAGGATCGTGCTCTGCTGAAGCACCTCTGACTTGATCCGGCGCTGCAGCTCGGCAGCGACGACACCTGCTCCACATCCATTGTCGAAGAGCTTGAATGGCTTGGCGGCTGTCTCGTTGAGGCTGATCTGGTTTAGCATCTGCGTGACGAGCGGTGTGCTGACACGTTGAGCGTTGTCGAGGAGGATAGCCTCCCATGAGTTTCCAATTACACCTGAGATGTCCCGGAAGAACTTGTCTAGTTCTTTGGCCCCCTGTGCAGCGCTCATGATGGCTGTTTTGAGTGTGAGTGGTGTTGTGGGAGATGAGGAGAATGCGGAAAGGATTGACAGAAGACAAAATTGTTTGCAAGAAATAGATTTTAAGTTGTTGTTGAGTGGTTAACCTGATACCTGGTGTTTGGCTGTTATTTATGGTGCATCATGGTGTACGAATGCCCCCCAAAAATGTTTCCGAAAAGTCCCCGAGGGAAGCCCCTTTTTGGAGTTTGGGGTTCGTTTGTGGGAGAGTGATCCGCATGCCACCCACATAGTACCTAGGTAGCTGCGAGAAAGTCTCCGACAAAGTCCCCGGGTACCAATCAAAGGCGAGTCTACTCTGTGTTGTACCTTATCGGTTTGGCACCTGCAGGCATTATATTGTCATCGAAGTGGGGGCTTGTCCTGGATTGAAATCGGGATAGGCACGCCAACGAGAATACGAGCAGCAAGAGGTCCGCAGACCCGGGGTCGTAAACGTGGTGTCAGCGACGCAAGGCGCTCTGGTGCTTGTTAGGAGCGTTCTGGTACCCGTCGCTCTGTTCATCCTAGTTGCTTGTTGTATCATGTGCTCATTTTCTCAGCGTTCTGGATTCGGAACTGGCGTTTGTCAAACGTCTATAAAAGGAGGACTAATTGTCCTCTGAAACCCCCGCCCATCCATAGTTAGTAGGAAGCAAAGGTACCCTGGTAGGTAGACGGGTCCAACTGTGCCCACGACATTGGCGGCATACCCGTGTACTCTACTCCATCTGCGTCGCCTATTCGGCTACGCCGCATTTTTACCAATTGTGCCAGATTTCCTTCATCACAGCCCACAGTTATAGGACTCGATGTTTCCAAATCCGCGGAAGGATACTGTATCAGAACTCCAGCAACTACCATCCAAGCAGCCATCAAAACTCCTAGCGAATCAATGCACCCAAAGATGCACCCGGCGACAAATGCTTCATATGTGGAATCAATGTCTATATCGGTTGATACACAAGCGTTAGCAAGTCCGCGTCAAGCAGGATTATGGGTTGATCTTGCACTACTGCTACTGTAATCAGGACGTTGGTTGTATTGGTCCATCACACTCACCTGAGAAATGGGGACCTGACGTGCTGCTGACCATGTATCCAGCGAGCCCTAAGCAACAACACCTTACCCCTGTGATGAAGCAGGAGATAAAGGCAAACTCGCCAACTCTGGGGGATCTCCTCGAATTCGATTTCCGCTGCCGCCACAGAAGTCGTGAGAGGAATGTAAAATAAGTTTTCGTCTCGCCAACCGTCTTTGCGAGGGCAAAAAGGGCTCGGACAAAAAATGTATCGAGGGCTATGAAGGTCGCGAAAACAAGGACGCGCTCAAATGAGGGCACTCCTGTTATGAAAAAGAGTCAGCTTCCGATCCTGGACCGTCCAAGAGTTGAGCATTCTTACCTTTTAGGCCTAGGGAACCATAGATTTGGAGAAGGATTAGGTATGCCGCGGCTATGCCGACGCATGTTGCTTCCCATGTAAAGTAAGCAGTTTTGATGGTGCGCCGTATTCCACGACGCAAGATATCCCACCGCGACCCAGAGTCGTCCCAGGATGATTGAAATTCGGTGGGTAGAAGATATACCAATGAGAATGTTGCGAGCCTCATGATGAAAAACGCTGGAGTCGTAATTGCGATGAAAATCATGTAGGAAACAACTCCTTGAAGTGGTGACATGATGTGAGAATCTCCCGTATCCGTCCCACCCGTGGATTCTGGTTCCACCGTGGCACTCTTTACTTGAGTTTCCGCTCCTCGCAAGTAGTAACTCGCGCTGAGAATAGCAGCTGTTAGACCGCTCAAAAGTATTGCAACGAAGGCGACTTTTTGGTGTCTTCCGGGGCTGTAGAGTTGAGGGCTCCGATAAATCGTGACGTTAGCAAGCATGGAGGTGATAGTGTGGATGTCGTAGAAACTTGGCCGGTACCGCCAAAGTCTTTTACCTATTCTCAAGGTGATAGTGCGGATGTCGTAGAAACTTGGTCGGTACCGCCAAAGTATTTTACCCATTCTCAAGATGATCTCCAGGGCGGCCAAGCAAGCGGTCCGTAATAATGGAAGAAATCGGCGATCGGTTTTTGTGGCTAGCCGCTCGAACGCAAGTCCCTGAAGCTGGGGTGCTCTGTATGACAGTGCGAGCTTCTTCAGATTAGAGTAGCGCACGCCACTCAACTCGTCCCGGAGGATTGTAGCCTCCCAGTGGTGGAAGTCAAAGTTGTCTAGCTTTGACCGCAGGGATTCACCGTAGAAGCAAATAAGGTCTAAAAAGTCCGACCTTGCTGATGGCCTGTCCAGGGTAGCCCAAACAGTCCGCAACGAATTCTCTAACCTGTCGACTTCCAGGAGCGATGACAATGTAGTGGTGGCCATAGCTTTTTCTGCGAAGTATCTCGCAAGATCCTGATCGGAACCAAAGTGGCGATGGGACAGGCGAAGCAAGATATCAAAGGGGCGGGGAATGGAAATCGGTCGATTTGCGCTCGCCTTGGCCTGAATTTCGCCGAATTGGTCTTCTAAAGTCGTCATATAGGCATATCCATTTGATATAGCAAGGACGGAACCGAGGACTGAGAATGAGGAGCAGTCAAGGACCCAGGATCCGGAATCGCCTCTCTGCAGGTCTACCCACCACAGTTAGAATGGAGCTCCGGGTTTCAACCTCGGGCGACTTCTGCTTCACTTACTTGTTCCTGGTCTCAGCTGAACCGTCCAAACTTCAGAAACACTCCCGTCGGACAGAAAATAAGAGGGACTCCCGAGAATATGGCCAGTTGTGACGCCGCTAACCCCAGCGTTTATGATCACCTGTGACTCCTTGATATCTGTGCAATAATCCTCGATGTACCCAAAGTGGCGCGGCAGCGTAGGGTCGGTCATTGGAGGGATGGATATGTAATTTGGCAGGAAATAGTCCACATTATCATTGGCTGGTACGAGGCGCCAGCTCATTCCTTCTAGTGGACAGTCCTGAGTGCTGGAATGTGATAGTAATCGGCGGTTCCCTCGACGACGTGAAATTTGGTCGAGGCTCATATGTTGCTGGTCGGCGCGTGATACAATAATGGCGTCCTTCTCATCGAGCAGAAGTGGTGGTTCGGCATCATAATCGAGGTCGAAGTCGGTAGGCCCCTCGAGAGAAGAGGAACGAGCCCCCGGTTTGCAGTGCGTGTCTTGCGATGCGGCAGTAGAATTCTTGTGGCTGGATCCCGCAAGGAGAAAGTAGCATCCGTCCATCTCTATCAACCCCCCTACCGTTGAGACCCAGGCTTCACCGTCAGAACCAAATTTCATGAGTCTGCCACAAGTCGTACTCAACTTCTGATCGCCAACTAGGTTTTGGCCAATGCTGTACTCTCGAGAGGCGCACGAGACCAGACTCCTGTCGTAGCAGATTCTCAAAGGCGCATAGTAACTTCTGCATGTCTTCTGTGATATGGCCAAGTGGAACTTTTGTATTTCCTCGCCCGACGCCAGGCCTATGACGCAAATGAAGACATCTCCAGGCCCCATTGTTTTGGACACAGAGTTGTCCACGTCCACTATAGATACCAAAGAAAAGACAAGCTGAGGCATCGTGCGCCCTCGAAAGAGCTCGGCTGAATTCTCCTGAACGAAACAGCTCAATTGTCTTAACTTGTGGCGCTGATCTTTTGTGAACGATCCCGATAGTTCAGCCTTCAATCGGAGGGAGGAGGCAGTTGTGAGCAGTTGGATACGCTCCATGAGACTCAGCCGGCGTTCAACCTTGATTGGCCCGGAAGCCGCAGGCACGTGTTGGGGAGGGGCGGGTTCCTTCGGTGAGAGACCATCAAGAGAGACGATGGAGCTGATGCCGGTGCTGTTGGCGCCCATAACTTGACTGTCAATCGGAGATCGGGGGGGAGAAGAAAAAGGCGAATCGATGTCATTGTGCTCGTCGTCGGCTGTAGGTAAAATCGGCTTGTAATCATTTCTCCCGCGATCACGAACGCTCCAGAGCCACTCGGAGAGGTTCCTGTCGTCTGGGATGTCAATTCCGATATCCGCGCCTTTAGTGATACAGGGCAGAATGCCACCGTCGGCGATTGAAGCGGACTCCATCGGGATGGTAAATTGACGTTTTCTGACAATCGACGGCGCAAGAATGGTGACAGACATCCCAGACCTGCAAAAGCAAATGGCAGGGAAATGGCGGGGAATCGACGAACTGCACCTTCCCTGCCCGAGACTTCAAGATGAATATGGAGTGAGGAGGACCGATGTAGAGCTTGGAACGGTGTGGCGAGAAGGAGGTACCCAAAAGAAAATCCACACTGCTTGTGCTGCCACGGAGGCAGCCGGCGGCCTCAATGGCTGGCCAAGTTCTGCGCAGAATATGCGTGGCGCTGGGTGCTATTAGTATGCTCAGCAGCACAGTAGCAAGAAGACATGAGATCCTTGCGCGTGTTCGGCAAACCATAAGTATTTTGGTTGGACTCTTCTAATTTCAGGGCGGTGGCAGTGCCCAGCGGGCTGCATGCAGGTGTGGCCGTTTCAACGGGCCCGGAGCCTGACCATTCCACGAACGGAGGCATTTCCCTAAGGTCGTGCGTGCCTTCCCAGACATCAATGAAACCCCACATCTGACAAGCCAGCAATCGGGACGGTCCTATCCATGGAGTTGTCGCCAGATCCTCATCATTCAGGGAGAGAGCGAATTGTCGCGGCCATCTGTGGCCCTACGACTGACTACGAGAGCCCGTACAGCCTTGACCGATACTTGGAGTACTGGGCGCGGGAGGTGAGACATGCTACCGTTTTAGGGGCTCAGACCGAAATCGAAAAGTCCATCATTCCGACATTTGAAGTTCTGAAATCCAACACCAACAAAACTAGACATATGCTAGAAAATGAGTTGCACCAGTCACCACTGGCCCTGGACCTGTGCTGCCGCTTGATGCTCATGACCGGCTGCCAGACCCCCGGCACAGTGGGCGGCGACATCTTCCGTCCTCGATGGAGGGACGACGAAAACTTAGGCCAGTACATCAGTCGCGTATATCCCCGCGCGTCTTCGCCGGCCGATGATTCCCGGAACCAACCTGTGTCGCTGAACAAGCTCGGGGCCGACTTCTTGACCCGCTATGCCCACATTGACATCCGATGGACCGACCGTCTCACCGACCACTTAACTCTACTCAAAGGGTCCGATTGGAAATCCCTATACGTCTTTGCCCATCCCAGTTTTCTCCTCAGGTCGCTTGAGGCCGTGGCCACACAACGTGAGCCTCTCGCTCAGGGTGGGAAATCCGATTCATCAAAGCCATATGCATGGTAAGAAAACCAAAATGAGTCTTCCCGTTGCCGAATTTCAACAAGATTACTAACTCCACCCATAGCTACCTACCTCCCGGCCTCCTACAAGAAACCCTTCTTACCCTTGAGCTTCTCTTCCCTCCCGTCGGCGATGTCAAGTCGCGACGCATCATCAATACCGAGGTCACCCGCCATAATCTTGACCCGTCCTTTCTCCAGCCCTTCCAGTCCCGGTCCCTGGAGCACCAGAGCCCAGAAGACGCCAAAAGGCCGGCGGATGTCAAAGACTTATACAAGAAATTCCCCTTCTGGGCTGTCAGACTGCAGAACCTCTGGGAGGAAGCAGACAACCCATCACCCCTGACCTATATTGGCAAGCTAACTGACCGCAACAAGTCACCGCGGTTTACCTATTGGTGTACTGTTGTGGGAATTACCATTGCTATAATGTTTGGAGTCATGTCTAGTCTTCTTGGGGCACTTCAGGTCTGGATCTCCTATTGTTCATGGATGGGCGACCCTGGAATTAGAGGTTGCAGCTTGGCGGCATGATATTTCCGTCGGAAAAATTCAGCTCACACTCTCTCTTGCCTAACAAAATGTGTTTTTTGTTTGATGTTGTGCACTGAGGATGGCAAGGGAATGAGTTTGTGATGCTGTTTCTTCTCACATGTATTTTTGTTCCGACATCCAAATTTGAATCACAAATAAACCGTTTCTTTGCTCTTCTCGAGCTGTTACCGAAGATATTGTGACAGCCAAGATAAAATAAGGTGTAACCGCAATAAGGGAACGTAAGCACGCAGTTAGATGATCGTAACATCGGTTTCGACAGCCATTTCTTCGGCTTTGGCAACCCATTATTTACAGCTCTCTCTCTTCTCCGGTATCTCCGCCAGGCCGTCACGCCGGTAGCAGTTCTGGTAATTGTCGTGCTAGCCAGTGGCGGGATAGAGAATGAGAAATGCATGTGCCAGGCCGACAGGTGGTGGGAGAGTCCCCCATAGTAAAAAGAAGACTCGGACCCGAAACGCTTCCTCTGTCTTTGTCTCGCGTGTATCATGAGAGGATTCGTCGGTGCTAGTCTAAACAGTATTATTGGTTCGGGTGATGGTTCCAGGATGTCGTCCCAATCATAATCAGTCCACAACCTACAGAAGTGTGGATGCTGACGGACCTTGTCCAGAGTGAGATTGTTCGTATTCTTGTGGCGTTTCAGCGATTCACGAGTTGAGGCGTTGATGGTTGCGCGAGCGAGTCGCCCGCCCAGCACGAGGTGACTCTTACTGTCCACCAGCACCCCAGTTGGATCGAAGCTAGCGAGCTCACAGTCGACATCAAGGAGCTTGCAGCTGGGTTCATATTTGTCGAGATTGCGCAGGAATAGCACTGGGGCCTTGACTGACGCCCAAGACCACGATGGCGCTCGCCATATCTTAGAGCGTGTCAATCAGCTCCTACACCGTTCCTCGCGTATGCTAGGACAAGCGGGGAGGACATCGTCGAAATGCCACGAGACCGCCCAGGAAATCGTTTCGCCACAGACCAGTCAGGTACTGCGACTGGGCCGTTTGCTGGAACTGCTTTGCTAGCCCGGACGTTGCAGGGAAGATGTCAATTCCATCCGTCAACCAGAGTTTGGCATAGTCCTCGACCATGTGTCTCCACGTGGCTGCCAGCTCTGTCTTCGTTGACGTCCGCCAAGTTGTGTGGTGATAATACAACTTCAGGTTGGCCTCCGAGTTTCACCGAGTCCCTCTCGTTATCTCCTCCGTTGTGGTGCATTGACATGCAGCTGCTTCACAGCATTCCCAAGAGAGTTCCTCGGGTCCGAAGTACAGAACGCGAGGAGAGAGGAACCTCTCCTAGAATGTCCAGCCCCGCGTGAAAATAGGCAGTGGTACTCGATCATCCAAGCAATGTCAGAGAGGCCGATGCGTGTGATTCAGGGAGATCCGGGCGTGTACACTTTCGTTCAGTGGCTAAGGCATATGTAGGGCGATTCTTGCCCCTTTGAGGCCATTCTTTAACCTATAAAGCATAATAGAAATCCTAACAAATAATATCTTCAGTTTATTTTCATTCGATGTCGTGGTAATTTTACTGCAAGCTGAATTTAAGATTAACTCTGTGGAACGTGGTCGGAAGGGGGGTAGTCAGAAAGTAGGCCCCTGAACTTACATAAAATGATTAAACTGGGCCGTATTTTCGAGAATACTGGGCGAGCATTAAGGGTATTGAGAAGCGCGAGGCATGCTGAGCCACCACAGCACAGAGTGCCGAGCAAGATGAAACACCTGTTCGCCTCAGGCCTAAGCCACCAACGAACTTCACCGCCAAGACACGCAAGGCGTTCTGAGGTCCGCCTTGCGAACGCATTCACGGCGCTAATTCTCCAGGAAATGCATCCATGCCGACAAATGAAAGCAGCCGTTGCACCGTTCGTGCGCTTGCCCTTGCAGTTGCTAGGCGTACACCCAACCCTCAATAGACGGGCATTCCAGTACGGCAAATTCCGTTTCTACTCTATCTTGCCAGGAAGCTCCCCTTCAGTTGTTTAAACCACCACCATTCGTTCAAGGCTAGGAAGCCGCTGGCCTAGAACCACGAAAACAGAGAATCATCACAGAGTCTTGCATAATCCCCGAACGCACGTACTGTTCGGCCGCTTACTGGATAACCGTCGTCGAATACACCAATAGGTTACGAGACAGCTTGGGTATTATGATCAATCTTGGACTTCTGGCGGCGCTTTACCGCCCGAGAAACTGCGGGGTGTAGAAACCGTCCCCTACGGCTAACCAAAGTGCCTAACCGGCGACTGTGATTTTCCCGTGATAGGTTCTCTCTCCGTGTGCTACGTAGTCAAGAACATTACCGAGTAGGCGCGAATAAAAGGCATTAGCAAGACGACAGCCATATGGTACGCCATGGTAGGATGCTCTAAAATTGCCGTTGGCGCTCATTCACCACTCACTAATCTCGAGAAGGACATCAAAACCGCTGCAAGAGAGGCTGGCCACCCGGAGCCGACTGTTTTGGCTGTGTCTTTGGACATCAACTCCGAGGACTCTGTCAAGACCCCTGCCGCCACGAGCGGCGGGGCCTTTGGCTACGGGTTGGATGTGTTGATTGCGAACGCGGGACACAGCTCAGACTGGGCTGCTATTACCGAGACCAACACGACCGAGTGCTGTAAGACGTGGCTCAACTACCATCTCGTTATCCCAATCTCCATTTAATAATAGTATATAAGATATAAAACGACACACACCGAGGCCACCCCTCATAGCCTGAAAACCTTATAACATTTCGCCGAATTCATGCCAACTCCGTCCAAGGTTTAGTCGACATAAACAGGAAGCCGATTTCAGGAGCGCTGCACACTGGATTCGAAAAGGGTTTGATTGTCTTGATTGTATTGCCCTCTTCTGCGTGGCTCTCTGGTTTTGCCAGAGAGTCTGTATCATTCCACGGCTAAATACTCACCCCGCCGCTGTCCCTCCGTGGTAAACATACCCCCATCCGGCAAACAGCCCATCCGACCACCCAATTATCATGCCCCTCAGCCCCGGGGCCTTCAAGTTGACGTGACACACCCTCCCTACCGATGCCAGCGGGTCCTTGCGGTATATCCAAACCACGTCAGTCACACCCGGCGGCAGTCGTGCCGCGTGGAAGGTGCCAAACGCGACGAGGATGGCCAGCGATAAAACGCCAAAAAACATGCACAACCACGGCCTGTTTATTTCAACCCCGCCCCTGCACGTCCTGCCCCTACCAACTCGCATTATCAGCATGTCGATTACTTCGATAGCGAGCGAGGCCCCTAGGACAGCAACGGTGCTGATCAGCCAGTCGCGCTGCTGTCGAGCGGGGAGACTGATGCAGCCGATGCCGTTGCTGCTGCTGTCGGCGATCGGGTAGATGTCGCAGTTGCCGGTGGTGATGGCTAGGGCGAAGTCTCGAAATGATGGCGAGCACCACTTGACAGTGAGGGGGGTAGATGCAATTGTGTGCGTGGCATTGACTGCGGCGGCGAGGCCGTAGATTTGCAGGATGAAGAGCATCAAGCCTAGGGTGAAGGCGGCGATGCAGGTGATTGCATTTGCGAGGTCTTCTCTCTGTGCTTCTGCAGCGGCCAGAGCTGCGGGGGTTTGTTCTATGTCAAAACGGTGTCAACAAACGATCTAATGTTGGGCTGGGGTTTGTTATAGAGATCTCATACCAGAGGTCTGGGTGGCGCTATTCCCGCTGACCATCAGCTCATGGGTCTCCTGAGCCCCCTCCCCGGAAGGCTGAGCAGCGAAGGTGCCCAGGCCCTGCCATAAGGCTGTGAAGAAGTTTTGTAGAGCAATTGCCATGCTTCGTCCCTGATCGTGGTTTTTCTCAATAAGAAGGACGACCATCTGAAGCATGGCGCCCACGTCCAGCATGAGTGTCAGAGGCATCCAGACGAGAATCTCCTCCGCCACAAGGCTGGTGCTGATGTAGGATTGGATGCATAGCGCGATGCTGAGTGCCGCCAGACCAAGGGAGAGATATTGGGCTGACTGCCAACGCACTACCCGTAGCACACAAGCCGGGAGGTGGAAAAGAAGGAGGAAAAGACTGTAGAGCCAAGGGATGAGAGCCCCGCCTGGGTCCGGCCTCAAATACGTCGACGGGCAGGTGATGTTGTCGGCTTGTGAGGCGATGAAGACACTGAACGTGAAGTTGGAAACGAGGGTCGTGTTGGGGCTGAATTGACAGGTCATAGGGAAAGTGGTGTAAATGGATAGATGGATGCGGTGATCTGAAATTGAGTGCTTGAATGATCGTTGACAACAAGAGATATGGATGCGACGGTACCTAAGTAAACCTACATTTAATTCGGTTATGAACTCCTTTAATAGGCGACAGCAGTATTGCGCATTGATCCCAAGCTATGCTCAATTCAGTGCTTCGGGACGCCTCGTTGCAGCCCAGGGGCGGCCTCACTTTCTCACAGCCTTGTTTCCGTTGTGAGGACGAATTTGAGCATAAAACTGCAGCTGGCGGCTCAGTTACCACGACAATATCCCTGAAATGGCGGCGTGGGTGGTGGCGGAGGGTGCGTGGCTGAAATATTGAAAAGAGCTATTGCTCCTGAAGGGGGGCGGCCAGGGGTGTGAAGCTGAGTCCGAGCCAATGAACCCTGCCGAACGAGGTCTGGCCGAACCCAACCTAATGGAACACTGCATGATGCACATGTGGCTGAGCCATTTCAAGACTCAGACCGAACAGCTGTGACGTAGGAGCATGACGTGAACGACAAGGTTGATCTGAATTACATCATCACGGGCGGTTAGGGGAATAAAGAAGTTTCCAATGTCAGAAAGTAGAAGTCCTTGACCATCTAGTCAGCGAAGCTGGCTGGATGTCTGGCACTGCCAAAGTGCCAGAGCAGGGGTGTATTTTCAATGTAATGGTTTGAATCTTTAAAAGATTTCATACTCTGTGGTTGAGCCGCAGCTCGCGGGGTGGGATTTCCTAATTCGGACGTGTCCAAATCGGGCGTTGTTACCCCTGTTTGAGGTTGATTGGTTCTCGGCTTCCGGCGCTTTCTCGCCCTTTAGCCAATACTTTCCGATGCGTTTGTGAGGGGTGAAACTGGACGACTAAGGCACTAGAAAAACACCACAGTAAAGGTGGTACAGCAGGGTTCAATGGCAGTTCTGCGTTAACTAGCTGTTGAACTCTAGCCCTCCTGGAAACTGGGGGTTTCCAAGGCCATTATTTATCATCTATCTGACAAAGCAGCCCCGATAAGGCTGGTTGCCGATGTTCATTCCTTGCGTTTTCACTGTTCCATAGCTTCTTCCGTTTTAGGCAACGTGTTCAGCCAGGCAAGCGGTTGACAAGATAAACTGCACCGCAAAATCGAAGCATTCCGTAGGTTGTGGCCTGATGCTAACAGCCACTACCAATTTTATAACAATTCTATGGCATTCGGCTCACACCACCACCAAACCAGTACCAAAACCACCACAATAATGGCCTTCGTTAATACAATGCCACTACACTACCCAACAGAACATGTACCACTGCGTGCAGCATTACCACCACCGGGGCACCTCCTTGCCTCGCTACGAGGACACATGGTGGTAAGAGGGCATCGCCCGCTTCTTCGACGGCATCATCTAGCCCGCGCCGCCCGAGTTGGTCCCAGCGCCCCAAGACCCCCCCAAGTACATACCCTTCCCCCTGCTACCCGGAGCTCTACGAAGGGATCCATCGCATCGGCAACAACCACGCTGCAGCCGCTCTGTTCCGGCACTGGGCATCCAACACGGGCTAGAGCCTTGACCGCATCACGGGGTAGATGAAACAGTACCCTATAGGCGCATCCGCACCCGGCTAGGACGACGACACAGCAGAGCGACTCTCGGGGGATCCCGAGATTGCAGCGCTGTTTCACAGCTTCTCGCGCGTCTGGGTGTCCGGCGAGGTTGCCTACCCGTCGGGAAAGACGATCGACCCCGTGCCGACACGCGGAGACTGGTGGAGCGACTATCACTGGCCCGTCCAGCAGGCGTTGGCGCCAGGCGAGGAGAGACTCATACCCGTGCTATGGTGGGTCGAGCCATGGAGGACGCGCATGGTCACGGTGCCGCTCGCGGCTGGCCAAGCTGTGGATGTGACTGTCCAGCATGGGAGCGGCATCTACAGAAAGGAAGCTTACTACCCTGGACCGGGCGCCAAGCATTTCCCCATAGTGACTGTAGTGGAGAGAATGGTGAACATCACCGAGGCCGACAACGCGACCATCTTCCGCGACTTGGAGTGGTCGTACCGCAGGAAGGGGGAGACGAAACTCACGGCCATGCTTGCTAACGAGACGGCGAGAATATCTGTCCCCGATAAGCCTGCGGAGACCGTCTTCGAGTTCCTTCTGACTTGTACCGGGGGGGTACGAAATGGCGGAAGTAAACTTCAAGCTGAAGGGGGTGTGAGACTCGTGGAGGGAGGGTTAGGGTTCCTGGACACGTCTCTCGTTGTGGAGCACGCAGCACGCCCCTTGATTTTCCACCATTTCAATCATCATTTCTCCCAT
>Ga0247770_1001622_pt1 | contig 16320 bp, 17 predicted proteins | sample UWRJL136409B6_FD_179943 | JGI IMG/M metagenome (GOLD analysis project Ga0247770, IMG submission 179943) | Plant litter microbial communities from Arlington Agricultural Research Station in Wisconsin, United States - UWRJ-L136-409B-6 | ecosystem: Environmental > Terrestrial > Plant litter >... | reverse complement strand
ATGGCCAATTGTGGTGATTGTTGTGTATTGTTGTTGTTCTGTGGAAGAGAATCTCTGGCCTCCAGGGTCCCCTATTGCCAAGCCGGCTACTTCCGCGAATGGCTCCAATTGCTTATATAAGCTGACAATTGCACTGTGGAAAGGAAGCCGAAGGCTGGAGGCTGGCTGGAAACCTACCAACCTCGAGGAGTGGGGCCAACGGCTATTCAATCTAACACTTTTAGCTTTACCCACCCTAACCATGATTCATTGCAGAAGGCAAGACATGATTGGGGGGTATCACGCAAAAGGATGAGGTGTTGATGCCGAACAGAAAAAAGCTAATTGAATGCATGCAACTCAACGCATCTATGTTGTCTCTGGATGCTGTACCCCGGTAAATGCCGATCCCATTCCCACGCCAGTCCGACCTATTGTTGACAGTCTCTCTCCACCACCCAGAAACGCCAAATAGAAGAAATACCCGCACACTTGTACATCCCTACTTCTCCGAGATCCAACCTTACATGACAATGCAGATCTTCCAGCCCGACCCACTCTTGAGCTCCTCCTTCTCTTTCTCCAAACGGTGAATCTCCTTTGCCGCGGCTTCGGCTTCCGATTCAAGCCTCTTTATTTTCTCGGCTTGTTCCCTGTTCTTCGCCTGCTGCACTTCCTTCTCCGCCTGCTGCACTTCCTTCTCCGCCTGCTCCACCCTCCTCTTCTCTTCGGCCACTCGCTTTTCCGCATCCGCTGCTCGTTTCCGTGCTTCCTCTAGTTCGTTCTCTGTCTCGGACTTCAGCTTCTCTGCTTGCGCTGCTCGCGTCTCCGCCTCATTTGCTCTCAGCAGGGCTTCCTCCTTCTCATGAGCCTCATTCTCTTCCTGCTCCCGCTTAGCTTCTCTCTCTTCCAGGGCTCTCCTCTCCTGTTCGAGACTCTCAATCTCCTCTTGGCGCTTCCTGGCTTCTCGCTCCTCCTCAGCTCGTCTCTCCGCTTCAGCGGTTGCAGCCTTGAGTTTCTCGATCTCCTCCTCCAACCTTTTCCTCTCTTCCTCGGCCTCCTTGGTCTCCCGATCCAACCTCTCCTCCAACACCTTCCCAGCTCTAGTCATGATGAGCGGAGTCCCCTCCGCCATCTCAGTCTGGATCTGGAACGCATCAGGCCACTTCTGGGACAGGATGTGTCGGATAATCATGGCAGCCGACACGGATCCATTGTCCTGGCGAGCCACCCGACAGCCGTGACGAATGAGGCCACCCCAGAACTCCTCCTTGTTGATGAGATTCTTCTCCCGCTCCTCGGCCTTCTCGGGAGGGACCAAGTCCCACATGCTTGTGGTAAGCACCACACATGGCAGGGCCTCCTCCCCGCAGAGCTCCTTAAACAGGGTGATGTTTTCAGCACCGGAGCCTCTGACTCGAGTGTCGGCGATGCGGTGCATGTACACGACGCCGGCCAGCTTGACCTTCTCGTCGTATGACTTCTTCAGCCAAGCGGCAATCTCCACGAGGACAGATGTGTCGGTGCGGGTGGTATCGTCGAAGCCGGGGGTATCAATCAGGTAAACATCCTTGCCATCGAGGTATGTGGCGTGGATGCTGACGCCCGAGGTGCCTGGTTAAGAAAAGATGTCAGCACAAAGTGTTTGACCTTCGGGATCACCCGAAAGAGGGGGCAGGGGTCTTACATGACTCGACACCATCGCCAACCACGGCCGTCTTGGAGAGGGTCGAGATGAAGGTGCTCTTCCCAACTCCGGTGACGCCCATTACAGCGATAACGACATCGTCGGGCCTGCAGCAGTCACCCTTGTCAGCATGAAAAACAAGTGTTTGGAGACTGTAAGGACAACATACTTGATGTCGGGAAGCGAAATCGAGGGTTGGGCGTCTTGGAGGCTGTCTCGGGGGGTCTCTTGAGGAGTCAGAGGAGCCTGTTGGGGGCGTGTGGTTTCTGCAGCGGCAGACGACTTCCTTGAGGATCTGGGAAAGGACAAGACCCTGCTGAAGGACGAACGTTTCGAGGGGGAAGCTGTTTCAGCCATGATGGACTCTGAGAGCGAGGACGTTTGCGTTTGGTTTCTTGGATATGTTTTGGGAAACTAATGCAAACCTCGAGCTCCGGGGTGCATCCTATTTCATCGGCAGTGTCGTTGGGTACCGTTGTCGCATCCGTAGCTGTCATCTCTAGCTGTCAGTGGTGTGTTTGACGTAATCGGGCATTTATTTCCGAATCGCCAGCGCAGGCACGGCGCGAACGCATTACCAGTTGTCAAAGTTGGGGCTTGGTTTCCAGAGTCACCGCTGACGTGACGGTTGACGTGCGGCGCGGTCATTGGTTTACCTTCTGGATGCCCTGCTGGGTGAGCGTTGGAAGATTGCTGCCCAATGATCTGGCGCCTTTGCCAACCAACCACCAAATCTCCACCAACCTCGGGGTGGGGCCAGAGCATGTGAAAGACGCGATAACGGCGAGACAATGCACAAGAGTGCATCACAAGTTTTTTTTCCCAATTACTTCTCATGTTTGGCTAGACGAAACCAGCAGGAAAAACGGCGAAACGCGACGTGCCCGACTAGTAAAGGTGGGTCGAATGTTTACCACCCGACACTCCACAACATCAACTCCCGCTCTCCTCGCATCAACCCAAAATTGTATTGTGACCAGTCAACGAGCTCAATCTTTGCACCAAATGTACGTCTCCACCACAATTCCGCCAATGGTAGCCGCTGGCAGCAGTCCTGTGGATACCAAACTGATGCATTTCCCAGGGCGCACAACCCAGGCGGGACAACTCCTCGTGGGATCATCCTCCTGATGGGAATGACGGGCTCTGGAAAGAGCACATTTGTCTCCCGTCTGAAGACTCCCGGCACCGAAATCGACATTGGCCACAACCTCAGTTCAAGTTCGTCCTCTTCCCCCTATCAATCGCCACAATTAATTCAACACCGACTAACATGTCCCCCAGAAACCACCGAAATCTCCTTCCACCGCGCTTACACCACCACCAACACCCCCCTCCTCCTCGCCGATACCCCCGGCTTCGACGACACCATCCGCCCCGACACCTCCATCCTCCGCAGCATCGCCCTCCCCCTCTTCGACCACCACCGCACCGGCACCCCCATCCTCGGCATCATCTACCTCCACGACATCACCAACCCGCGCCTCTCCGGCCGCGCCCTCAAAGCCCTCAAGATCCTGCAGAACTTCTGCGGCCCCGAGAATTACCCTCGAATCGTCTTCGCCACGACCATGTGGGAGGATGCGCGATACACGCTGCAAGGGGAAAAGTCTGCTTTTAAGCGGCATGACCAGTTGAACCGGGATTTCTGGGATGCGATGTTCTCCGGGAACGGCGGGGTGGTGACGCATCTTTTTGATGAGGCGGGGTCGGCGCGGAAGGTGGTGGATCATCTTGTCCGGGGTTGGGATGCGATGCCGCGGGCGGCGCGGGAGAGGCCGTTGAGGATTATGGGGGAGATGGCGGCGGGAAGTGGCTCACTTGAGGGGACTTTTGCGTATCGGTGTGCGCAGGACGAGCAGGGTATTGTTGCTCAAGTTGCCCAGAAAGAAGAACAGGTGACGAGGATTGAAGACGGGAAGGGTGGGAGTTCCACGGAGCATCTGGCCTTTACCGATGAAGACAGCACCGGGTTGCGGAAGACTTTGAAGGATATCCTAAGGCGGATGTTCGGTTAGCCTCCGAAGTGACGCTTTTCCCGTGATGGGTCAATGACTAAGGGGCTAGAACCGGGGGTTAGTTAGGGTTGTGGTTCTCCCGCTGGTGTGTGATATCCAAGAGGTGGCTATTGTCCGTGTATCATCATTCATCACCCAATAAAGCGCCTAATATGTAGTGCCAAGGAATATCTCCATTCATCCACCACCCTTCGATAGCATCCCCTCGTCCTTGAAGACAACCATCCAAACATCAAGGCCACGAAATCTGATCCGGAATCTTCTTATCCGACACCCAATGCTTCACCGTCGGCGTAACCACTATTTCACTCTTGCCACCCTTAAATTGACATGTAATCCCATACGTGGTAACCTGCCCTGTCACCAGCTACCCAGAGAAATCCCACTGGCAGTCGAGCGGGATATATCCATTCCACGTGCCGTTGAAGATGATGGGCGTATTGAGGTTCTTGTCATCGCGATACCACGAGTGATTCAACTCCATGTACCCCGTTGAGATATCGAAATGAACATCCCACCCCAGCTCATTGTAAAACTTCCAGCCTGGATTCCACCAGTCATCAAGCTTGGGGTTCCGGTATGCTCTGGATGGATCAAATTGCCGCATTCCAGGCGTCAGGTACGGACCGTCTTCTTCGCCGGTAACTCCAACATTGCGGATGATACCGTCCTGGATGCCTGCGATGGGCGGCAGTCCGTTAAAGACGGTGCTGTTTAGGTCGAACGTGGACATCGTGCCCATGTACCCCGTCATATGACCAATGTATCCAAACCAGTCCGTCGGCGTGAACCAGTCCCTGGACGGCGGGTATTGAAGCGTCCACTTGACTGGGCCGCGACCAAGAGACGCCACGGTGCAGCTCCAAGTGGAGGTTGGATCCGGCTCGGTGATGTCCTCCGGGGAATGACGCACGGTGTCGAGAGTCAGGATGAGTATGGTAATTGGGGGGGGCGGGGGAGGGGCCTGCCGGAAGCCCCGGATACCAAGCTCGATATCCATCTCGGTCACCGAGCGTGCACCATCGCACCGAGAACGTGTGGTCGCAGACCCCCGACCCAGTTGGAAGAATTGTCGGCGGACAAGAGACTTCGTGCACCGTGTCCTAAAACTGGGTCCTTGTAACTCTACCGCCATTTCAGACCCGTGGCAACTGTAGCCGAGGCAGCCCAGAACTGTGACCCTAGCTTAGTCTGGCTCAGGCTAAGTACCATTTTCGGCACACTGCGCCGCAACATACTGAACTGCTTCAACTCTAGCCGAGTGCGCCTAGAATTGGTCCTATCAAAAAGAAGGGGTTTAACCCCTGGGTCAAACCTAGGCACTCGAGAGGAGGCAACAGCTAAACCTATAACTCCTTTGATATGCTAAGGCACTACGCTGATAGCCAGATATCAGCTCAGGTCTAGCAAATGCTTGTCTCCTGACCATATGCAGCTTGACCGTCGCTCCAAATGTTCGCAATTCTCCTACACAGCACATCTCCAGCGACGATTAGTCCAACAGCACCGCAGCTCCTTCAATTAGAGCCGCCCGAACGGCACAGTGGGTGCAATTTCCGCGCTGAATCATGCAAAAATTCTTCCCTCTCTGGTGCGATACCACCGCCCTCTCAATAGAGAGGTTGTTGTAGGCCAGGACTACGGTTAGTTTGGGTAATGGTCTTTGGTTCGGGCCTACAGCTTGAGCAAGCATCCCGTAGTTGCTTGCGTCGGTGACATGCACTTGCCGCATTTCTGCTTCTGTTAGGCGGCCCTGGACGCATTCTCCCAGGCAGCCATCCCAGGTGCGAAGAGTAGATGCCGAATTGGTCGCCTCGAGAATGCCGAGTCCCATGCTCTTCTCTCCGAACCTCACCGAAGTCCGAATCGTAGCCTTGTCTCCGAGAACTTCAACAATGTGCTCCATCTGGTAAGGCCCAAACCTATCCACGGGATACCGTACATTGTCCAACTCCAGCGCGTTGTCCCATTTCCCAATTCCTGGGCTAGCAGCCATGGGGGATTCGTAAATCTCCCGCACACGCCGCTGGGGGGTCTCGATAGAGCCGGGCACAATGTATAGGCAATGGCCCGGATCCGTGAGCGGTGGTTTGTCCTCGTTGCTCTTCAGTCCCAGAACTGCGCCACCCGCAGCGAGGCCCATGAGATTCCGGTCGCTGACGTTAAAAAGTCTCCCGGCGAGCCTAGTAGCGGCACAGGACAGTAGAGTCTGTGTGGGAATGATTGCCGGGATCATTGCGTAGGCCCCGCTCATCATGCCGAGCTGGTTCATCACATTCCATTCGGTAATCGGCCCTAGGTCTCGAAGGAGTGCGTGGGACTTTATGTCGAGGTGGGCACAAATCCAAATCTTCCACGCGTACTCTTCCAGTTCCATGGAGATGTGGAAGAACTTGCACGTCATCCCAGACGGACCATGTGATTCGCAATCACAAAGCAGCTTTGACCGTTCCTTCGGCAGAGATTTGGCTAGGGAGGTAAGCGGAGCTGGGTCTTCATCATCGGCAATCCTCTTGCAGAGAAGATTTACGTGCTCGGGGACGATTAATCCTGGGTCGAGGGCAGAAAGCGCAATGCGCAAACGGCTTGCCAGGGCGTGGTCGCGGCACGGCGTCCTGATATCTTCCGCGGATAACGGCTGTGCTAAGCCCGGTGAACTATGCGTGCTGAGGAGCTGAGTATTCCGGAGGATGTTGTGAAGGTAATTCATGAGCCACATGCTGACATATTTCTCAATTCCCATCCCCTGTAGATACTGTTTCCGGAGCGTTAGGCCCACGAGGTTGATGTTGTGGTCGGCTTCCGTGGCCTCGGAAGTACAAGAGTAGCGGCCGGGGTGAATTGGCGAAAAAGCGGCTGCTCCTGGTTTCCACAAGGCTGCGTCGGACGCTTGGCCGGCGCCAAGCCAGTGCTGCACCGACTCCTCAATCGAATGGTTATCCATGAGGTATCCCGTTTGCCAATTGCAGCCCAGTTGTCTGTCGAGAATGACAGTAGCGCTCGTAGGGCTTTTATCGTCTCCAAATTCGATGTCGCCCTGGTCGAGGCGGACGGTAACCCGGAAGCCACACACCGCAGTCAGATAGAGTATCAGCTGCCCGAATCCGTTCCAGCCCCGTAATTGTATCTTGGCATCGACGTATCGTCGTTGGTTCTCGTCCGCCGTGCTAGCCATCTCCCACGCCCGAAAGCAGGCCGACATCATGGGGGTGAAATACTCAGTGGAAGATGGTGGGTACGCCGCTGTTGGGAGGCCGGCATTGCTGTATGCTTGGCACCTGGACAAGATGGATTGAAATTCTTGCTGGACCGGCGACCCTAGGAAGAGCTCTCTTCCCATGAGCCACATCTTCTCCGTCTGCTCTTCGTCAAGCAGATATTGTGCCGTCATGGTGCTGGCAGTAGCACGCAAGAGGCGGTGAAGCTCTCGCGCTCCCTGGTGTTCGGTCGTGGCAACGGCCAACGCCGCCAGAATGCCGAGCCACCGAGGTCCGAACTTGGTAGTCAGCAGGTGCGGGAGAACACTCGAGCCGGGATATCCGATGCGAAGGATGCCGACGATTGTTCCGCTTGTAGAACGGAGGTGGAGTGACTGCAACGTCAGCTTCCAGCCCTCCGATTCTCCGCCGACTGTGCTGCAGTTTGCCGCGTAGACGACCGCCGACGGCTGCATGCTGGACTTGCTGAAGAAATTAAAGACCTCTACAGCCGTGCCCCAGATGACCTGTACGGCCTGAATAGCATCCAGGTTTACCGCCGCGGCGAGTTGGAAGTTTGCATCCCCTGACATGGTTGCAAAGGGAGTCGCCAGGTTGGGTAGTAATGTGCCTGATTTCAGCAATGAAGGAGACGTACTAGGGGACTGTATCATTCAGACCTGCTACCAGTGGTTAGAGATTCGGGCGGTGCGTGAGCACCGAGACAAGTAACGGAGTTATGTTGGATGGAGATGGCGGGTATCACAAGCGGGGTTGTGGTTGCCTAGCTGCCCAATACTTCTGGGTGGGCGGTTGGTGGTGTGCACATCTCGCCCGATCAATTGGCAAGTTCGGATAACTTACTACATTCGATCTAGCGCGCAAACTTGGGATTTTCTTGGAATCGAGAAAGTGTGACGTTTAGCAAACTTACCAATTGGCCCATAGCTCTCAGTTGCGGCAATAGTGTGGACTTGGCCAGTTCCGGGCGCCCTAATGCAAGCCAAGGCGGGGAAACAATGGGGCCGAATCCCGCCCTCGAGTGGCCCAATTTAGTCAGTCCCAATTCAACAACGAATCCAGCGCTTGCAGTGCGGTAGAATCCAACAAATAGCCTTCTCTAGATGACACCATAGTTTTATTAAAACCACATGCATCGCAGACTCCGCCGACTCCTATCAGTTCTGCAGCTGAAATCAAGGCCAAATGCCAGACTCGTGGCATCGAACAGACGCGACGGTGGCAGAGGAAAGTTGCCGTGCCAGTTTCAACAGGCAATTGTACGAGCGGGGCGCCAGACACATAGTCACAAACAATCCACACTGCAGATCCAGGCTACATATCAGCAGTGGACCATGCCGTGCGATCGGTAACCGCCTTCTGGCGTTTCTTCATAACCATTGACGGATACATTGGTCTAGGCCCCGCCGACACGAAGGACGGGGACCAAGTCGGCATCCTTCTTAGCTCCAGCACACCTTTCGTTTTACCAGACCACTGACAAAAAGTGGTATCCCCAATTCCCCAGCATCTCATAGTGGAAGATTGTTTCGTATACCGCTATGCCTTGCGGTGAAAAGAAGGTTCAGGCTAGCGAAACAAGCTAACTAAGAAGGATAAAAAGAAGGGAGAGCACCAAACTCTGAAGGAAGAAACCATCACCTTAAAATAATTTAATTAAACATAATGGTAAAGGCTCCCATCCTTTAACACTGTAAAATTATCCTGGCTTTGGTTAAGGTTTTGGTTAAGTTTATTAAGAATGACTTTGCGCATCCATTGGATTTCAATCTTGCTGCGACGTGTCGGGTCCAGCGGCCACCATTGATGCTTTTTCTGGTCTGCATGTATGCAGCAAGCTGATTTGACGTCGGGTGCTTTGGTGCGACCCAACGATGCCTGACCATAACAGCCACTGGTCCAACGTGGCCCGCTGACCAACGACGGGCTTGGGGCTCAATTCGAGGAGGTAGGGAGGGTAGGAATGACAAGGAATGAAGGACCAGGGGATGTGCAACCGAGCATCTCCCTCTGCCCTCCTCCCTTTCTATCCTAGCTTCAACCAGACCTCCCATGTCAGCTAAATTTTGATCGGGATTCCAAAACGTCGACCGAATCGAAGAGCCCAGAGAGTTGGCGCCATATGGCAAAATCAAAAAACAAACCCAGCCCCGAGAGCACTGTCATGATTGCTTTGCTGAGAGTGACCAGAGCTAGCAAGACAACATTTGCCCAGCGCGCATCTGGCGATAAGACCTTGAAGGTCGGATATAGCATATATTCATGTTAGAAAACCCATCGTGCCAACCTTCCGGGCACTCAACTACCAAAGGTTAGGTAGCTTAACAAAATATGGGCTGTTTATAGGCACACAAGAACCCAAGATCGCCCCGTTCAAATTGGACGGACGCGCGATTGACCTACTAGACACGCCCGGATTTGACGATGAGACTCGTTCCGACGTAGAGATCCTCGAACAGCTCGCTAAGTGGATGGCTGAGCAGGGATACCTGAAGAAGAACCAACTTGATGGCATTATCTTGCTGCAGCCGATCACCGCACACCGTGTTGGCGGCACCGAGCGAAAGCGCACGCGCCTGTTGAAGAACATTCTTGGCGAAGATGCCTTTAATCACATCATTGCCACCACAATGTGGGAGCAGATAAAGAACGAAAACCACATGGAGGAGCGACTCAAGGGCCGCTGAGACGATCTTTGGGGCGACATGGTGGCCAGGGGTGCTCAGATTGTGAAGTATGCAAACAATGAGGATTCGGCTCGCGAAATCATCCGGAAGGTCTTAGAGATGTCCGAGAGGTCCGGCAAACTCAAGCCTCTGCTGCAGAAGGAGTTGATCAAAAATCCGCTCGTCGTCGAATCGACGGCCGGGAGAGACGTGAAACAACAGGTAGAGAATAAGATCAAGCATACTAGGCGTCAGATCGATGATCACGCGAAGAAGCGCCCCGCTCGGCCCTAGCGGAGTGGCAGTCCGGGTTCCGAGGAAAATTCCAGGGTTCAGATACAGTGGAAGGAGTGGAAAGACGACAAGAAAGCGCTAGAAGAGACGCTGGAGATCCTTCTCTTCCGACTCAAACGGCTAAACTCGCTATCTGTAAGTTCTAGCCTTTTCCGCCTTCAAGGGAGAGTTGCAAGACAAACACGGTGTGTAGAATTGCAGTGTCAATTAAATCGCGAGGCATGGGGGCTCACCTACAAGCAGTGCTGGCTTCACTGCTTTCAAACAGTTCAAACTCAAGAGCTTCTGGGCGACGCTCTTTGGTGGTTAGTTGCCTTTTCCAACGCGCCGAATGTCCGCAGCCCGTCTCATTCCCGGGCCGTGTGATGGCTAGGGATGCGTACTGTCGGCATGCTGGACTCGTGGAGATGGACGTTTCTGGAAGGGCCCTTCTGGAATTATTCTATGAAAAACTACCTAACTAGGTAGGCAGTAGCTGGAATGATACTGCATCGAGGCCCGCTTCGGTTGAATATTATACCCAACGCCAGCTTGGCACTTTTGCAAGCGCTCTTGGGCCGCTACCTAACTACCTGATGTCGCCTTTTTAGACGGGATTGCGGCCATACCTAGCTTACCATGATGATGGTGGCAAATTGGTTCCACAATCTTCCCTCATCAACCACCAAGCACTTAGTACCTTAGGACTGCCGTTTGTCACGAGTATTTAGCCTCAGGCTACTCTCTATTGTCCTGAACCATCAGGCTTAGCCCTGGGTGGAAACCCTTTCATATCTCTCACAGAGCCGCTTCTACCACTCTTGACAGAAACACGACCCTCTCGCCCTTCTTCAATGCACAAAAAAAGTATCAACCAATCAGAAAGTGAGCTTGAGAGCAGTAGGTGGAGCAGGTGCAGCAAGTGCGAGAGATGCTCCGTATCTGAGAGCGAGCACGATGGCGTGCAGCGCTGCCATGTCCACTCGATGCCAGGGCACACATCAGCGGGGAAGTCAAGTGCCAACAAGCAGAGGCTTACTCAAGCTGAAATTATCACAATGGTGGTGATTGCACTCCCTCCGCCCGCGCTGATTACCTCATCGACCCCTTTTTGGAACATCACGGCCGAGTTGATGGCCGAGGTGGTCGTGGCTTCTAATGATGTGACCGCGGCTTGGATTTGTTCGTGGGGGTCCCGGGCGGTTCGCGAATTTCAGACGGACAGTTGATGCCCCGACGACTCGCAGCGGAGTGACTTCCTTCATTGGTCGCCAGGTGAGTTGTGCCTTCAGCCTCACCGCTTGGTTCAACCAACAGCCCATTTAGCGCGCTAATCCTTGATCTCTCGAGGGCCGAAACAGCTATTCGTAACGTGTGGTTTCCGCTCCGAGTCAGCGACGGCATTGATACCTATGGCATGTGTTGTTGATATGCTGGAGGGGCAAGGGGAGTTGGCGAAGCAGTGTTTGTTGGTGGGGAAGTGTTATGTTCAGGGGGTAATGATGGGTGAGCTCAGAAAGCAGCACGCGACACCGGGAGAGTTATGATTTGTGTGAGCGAAGGTTGTATCATTCCGTCAGATCAGGAGTGCCTGGTGCACCGCCTGTTGTATTGATGAATATAGGAACGGGTTGGAAAGTTGGATACCCATTTCGTTCAAGGTTCATTACTCACCTGAACCCTTCCCTGCAAGTGTCCTTCGTGTACTTGTGTCCAAAATGTACTTCGTTCCCTTCTTCACAGCGTTCTTGGTAACGCGATACATTGCCGAGTGCATATGTGGATGCGCATGAGCCGCCGCCGTTACCGTATCGACTGCATGGTGGGCTGTCGCATGGCCAGCGTGAGCGATGTGACTGACGACATGCCCTGAACCAGGAAGCAGCGCCCCGGCCGCAAAGCTCGGCCCGAGCGCCACCAGCATATCCCCCTCTTCCGGAAGTTGTGGCCGTCCCAGCCCTCTTCGCGCAGACGGGCCTCGACGACTAGGATGCGTTGACAGTTAAGATGGAAACGGCGAGCCGCGACTGCTGAGCCGATGACAGCTGAGACTCCGACAGTGGCAGAAGCGCCGGCAATGCTGATGGCGGCGAGGGCCATGGTGACAAGCAACTTCTGCAGCATGCGCTTGTGCAACGCAGTCAGTTGGGCTTGGTTGAGAGTGGCGATCTCGCACGCGTACGACTCGGAACTAAAGCCCCCGGCGAAGTCGTCCAGGCTGTTCAGGAGCTTGCGTCTGAAACCCATCGGAATGGTATTGGTTCGGGCGGCTAGATAAAACGGGGGATCGACCAAAAGAAAATCCCAAAGATTACATCGGAGTGGCTTTTGTACGGGCGGTTTCCAAAGTTTCTGGAATCAAAGGTTGAGAGAAACAAAAGCCAATGAATTAGCCGACAGGAGGGAGGATCTGGAACGAACATTGGGAATGATACCTCAGTTCATTCGCAGGTGAGATTTATAGAGCAGCAACTTGAAACGGAGATCAGAGTCCTCTGAACTGCACATACAACTAGGCGGAAATGCGTAGCTAAGACACTGGCACTGCATGCACTACGAAGTCCTCAGCCAGGCTCCAAGCCCCAGCTGCATCGAGGGAGCTGGAGTCTAGATGTTTGCTGTGGGGCCGGTGATGACTTTGGTTGCCAATCATAGTTCGCACAATGCAGCTGTACCTTCCTTCAGCCATGCGCCACTTGACACCAAGAGGGTGTACGACAGACGCGATCCAATGGATCAATTCTTATCTTTCAGAGACATGAGACATTGCATGCCGCCCGGGAAAGCCGGTCGTGGCAATGCTATGAAGACTGGCACCCTCCGCATGGTCAAGTTCTAGATTGGCCAGGGTCAAGATCACGTCCAAAAATATCCTGAGTTCCTTGACGAGGCTCTCAACACCGCAGAGCCGAAACAGCGATGATCTAGTGGGAGCCCGCTCTGAGTCCTATTAACACTCGAGCTGTCGAACTAGACCGCTGCACCAAAACACTGCAAAAGTGAATCCACTGATACTAGCATTTAGTAACAGCGACTACATCCATATTGTTCCACACGAGCATCTCATGTTCAGCCTCTAGAACCAGCTGGAAATAATATGGCGGATTAGAATTTACTATTAAAAAGAGGTTTGCGCGGCCTAACAGCAACCACTCATGCATGGTCGATCGTCAAAGTCATGTCAGGTAAGGTACCTAACTTGAAGTGCGAATCTGTTGCTTGATGCGCTGGCGTTGTAGTACCTAGTACAGCCGGTATTAGATTTATGCGATTATTCGGAATGGGTTCAGAACCAGGTATCTCTACAAACAATTACATTCCGTTCTCACGCTGAACGAATGTTCTATTGCACGCTACTCCTTCCCAACACAAGAACTTCGACTACTTCACACCCTAGCCATCATCCGAACCGGTCCTAATTTTGTCGCAGGATAAAACGCCGAGTTCCACGCCCTCCCTTTCGCTATCAAAAGCTGGTCTATCCCTTTACCCCCTCCCGTCACATACATGAATTTCGTAAACTCGGCCACAGCTCTATACGAAAATGACACATTCGCCGGAACAAAAACAATATCCCCATCAATAAGACTCGCGACTTCATACCCATCCACCACAACCTCCAACTGCCCCTCCTCCATCATAAACGCCGTTGCCACAGGACTCGTAACCCTCCCCACCTCCCCCGTCCCCGGATTCAAAGTAATCGTCCCCTGCGAAAAACTCCCATTCGTCTCCCTCCCCGTCACAAACGGCGCAACAATCTGATACCGCCCCGCCTCCTCAACAAGATACTTCGGTCCATAACCCTTCGCAATCCAAATCGGCGCCGCCGCATCCCCCGGCAGCACATTCGGCCCGTCATACCAATTCCCCGGCCCAGCCTTTCCGTTCACCACATCCCTTCGCGGCGTAAAGTTCAACTGCGGATAGACATCCCACCCCGCTAGCCCCGCAACATCAAACCCCCCCGCCCCAGGCAGCGCTCCTGGAGGGGAATCCCCCATATGGAAGAAAAACTCCTCAAACCCCCCCGGCACAAGCACCCCAGTCAGCTGGGTGTCCGGCTCCAGCAACCGGAAGGTATGGATGGTATTCCACGGGATAGCCCCGATATCCCCCGCGCTCAGCACACGCGTCTGCTGCACGGAGGTGTTCGCGATGAAAGAGTCCAGATTCTGCCCCCATAGCTGCACGCGCCCTTTGACGGCGTAGAAGTTCTCGTAGGTCTTTTTATGCACGTGCGGGAAGACGCCGGGGCCGGGAGAGCCGGCGGCGTTAGTGTTGAGGAGGCAGAAGGCACCGCCGGAGGAGTTGCCGGTGATGGGGAAGGTGTTGCCGCCGCCGAGGGGGAGGCCGTGCCCTTTTTTGAGGGCATAGGGGTGGGCGGTTTGAGGCGTGGTGGGGACCCAGAGGGGGGAGAGGGTGGTGGCTTGGTAGGGGAGGGAGAGGAGGGTGAGGAGGAGGGGGAGGTTGGGCATCTTGGCGGTGTTGTGGGAACAAAAAAGGGGGTGGAATTATTTTCTTGAAATTCTAGCGAGTTGAGAAGACCACTCCATGGCGTCTTGTAGATGTTCAATATGTACACAATTGCCAAAAGATGCCAACCAGATACTGGAGGTGTAGCGGAATGTGGGGTGTAATGAGCGGCTGAACCCGGTGGGGGATCCCCCTTTTACCCCGACACGTATGGCTGTAAGTTTAACCATCGGTTGCGGCAGCTATATGTAACATCCGCTACAAACAAGTAAACTAATCCCGGAAGTTTCCAGTTCTGACGCTTGTGTGCAGTGAAGAGAATGGGTTTAAACCGCGGGAGACCAATGTCCGGGCCGGCCCCACATCATCCACATCGCCGTGTCTTCCACATTACACCGGACTTACTCCCAGAAGTGTTGTTCTTGAACTTGAGTTTCTTTGCTCGCCCACTACCCGCGGCCACCATCCGTGACTTTACGGGACCACTCCCCCACCTTCCGCAGAAGGCTGACGCTGCCATTGTCGTCATTGTCTAAAGATCTCCTATGGTCGGTCCTCTTTTGCATCTGGCCCCACCCTTTAGTCCTGTTTTGCGAAGGCTGACCCGGCTCCTAGTACTGCTAACAATTGTCTGGACTGCCACGACCAGGCGGAGGATGGGGCGACGTTATATAAGTATACCATACATCTTTTAGCACAGGACACCCGCTCTCAACGCCTTTTCTTGACTTCCACCGCGGCCCACTCACAGTAAAACCATCCACCATGCGGCCCTCACGACTCCTATTCGCTCTGTCCATCGTCCAGAATTGCGCTGCCGCAAGCCAATTCTGGTACGAGAACATCAACCACAACGGCATTAGCCCGGCCATTCCTAACGGAAAAAACTGGACCATCTTCCGCAATGTCAAGGAATACGGCGCAAAAGGTGATGGTACCACCGATGATACCGCAGCCATCCAGCGCGCCATCAACACTGGAAACAGCGGCGGGAGCCGCGACTCGGGCCGCTTTGGCTCAACAGGACAACCGGCGGTCGTCTACTTCCCCACGGGCACTTACATCGTCAAATCGACCATCCGCAGCGCTGTGGGCACCGTGTTGATGGGGGATGCCACTGACAGACCCACAATCAAGGCTTCCGCTGACTTCACTGGCACCTACCTCCTATTTGGCCGAGACCAGAAATACAGCGGACTGGTAGGGTTCTACCACGGTGTGAAGAATCTCATGTTGGACAGCACGGCAGTTCCCAAGACCAAGACGATCGCCCTGCTGGAGTGGAGCGTGAGCCAAAACAACCAAGTGTCCAACGTCGAGTTCAGGATGCCCATCGGAGCCGACGCTCATATTGGAATTTTCACCACGGGGCTGTGTTCGGGGCTCATCCTGAACGACTTGGTCTTTGTTGGCGGTGGGACAGGCATATCGCTGACAGCCACGCAATACCACCTCAAGAGTCTTGTATTCAAGAGTACGTCACCGTCTAATCCCCAGTATCATAATACTATAATAGCAGTACTCACGAACCATATCGTTAGACGTGAAAGTGGGTGTTAAGCTCGCCAGTGTAGTCCAGATCACGGCTCAGGGGCTGGACTTCTCGTCCTGCAGTGTTGGCATCGACGCCTCTGCAGCCGGCACAGGCATGTTAAACCTCATCGACTCAACTGCAACCAACACCTCCGCGCTGGTCACCGCCGCCGCGATGAGCTCCGGTGCCGTCAGCGGCTCTCTCATGCTCGAGAACGTCCGCGTGGATGCCTCAGTCTCCGCCGTAAGCTCACCCCTTATACCTCTCCATCCCTCCCCATTCCTCCCCAATCTCCCACCACAAATCCCCACTAACCTCCAACCCAACCCAGACCGTAAAGCTCGGAACCACAACACTCCTCACCGGCTCCATCCCCCCCGGCACCTCCTGGATCCGCGGCTCGACCTACTCCCCCTCCTCTCCCACCCCCTCCCTCCTCCCCGGCACCAAAATCCCCACCTCGCGGCCC
>Ga0247770_1001621_pt1 | contig 16333 bp, 21 predicted proteins | sample UWRJL136409B6_FD_179943 | JGI IMG/M metagenome (GOLD analysis project Ga0247770, IMG submission 179943) | Plant litter microbial communities from Arlington Agricultural Research Station in Wisconsin, United States - UWRJ-L136-409B-6 | ecosystem: Environmental > Terrestrial > Plant litter >... | reverse complement strand
TATTTTTCGGGGTATGTTCCCGCATCGCTACAGGATTAGAGGGGGAAGATTGGATCAGATGTGGGTAGGCATCATGGTGTTGAGCAAAAAAATAGACAAGCATTCTCTCCCCTCCCTGTGTCCACATGTCGTTCGATGTTGGCTGGCCGGATCCTTGGCATTGAAAGATGCGCCCAGGTAAGGACGCTACTCAGCGGCGTACCCACCGATTCGGGTTGGGTCTCCTGTTTGAGATGTCGTCCAGACAAGGCTTCTGCGATCCGCTCCGAGTGCCACGTGCTCGGGTCCAGCCTGTGGAGCGCAACACATGTACCCCAGTATACGACTTGGTGGGTGCAACATGCATTAGCTCCCGCTGAGGCGATCTTGCGCCTGGATCTACCGAAAGGCTATTTGATCCGATCAAGGACAGGGCGTAAGCCGATGGGATGAGGCAAAACATTCCCTCTGAAGGATGCCGCTGTATTCTGTACCTACCTATCAATATACCGCCGTAAACCTTCAACCCAAGCCATGCCTAGATATCTGGTACCTCCAAACGCTGCCCCGGCCACTCAACTATCAGTTCCAGATCCCCCTCTTGGGTACAAACACACACCAAACCAGCAGACCCCTTGCGCGGATCAGCCTCCAAGTCAAGCCCGTACCCAACGCCGAGCCCATCTCCACCACTAAATCCAAGATCCCCACAAAAGGGACGCTCAAACATTCCCCCTTGTCCTCCAATAGTCGTCGACTCTCCATCCTTATTCAGCGGTTCCTCTTATTATTCTTATTCACCTTCCTCCTCATCTTTGACCATAGTTCCTTGGATTCCTCTTGTTCTCGACTCGCACCCCCTTGTCTTCCTCGTCTTCCTCTTCTTCCTCGTTTTCGCCGGGGATTATCCTGTCATCGTCTTCGGTCGAGCTCTGGCTTTCCGCCGAGCTGTCGATGCCTTGATCGTCGTGCAACCCGCTGGCATCGATGTTGGAATCATCTAAATCATCGTCGCGCTGAGCATCCACCTCCCCCAAGCGATCACAACGAGGACTGCGATACTGGCTGAGATATGCCTCCTCCAAACACATCAGCGGCGCCATATTAGCGTAGAACCAAAGCCACTTCGGACAGGCGACGACATAGAACGCGAAGCCGCTCCAGAGAAACAAGATGAAGGCGAGAAGTCTTTGGCAGGAATCGGTGACGGGTCGGGGTAGCGACTGCCAGCAGACTGTGAAGAGTGCGCTGAGCCATTGGCAGCATGCGATGACGAAATCCGGGAAAACACTGACGGTGATGCCGATCACAAGGATTGGGATGAACATGATGGCAAGGCCCAGGGTGGGCTTGATCGGGCGGTCCGGGGGCATCTTAGCTACCGAGGGCAGCAGGTAGCTACGGTATTGGCGAGGAGATAAATAGGTAGAAGCAAAACAGGAGTTAGGCGGGGATAGGGATGATGGGATTGAGGGTCGACGATGATGATGACGGATGGTTGAAATACACAAACAGGGACCAAACCTCGGGGTGGTAAGGCTCTCCTTCCTGTCTCCCTGCCTGTCTGACAACTCCTTCTCGCAGCCTTCTGGACACAGGGTTGTGGCTCGACAAAACTGGAAAGAATGCATGTCGAGACGCAAAGAGCCCACGAGCAAGAGGAAAACAAGACACGACCATGAAAGAAGCCTGTATTATACGGGAAATCCTTAGCAAGCAAGGGTTTACAAAGCGAAAAACTAAAACATGCTGGGTATCAAACATATCCCGGTACGCCTTTTTGAAGATGACCAACGTCTCCTTTCACAACGTCGAAGGCACCAAAGCAAGCCAGGTAGGATAACCCACGGAGTGACAGACCTCAGATGCCAACGAGGACGGCACCTGCCAGAACCCCGACACCCAGGCCCATCCCGACCAGCCCGCTATTCTTCGGCGAAGCGGCATCCTGTTTCGGCGTGTATGGATTCGCAACTCCCCTCCACGTGGGCGAGTAGGTTCCGGTGGCGAAAGTCTCAGGGCAATCGGCGGTGCAGGGAAGATCGGATGTGAATGGGGTTGGTGCTGCTGTCCCTGTCGCGGTTGCACCTGTAGGAGTCAGAACGGGCCGCTGGGCGGTGGCATTGACATCTGGGCGAGCATATGGATAGTCGGGACTCAGGATATTGTCGACCATCTGAACCACGCCGTTGGAAAGAAGGATATCGGTCTGGAGAAACTGCGCTGAATTGGCGAAGATGTAGTTGCCCAGCCGTGTCATCCGCAAAGGCCTGTTGTCCTCTGCCGAGACCAGTGAGCTTGCGTTCTGTATCTCCCACGCGTGCATGACAGCGCCTGGGATAATGTGGTAGCGGAGAATTCGCTTGAGGTCTTCTTGGGGCGTGTCAGAGAGGACACCGGCAAGCTGTTGGAAGGCGGCATTGCGAGGCCCGAGGACGGTGACATCTTTGGCCTCCATGATTTCCTCGGCGAGACCGGTAGCGTGGAGCGCGCCAAGAAAGGCTGTGAGATCTGTGTAGGCGTTCCGCGCTGTAGAGTCCAGGGGCTCGGGAACCCGCATGACCGAGTCGACGACCTGTACGATGCCACCATCGAATGCGATGTCTTCGACCACGACAGTGCCGCGTGTTGCGAAGCCTGACGTGAAGACAACTTCGCCACCAGGTTGCTTGGTGAGAATGAGCTGCTGGCCGCCGGTGACATTTGTGTATATCGGGTCCGTGAGTGTGGTAGCCGCGACGATGGACTGGCCCTTCAAGATCGAGCCCAAGTTGATGGGAGTCGTCAGGATGTGGTATTTGAGAGCGGCCTCGGTCGACTCAAGTGTCTTCCGTCCCCAATTACCGATCTTGCTGAAAGCGAAATCATTTGGGACGACGACCTGCAACACCGACAGTCAGCCCTTGTTTCTCTCAAAGTGTGACCTCTCAGGCGCGAGAGCTCTTACCGTGACACCCCCCTTTGGGAAGTTTGAGAAGACGTCTGGAAATCTCTGGAGAACACTCGGTCAGCTGGAGCGTTCCACCATAGGGATAAGAGACAGAGAGGCCAACCTTCAGCAGCCCGCGAAACGTTGACAGTTCCGGCTGGACAGCCAAAGCACTCTCAAGGTCCCGACCGACGACTTGTTGAGCGGTTGTCGCCGTTGAGGCGGAGACGAATGCCAATGCCACTGCTAGCAGAGTGACCAACCGATGGGATCCGGCCCGAGGGGATGGTGATTTAGCAAGCATAGTGTCGAGCTCTGTGTATTGATTCAGAGATGGATATACGCGAGTCTGTGAATGATGAACGAAGATGAATGTTGCTAGTCTAGACGAATTCAAGTTTCTGGAAGAATGAAGATTGCTGATCTGTGGATGTTTGAGCAGCGAGGATTCTCCAACCGCACCATGATTAGGAATTTGGCTGGCAAAGCACGCCGTGCCAGGAGGCTCCCTTCCATCGGGGACTCAGGGTGCGGGAAGGGGCGACTTTCCAAAGCTGATAGTCGAGTGCAGCTGCAAGCCGCCAGGGCAGCGATCGATGCTGGCTCTAAATGCGGAACGGAAAGAAGCACTGGGATTTGCGATGGGGTGTCTCGAGCTGGAAACAGGGCCGGACTCAAAACAAGATGCTTGCACACTCCTTGTCCTACTTAGCGCCCGCAACGAGACAACAGCGCGCCTTTCTCATCCCACTGCGTTGGAGAAGAACAACAAAGCGGGGACGACGAATGTCGCAGACAGCCGTTACGCCTCGGTCCCGCAGTGACAGGCCCGGATAAGAACCGGGAGACGAGGCCGCACTTGACCCACAATCCGCCGTCCCGGATAGTACCTGCCCAAAACCAAACTAATAGCATCATGCCGTCGGCTGTATCGCGCCAGTCCAGAGTAAAATTTCAAGGGCCGAGGCTTTCAAGGAACCACAGCAAATTGATGCAGAAAATTTGCGTCCCAAAATGATGGGTCAGAAGATAGATAGATAGATAAATAGCCATCGAAAGATATCGTAGCTTCATACAGGTCTGCGTCTCGTACATCTGCACACTTGATGTACCATACCAACCAACGCCAAAAACCCATCGGCCTCAATCGCCCAACCAAAGGCCCCGCTCCTGATCTCACTTCGCCACCATCTTCCGCGGCCGGCCCGCCTTCTTCATGTGCCGCGACCTATAATGCTCACGGAGAGCTGACAGCTCCAAGAATACGGAGCCGCATTCGCAGAAAAATTGGCCGCCGGTGAGGTTCTGCGCCTTGCAGATCTTCTGGTGGTTGTTGAACCGATACCAGCGCTTGACCGCCGTGCCGCAACGGCAGTGGAACTGAGACGCTCGTTGGGCATTCAGGCAGGCCTCGGCGCGGTGACGGAGCCGGCTCCTCTCGTTCGTGAACTCTTCACCACATCCCGGCTCAGATTTCGTAGCGCAGGGGAGCTTCAATGGCTAGGGCCGACGGGGACAGATTGGGGTCCTGGGCTCGAGGCGGGGACTAGAGGTTTTTGGTAAGTGATGTTTCAAGAACTGGGAGGATGCACTGTGCTGAGAACCCACATGGGTACCTTGGCAGGAATATCATCCCCATATCCTTCCGGGTTATCAATCTCAGAAGAAGCTGAGCTTGGGTGTGTGGTTGGTGAGTTGGATGGGATTTGACCGAGAGAGGATGATTCTAGACTAAACTCGATGCAGTCGTTAAGGAAATATTGCGAAAAGGGGTCGGGAATCGAGATATCAAGAGATTTTCCTTCTAAACATTGACTGAAGTTGATGTAGGCTTCGGAAGTGCGTGCAGTATCAAGGTGGTGTGAAACGTCAAAGAATATGGATATGTCGTCGTCTGGGACGATAAAATCAGACTCGCTGGCTAAAAAGAAACAGGTCGTATCGGTGGGTGCTGGAATAATAGATCTAAAGCCACAGTTAGAGACCGTTTTGGATAATTCTATCAGGACGAGGAAGAAACCAACTCAGTGGGGTATTTTGGTGCGTGTTGGATGCCCAACAGGCTGTTTCGCGAGAAGTCTGGGATGGTGGGCTGATGAGGTTCACGGAGTCTCAGCCCCACGAACCACCGCAAGCGGTGTCGGGGTTGAAGTTGAGCAAGTCCAAAGTAGGCCGAAGGTCTGGACAAGGAGAAGAAGGATGGGAAAATGGCGGGCGAGCAATCGACTTTTTATGCGCAATGGAGTGAGGAATTCTAAGCACACAAGGCAGCTAATTTCTCCGACATCAGTTAGCACCGACAATGCCATCGCGGTGAAACGCTCCCATTTTCAAGTACCCAAGTAACAAGCCGAATTCAAGTTGCTCAGCCACACCGCAGGTCGATTTCTTTAGACGCCGATGAGATCCTGCACGAACCGAAGAGTCTTGATTTGAAAGTCGTTTTTCACATCCAATCACTCGCATCCAGGTGAAGAGGGCCGATTTCTGCGTCCACATCGAGCTGCTGCATGCATGGCGGGGCACTTCAGTGACGAGTTTGACACACAATCCGCCGTCTCGGTTATGAGTACCTGCAAAAAAATAGGAACCGTCTCCTGGACGGCCGCATTCAACCAGCACCATAACAGAGCAACACCTCGAGGACCGATGGCTTAAGTTGCCAAATGAAGAAACCTGTATAAGCCGGAAATGCGCTGTTTAAAGAGGTGAAGCCGGAACATACTTAGCCAAACACCCTTCAACGATACCCAACTGCATATCAGCTTGAGTCCCCTTAGTTCTGCTCACTATACGTCCGGCCCCTGTTAGCCGCCTCGAGATCCAGGTTTAGTCGCCGAAGACCCTTCCAACTGAGTTAGACGGCCGATAACCAGTGGAGATGGTTATCCTAAAAATATCTCCCATCACCCACGCCCCAAGTTTGGATAGTACAGAGCCGCCACGCCAATAGCAACATAGAGAATAATGGACAGCACCCCCTGAAGGTACGTGCTCGTCTGATCTCGCAGGAAGTTCCCCACCGCCAGCACCGCAAGCATGAGTACAACCATATCGAACAAGTTGAAATCCAGACCCATCGGCTTATCAATACCCCATCCAACCAGCACAATCAGCGGGCCGCTTAACAAGGCAGTTTGGATGGTGCCGCCAAGGACGTGTGAGAGCGCGATGGACATTTGGTTGTTGTTCGCCTCGCTGATGGTCCCAAGGTGCTCCGCGGTCTTCTCGACGATAGGGACTAGGAAGAGACCAACGAATGCCTCGGAAACATGTCGTTCTAGGACCAGATATGATATTTGGTCGTCTAGAATAAAAGATATCAGGATGATCAGCCCAATCGAAATGACCAGGGCGACAGCGACTTCAGTCGCAGTTAGACGACGCATCCTCAACGCTACAGGTCGGTTCTCGTCACGATATTCATCCTCGACGAAAATGGCGTCGTAAATCCCTTGATGGGTCCGTAGCTGGAAGAGGATAAAGGCGAGATAAGATACCACGAGCAGAATGGCCATGCCGCGAGATATCGTAAGGGTTCTTGACTGGAGATCAGCCTCCTCCAGCTTCCCGCTGAGGGAAAGACCAAAGGCTGTTGGCACCGCGAGTCCGAATGCCCTGTGTCGATACGGATCCGTAGTGTTAAACCCCATGTCAAGAAACACCACTAGGCCTCAGGGTGAAACACTCACGCAATAAATAGCAGAGCACTCCCCGTCTCGCTCACAGTTTTACTGAATGCACTCTCCTGCCTTTTGAGACCTGCGACAAGAAAGCACAGCCCCAAACACAGCAGCATGGTTGCCAGCATCGAGCCTAGAATCGCCGCCTTGATCACCGGGATGTTGTCCACCCCATTCTTCCCGCTGCTAGAGATCAGCACCAGAAGCAAAATTACCTCGGTCGAGGAATCCAACCTGAACAGGTTGTCAGTCCTTTACTAACCCACAATGCACAGGCAAGTATGTTGGTAGGGTATCTTTGGCCCGACTGACCAAGGCGAGTTGCCAAAACTCACATAATAACACCCACAACACCAAGTACATGCGGCAGCTTCCTGGCCAACTGCCCGCCCGCAAAGGCCAGCATGCTCGCGCACGGCACCATCGCCAAGTATGCAAGCACAAAAATTGCCAGGTGACTTTCGGGTCTCGTGTAGCGCAGGACGACAGCGGCAGGGACGGTGGGCCACAGTAGGTTAACGGCGCGACGTATGTGCCCCTCCGAGCGAAATATGATGACCACGAAGAAGAAGGGGTGGAAGCCGCGCCTGCCGCTTTCACCAGCATTGCGGACGCTGTAGAGGCGGCTGAGCCAGGATGCAGCGGCGCGGCGGCGGCGGCTTCCAGGAGGGACGGTCGGGGATGGCGATCGATTAACTCCGCTTTCTTGGGCGCCCAACGATGGAGTGCTGGGAAAAGGCAATGCCTCTGTGACCGTATGGGGGACAGGGCTGGCCGTCATGTTGGTTGACATGGTGTTGACCTCGCTGGTAATAATACTGAGGGGTGAAAGTACAGAGTCTACTGGCTTTCTCACAGGAAGCAGATATAGGGCGCAGGTGAACCAACACCCAGCCGAGCCCAAATGCAAGGTCAGAGAAATGAAGCACCCTGCAAGTCGTTCCGGCCACTCAGTGGGCCATGTTTCTGCAGCTAGTTATGCCGACTCAGCGATAGCTCACCTTGGCCATTCAAGCGTCCAATCACTCGCATCCCGGCGAAGAGGGCCGATTTCTGCCCACACCGAGCGAGTTGCGGCATGCATGGCGGGTCAATTTCGAGAACTTGAAGTTTGGTTGTTCACTGTTCGTTGCTGTCAGGATGCTACCTCCTCTCGTCCGCACCGACTGTGTATCCCCTTGCGACTCCGCTTCTCCCTTCCTCGATTGCCGCACTCTCTTCAGTCGTATAATCGCCCCCCAAGCCCTGCCAAGTCCTTTGCGACCGCAGAAACTCGGCGCCGGGGCTCACCACACCGTTGACGCTCGCGAGCTCTGCCTTTCCCCTCAAGGCCAATGCACTAGAGGCTGGTGGGCCATTCGTCCCCGTGGCGCTCTCACTAGACTCCTTTTTCGCCGTCCTCTCAACGGTTCTCATCGGTCGGCTGTGACTGATGAGTCTCCCTGTCCTCAGATCGAACTCTGGCGGCGCAGACTCCTCCTCGTCATCGTCATCCTCGCCAACCTCAACCCCACCTCCCGTCTCCTGATCTGCCTTCTTCTCCGAGGCCGAGGCCACTGCCTTCACACCCTCGATGCCTCCCCACCACTCTCCTGTCCACGTCCTGCTGTCATCACCGGCTAGCGCAACCTCGAGCTCGAACGGGGTGATCACAGGTCGGTAGTAACCTGCGTCGTCCTCGACCAGGGAGCTCTCCCAGCAGCCGACAACAACCCAGCCATCTACCTCGGCAAAGTTAGCCAGCTTGGCCGGGTTGAGCTTCCCAACCACAACCGTGTAACTCTTCTTTCCAGCAGCAGAAATTTGTTTCCGGATGTTGTCGATCGAGGCCAGGTAGTTGGATACGGAGAGCGTGTTGACCAGGACGCCGATAATACCGGCCGAGGCAAGCGAGAGGAGGCGGGCGTATCGGCGGCCGAGGAGACGCTGTGTCGAGGTAGGTTCGGGAGATGAGGTAGACGTTGCGTGGATGTAAAGGGACTTGACGCGCGATGAGAGGGCGAGGAGAAGCGCGGTTGGAGGGCTGGAGATGTGGAAGATTGAGTATTCCTTGAGATCGAGATCTATCGGAGGTTCTCCTGCTAGGGAGACAATCTTTCTGTTTGGTATCCTTCCCGCCGGGTCGTGGACGATCTCCGTCGAGAGCATCGCCGAATATCCGCGATCTCCCAGCTCTTTCGCCAACGCTTGGACGTGGTCTTGGAAGGTGACGTCCGCCATCAGCACAATTTTGGACTCCTTGTCTGGAAACTCTTTCTCGAAGGCAGCGATTGTCGAGTCATGGTCGAGCTTGTGTTGGGTGAAGACGTAGATCACCGGTAGACGAGACGTTGGGGACAGGCATGAGCGACCGTAGTGTACGACGACGTCGGCATCGGCATGTTCGGCAGCGATCTCATCGACGCAGCACGCGCTGTAGGATGTATCGGCGAGGATGTATATCCGTTCGGGCACATTCGGTGCGCCTCGAGGGCTGTTCGCCTGCGGCGCATCTGCCCCGTTGCCATCGGTTGGTGTTTTTGCCAGCTGCTCCGCAGCAGAGAGAGCAGCGAGCTCAGCGTTTAAAGCCCCGACGGCCCATGGCGCATCTCCAAGCATGGAGTCTGGAAACTGCAGCCCTATTCTTTTCCGTCCTCCATCTCGAATTGCGTGCGCTGTTCGGGCGATTTCGTAGATGTCGCGAAGCTCGGCATCGGAGAGATTGCGCGCTTGCGATTCGTTCTCGGCGTCGGGCACTTCGGGTTCAACGTGTTCGAAGAGATGATCCGCGGGTGTCGAGAGCGCAGGCGGCGCGCTCAGATCATGGCTACCCATACTGAGTGGACAATCCGTTCAACTCGGAGCGCGTTGAAGTGAGGATAGACAACCTCAAGGTGGGGTACATGACCCCGAGGCAAAAGTTTTGGACCCCGCGTCCGTGACGTCGGGCTTGGCATCCCAGAGTGGGCGGAACGCTTATGTAAGGTAACCGAGCCATTGCTTCAGTAGACGCTAAAAATGCAGTGATTTCTGTAAATGGATTTGTTTATAACACAGGAGGGAGCGAACAGTACAACCCCAGTTCTATTGTTAGTGCGGTTCTTTGGACAGGGGCTCGGCCAAAAATCGAAAACTCACCAGTTTACAACCAGGAAAGCTATCTCAAGCCAAAAAGGATGAAATTTAAATGACTGGAAGTTATCTCGTTCTCCGTCTTCTTCTTGCAGTGATATTTTTGCTCGTAAAGCGTGGAAAGTCGGCATTTGGCGATGCCAAGCCTTGGCAAGAACCGAGCTAACAAGAAAACAGGGGCTGTATTGTATTTCTACCCGGTTATACCAGCGGATCCCCCCAGTCAAGCCACTCCCCAAAATGCTGCAGCTCCACCGAATCCTGCTCAGCAGGACGGATCAGCGCACCGTTCTCATCTACCCTCCCCAAACGCCCAGGCGCAAAAGGAGACGATGCTCCCTCATGTTCTTCCACTAGACCCTGAAGCTCCTCCGTCCCCAACCAGCCCCCTACCGCGTCATAAGTCTCAGACGATGGCGCCGACGCAGACGGCAACCTGCCAGAATGTGACCGAAACTCCTCGAACGCCGCACGAAATCCACTCTGTGCAATACGAAGCAACTCGGGCAGCCAATCGGGCGAAGATCCATTGTGACTTAAGAGGTGGCGATTCAACTCCTCCGCCACGACGGCAGAGCCACGTCGCTGGCAGAACTCCTCCCACTCTGAAAACTCTTGCGAATGCTCAAAGTCCATGTATGGCGAATCGGGCCGCGAGAGGCTGGGAAAGAGGATGTGCCAGATAGCATACCACTGTTCCGCCTCGGTCTGTCCGCGCTTCGACTTTCTGCGTAGGTCTTCGTTCTGTTCGTTGGTGACACCGTCCAGCTCTCCATGCTGTCCACGAACACATGGTTCATCGGATTCAAAGTGGCTGCTTTTGCTGCGCCGGTCCTCGAAGACCTTCAGGCACCTTTCACAGTGGATCGGTGTGTGCTGTCTGGCGAGGTGCTGCTTCACGTCTTTTATACGTGACAGCTTGTATGTGAAACAATCTCTGTGTGCTCGAGGGTTCTTCTTCCAGAATGGACAGGCGAGGAACTTGCGTGGGGGTGTGTCGTCCTTGACCCTTTTCTTCAGACGAGACCCGTTATCCCCGTCGTCAAATTGGTCATCATCCTCGTCCGGGAGTGAGCGCTTCTGGCTTGATCCTGGCTGACTCGACAAAGGTTGTGTGGCTGAGCTTTCCGTCTGGTGCGCGCTAGAAGGTTGGCTACTCTTCTCAGAAGAGGGTTGGCAGCTCTTCATCCATCGCCAATCTTCCAACAAGCGATGGAGGATCTCGTTCAAACATGCAGACTTTCCTGGCTCCTGTCCAAACGGGTTGATGTGATCAGAGCGGTCCGATATTGACAGCATATCAGAGTCCAAGGACTCCCTCGCTGAAATGGTTGTTGCCATGGACTCCAGAGATCTACGCGAGTCCTCTCCTAGGCCTCCAAGCGAACTGCTTCCCTCGGCAGTCAGCGCTGAGCTCGCCCCATCTGAATCATCCCTGTGAGTTTCAGGCTCTCTGTACCGCTGCAGGGGCTTCATCTTCGTCCGCGGAACCTCCGATGTCGACGTAACATGATCTCCCATCCTGAAGTGTATTGCGACCGCGCCAGCTGACTGTTCCGCAGCCTCCATAATCTCGTCTCCAACAAGGTATGGTACCCGAGGCTCAACGTCGTTGATAGGCGAGTGGTGTAGGGCTATGACCAACCATGCCAGCTGCTCAGCACACTCTGCAACAGAACACGACAGGCCGTTCACTGCCACCCGCAGGGTTTGATCTTGCACAAGAGCCGACAGTCTGGTCTTGTCTGGAGACAGAGAAGGTATCAGTTTACTCGACTTCTCAAACTCGATCCCACGCTGATACGTACCGGCGACAGAAGTTCGGGAACTTCTTTTCAAAGGAAGACTGCTTGTGTGGAGATCATCGAGAACGGACAGGAGGTGCTCTCCGTTGAACGGCCATCTTTCTTGTGTGTAGCACAAGATGTTTGTCTGTTGGCTGAACCCGTAGTCGCCATCAAGGAACACTGTGGCGGCTTTTAAGCCCCCCGGTCCAACTGAATTCCAGAAGTCCGTAAAGATATCCCAAGGGAGCCCAAACGTCATGTTGTAAACCTTTGGCAAATGGTGGCGACTGATTTCACCGCAGGGAAGCATTCTCAGGATTTGGTTCCTGATCTTTGCGTCAGGGGTCCTGGTAGTTGATGTTAGCAGCTCTCGCCTGAGAGTCGACATCAGCCACTCATATGGCGGACTGCCAAGAAGAACATTTCTGTAACTCAGCAACTCTGGCATGGTAAGACCATCATCTCCGTCCACGGCAACCCCGTCAAACAAGTCGGCGTGCTCCGCCTCGTCGTGATGAACGTCCTCCTTATCGGCCCAGAGCGCCATCTTCTCGGCCAAGGACATGTTTTCGGGGCCAGGAGATTTGGGCTGATCGTCGTCCGATACCAACAGAAGGTCGATCGCGTTTATAATATCCCTGTGTTTTACTCAGTAAGAGTCATCATTGTCGGGATCGCGAGAGGCCTAAATGATATTGAAATGGGGGAATATGAGAGTCTGAGAAGGCCTCCTGAGTGTCCGCTAAGGCCTATCGAGAATCCGCTACGGCGTATAGCGTCAAACCCGACAGCCTACCGTGCGAGTGAACAGGCATATTTCCCACTGATTGTGACGGCCCATTCTTTCCGCCGAAGCCTTCGTACAAGAGAGAGCAACTCTGAATGGCTTACCTGGAATGCTTATGGAGAAAGCGCATAGCCCTCCTACCCGCCGCAGTGCCGAAGAAGCTGCCGACCCTGATAGCAAATGCCTTGATGAGTGTCGGGGTGTGCGCTGAAATGGCCTCCCACTGCTCACTGTGCTCCTCCAGTTGGAGCTGTTGGTATATCTCATTTGCCAGCTCTTGCACATGGCTCTGCTTCGGCAAACCTCCAATTGAGGATCCCCCAGTATATACTGTCGCATCGTCTCCTTCATTCCCCTGGTCTTCGCTTGTTGAGACAGGAAGAGGCTCTTGGGCCGTGACGATGGGGCCCATCGCTGAGGCATACCCAGAGTCTGTGAAAGGGCCTCGTACGTATTCGGGCACATCGTCCACAGGTGCACTTGAGCCATCGGCACCCTGTTATCCTTAGTATCTCGATATGGGCATTCTGGCACGCTCTCGGAGCAATCGGGCCTACCTGGTCTTCAGAGGGCTGTGGGATTGGGCCTGAAAGGTGAGATAACCACTGGCCTTCCTGTCCCTTGTCCACACCATCAAACACCCAGGCACCGCTCTTTTGGTCGACGAAAGGGCGAAATATGAGCGAGCGACTGACCTCCTCGTCCTGGATCTGGAGATCTGTGAGGGATTGGCTATAGGGCGGAGGAACACTCAGGCTCGGCTCCTGGCTAACCCCGTCGTCAACTCGATCAGCACCCCGGAGCAAGGCCTTTTGTGCTCGTTCGATGACTTTTGCTGCCGAACGGCTATAGGCATCATCACCCGTCGCGTTCCTCATGCGCCTCTTGCGCCACACGCGCACGTTTGATTCCGCCGAGGGCAGCGTGATGACTTTGTTTGATTTCGCCGGGGGCATCGTGATGGCTTTGTTCCGTTCGGGTCGATGCTGCTCTCGCAATCGTTCATAGCGTTGAACAAGCGGTAGACATTACGCGCGACAGCTTGGTGAGCGGGAGAGCAGCCCTAGGCACCAGGGGTTCAAAAGCACAGCTGCGCGTTTGGGCCGGCCAATGAAACCAGCAGACAGATTGGGAAGAGACGAGACAGGCCCTCCTCTCTCCTGCATCCAACTCACTGCCAAGAACTCCGACAAGAAAAGTCGAAATAGGAAATACTATCCTTTCAACCTATTTACCCCTTCAGTTTCAATGATTGATCGGCAAAGGGCATACTTTCTCGCGTGTTGAAGCTGCTGTTCCCATCCAGCCCGCTAGGCGGATTCAGGCGGCAGGATATGCGGCGATGCACATCCGTTTTTGGCCTCGCTGCGATATTCTCCGACGAGTCATCGGCCTACGGCACCAGCCAGCCTGCAAATTGCGCTCAGGTACCTGAAAGGACAGGCGAGGAATTTGCGTGGGGGCATGTCATCTTTGATCGTTTTCTTCGGCCGAAACCTGAAATAGTATGCTGTTTAGAACCCTCTTGACTGATACGTCCGGTTTGTTGAAACAGCTGGGAAGCACAGACAGACGGGTCTTGGCAGCCCGCAGGAGGATTACATTCGCAGACGTTACTCACATTTAGGGAATTATCTGGCGATTCAGTGTCAGTTAGTTAGCAACAGGGGAGTTTTCTCCAAGACATGCAGGTCAGTGATCGAAATAAGCGGGTGGTGTCACACAAGCGGTCGCGAAGCAAGTTTAAACCCCGAATCCCTCAACGTTTAGGGTTCTTCCATTTTGTAAGTTGAGATTGTTTATTATCAAGGAAACGCAAAGCTTGCAGAAAAATGTCCGCCCCAAATTCATCGTCCACCTGTGTAATGTTAGCACTAGATTCCGCGTCAAGTGCGAAGATGAACATACCTAGAGTGTACCCCCCTAAATCAAGAACGTTCCGATACCAGCCGTGCCAGCGACCTGGGCTGCACGCACCGCGAGCTGACCGTACGCTTCCATCATGGACTTGCATGTCCTCAACTTCACAAGCTCGCCCAAATCTTCCTCCTTGAGCACTGATTCATCGAAGACTGGCCGGGCCGTGCTGTCGTTTGGGGTCAGAGAGGGCCTGACACGCAGCGGGAATTGCTGCGCGTGACGAAGCAGGCGGCGGCGGGCCCAATACACAGCGAGAAGGCGATTGAAGCCGCAAACACGAATCGCTTCGTTGCGGTCCCAATGGACCATACTGTCCGCTCGGGCGCTCTCGGGTGTGATACCGGGATGATAGGTGAAGTACTCTGGCTGAATAATGCGGCCACGGCCATCAGTCAGCTGCCAGACGACTGAGAACTCGTGCATCTTGACGTTTGGGCGAATATAAACCGGCTGACCAGCTCTTCTGACCGGCGGAGTTGTCGGTATCACGACGGTGTCTGCGGAACTCTTCCTGTTGGCGGCCTTCTGTGCCTCGGCAGAGGGCGGGTGGTCTTGTGTGAACGTTCCCACAACGATAGCACTATGCTGTAAGCGCTTCATAGGGATGGTGCCAGGATGATGGAAATATGAGTTTGTGTTCCAGTTCTCAAAAACGAGGGTCCAGAGCTTCTTTCGCTTGTCCTCACGGTCCGCTTCAGTTCCCAGAAGGGGAGCTCCATTCGCCTGCGACAATGCGTGTAAAATATCGTCGCATATGATCTTTTGCTCGTCGGTCATGTCGAGAGCGCTACTGAGAATGACCTGGAGGTTGGAGCCGGGCTGGGTGGCGGCGAGTAGGTCGACGGGAGGCATGGTGGGCGGTCCTTTCTGGTGATGGTGAAATGAATGATTGATTGTGTCTGAGGGATACCGTGAACTGGTGGTGTTGAAGTCTGGATGAGAAGTCAACTTGATGCTTGGGTCGTGGAAAAGACGTTGGTGGGAGATTGCGAGGTGATGAGAAAAGAGAGGAGCGAGAACGCGATATCGAATAGGGAAGGAAGGGAAGGCAGGAACGCGTGCTATTGTGAGATTCTATTGCTCAATTGGCAACGCGCCTATGGGATGGATAATCTAGCTCTGGTTCATATTTCGATGGCAGATAACCTTCGCGCGCGCCTTCCATAAACATATGAATCACCAAGGAGCCTCCTTAGGAGGAATTGGTTCCTGCAGCGGCTGTAGACTCGACTTCAGTTTCGGCTTCCTCAATGTCCTCGATTAGACGATGGATAACCAGTGTCCACGGATCCCACGGACCCTTCCTCGTCAATGTCCGTGGGCTCTACCCTGTCGCGGGGCCGGCCTCATAAGAGTTCGAATGGCCTTTCCATCATCGCCCAGCGCGAGCGTTCCAAAAATTGGCACAAGGGACGAGAACTGGAGAACGGAGCTGGGCGCAAACTCCAAGCGTCAGCACAGTTCCGGGCGGCAGGGACCTAGAGCGATGGGGGGTTGGTGGGGAGAGGGTGGGTGTGATTGCCTGGGTGGGAAGGGCAGGGGCGTTACATCGCGAACACGAGTCCGAGCTGCTGAGACAAATGTATATCCGCTTTAGGCCTCGCCGCGATATTCGCCGACGAGTCATCGGCTGACGGCACCGCCCAGCCCGCAAATTGCACTCAGGTACCCGAACCGCGGCGCAATTCCATGTATTTTTCCTCGCCCTCACAGGGCTCCCAAAATGGCTATAAACCCCCGCCAAGACCTTCCCAGAACCCCAGGACCCTTCAGATCCAACATCACTCACTCTCGCTTTGATGCACACGCCTACCCGCCCAACAAAACCCCTTTCATTGACACAATGATACCCAAACTCCTTACCACCATCATCTTAACAACCATATCCGCCGTCCAGGCTCTCAAACCGCCGCTCCCCCACCGCCTCATCGCCTCATTCCCCTTCCCCTCCTGGATCGAAAACATCGCCGTCCGTTCCAACGGCGACCTCCTGCTCACCCAAATCTCGTCCACCTCCAACGCCACCCTCTATTCCATCCCCTCCCCCCCCCCCCCCCCCCCCCCCCCCCCCCCCCCCCCCCCCCCTCCCCCCCCCCCCCCCCCCCCCCCCCCCCCCCCCAAACCTACCACACCCCCC
>Ga0247770_1001620_pt1 | contig 16334 bp, 17 predicted proteins | sample UWRJL136409B6_FD_179943 | JGI IMG/M metagenome (GOLD analysis project Ga0247770, IMG submission 179943) | Plant litter microbial communities from Arlington Agricultural Research Station in Wisconsin, United States - UWRJ-L136-409B-6 | ecosystem: Environmental > Terrestrial > Plant litter >... | reverse complement strand
CGGACTTAGATCAATTTTCTACCCATACAAAACCCTAACCCCGTATGTGGGGGGGTGCCCCCCTAGTAAAATGGCCAGTGCGTGGGTGCCCCCCTAAGAATTGGGGGGTGCCCCCCTATCAGATGCCCTTATATAAGCAATTGGAGCCATTCGCGGAAGTAGCCGGCTTGGCAATAGGGGACCCTGTAGGCCAGAGCTTCTCTTCCACAGAACAACAACAATACACAACAATCACCACAATTGGCCATGAGTGCTAGATTCTGACACCAGCTCCCCCAGTTAGGTGTTTTTCCTACTCCCGGTTTGCCTCCTCCGCGTCTTCTTCGAACTGAGAAAGAAACGTCTTCCCGTTGAATGCTGATGAAAATGCTTGATTGAACTAAAGCTGTGTGGCTGCCTGAAACTGGGTTTTATGGCCTCGAAGCCACTAGAGGAAGGTACGAATTATTGCCTGAGGCACCACTCCTGCTCAATACTCCTCAGCTCAGCATTGCTCTTCTTTTGAGTCCTTTCTCCTTGTGCTACTCCGCCCATTTCAACCTGGTCTCGCTATAAATCCTGTTCCGATTCTTCCTTCCCTTACCCCGGAAACCCTTTCACTGGTGCCTTTCTAGGCGGCGTAGGCATGCGCATTCTTTCTCCAGTCTCACTCGTTTCTTCCTCCTCTGTCTCCCAATCCTCCTCCTCCTGATTTTCATCGATCCGACGGCACCGCTCATCAATAAGCCACGCGAGAACCTTCTCCGTGCGTGCTATTTCGTCCCTCAACGTCCTCATTTTCGCGTCAAATTCCTCAGCAGTCAGCCAAGATCTCTCCGTCTCCTCCGAGAACTGCACCTTTGCTTCCATCTCTTCAGCTTCCTTCACCTGTCCCATAACCTCCAAGATCAGCGCTTCGGTGATCGGAATCAAGTGACCAAAGTCAGCACTGATCAGGTCATTTACCACAGACGCATTCATCCATTCATCACCCGCAGTCAGATTTCCCATCACCTCTTTACTTTGGCCCTCGTCATCCCTGTGCTGGGCGGAGAACATTTTCAGGATAGTGACCAGGCTCCATGGTCTCAGCTGCTTCGCCATCAACAAAGCTTGCAGTGCCGTGTTCTTGTCCACAGCTAACTCACCTCCCCGCTTCGCCTGTTCCGAGAGCAAGCGATGTATAGTATCAGGGTTCCCCTCCCGGACTGCCGCTCCTAGCACCCGTCCTGTGATCGGAACACGTTCTCCATACCGGCCGAAAAATTCACCCATCAAACTTGGTCCATGAAATTTGGACGCTGCTGCTGCTTCCATGACCCCCTCTGATATCTGGATCCGATCCCCGCACCGTTTCAGTATCAGTTTGAGCCTTCCAAATCCTTCTTCGCGGATGTCGTCATGCCTTATCGCGGCTTTCATCACCTCTTCCGTAATTGGAATTTGGTCCCCATAATGCTGGAATAGTGTTTCAAGCAGCTCGAATTCCCCGATTGCTTTTTTCGCCATTTCCTCGTTGATGGGAATCCGATTCCCGCAATACTCGAGGAGCACCGTGACGATCTCTCGGGCTTTAGCCCAATTCCAAATCGCCCCATTCATGACCTCCTCAGTCATGGGGACCTGATCGCCGTACCCGTTCAGCAAATTCTTGAAAACTACCTCGGATCCTGGGTCATATCTCATTGCTGCATTGGCCAGCATTGTTGTAGTGACCACTCGTCCATCATTATTCCATGCCTTCAGATACGATTGCAACAACTCGATTGGGTTCTTGTGCAGAGCGAGTTCTTCCAAGGCAGTTTGCTTGGCTTCGATGGGTATTTTCTCCCTCCAAGAGTCAAACAGCGGCCCCGCCGTAGACGGCATCCACGCCACCTTGGCCCAACCTCCTGGACGATTCGGCCAGAAATCTTGCGTCTTGGGATGCCACAGTGCTTTGGCAACTTCAGCATTCGAAACGAGTGCCTTCTCGCCCAAACTCGCGACAAGTTTTGCCATGGCTTTGTAGTTTCTGGTTTTGGCTGCCGTGTTAACAACCTCCTCCACATCCACGTCAAAAGGATGCCGCTGAAGCCGAAGCCGTTCGAGAGCCCAGTCCGTTGTTTCCAGGCCGTGAAAGTTCATGACGGCGGCCTTCAACACCTCGGTGGTAATGTGAAGATGACTACCCCTGTATCTAGCCAACATCGCCAGCTTTTGTTGGAGGGTGCTCGGCCCCTCTGCAGTAGGATAGAGTATGGCCATGAAGAGCATCGATTCCGTCACCTCCACATAATCTCCTTCTTCACGCCTGAGTTTATCGGCCATCCAGGTGAGTGCTTCACGTTTGTGATGCCTGGAAAAGTCAGTCCCGACTTCCGTGTACAACCTTCTAAACATATCGATAACTCCTAACAGCTGGAATGCTCTCTCCTCGTCCACTTCGACGGCCGTGGATAGAAATGACTCGATGGTTTGCACCGCCAAGTGGCCTTTGCCTGTCTGGAATGCCAAACGACTCCAGTTGTTGATCTCGAGTGCCAAGTTGTCCAGGTTTTGGGGAAGCCCCCCGGCTGTGTTGACCAGCTCCGAGTACATCGAGGCCTTCTTGTCACTAGTTTCTTGGTCGCCGGCTTCAGTCCCTCTGTCGGATACGCTCCAGTCCCATAGAATAGGAACCTCTTCGACGGCCGGTAGCCGACCCTGTGGTAGCTCGTACGCCGATCTGCCTGACTGCGTTGCCCCCACGGGTGCTGTAGAGATTGCGATGATGACACAGAATCTGCGCTGATTGTGCGGCCTGATGATGGTAGGCTGGGTGGTGTCCGTGAGGACACACACGATGTCCCCTTCTCGTATGGACACAACTGGTGCGTGGATGATCCATACAGCTCTTGCTGGCATCTCTGCCAACAGCTTCCCCGAGTTGAAGTAGTGAGTTGAGGTCACGGAAAATCCGGGATTTGTCGCCTGTCTACTCCCTGCGAGCCGGATATCTAGCTCTTGCACATCGTCTAGGGTTTTCCTTTGCGATGCCTTTGACACAGAGCCAATAACATGGAACTTTGTGCAGATGAGTGCGATTTCGTGGTCGTCTTCTGTTCTGATACATGCCTTGTTGCCGACAATAGCACTTGTCAGCCGGTGGAAAGTAGCACTCCATGAAACGTTGTAGTCAGGAGCTATTCCTTCAGGGATGTCGGAGCTCATTCCAAACAGGGCAAAGATCTTGTCTCGACGGTCGGTCGCGTCACGATCATGATACATGCGAATCATCTCCAACAAGGGCCGGATGTTGAGAGAAAATGACTTTAGTGTTCCGCTGGCGCGTTTTCGTCGAAGACCCGCGTCTTTGATGAGGAACGCTGCCGTACGAACCAGCCCCCACGTGTCGGGTCGACGCTTGACTTCGTCCGAAAGTGTCCCGGTTTCGGTGTCTGTGTGGAGAGATTCCGGGTCGCGGTTGGCACCTAGCGTTGAGCCAGTCTTGACACCTAAGACTTCCAGTCCCCTACAGAAGACCTCGCCATCGACTTCGCCCTCATGGCTCAGGATAGTGACATGCCTGGCTGCGGCGATTTCCTGGAGCACCTGATCGACAAATCAGCGTTCTTCTATCGTAGCAGAGATATTATTACATGGTGTCTTACCCAAATGCGCCGAAACCACGAGCGCCGTGAAAGCGTGTTGACCTTGGCCGTAGCTGTGTCATAGTTGACCGCTTGCGTCGAGTCCTCTGCCGCAGCCTGGATGACCTCAAGTGCTTGAGCAACCTCTCTTCTCGTCTCGTCGTCGACTGTTCGGTGGGTCTCGGCAGGTTCGTCGAGCCAAACCAGCACGCCTCTGGCTGATGCATAGATCCAGGTCATGAGTTGCACCTGGTCTGTTTTCTCGTCCTTGTCCTCCTGGTTGATGCAAACGGCGTCTATCCACAGGAAGCGAGAAATGGCCGGGTCGCGAAGCCGGGCCAGCACCGCATGACAGTTCTGGCGGATGGAGAGACAGACTCCATCAACCAGAAGGTGATGGGTATTCGGTGGTGGGCCCCACACATATGAGACAGCTTCGTAGAGGTGTGTCCCTTTTCGGGGGTCCAGGAGCGGGTAGTGGATGAGCGCGCACTCAATTGGAGCATTCCCATCGGCGTTTGGCAGCAGCTGGAGGACGCGAATGTGATTTTCGGGCAAAGGGGAGTAATTGAATTCAGGCGTTCTGCTGGAGCCCGCGGTTGGGATGCTCTCTCTGGTGTCCTGGATGGCGCGCATCTTTGTCCGGCGATCGTCACCGTCGGCAGGCAGAAGCAAGGATTTCTTCTCTAGGTCCGATGCGGTTGCCTTAGGCAGAGCTGTCTGAGCAGTCAGTCATATACCAGTGTTCGAGGAAAGAGCACTCAACACTCAACCAACCCCGCTTCTTTGCATCGTCGAGTGCATTGCCACAAATAGGCTAACCCAATCAGGACACCTCAGAGCTCGACGCAAAAGCACCAAATGCTCCATTTCACTGCCTCACTCTCCCTATCAAACTTCAGCTGCCAGGGATTGCATAATTTGGGAGTTGCATACCCTGCCGAGCGGAGCCCACCGACGTCGCCGCTTTTCTGGGGTCTCATTGCACGAGATGATCTCTTTCGCCAGTCAAGGTGCCTTTTCTTTTCAGGTTTGTGTGTGTCTGACTCGGATCAGCAGTGGGCGCAGAGATCTTGGTTTCTCGGCCACCTCACCACCATCTATATATCTAGGTGCCTAAGAATTCACCCACAGGTATGGATCGACGGTCCAGTCATCTCTGGCCTCATCAGGAGGCATCCCGTATGTGCTAGTGTCGACGATCTGAGACCACGACCCATTATCCCACCAATTCGGGGGGTCGCCACTACCTCCTCGTTCGTCAAAGTCAATACCCCCCGATGAAATCTCGCCCCAAACTTGAGCCGCAGGCTCAGGCTTGCGAACTTCGTCAATTTGAGCGTCAGTTTCGGCTACGCCCCTGCTTGGTTCTGGTTCTCCCGGGCCGCCGTGGTCCGCGTTCAGACCGGTTGCTCCCTCGTGAGCACTTGATTCGCCATCAGCTGCGCAGCATTTCAATCGCCATTGGTCGTACATCTCACGCAATGCAGTCTCTACAACGCCACCACTTGCGGTTTGGAGACGGCCTGATCAACTGGGAAGGCGTTATCCAGCTTCTGTAGAAGAAAAGGCGAGAGCTCTTGTTGCAAGAACGCATTGAACTCGGCGGCTGAAGGCTCTCCGGTGGGCTCCGAAACTGGAATATCCCAGTCTAAGGTAGGTGGATGATTTAGTAGTTGACATGTGAGCGATTTGACGTCCCAACAGGAGCACTTACATGGGCAAGGCAGATCCTCATCACCGAGATTGGGCCAAAGAATTCGGTAAATTCGCCGACACTTCGCATACTCGGTTCCGCGCTTCTTCACTTTTAGTAGTTCCAGTTGGTTACGGTCAATCCCTCGTGCTGGTGGTCGCTCACGAACTTGGCATGGTGGGTCGGATCTTTGATGCTGGATGAGCTCATCAGCGTTACCAAACTGTTCACAGCACCGGTTGCATCTTTGCGGCTCCATGTGTCGACGGTATAGGTGCTCTCTGTTGTCAAAGCGAGTCAGCCATGATTCATGTTCAGTGGAGAGGGGAGGGAATGGCGGTTATTTACTTCAACCGGCTAGCATTCGGCCATGCACCAAGGCAACTTCTCTTGTGGATATAAACCCATGGAAAAATTTTCATGTAAGGGCACCCAAACATTACATCCAAGCTGTTGAGATCACTCCCTCCCGGACCGGACGACCCTGGTTCATTGCCATCACCGTCACCGTTCTCGTCCCCCTCACCGTCATCCTCTCGGCGCCTTTTCCTTTTTGGGTGGCGGGTGTTGTTGGCTACAGTCTCACCGGACATGCTGTCGGGAGCTGCAGTCCCTTCTGGGACGCCACCTGCGTCAGGGGATGTTGTTTCAGTGCCCTTGCAGGAGTTGCCCTGAATTGTTATGGGTTGGGCCTGAGGGTCCGGGGATAGCAAAGCCACCTGTACCGAGGAAACGACATTGTCCCAGAGATCCACACGTAGTGATGGCTCGGCCGCGTTCCAGAGGTCTTCGCTAACGCCCGTGAGCACCTTCAAAAGGCTGTGATTGCCGTCGAGGTCATCCGGGTCGGGGGTTTGGTCGGACTGGTAGCAGTCCATGTCGAAGGACTCAGAATCTGACACTGGAGAGGCGTCAAGGTCGTACGGCCTGTTCCGCCCCATTTCCTTGGCCCCAACGACATTATCCACATCTACCCCGTAAGTCAGACACAAGTAAGAAAAGTACAGCCAACCCAGGCATATATGGTCACTTACACGGTGAAGGCACCTCGGTGCCTGGGAAGATGGCCTCGAATAACCCCACCCAAGCCGCTGCATCGGTTTTGTAGTGATTTCGACGGATGCTCCACATTCGTGACATTTGAGTCTCATCCATCACTTGACGACGTTCAGGAAAGGGCAAGACGGTGCAGATACCACGTTGTCGCTGGTGGTTTTCGAGGTCCAGTTTTCCATCAAACGCTTGGAAGCACCGAAAGCACTGGTCTTTCTGGAGGGGAGATTGCGAAGCGGCATGGGATCGGTAAATATGGTGTCTGGGAAACAGGCATTAGACACGTTTGAAACGGCATGAGCGATAAATATCGGGAGTATGGAACTGGCACTCACTTGACCTGGGCCCAGTCCCTGAAACCCGTAGGTTTGCAGGCGTTTGGGCGCCGTTTGTAAAAAGGGCAAGCGAGCAGCATCTTTGCCTGAACGACTCCACCTGCTTGCCCTTTCCCGAGGTTATGATGGTTACCATCGCCATCATCGTCGTCGCTGTCGTCGGACCCACTCCCATCACCCACGGCACTTCGCGGTAACGAAGCCTTGACCGAGGGCAATGCAGGGCCACTCCGGCCGTGGGCGGACCCCGAGTCTTGCCAACCGCTGGCTGCCTCTTGGCGGCCGGAAGTGCTCGCATCCGGTGTACCAGCGTCGGCGGTTCCATATTTGACAAACCATCTCCCCATCCGCTGCCGTTGCTTCAACTGAATCATATCCAACAGGTCTCTCCATGAAGGGAAGTTGAAGTGCCAATCGGGAAAATCATCACGGGTTTGACACCGAATGTCGCAAACAGCAGCCATTGTGCCTACTCTGGAAGAAACGTCAGGTGGTAATCGACATGGAGTACTAAGGGGCGCTGGATGATGTCAGTTGAACCACGGCGATTGGAACTTGGAGAAAGTAGCTCGCTTTTTGTGGCCGAAAAAAAACCAGTAGCTCCCGGAATGCGCAATTGCGAAATAAAAGCTTGGCGTGTTGGCGCCCGCAGCGGAATGCGCGATTCTGATCGTTCGCGTGCCCGGCCACAATGGCCAACCTAGATGCAGCGAACGACCGTTGTCTGTGACTCATTCAGGTAGCAAAGTGGCTTGCAGAAACGAGTGTCCTCCTCCAACGAGAATTCGGAATCCCACTGCCATACTGTTGCGCGACACAACTTGCCACAGACAAAGATCGTACCTAAATACCTCCATCAGCAATGACGTCGAACCAAGATTTGGACGGAATGGACGAGTGTGCACTGGCACTAGAGAGCCGTAACAAAGAATAATAAGATCTGTCATTCCCAGAAATTCAACTAAATAGGTATCCAACCCTCAAGTCCAAGTCCGACAGCTCTCGCCCTCCCCTGACTACGCCAAACCAACCCCCTACGCAACCCACCGCCACCCCCTCCCCTTCCCATCCGCCCACCTCACCGCAACACAACAAATCGTCGCGGCCATCAACAGCCCCCCATCCCAATACACCAACGCTTTATACCCACCCACCCCCTCCCCGCCACTCTGCAACAGCCTGCCCCCAACCGGACTCCCAAACATAGTCCCCAAACCCCTGACAAACAAAATAAATGCATTCACCGCCGCATATTGCCGTATCCCAAACACCTCGGCGATCAGTGCTGGGAACAAAGCATAATACCCCCCCGCGCTAAAGCTATAGAACGCAATGAACGCGATCCACAACTGGGTCGACCCGCCAGTGGTGGTGCTCACGATGCTAGAAAGCCAGAACGAGAAAACACTGGAGGCTGCGAGCAAGAGGGTGAGGACCAGTGTGTTCTGCCGACCGAGTCTGTCACCGACATAGCCGGTGAAGATGCGCGAGACGGCGTTGATTGCGTTGGCTGAGGCCAGGAGGGTTGCGCCCTTGGAGGGGGATTGGCCCATCTGGACGGTGTAAGATGGGATGAACGAGAGAGGGAGCTGGGCGCCTGCGGCTTGGAGGAAGGCGGCGATGGCGGAGAGGAGGAAGGTTGGGCTGCTGGCGAGGGTGAGGGAGATGTGCGTGTTTCGTCGGGGATGGGGGGAGGACGGCGATAAGGCGAATCGGGAGGGGAGGACGGAGTAGGCGATGGGGAGGCCGAGGAGGAGGTTGGTGAGGGCGTAGATGCGGAGGGTGCAGCGACCGCCGAGGGTGTTGAGGAGGGTGCGGAGGATGGGCGAGAGGATGAGACCACCTGCGCCGGCACCGGCGAGAATCTACGAGGCTTTGTGTCAGCTCCATATGGTTGAAAAAGGGGCAGAAATTGGGCTCACAAAACCCATCGCCGTCGCTCGGTGGTTGGTGAAATACTCAGGGGCTGGAGCAAGCAAGGGGAAGTACAGCAGCGACATGCCCATGCCGGCGAGGAAGCCCTGGGTGAGGAGGAGATGCCAAATGGATTTGCTGAACGATGCCAATAAAAAGCCAGTCGACATGACCAGCACGCCGGACATAGTGATTGTTCTTGGCTTGAGCAACCGAAGAGCCCTGCGACGCCAAAGACGAGTCGTTGGCGTAGAGTCCCATCTGCCGTGTTCGATGCGTGAGATGACCGGGTTGACGAGGATGCCGCCGGCCCAAGTGAGCCCGTAGCAGAGCGTGCCGACGAAGGCGAGAAGGGCCGTGGGCGGTGAGGTTTGTGATGCCGGCGCCGGGATCAAAACATCTTGGCTTTCGGATAGGTAGTACTCTTGGAACACACCAAAACACTGGTTGTAGCCAATCGTCATAGCGATGCTACCAAACGCCGAGAACAAAACGGCTGCTTGTTTTTTTTGGGATATTGGTGGTAGCACAGGTGCTGAACCTGAGTCGGATTCCGACCCACTTCGTGTGCGAAGTGGGATTGTCGGTGTTTCGCTTGACATTGCGGGTTGCGATGAAAGTCGAGTTATGAGGTTCAAGAACTTGAACCAGAAATGCACTTGAGCTCTTCTTGTCCGCGCCTTAAACTTAAAAGAAAATGCGTACGGGAAGAAACCGGAGCGACGGCGGGAAACCCCGCATTTTCGGGTTATGGGATTCCCGCATTACTCATCGAAGCTAACAACTTCCACGCCGTTTGCGATGACATCAGACGGGTCAACAAGGTTTCGGGAAGGATCAACTGAGACTCGGCGTCGATTTCAAGCCCAATCATCAGCTTGTTCCTTCCTTGACGAGAGCTTCTGAATTGCGAGTCGCTGACACAATAATGGCAAGCACGGTGAAGGTGTTTTGTTTTGGCCAGTGGTCAGAATCCAATTGATCCCTTCTGTCTCAATAAGCCTGGGGAGAAAGCTCTCAGTTCAGATAAGTGGATTTCCTGCATCTCGGGTTGGCTGGCCCGGTGCTTGGAGGTGCAGGTGAAAGGAAGGCTGTGGCCAGAGGCCTCAGCCGGCTGGAAACACTGCGAGGGAGGCGGGGCTGGCCACCTCGGTGAATAGACGGGAGAAATCACACCTCAAATTGCCATCATTGGCTGCCCGCAGCCGACTCAGCCCTGGAACAGCAAGCCTCACTTCTCGAGTGAGGCAGCCTGAGCGCCCTACCATGACACCGCCTTGCTGATTTCCGTCCTCGCCAGGCTTTGATGCGAACCAACTCCTTTCCCGTTCAGACCCTTCATTGTAAAACCAATATGTTGTTGTTTCGAACATGAATTTCAAGCTAACATTGCAAAACGCATCGCGTCTCGCCCTTCCCTTCCTCACCCTTGTCGTCATCGGCGCCGTCCTGGCGGTCCAGTTCGCAGGGCCAATGACTGTCTTCCAACGCAATTTGGGCGCAGGAGCCGACTTCCTGCCGCAATGGGTCGTGCTGTGCGATGGCTACAACCCCTTTCACTACGCCCCTCGGCGCTGCACGAAGCTCATCGACTGTGTCTACAGCAAGATGACCCAGGTGCAAGTCGCGGATACAGCGATAGGGGCTACGATTGCCGGTCTGCTGCCTACGATGCTGGTCCTGCTGGCTCCCCCGCTAGACGAACTCATTCAACAAGGCCTCGTCGCGCCCCACCGAGCTGTCGCCTTGTCGTGCTTCTCCATCGGTGTCCCGATGGGTGTGTTCAAGCATCTGACGCCATTCAGAGAACGCCCCGGTCTGGCCCCAGCTTCTGAGGTTGTGGAGTGGGAGCTTCACTTTGCCGTGCTGAGCAGCACCCGGTGGCTCCACATGCTCATCAAGATCATCGGGGATGCCATCATCATGGCCTGCACCGCAGTGGTCATATGGAAAGTCTGGGCCATCAACAAAGCGGTTATGGTCCCTTGGAAGTGCGAGACGCCAGTCATGGCCTTTTCCTGGACCATCGGGTGCATGTTCTGGGTGGTCTTCGCCCTTCTGCTGCTTCATTCCATGGTCGCCGAACTGCGATTCGAAGAGCCCGGGAACAGCTCGGTCATGTACCGGTGGTGGGAGGTGTGGTCCCTGCCGTACACGTTGCGCTCCAGGCAAGGGAGCCAAGAGTTGCAAGGGATTAAGGTGGTCTGGGAAATGCCACAAGCACCGTGGTACAGGACCTCGTTGGTGTACAAATGTGTGATGGAGGTGTTCGCCGCAGCAAGCTATTTCTATGGCACCGTGGTCTGGTTGAGTGCGCTGTTCCTCGGTGCTGTCAACGCTTTGCAATATGTATCGCTGACGGTTGGCATGTTTGTCGTGGTGAGGATAACTAGTGGCACAGTGTAGACAGAAACCCGTAGCACCATATACGAATGGTGCCGACAAAGGGGGACAACGCTGTGCAGATGTCGCAGGGCACGCTGGATGAGGCTGATGTGCGGGTGCTTGCCGAGGAGCTTGTCCTTGACATGATCTCATGAGGGGAAGTTCTCGACGGTTTCGAAGTCATCAGAGCCTAGCAATGCTTTGGATCGCGCAACTTGGCCCTACAACTCAACTCGTCCCAGGCGCGGCTGTGACCCTGAATAAAAGTCGAGTCTCGAAGAGGCTGTTTCAAGCAGAGCGCCGGGTGGAGGACCGAAAAACGCAGGGTACCGGGGCCAGCGGTGGGCGGAGAGAGGGGGATGCGACTGAGAGCAGGTCCCATCTGTGGCCAGTAAATGAAGAACGGATGGGGACTCGGGCGCGCCAGGGCCCCTTGGGAGAAAAACCAGCGGTTTTTGCCTGCAGTGTTTGCTCGAGCTTTTGTGAAAGAGGATGCTGTGGAACATTGAAACACGTGTGTTAAACGGATTGTGGAAGGCGCAAGCAAGGCTGGCAGTGGTGCAGTTTGAAACAGAAGGGGTGCGGAGGTGGTGGGAACGAAAGCGGGAGGTAGTGGGGGAAGGCGCGGAGGGAGGGGTTGCCCAAGCCGTCTCAAGACTCACCTGTGATCGCCTTCTGCTTGTGATTCCTTCCATTCCGTTTGCATCCGAGATATGAGCTCAACCTGTGGCACCTTCAGGCTCTCGATCTTCGAGCGCTAGAATTTGGGTCGTGCCCGCACAGCGGCAGACAACGATCGCCATCGAATACAGCAACAGCCAGCAATCATGGCACCCACATATCAGCTTGCCGTCAAACACGTCTTTGACCGTCCCAACCCCCGCGAGAAGCGCTATGCGAACCACCTTGTCCACGCGGCTTGGCAGGGTAGCAGAATTATCCTGCGCCAGACGTCGCCCGAGAGCGAGGGCATCTTCGACTTCATGATCCAGCTCCACAAAGCGTGCGAAGGCCAATGGTCCCGCTTCGTCGATGTCGACCAAGATTATGTTATTTCGTCCTCCGACCTCGATGCCTTCTTGCGGTACGCCGCCCAGTTCCTCGCCCATGTAGGCAACTACCATGTAAGTTTTGTTCGGCCAACCAAGCATTATTTGGCTCTTATGCTGAACCTCGCAGGGCGTGGGTGACAGGAAGATGTTCTCGACTGTCTCCGTCGAGGTCCTCCGCAAGATGGTGGGAAAGTCGTCCAGGCCAACACGATTCCTGGAGACGACGGTGAGGTCAAACTACGGGTCTACGAGGAAAGCAACGTAGGGGTCATTGAATCGTGGGTAGATAGGCAAGTGTAGTTTGTAGTTGATTGCAATAAGAGCAGTGTGTTACAATTCGACTTCGATCAGAACATAAAGCAAGATACCTACTAACACAACAAGTCCCGGTTTGAATAGGTATCAAACTTGTAAACCAGGCAACGCAGCCACTAATACACAAACAAAACATCAAACCTCCACCTACTTCCCATCTCACACACCGCACCTCACGAGCTTATATTCAGATATCTGACTCAGGAATCGGCGGTGGGGCCGGAGTCCTCGGTGCGGCGACAATACCCGCATAGTCCCGCAGCCACTCGTTCCACGGCTTACCCCCCGACGTCCGAAGATAAGCCTGATGCTTCTCATAGCTCTCCTGCTCCGACACCTGGGCGAAGTTCTTCCAGGGCTGTCTCTGCGAGTCTATTTGTTCCAGTGAGTGAGGTGTCATGTTAGATGAGGTACGGGGGATACTACGAGGAGGGGATTTGGACAGAAAAAGGGGCGGAATAAAACTTTGACGTACCGGTAGCGATGAAACCCATGTTGAGCGGTTGTTAGGTGGTAGTTTGGGGAGGTTGTTGCGCAGTTTGAAAGTTTGAGTGGCAGCGGTGCTAGATCCCAAGATGGACTTGAAGCATAGAGGCCAATTTTAAATGTGGGGAGAAGAAGGAGAACGCATCAAGATGGTAATAAATGCACCACGGTAATCACGTAATTGAGGCTCAAATCAGGAGAGCATGTCTCTGAACTTCATGGTTTCCTTGGTTCTGAGTGAAGTGTGGGTGGTACAAAGGTGGGGAACGGCCAGTTCCTTGGCCTTTCCCCAAGCGGAAACACAGAGTGTGCGTCATGGCCGAAGACAGCCGTCGCAGAGCCTCACGATGGCGCGGGTGGGAATACAGAGGGTGTGTCCGGCAATACTGTGATTTGCCATGCGTAGCCGATGCTTGGTTGGCCGTGATGGAGCTGCGCTTTCTCACAGCCGGTGTGCTGCAGGGTGCTTCCCACTTGGCCGACAGCCTCGCGCCATCGTTCCCATCTGCCAGCAGCCGGGACGCCAGCAGCCTGAGCCATTTGCGAGCCAATAGGACCGGCATGAGTTATCTCCCGAGACCTCCACGAAATTGTCCACCTGACAGCCTCCACCGTTCTGTTTGGACCAACCATCGCCGTGTCCCGCGCAGACGGCCCGCACGGCATTTTCGATGGACAAGATGTGGAAACCATTAGCTAAGATGCGGCTCTTACACTGCCCAGCCATTGCCTGCCCGGAACTGTCCGAAACTGCCTGCCCCCGTTTGTCCAAGCTTGTCTCGCTCCGTGCTCCTGTCCTGCTCTCCTCCAAGCTTGACCATCATGGCCATGGAGACAGCAGCGGGCACCGTGTTCTATCTGGACCGGGAGCCGTACAAGAACGAGAAGCCGTATTTCTGCTGCCTGCCACCAGAGACCCTACAGGGCAATCCTCCGACAAATCATGTCCACCTTCCCGTAGCCATCACGGCAAGCAATATCCGGGGAAACACAGCAGCCTTCAGTCTGGAAAAGAACGGCTTCGAGGTTGCAACCCAGGACTTGAGCGATGGATTCAGCTACGACACTGTCAAGACCGGCAGCGAAGCAGAGGAGCGGTACATACGGGAGATGGAAGTCTTCCTCACTCGCAAGCTGAATGCCAAAAAGGTGGTCGTCTTCGATGTCGAGGTACCGTAAAGACCATCACCCGGCTCATGTAACTCCTTTGACATAGACCAAGACACGGAAACGAAACCCCGAGTTCCCTGGCCGCTCTGGGGAGAAGTCCAGCTTGGAGCAACCTGTCCGGGGCGTCCATGTCGGTGCGTGATGATGCCTCGACAGCTTTCGAAAGTGTTGGTTTCGCCGCTAACTCAAAAATCCGCTTACAAGACTCATCCCCAGCCAGCGCTGTCGAGCGAGCTGTGTATATCGCGAGAGAGCAACATTGTGAAGAGCTGCTATCTGGGAGGATGCAGATCATCAAGTGAGTCCCCGATGGTACCGTATTGCCGCTAGGGATCGCTGACGTACACGGCTTCTCGAAGCTCATGGAGGCCGTTCTTCTGCGACCTAGAGGACTGGCCTCTCGGTCTCTGTGATTGGCGATCCCTCGACGTGGAGAATGACCTGACCCCCTCTGACACGGTCTTCCCCACAAATGTGGCCGAGACACTGCAGGTCCACACGTCCCCAGCACACGCGTGGCATTTCCTCGACAAGCAGTCGAAGAACGAACTGTTGCTGTTCAAGATTTTCGATTCTAATAGCACAAGCTCTCGGGGTAAGCCACTCCTAGCGTTCCGCAACACTACGCTCGAGAGACGCTAATCGCACTGTCTTTCCAGTTTGCCCCCATGCAGCCTTCCAACCTAATCTCCGAGGATACGGTACAAGCCGGCCTCGGGAGAGTATCGAGACTCGAGCAATGGTATTTTATGGTTGATGATCCGTGCTGGCCGTTTCTTTTCCTCGTCCCTCGTATTATGCGAAACCATGACATATTGGAAACCATAAGAATGAAAGAAATTGTCGGAGGTAACTCCAGTAATGGTTAGCGCTTATTCATGCTCTCATCAAACCTGTCATATGTTATTTGTCATCCGTCTCCTGCTCAATCCAGCTTATTCCGTCCGTGCAGCTGTCAGCTCATCTCCGAGAACGGTTTCCATTGCCCATCTCCACCAGCTCCCTGGTGATTCGGCCTCTCCAAGGGACGCTGACCGCCGAAAGCCCAGGTCGTCCTTCTTTGTGAATCCCTCTGTAAATCGGTCAGCCGTAGTCAGCCCAGTACCTATCCCGCAGCAAGTGCGGGGAAGCGGGTGCAAACAAACCTCTCAAAATCTCACCGCATTCCCGCATATACCTCTTCTCCACATCACCGAAACCCTCCCACTCCTTTGCCCCAGGTTTCAGGAAAGGATCACGGCCATTGATGGCCGTAAAGTAGGAGGCAATTCGCTTCGACGAATAGCTGCGAAGGCCGCCAAATGTAGACCAGGGGCATTCGATTGGCTTGTCCTTAATACGAGTTAGCAGAAGTGTCTCCAGGACTACCTGATAAGAGGAACGAGAGGACGGTCCCACATACTGATGCTTCGATTTGGCTGTAGAAGCTCATCTCGAGGTTCTCGCTGAGGATGACCTGAAAAATGAACGTGACGAGAAACAGCTCAAACCAGTTTTCCTTCTTTCTTTCATATACCTTGGCGGTAAAGTCGTTGAGGACAAACCTCTCCAAGACTGACAAGTGGCTCTTTAGTATAGCGTTCAAGGCTTCAGCATCTGTCAAAGACTTTGGCGTTGGGGCGGGGAGCGCTCGCCATGGAGCATCCATCCACGCAACGGCGTAATCGCCGGATTCCGTATTGGGCTGAACCCAGTACGTCCGGCGCAGGAAACGGGCGGTAAATATGTACAGTGCGTTTCGGAGCATTGGCTTCCGCTTTCCAGCCACTGTCCGACTGAACTCCTCGGCCACGCGCAATGTTCTAGCAATGAAGTTACTGTTTGTCCCGAGAGTGTCGATTATAGCTTTCATGTGCAGTTCGAGGTATTGGGCAATGATGTTGCTGTGTCTCAGGCTCTCCATGGTTGAGGCTTGCTGCAAAGCGAGGACCTTTTCTTGGTGTATCTGTGTCGACGCATGTGGAGAAAAGCGACGAAACGTGCCATAGCTCTCAATGATGAATGTCTCTGCAACCGTGAGTGGACAGCCTTGGTCCAACTGCGCTTCTAGGACAGTCGGGTTGACGATGCTCGCAGTTCGTTCTGGCAGTCGGTCGCCCTCATGCTTGTACTGGTAAACGAAGAGCCCGAACTGGGTTCCTGTCAAATCAGATAGGTAAGCGCCTAGACTTTGGTGATAATATTTCGACCCTGGGGGGTGGGTAGAAGCCAACATACGTCGTCTATACAGCTCTACATCATCCAAACTAGCACGCTGGCATGGGACGAGGGCGATGGCTCTTGCACTCTTCGAGACTTGGACACACCTGGGACACGGCCGTGTCTCGCTGCACTGGAT
>Ga0247770_1001618_pt1 | contig 16353 bp, 18 predicted proteins | sample UWRJL136409B6_FD_179943 | JGI IMG/M metagenome (GOLD analysis project Ga0247770, IMG submission 179943) | Plant litter microbial communities from Arlington Agricultural Research Station in Wisconsin, United States - UWRJ-L136-409B-6 | ecosystem: Environmental > Terrestrial > Plant litter >... | reverse complement strand
CCGCATTCAACTCCCTTAATTGACCACACCGCAAACAACGCTCAAATAACGAAATCTGCGCAAATAAGGCCAATTCTTCCATTTCTACAATAATCCTACAAATAACTATCAACTATCGTGCTGACTAAGCGCCTACTTGACCTCTGATTGGCCCATAATCGCCTCCGTAATCGCCTCTGTTGCTTGCGACTGTGTGACTCGAGTGCTGTTACGCGTGGTTCATGTAGTTTTTGTGACTCTTGTAGGTCCTGATGTCGCCGAGGCCTGATGGCTTCTAGATGCCGTCACGGAACTGCCTCTATTCACACGGGTCCTTCCGCCGCCTCTGGGGGCACTGCTTGACGATGTGAGTCTTTGTTCGGCGTGTCGCTGAAGCCACCCCAGTAGCTGAATTTTTCGTCAGAGGGGGTCATTTCTGTGAAGAATTAGTAGGGCAATTGATTGGGACTGTTTTCGGCTTACTGCAGCGATTCATTGTTGCGTGGTTGCGTGGCTGCAAAGTGGTGGTTGTTGCAAGTTGGTGATGGAGGCTTTTGCGCGAGGTGGAAAATTTTCGTTGGGGTGTGCATTCTGGCAGCTGCCAGAGATTGGGGTGGTGTCCGGGGGTTAGGGTTATCTATGGCGGTTTGGTGGGGCTACAGTACACGGGGACGTTGCCTACAGTACACGGGGACGTTGCCTACAGTACACAGATATGTTCTCTTCGGGAAACGCCCCGGCCCAAAAGGTCGGAGAGGGGTGGAGACGCGGCGGCGAAGCGAAATCCTTGCGCCTCGGACACGATCTGCGGACGCCTGGGGCAGCGAGGGCTCATTCCGCACAGTCCAGAGTCGGCATGGTCGCCATTGGCGGCCACGATGGTGGCGATCGCGCGGCAGTACACGCTATCCATACGCAGAATCTGGAGTGCCTTATCGGCCGCGTCGTCCTGCTGGATGCACAGGGCGTCAACCCACAGGTATTGCTGCCCAAGCTGCCTCACGACCTCGATTGCGTCGGCGATGGTTTGGGGGATGTTGAACCTCGCGAGTCCCCCCGGGGCGTAAAGATCGTCGCGGGTATTTTTGAGCAACAACAGTGAGTTGGTGTGTCCCCAGACGTACGACAAAGCGATGTACTCGCATGCCTCGGGTGCATCGACAACATTATTCGCAGAGACGTCGATCAACCTCAGGCCGCGTAGAGGTCCTTGGGGTGTGGGGGGAGGCGGGAGCCGCTCGCTGATACCGCCCGTACCGACGCGGCAGCGGGAGCCGTGTTGATGGAGACACGCGCTTAAACCGCTGAGCACCCAGTTGTCGTAGGAGCGGGGATCTATCTCGCGGCCGAGATTGAGCAGAGTGTCTGTCCCGAGGTTGTCCACAGCCACACTGTCGGCAACAAGACGCACCCGCAACGCAGCCAATTCCATTCTTTTGCCAGCACTGGCGCTGGATGTGGATCGGAACACCACCTCGACGGCCCAAGAACGACGAAGGCCTCCAAGCCCTGTCGGGGCGCGTTCGCCAAAGAGATCGTCCGGGGAGGCGGCCAGGGCGCACTGCACGTGCTCATCTCCAAGCTGCGCGTCGGCCAGATACCGGTCGTAGAGCTGGGGGAAGAGAAGCTCGAGCGAACAGCTCGATCCACGGAGGTTGCGGACGGTGCCGAAACGAAACATGCCTTTAACGTCGACGACTTCGGCCGGGTCGTCAACTCCAACACCCGGCTTCAGGAGCCATGCGATCAGCTTACGGCATCTTTCGCACTGATGGGAATCGGGACGACGGATCCGTGGCTGCATGGTGCAATCTGGAGAGTACCAGAGGTATGTACCTTATTACCTTAGGTAGATACCTTAGGTTCAAGTAGGGGCGTCGAAGCTCGTGAGGGGAGGCACGATGCGGGGGTCCCGCCGTAGCTGACAGGTGGGGTTACGCGGGCCAATCGAGCTGCCGCATGAGACGCTCGTTATGTCCCCCACATTCGACGCATGAGCTTCCTAGGGGAAGCAAGACGGGGAGAAAAAGGGAATGAAACGAAAGAGGCGAAAAGGGGTAGCCTGCCTAGAAGAGACGGACGAGGAGCCCAAGGCGGCAGCTGAGGACAGAAAACCAACTCGACTCCAACTTCACCCACCCTCGCCCCTCTACCGAGTCCTATTGCTGGCAAATGGTGATCCGAGTCGAGCTGGCGTATTGGTGTAGAGCGTCTCTGGCAGGGCCTCGGCAAAGAAGAACGGCATCTAATAATAGAATAGCATTGTCCACTTTGGTGGAAGGTGCACTGGTTCATCGATCGGGCAGGGAAAGACCTGGGTGAGGGTGGGGGATAGCGTGGCCGTTCTGGGGTTATCTGATGAAAGCTGAGAGCTCAGAGGACTACTCCCCCCTTCATCTCCCATCTGACGTGTATTTCTGGCGTCGTCCCCGCTGTTGCTTCTTTCCTTCTAAGGTTGTCTATCCCAGATCTGACCAATGGCTGCCCTATCTGCTCCTTCCCGCCGCTAACCACGACTTCTCTGCCTTGGAAGGCGTTAGTTTGCAAGGTATGGTCTGGTGCGGTGGGTTCTCTGCCAAGAAGAACCGCCAAGTCGTGACTAACACGCGATGATCCATTTCTTTTAGCCAGGTAGCGAGGTTATCAAAGTAGCGTGAAGTCAGAAGTTGAGGTGGATCAGCCAGTCAAAACACGGCCAGGAGTCTACGTGATGGATTCAAAGGATTCAAACCCACAACGCAGGCCAATGCAGTGTAGCACATGGCATCTGGCCGTGACAGCGTTCAGGGACCAATGAGATGCCCCTTTCCTTACTGCGTGCGATGAGTGATTGAGAGGAGTTGCTGTAAGCCGGCACGCATCAGTTCTTGGTGAGCCGGGGATCCACAAAGGGCTTGCGGCTCAGAGATTCCAAACAAAGTTGTTTGTATATAAAGAAGTTCGGAATGCCCAAGCTCCCCTCCATTTGTTTACCTATACGGATCCGTAAGATCCAACCCATTCCATTCCATCGACCACTCCCTCCCTCTCATTCCAGCGTAACAACCAGTACCATGCAAAATACCACATTCTCGTCAACATTATGAAGCTATCAGTGGCCTCCCTCCTCGTCGGCGCGATGCTATCGTCTCAAGCTCTGGGCGAATGCGCTAAAACGTTCCATTTTTGCAGCGAGATTGGCCAACGGATGTGCGAATGCAATAGCGGTGTTTTGGTCAGTACCTACCTTACTTTGTACCCGCCTATTCTAAAGTGATCTTATACTGACTCGGTCACAGCTCACATGCCGTTGGATCCCTTCGGATACTGGTGTTCCAGGATGTGAGTTTTCACGCTGTCGGCTTCGAGGGTCCCATCTCCCCTTGATGTTTCTCCCACCCCAGACTGATAATAATACCGACAGATGCGGTGTGGATCATGATGAGCGATTGTCCCACGAAAGCTGGCCAGAGTGTCCAGTGCAAGAACGGTGCTTGTACTTAAATACGACAGGGACGGGACAGACGGGACAGAGAGGTGTGTTCTGTCAGCGAGGACGGTCACATCCGTGTGCAACTCCAGTTCGACGGAGGTCAAAATGATTCAGCATCGTTGTAGCTGGTTGCGCGGCTGTGTCTGACGCTGAGGGAAGACCACTTGGAGACATCAGGTCGGGAGTCAATTGGGCAGCACAGGTACTTGCTTACCTTAGTTACCTTTAACAACTTGATGTAAGTGCCTGTCGCGCGCTTTATAAAACCTTCCCCACCATCCCCCCGCCCTCGACCGTCAACCCCCTGTCGAGTTCCTAGGCTGAGCGAGAACCACATTACCGGGTGGTCGCGTTGGATTTGAAGGGGAGAGGGTGGTTATGGTGGCCGGGTGACTGCTTGGCTGACTTGTTCTCGGCGCCCTCGCCCCTTTTAGAGCTCCAAACGCCGACTGGAAGCGAACACACACCGTGGCCCTCACCGGTGTTGGCGCATCGTACCATCGCATCCAGCCGTCGGGGGCAATGACGTGGAGGGCGGCTGGTTGGTGGTACCCCGGGACGGTGGTCGGACCGAGGTTGGTGCGACAGACGCTACCGAGTCCTATTGTTGGCTGATGGAGGCCTTGCAGACTGGTCAGGCACGGGCTCACATCACCAAATCGGCCTAGGCGCACTTTTCAGGCCGTGCTCCCAGCCAATGCCCAGCCGCGAGATGGCTCGCATCCGAATACTTGGGTCGTGATCCTCACCGATACTCGTTCAAATTTCGAGTTTTTCCAATCCCTCAGAGCTCAGTCGATGTCACGATGAGTTGGAAACCGTCCAGCTTCCCCGAGACACGTCCCCGAGACATTTCACACGATCAGTACCCCACAGACAAACCACAGGCTTGCCCCCACCGACTGGACAGGGGACGCCACCAGCGCCCATCACACCGGGACGCTACCACAACCCCTGTCGCGGGACGCATCCCCGGTTGGGAGATGCAAGCCGACGCTGGGAGCTCGCTTGCACCCGCCCCTGGCAAGCCTTGCCAGACAGAGGAAGACAGCCACTTTGGTCCCTCCCCGATCTCCCCAAGCTTGTCTCCAGGATGCACCTTGAAATGGGGCCGCCGTCAAATCGGTTCGCAACAGCAAAAGGACCACCGTGCATCTTCAAGCTTTTCCCCATGGCTACCAGTCCCGTCTCCTCGGTTTCGCTTCTTTCCAGTCCACTCCACATTGACTGTGTCTTCATGTTGGGCGGCGGCCGCCACAGCAACCATCAGTCTTTAGGGGAAGCTGAACCCCCACTGGACCGCAATTTCCCCCAGCGACAATCAGCTCATAAGGCGGGCGGCACCCGCATGCGACTCTGCAGGTCCCTCCTCAAGTCCCCTCCACGGCATCCCACCTGCCTCTGCCGTACGACTTGTGCCTTCGATGTGCTGCTCAACTGCCGGCGGTCCGTGATCCCTCAGCATGGCGGATGATGCCTCCGACGACGACGATCGCGGGCCGATGTTGATGGCCACCGTGATCCCGCTCTTCGCCGTGGCCCTCCTCGTCTACATCGCCCGCATCTGGACGCGCCTCTACCCCAAGTACGCCCTCACAGCCGCCGACTACACCATCACCGTGGCCATGGTACCCTCCCCCTTTCTCCCTACTCTCCTTCTTTCCTCCTAACCCCTTCTCCCCAGGTCGCAAAGTCCCTCTCCGTCGCCTTCACGACCACCGCAATCCACCACGGCTTCGGCAAACACACCTCGCAAATCCCCAACCCCCCCTCCGGCCTGATCACCGTCTCCAACCACCTCCTCGGCGCCTGGATGGCCGGCGTGCTCGTCTCCGGCTTCGCGCGCATCTCCATCGCCTCCCTCCTCCTCAGCATCACCCCCTCCCGACGGTGGAAGTTCCTCCTCTGGGGATCCATCACCCTCCAAATCGTCTTCATGATCTCCTACGAAATCGTCCAGCTCGTGCAATGCAAGAGCACCATCGCGTCCCAGTCCCGCCCTAGCGTCAACAGCGGCACCAACTCGCAATGCATGAGCCGAACCGCCGTGCTCGTCTTCTCGTACACCTCCGTGTCGGTGTGCATGCTCAGCGACGCCGTATGCAGCATCATCCCGCTCTTCGTGGTCTGGCGGCTCTCGCGCTCGACCCTCGAAAAGAGTCTCGTCATGGTGCTCATGGGGTCCTGCCTGATCGCGACGGCGTGTGGGATCCCAAAGGTGTATTATCTGGCGACGTACGACTTTGCGGGGAAGGATCAGCTGTGGGCGCTGGTGCCGGAGTTTTTTTGGTGTAGTATGGAGGAGGGGATTATTATCATTGCGGCGTGTGCGCCGCTGTTGAAGGGGCCGATTGAGAGGGTGTTGAGACGGCTGGGGCTGCCGACTTTTGGGGTTCCGATGAGGGATTTGAATCGGATTAGTTCGGTTGCGTTGGGGAGCAAGGCGGAGAGGTCGTGGGAGGAAGGGGGGAGGAGGAGGTGGAGTTTGCCGAGTGATATGGAGGGGGGGATGGGGATGATGGTGAGTGAGAGGGAGGTGGAGGAAGGGAGGTCAACAGAGGACATCGATATGATAGGGATATCCGAAGGGAGGAGAGAACAGGCGACGGCGGGCTCGACCGCACTGACGGTAGCATCGGCAGCGGCATCAGCGACTTCGACAACGCAGCTGACAAGGGGGGAACCGGAGGCATGACGGAGACTGCGGCTGTAACTGTGGTTGACTGTAACAACAAAAGGAGTTTTGGCTTGGAACATCGCATGGAACGGACGGTACTAGCCAGTGTCGGAGTTTATGGGACAAGCATGGGTAACTGGAGCCCCAAGAGATATACCGATTTGTGTTTCATTGGCGTATTTGGCTGTTGATAGGCAGAGTCGACGCGCGCATCGCGTCGGGGGTTCATATCCAAAACAAACCCGAAAGCAACATCAACAGCTTGGCGGTGATGCTCTCCCCTTCGATCCTCTTCTCAGTCCGTGCAAGTCGCCCCCGAGGCCTCTCTTGGCTGCACGGTCACCGCCTTCGCGACAGTGTCGGTGCATTTCTCTGTGACTCGTATCAGCCTACACCACTTGTTGCTTTCGTCAGGGGGAGAAGCCAACTCACTCATCTCAAACTGGCACTGCGGCATTCCACCCGGCACATGTCCCGGGTGAACCAAATGGCCTTTGCACGCCGCAAACATATCGTTGCAGTTCTCCAACGTGTATCCCTGGTAGTTCGTGTCGCTCGTTTGTCGAGGCAGCACCGGCGCGGCCGAGACCGACAGGGCCGACAGCAGCGTAAGTAGCACCGTTGGCAATAGCTTCATTATTCGGTGATTGTCGGAAAAGCCGCTGGCGGAGCCAAGAGGGGAGCCGACATGTATTCCGGGTGCTGTCTTTTAAATACCCGCGGTGCCGGTTTGGATCGTGGGTCGGGGTGAAGTGCCGTGGCGGGAGGCTATAGCAGTCTTGTTATTTTACCCGAAAATGATTAAACTGCCACATGAGCGACATGCTGCTCTTCCTAGTGGCTCGGCTTCTAATCCTGCGCCAGTTCATCCTCAGAATGGAAACAATTGGGAACAGCGCGGCGTAGTGTGAGCCGAGTACCGACACGGATCGACCAGGCTCGATGGTAGATGTGTTATTTTCTTCAATCTCCAGGAACGCCCCTGTGAAGAAAGGGCTGAAGTATCTTACCCAAGTACACATAGACGACCTCAATTTAATCACATCTTGATGACCGCCCCGAACGTGGCGGACATCCGATCTTGACGTTCATTCCGTCAGACGGGGCTCTCATCCCTTCTATCTTTCCCCCTTTCCAATCCACGCCCTGCTTATCCTGCTGAACCAGTAGCTCGGCGTAATCGCACCAAGGCGGCAAGACGGACCAGAACTGCGAGGTAGCCATCTCCGGACGAGCCAAGAACCAGGCAGCCACCGACGGCGCGTCGTTTGGAATGTGTCGCTGCACCGAGTCCCAAGTGATCACGTGTGCCCAGCGGACGATACCAGGACCGAGGCCGAGGTGCATGATAACCACCACATCATCTCTGGGCGAAGGCTTTGCCGTTAATTTTCGAACCCGAAAGAAGACTGGATGATCCGCTGCGGCGAAAAACTCGCGAGATCCACACAGTCTCAGCCGGCGCTGCCAACCACCGACGTGGTTCGCAGTGTGGAGGAGCATCGAGCTGGACCACATCTCCAGATAGTTAAGATCTAGAGACATATCGACATCACAACAAAACCACTCCTGGAATTCGACCCCATACATGTTGGCTCCCTTTGACCTCCACCAGTCCTGAGATTTGAGGATAACGGGCGTTGGAACCACTTTGAACGGCCATTTATCTGTCGGAAATGGGAAGAGGAGCGCCGGGCTCTCATGTATTGGACGCACAAGCCAAGGCCTATCGTTGGGGTTTTCGGAATCGTGGCACGCTAAATCAAGGACAGGGAGGCACACGGGGAAGTCGTGCCGGCCTACAAGAGGGAGGATGGCGTAGGTATGGACCAGCCCCGAGTTACCGAAGGGAACGTCGGCCAGGAGCAAGGTAATCTCCAGGCCGACGTTTGTTTGGCGGAATGACGAGTTGGTGATCAGATTGCTCCATAACTGGGGACCTTGAGGCTTGTTGACAGGTAGTCTGCTGATGCTGCCGCTGTGTGCGAAAGCTTTGGGGCTTCGTGCCAGAATGTCGGTGTGTATTTCTAGCGCAAGGGGGGAAGGAGGTTGGTCGAAGCCCCATGCGAAAATGGACTGATCTGGACCTGACGTGATGATATGTTGTTGTAGTCGGCGAAAGGCGTCTTTCCCTTCTCCATACAGCAGGGGCATGTTGACATTGAAGAGGCCCATCAAGCAATAGGCTTGGTCCTCTACCCTAGTTGTCTGCCTCCCGGCAGCCCATGACATTCGTTCGGCCACACTTGCGAGCACGGTTCTATCAAGGCCCGCCACAACTCTGCTGCTGATGTTCGTGACGGTGCTTATGTCTTCACAGGTCTCGACCTTGTCGGTGATGGGAAACCAGTGTTTGTTGTAAAAAGTGACATGAGCGGGTGCGAGCAGCTCCTGCAGTGTCCAACCTCTGGTGAACCAGCGGGACTTGGCAAATTGAGACCCCGTGGCGGTGTCGGCACCCTCGACATCGCTGAGATAGGCGACACAGGAGGAACACTCCCGGTACCAAATGTACATCGAGTTGATCGCCTCAGACAGCTCGGCACTGCTCTCTTTGTTGATACAGCAGGTGTCAACCCAAATGAAATTCGGCGGTTCCCGACCACCCGAATCCGATGACGAATCCGAGTCATAGGCGGCTGCATTGCCGAGCTTAGACGACTGGTCGCGGGCGAGAGCTGCGAAGTCCAGGACCTTCTTGAACCCCTCCCTTTCGCGCAACGCGCGGGCTTTTTCCCTCACTCTGTGCTGCTGCCTCGGTGCAAGCTCGTCGATAATTCCGGCAGCTACTTCCTCGTCGTAATTGTCGAGCCACTGGAAGTCTTGGTATGAGATTTCGGAAGCGCCCCACGTGTGCGAGAGGATGAGGTACTGCGGTATTTGGCTGCCGTAAAACTCCCCCATCTTCATCGTGTGGATATTGATAAGCCGCATTTTGTGTTCTTGTCGACGGCGATCATTCGTCACGTCGGGTTGCCATCAAAGCAGCAGCTGTGTGGTTGCAGGTTGCAAGTCGCAGGTAGCCGAACAGCAAAACATGAAGCGGGGAAGGGGGCAAAGAGGCAAGGAAGGACCAGCAGAGTTCTGCGCCAATAGCGGCAACCCATTTCGACTGCTACCTTCTGTTCCGTGCTCATCTACCAAGCGCGCTCCCAGGTCAAGCATTTCTTGAGACGGAATTGCTTGGAAACTCAAACACTTACAGCGCCCCTGAATCTTCGCTGCTTCCCTTCGCGACCACCAGCAGACCGAAATGCGGGCCAACATCAAAATACACGTCCCAGAATTCCTGGCCCAGCTCCCAGATTGCCTCCTCCGGAATGTCGTCATGCAGCTTCGCCGTCCGCCATTCAAACTCCCCACGCATCCCGCCCTTCCTCGCAGCACGCTCATACACCTCTATGGGGATATGTTAGTTGCATGCGGTCGTCGTGAGCGTAGTACGACGGAGCCACGCGCAGAAGTTCGCGCAGTTTCTTCTGCGAAATGGGATCGTTGACCTTCACCGCAAATGCATCCATGCCATCGCGCGCGGCAGGCGGCGTGGCGATGCCGACGAACACCGAATCCGGCCCGTTTAGGTTCGCCGCGATGGTCGCGAACATGGCCGCGAGCTCTTCCTCGTCGCCGGCGTAATTTAGCAGCCACGCGCCAATAGCATGATAAAATCCCTTCCCCTGGGGATCGACCTGACCCAGTATCACGGCGTCGCCGACGTGATATCGCATTCGGCTTGCGACAGCGGGGTCCGCGCCTTGGCTTCGCGCTCGGCGACGACGACCATGGCAGGGCTCAGATCAACGCCCACAACGGAAGCGGCGCCCCAATCGATCAAAAGACGCGAGAAGAAGCTGGTACCGCAGGTGAGGTCAAGTACGCGGGCGTCTTTGACGCGTGGGGCTATCGCTACGCGCACGTTGGACTTCTCGACGAGCGCGGTCGGTAGCTCCTTTATCACCTTGTGCTTGTCGCCGATGGCATGATACTGCGAGACCATCATCATGTAAGGTTTTGCTTGCTTGCGGTGGAAAGGGTTCTTGGTTCTGTTGTTGGTGAGAGGAGAGATTGGTCTTGGACGCCTGCGGCACATTGCGCTACGTGCGGAGGGCCGTTGTATTGTACGAGGCCTCGATAACCGCGACAGGGGGGTGGAGAGTTAGCACCATGCAGCTCCTGATACCGAACCACCTTTTCGACCCTCAATGGCATATCGGGGCCGCGGGTCGTCTATCCAGCTGCATGTTTGTTGGATGTTCGGCGCTAAGGATTCTCTGGGCCGTCCCGCTTCCGAGCCGCGAGCGGAACATCGGAGTGTAGCTCCGGTCATGCGAGAGGCTCATCTGGTACCTTAGACGAGCTGGATTTGTAAGAGGAGGGGGCCGGTGGCTGTTTGCAAGTTTGCAAGCATCACGTCCGCCCCCAAAATTGGTGGTCGGCCAAGCTCGAGACCTCTCGATGGATGGCTAGGAAAACCCAAAGACGCTTGTGATCTACAGTGTGGAGCTGCTAGTCCCGCGATGGGAATAGTTCTCAGTGCTGGTTCAGGAAGCTAAAGCCCAGTCACCGTAGGGAAAAAGAGCTACGGGAAGAATAACGGCTGCGCGACAAGAGCGGCTACTGTTTTTTGTCTTTGCCTACCTTTGTTCACCAACTGCCGGGACCTGAATGGTCAAGAACACGGGACTCATGCTGCAAGGGCGGTCGAAGACAATGGAAATAGAGACTAGAGACGCTGTGCTGGTACTCTCGATTGCCTGGAGCCACCGACATACTAACTCAGGGGAAGTCAGCAGCCGGAACTTCCAGGCCAGCACTGACAGCACTTCATCCACTGTCATCAAAACGCCAGAAACCATGCTAAATAACGGCCTAATGTGGTGGTTCGATGTCTTGACAACAGTCCTGACTGTCCTGGGCGGAAGAGATGGCCTACAAAGAGGCCAAGGCTCCCCGTGCCGGTTATTTATCTACTCTCCTGAAGTTTGCTGGGATCTATCGGTTTGTTGGGTTCTTGAAGAAGATGGGGCAAAGCTGAAGGAATTATGAACCTGCAGTCTGTCTAGTGTTCAACTTGAAGGCAGCGATGGTCGGCGGCAGCTGCGCTTGGGAGACGTTTGGCTGGCTCTCCGGTATCTGAATGAAGACATTGCTTAGACCCCATTGATGTCATCTCGGTATTTTTATCGCTGCAACACGCCCTCAACTTCAGAAACTTAACATGGAAGCATTCATTTGAATTATAACACCTATTCAGGCCACACACGATTGGAGTGTCGTCTCCGAAACGAAACCCCGCCACGCTGCTGCCTTGCGAGGTCCTCAGTCTGTTTCCCTCCTCAACTCAACACATCGGCTTGTTCGACAATCTGAGCAGCCCTCTTTGCTAGCCACGGTAACACGACTCGAAAGAGTTCACCACTAATCGTGTCCCTCTGCGGCGTCAGCCTTTTTGCCGAAGACCGAGGCAGTTATCCCGCAACGAGATGGAGCTATTAAGCGCGCTGGGCCTAGCAGGCAACGTGGTCCAGTTTTCGCAATTTGCCCTCGAACTATTCAGCAAGTCGAAGGAGATCTATGACTCGCGATCTGGCATTTCAGCTGACTCTGAACATCTCGAAAGAATCTGCACAAAGCTGCAGGATTTTATCGAGAAGTTTACCCAGCAGGATAACCCGAGCACATCTGTCGGCTCGACTGCCCCCACTAGTCCGTCGAATCCCGAGGTTGAGATTAGAGAAGTCGTCAAGGCTTGCAAGGAGGACTGCGAGAAGCTGCTGGAGATTACCGCCAGTCTTCGTACCGTCAGAAGGAGCAAGATGAAAGCATGGCGTAGCTTCTCAGATGCCTTGAAAGAAGTGACAAAAGCCACCGACATCAAGCGCCTGAAGGGCCGCATCAAGGAAAGCCAGGACATCATTGTCATAGGCATGTTAGCTATGTCTAGGTTCGTTTTCCCTTACATCTCCGCCCCCTACTACCTACGTGATGTACCGTATTGGTCTTTCACATACCTAACCAAGAACTTTTGTGATATTTAGGAATTGCAAAAGTTGGAAAAGGATACCAGATCCCAACAGGCCGAAGACCTCTTCAACTCTCTGAAGAACGTAGCAGATGAAGTTTCGCTTATCAGAGCCAACCTTGTGAAACAAGATGGCTACTCACTGCGACGAGCACCAAGACCAGAGGAAGTTGAGACACTGACGAACAAAGTCTCGGCCCTCTCGCTATCGAAACGCAAGTTTGCAGCTGAGGAAGCGATACTTGCCGGCCTGGATTTCGAGCAACGGTCCCATCGACATGAGGCTATCCCAGCCGCTTACCAAGACACCTTTCAGTGGATTTTGAAGCCTCCTCTGGCTGGCGAACCCAGTACCCATGCTGGTTTTCGCTCTTGGCTCGAGACAGGAGACGGACTCTTCTGGATTTCGGGCAAGCCAGGATCGGGAAAGTCGACACTCGTCAAGTTTATCCAGAGCTCGCAACTGACAACTCAGTGCCTTTCGAACTGGGCAGGGGCAAAGCGAGTGGTCACAACGGGCTTTTATTTCTGGAGCGCTGGCTCGGCCATTCAGAAAACACGAGAAGGACTGCTCCGATCTCTACTATACGGTATTCTGCGACAAGCTCCAGAGTTAATCCCCCAGGTCTGCGTTAGCCATTGGCAGACCGTGCAGTCGTCCGTGCCTGGAGCAAAAGAGCGGCGATGGACAATGGCCGACTTGGAGGGTGCGTTGCATAGGCTCAGCACCATGGGTGAACTCCCAGCCAAGTTCTGCATTTTCGTGGATGGTGTTGACGAGTATGAGGGAGATTCCATAGCCCTCGCACGGGAACTTGTCAGCCTGTCTGCCGTCAAGGACATCAAGCTCTGCGTATCAAGCCGGCCATGGAATGTTTTCCAAGTGAGCTTTGGAGCGGATCCTCTCCGCAAGCTCTTTATTCACGATCTCACGAGGAAAGACATGTAAAGCTATGTCACAGGCCGTCTTGTCGAACATCCGAGGTGGGGTACTGTCGCCGGTGACCTGGGGCAAGGAAGATCGATCACAGCCGAAATAGTGGAGAGAGCAGAGGGTGTTTTTCTCTGGGTGTATCTGGTTACGCAGATGCTGAGAGAGGGACTTTCCAACTACGACAGCCTCGGTGATCTGTGGAAGCGGCTGGAGAGCCTTCCAACCGACCTCAACACCTTTTTCCATCACATACTCTCATCCGTGGAGCCCTTCTACTATCAAAAGCTCTCGGGCAGCCTCCTTATCTCCTTGGCCGCCAGGAGCCCTCTTTCGGTGGAGATATATTCGTTTCACGAACTCGAATACGACGACGAGGAGTACGCAATTCGTACCCCGGTGCAGGCAATGGACCGACAAGAGGCCCAAGACTTCCATGAGCCAACACCGTGGCGGCTGAACGGTTGGACCAAAGGCCTTCTTGAGGTGCGGCATGGACACGTAGAGTTCCTCCACCGAACAGTTCGGGACTTTCTGCGCACCGAACAAATGACGGCCTTCCTCCGCGAAAAGCGTGCTGTAGAGCACTTTAACCCGCCCCTATCCATCCTTCGGGCCCACGTGTCGTGGATAAAGCGAACTCAGTTCGGTGACAATGAAATCATCAATCCGACTCGATGTTGCAGTGGTACCATACGCAATTTACTTGACCGCAGCTTGCGCCACTCGTCGGCTATCAATTTCGGGAACGACAATCTTTGCGACTCGTTTGAGCTTCTCCTCGATAACTTGGAACTACCGTTGGTCAAAATGGTCCAATCAGGGCAGCTATGTTCTTCCTCGTATGATACTAAGACAATAGAGTCACACATCATGGTACTCTACCGATATTTTCTCATCGTTTGCGACCTGGGAAGTTACATATCAAGGAAGCTGGCGCAGAACTCCAACTATCTCGAAAAATACATAGAGTCGCCACTTGAGCTCACACTCACATCGTTTATTTCAGATACTAGGGACTGGATATTTTCTGGATTCACACCGAGTGCAGAACCCAGGTGCGAGAACGTGCTTCGAAGCTTACTTCAACACGGTTATGACCCGAATGCGGGTATCTCAAGCGACCTGGATAATGCGGATACTGGTCCAGCGCAGACGCCTTGGGTCTCTTTTATTGCACAGTTCTTCGGTGAACTTGTAGTCGGCGAACGGAACTTCCATGCCGGAGAGCCCCACGACGCACAGGAGCCCGACCTCTGTTTCCAGGCTATCAAAACTGGGGTATTCTCCGTCCTGCTACAGCATGGCGCAGATTCCAACGCTGGGGTCGATCTCTCTTCCTTCCTCAAGGAGCACAATGATACTGCATCGCAGGGGAATCAACCATTCTGGTTTGCATGGGTTCTGTTGGCCTTTAAATTACCCGATCTCTGGCGGCATCGAGCTCAGTACCTGGAAGCTACGAAGTTCATGTTCGAGTCAGATGTTGACATAACCCTCATCATGCCGGCCGGGGGGAAAGATGACTTCCAAAAAGTAGGCAAAGCATGGATGCCTCATGGTTTACAAATACTTTGCAACGCCATCTCTTTACTTCTACGCCAGGAGGCATTGAAAACCAAACGGATACAGTTTATCGGAGTGGTTGTCGCAGAGTTGGCAAAGGCGATAGGAAAGACCGGGCGGTTTCACCAGGAGTTGGCACAACTTCTCAAGGACATCGCACCTCGGATGCAACCTGCTCTGCTCAAGGAATTAAGAGGTTCGCTACCCGCCAGTAGTTTTCCCGATCTCGAAAAGGGGATGGGCGGGGTTAAAAGGGGTCCAAGCTCGTGGTCTCCTGGTGATGAAAGCAATAGAATGGGAAAGAAGCGAGTGAAGAGGGGAGGGAACTAAATATTAAGTGGGTTATTTGGAGGAGTAGGTAACTTGGGGGACAAATACAGCTGGTAATAGACCTGGTGTCAAGTCGCCCGTTTTGGAGAGGGCATACCAGACCTGGGCCTGTGCTGTGTTTCGTGGTCAATCTCATCATGAATGATTTCCAGGCAATGATACATGTATTGATAACGTCTTCCTAGTATACCGTCCCTTTCTGCGGCGGCTGCACCATCGTCGGGTGGGCAAACGCAAGCGCGGTAACCGTCGGACCGCCATATTCCCCGTACACGACCTGTCCGTACCTCACCTCCCTCGATCCAACCTCTTTCATCAACTCGCTCGCGCTCGAGTTCGATCCTGACCCAGCCATCAGCTCCGGCGCGCCAAAGGCCCGCGCAACCTCAATCGGCGAAAGCGACACCTCTCTCCCCAGCCGCCACCACTTCAGCAGCAGCGGCACGACCGTGAGCGCAGACAGCCCAATGAACAGCAGCGCCAAGCCGAGGAACTTGTAGTCGGATTGGTACACCACCTCAGTCAACAAACGCTCAGCCCGCATCTCCTGCGTCGCGACACCAGTGACGTTCGTCTGAAACGCCAGACGAAAGGCAATCTCGCGTACTGACATCAGCAGGTCGTGCGTTGGATCAAGCCAGTAGCTGAGACATGCATTGTCTTCCACCGTCGACTCACGCTCCTTCGCCCGCTGAAACCGCAGCCCCGTCACGCCAGTCGTTATTATCCGCATGCCCACCGCGCCACCAAAACTCATGGCGACATTGGAAGTGAACATACTCTTCAGCGCCATCGCCAAACCACCGTGAAAACTCGGCTGCTGGGCAGTGGTACCGGGTGTTTCGTAGTAGCTCACCACCTTATCATCCTCATATGTGTACGCGCTGTCAAGCGCAATACTGGAGTTGGCCACCACGACGCGGTACTCGAGCGTTGCTGGTGTCAGCGTGCAGTTTCGGAGCGTCAGCGCGCCTTTGCACCCGCTGTCACCTTTGAAGACGACGGTTAGGTTCATGGCTGACTTGCCGGCCTCGAAGCGGACGGGCTGCTCGTTGTAGTTGAAACCAGTCCCGAATATTGTGGTGTCATTGAGAGCGGTTGTGCCGTCCGGACCGATGACGCTGGCGTTGCCCGAGGCGGGGTACTTGTCAAAGAGCTGCGAACCGCTGACGCAGGAGACTTCAAATCCTGCCGCGTGGACAACGCCCTTGCATGTTCCGCTGTCGCAGGCCTGCGACACCGTTATGGGAGCCGAGACAAGATGGTCCTGAAGCACCTTGGCGAAAGACGCGGTGAGGTACGAGACGGCGTGTGCTCGGCCTGTTATCTGGCCTGTCTCCATCCACGGGCCGATGCTTGGCGCGGCGACGAGAGGG
>Ga0247770_1001617_pt1 | contig 16368 bp, 16 predicted proteins | sample UWRJL136409B6_FD_179943 | JGI IMG/M metagenome (GOLD analysis project Ga0247770, IMG submission 179943) | Plant litter microbial communities from Arlington Agricultural Research Station in Wisconsin, United States - UWRJ-L136-409B-6 | ecosystem: Environmental > Terrestrial > Plant litter >... | reverse complement strand
TCTTTTGTATTTAGTCTGGGAGCTTCGCTCCCACCCTTTCTACCTAATCAAGTCACTTTGCAACTGCACTTCCGCTGCTCCAATGAGCTCCGTACCCTCAGTGAAATGTTCCACATGATCGGTTGGGAAGCAGGAACATTCGTCGCTCCTTGACAATCCAGTGACCGGGGTGCATCGAAAAACACCGAACGTTTTGAGTTTGTCATCGGAAAATCAATACCATCACCATCCTAGCCTGTTGTCTCATCCGGTGTCCTCTCTCGGCCGCTAAAATCGCTTTCACCTCCATCACCAACTACATACCGCTTGCAAGCCCTTCACCCCTTCGTCTCCACTGCCTCCACATCACAGCTCTCCTCCATCCCCTCCTCCCTCTTCTTGAAAACCATCCCGGGATGTCCCACCATCAAACAATACACCGCAACCAGCACCAGCCTGCAAGACATCATCAGCATAAATCACACAAACATCACTGCACAGCAAGGAATACTCACACCCCTTCTAATCCAATAAACAGCCCCTCCTCATGTATCAAATGCCCCTGATACCCCTCCCTCAACTCCACCAACCGATACGCACACCTCACTAACGTAAGCAGCACCGCAGCCACCATAAACCCAAAGAAGACCTTCACCCTCGCCCTTGACTTCGCCCCCCTGGCTCTCACCTCCCCCTGATGCAACGCCCTGAAGTACCGAAACAGGTAATCCCCCAGGAAGCCACAGAAGACGACGAGGGTGAAGATCTGGAAGGCCATCCCAGCGATGGCGAGATCGACGCCGATTTGCCCCTTGCCGGCGGTGGAGGTGGAGATTCCGCCGCCGGCGCCTTGGAGGATGAGCGAGACGAGGTCGCAGGGGAAGAAGATCCAGTAGAAGAGGATGGGTTTGAAGCGGGAGAGGGAGGGGGCGAAGTTGTTGATTCTGGGGGAGGGACGGGGTTAGCGCCTCGTAGACAAAAATTCTCAACAACACCGGGTCTGACGGTGAAAAACAAGGCGTTACAAAAGGACAAAGCGGTAACTTTTGGTTGTACAAGGGAGGGAACGGGAGACGAGCAATGGACGGGGACATACGATATGGACAGCGTGATGTAGATTGCTGCGCAGTAGTAGACTGGGCCAGTGGTGATGCAGACTTTGAGAGGGAGGAGGTCAGCAGGTAAGACGACGTCGCGGATAGGGTGTGGTGGAACATACTGATTTGGATCATGAAGGCCGCGAAGCTCCAAGGGTTGTAGTACATCATGATTCTGGCTGCGTAACCGATGATACCATTCACACAACCGATGTTCATGCAGGCCATGAACCACCATTGCTTCCACCGGATGCCCAGATACGTGTGGATTGCCGTCGCCAAGGCATATAGAGCGATGAAGATGGCGTTTGCTGGGACGGAGGGCCGATACTGGTAAACGCTCCATTCTATGGGGCAAAGATCGAATGTGCAATTGGCCTTGGGCCCGAATACCACCACTGGTACGGGAGGGCCTCTTCCCCCAGGCGCGGTGCCCGCAGTCGACATTGTGACGGGTTATCGACAAGACAAAATCGAATCGTCTCGAGGTGTGGAAGGGAAAAAGAAGTTCGGTGTACGGCGTGTTTTTGAAGGAAAACGCCGTCGTCATTATATAAGGCTGAGAGAAAACAGGCCGAGTCGCATTAGGCTCCTTTCTTCCCTTGCCCGGCGGGAAGCTGCGCCGCGCACTCTTGGCACAGCGAGACAAGATGGAAGCAGGCCGCCTTGGCAACATGCCTTCGGCGGCGTCCCGAGACATCGTGCACCCGATTCATATGTAATTGTAGGGCTGACCTTGCATTGCGCAGCGACTCGACAAGATTATGTGGACGCGTTCTGGAGTCTGCTTGCGTGGCTCTCGAGTTTGATGTGCTCGTTGGTACGGCCGGATTATGGTCGACCTTCCTGGCGACAGATGATTGGCTCCCTTCCTTCGCACTCGCATTCGCTTAAGTTGCCTCATCAGGCGAACTGCCCATCACCTCTTTGATGCAGTCCCGTGTTTCTCATGCCAAGTGCAATCATCCCCAAGCTTCTAGTTGTCCTCCAATCACTGTTCACGGTGGTCTTCGGTGAGCTGCGGTGGGAGTGGGGTCGGCTAGCCAATCAGATCGCTTTCGAGATACATGTGGGTCCACACCGTTGAGAGACAAGATTCTGCAGGCCCACAGCGGCAAAAAAGGAGGCAAACAACAAACGTTGACGGGAATTGAGCCCGACGTGGGGGTCTAACCTACAACCTTGAGATTAAGAGTCTCACGCTCTACCGATTGAGCTAGCCGGGCTTGTTGCCGACTAATGCTGTTAAGAGCTCCCCTGGGAAATGCTCATGGACCGGAGGGAAGGCAAGCCACCGACGATCCGCAAGGGGAAGGTGCCATCCTATTCCATAAGTAGGCCTTGAGGAGGACACCCACCTGCCTGTGTCACGAATATTTTCGAGGTTTCTGGCGAAGTCAAAGCGCAAAGACAGTCCCCAGGACCTCGCCGTGGCGATGTCGGCGGACGACGATGAACAGCACACGCGGGAAGCTGACGACGCGCCTTGAGAGCCGCGGTCTGGGACCAAGCGCCTTGTGGAATCCCAAAAAGACGGGGCGTGGAACTGTGGCGTGCGCCCAGGTGAACAAACTTCGCGCGGCGCGTTCCAAAATAGCACCGAGGGTAAGGCTGATGCATCAACGATGAGCTAACGGCTAGGCGCCCGGAGCGTCGGGAACGCTTTCGCCTAGCTTTGCATCTGGCCTTCTTAATCGAAGAGCCCAGCTCGGTGGCGCGACGCAGAACAGTCTTGTGCCGGCTTTGCGGGCATCATATCGCGGCCGACAGCCCAGTCAACAACAAGTCCAAGTTCTGAACCAGCTTGCCTTGCAATGACGATGTCATATTCTAGGTCGGCCCCTGTCGTCGTTCTTCCGAGTGTTATCTCCAACACAATCAACGAAAGAGAAAATGCTGAGCACTGGTGCCAAGACTTCGAAGACTTCGAAAGCTTCATGTCGCCCATGCGCGGCGCCGGCGGTGGCCGCCCCACCAAAACCAAAGATCTTCTCCAACATTCGCCCTATCGACCTTGAGGAAAATATTGGGGGCGGGCAGGGAAAATACACCGCCGTCAGCATATTGGAACCGGTGATACGAATAGAACGGTCGGGAGTAAAGCACCGTGAAGGTGAGACTGGTCTAAAACCGGTGTACCGGATCATCTTGAACTTCAAGATGCAGCTTTCAATCAACAAATCCGCAGAGCAAGTCCAACCCCCCTTAAAAAGATGATTGGGTTACTAAAATGATGCAGGCTAGGAAGAAACAACAGGATATTCGACGCAGTTAGCGTGCGGTATCTGTATCGTCGGGGGGAACGACACGACCTGCTGCCTAAAGGAGATGCGGTCGTTGCCGATATCCAGTTGACGCACGAGGATGGGAAGACTTCGGAGCTCGAAGCCGGCGTCAGTGCTACCGTTCTTGGTGGACCAGCCCCCACTGTCACCGTACATGCCTCGCATGCGAGCAGAATCACGTATGAGAGGAAGCTTAGAAGTTGGCGCAAGTGTCTCACGTACGAAACATGTGCGTTTCCTGCAAAACCTGCTGTTGAGCGGCTGCTGACCGGGCCCAGATCCTCCGCCACGGCTGGAAAACCAAGGCGGCCTCATGACTCTCTTTGGGGCAGGTTCCCAAATTCCAACGGGACCAGTATCGTACTTTCGCGTTTCGTCGACGCATGCCGGGAGCTGCGGTTGCCGCCTAGTTAAACCCTCGTGCTGCCGCCATCGCCTCTCTCGACACCATGAGTACGACCACTCGGCGCACTGGTCTGGGCAAACCGAAGCTCAGCTGCATTTGTGGACGCCCGAGATATACGAAAACATTAACTACCCCCTCACCATAACCCGCGAAGTCGATGCAGAGATTATTGACGAGGTACTAAGCCGAGGCCCCATGTGCGGTCTATCAGACCTGCGTCGCTATCTCCACTTCGACTTCGACGTAGAGGTTGGGCTCAGGGAGATCAGATCGGGCTTTTGGAGTCTCTTCAAGTCTTCTTCCAAGCCGGCCGAGATCAGGGCAAAGAGCGATTGGGGGAAGCCACTGCGGCCAGATAAGAGCAAGTTCTGTGTATCGTGTTGCATCGACCGGATCCACTGGCCCAGGTACGAGACAAGGGACCTGCAAGTCGAAGCCGAAGAGCAGGTGAGTTGCTTCAATTCGGTTCTAATGCTCATATTCTCACATCTTTCCGCAGTGTGCTCGGCTGGGATATGCGCGTCAACTTCAGGTGAAGCAGCAGTACAAATTCACGCAGAGCTCCTCGACCAAGTAGGCAGTCCAGCGTTGGCGAGAAATGTTGGGTATGCGAGCTGATGATCTCACTTGAGCACGGAGCATGAACCTCTTGGTCCTGGGACCGGACCACATAGGGAGGCACGGATGGTATTTAGGTAGCTGGGAAGAATGAATTGGGAGGTTGTGACTGGGTGGCAGTCGGTGAAGCCGTCCAAAGTCCGACCTGGTCGCGGCGCGGGGAATGAATGGGGTGAGGGCCATGAGTGCCTCGACCTCGATTTGAGATATGAGATGGAGTGAGGAAATAGGAATATTATCGCGTTTCGTTAGCGCAGGCGATCACGAAGCTGAGTCTTCAGACCCTTTTGCCTGATCCCGACAAATCGCTCTGATCCGTGTCGCATCTACGTGCTCCCAGAGATCGGGCGACGGGAGGAGGAAACCCGGTAATCAGGGCGCCGCCGATGTCAGCCAGAAGCCTAGAACGACAGCCCAAAATGGCGCATCAGACAATTATTGGACCACAACAGACGATGGCTCGCTAATGGGGTACGGATTATTGCGAAATTGACGCAGCGGTCAATAGCCCGGTGCATCAAACATCAAAGAAAACCAAGGTTGGCAGCAAGATCCCCGCTTTGGGACGTTGTTGGGCGCTAAATTGCAGTTGGGGTTGTTAGCGGGCACTGTGGGGTCGGCGGTTCAGCTTGCAAGGGCTGGCACTCTTCCCATTGGCCAATTCGAGCACATCGGGGAATTGCTCCGCAATCTGCACGGTCGATGATGTCAGTTCTGAGGTCATCGGCGCTGCTTGCCGCAAAAGCGAGTTTGGCAGGCGCGCCAGGCCGCACCCAGCAGCAATGCTGCGCCTGTGCTCAGCAAGACGAAATGACGCTGCTGCACGTCAGGGCAACTGACTTTATCACATGGTGCCCGGGTACTTTATGGCAGAGGACATGCTTTGTTGCCATTCTTCCCTACTAATTCCATGTCCTCTTCCTCTCTGTCCTACCCCTTTCAACTTCGCGCGTGACGACCACACTGCACGTTACTTGACAGGAAATCTCCGCAACTCCAACACTCCTGATCTTTCGTGCAGCTACCGACACCATGGACCACATCCCAGGTTCCTATCCGCTCGACACGCCAGTGGCCACCCCCCAGGCCACGCTCCAGCCAGAGCCGAACATGTACGCGGAGTCCCAGGCGCAGCCCCAGACGCAGGCACCGCAGCACCACGGCATCCTTGGACACCACGACCACCACGAGCGCAATAAGCTACGCAAGCCCGACGACCAGCGCAGCCAGCAACCAGCTGATCCGCCCGTCGGCTTTGGCTTGACCTCGTCCAACCCCATCCAGCCGACCTCCAAGCCTGAGGAGCCCAGAACGATCCCTCTACTAGAAGCTGTCGCTGCAAGTGCCCAGGCGCGCAGGTTGCCGTCTTCGGAGAAGTTCGACGACATCCGGGCCGTAGAATCGGATTCCCCGCCCATTCAGCCCAACGCCGAATACACATATGCTCGCCCCGGTGGGGATGCGACCGACGATGAGCTACCACCGGCGCAGAAGGAAGCTGTGGAGAATGCTAGCACCAAGAAAGGTTCGGATGAACACTCGCAGCCCTACTGGGGGAGTCTCCCGAAAGCCGCCGGCGGAGGCATCTACAACACCGTGATGGGACACGGCAGTCCAAATGATGACCATGCCCAACAGCATCATCTGTCCCAAAGGTCAGCAGAGCGAGTTCACATTGCCGGACATACAACTGACTATCCAAGGGGTGGTGTTTACAACACTGTGGCAGGACATGGTAGCCAGGATGAGGAGAGCAAGCGTCACGAGGAGAGCGGCCGTCACGGCTCAGCTTCAGACTCTTTCTACACTTCTCCGCTCCCGGGCATCGAGGAGGGCAAGCGCTCGGAGTTTGCACCAACGGAGACTGGAACTGGAAAGTCCGACTTCGCCCTTGATGCTGAGAGCTACGCCATGGACGATGCAATGCTTGCCGACTCGTCGCTCACCCAGGACCCCGCCGTAAGACAGTCGAGAACAATTGCCAGCAGTTCCTCGGCAGCTGAAACCGGCCCACGGGCATTTCCTTTGGTGCCTGACCACGATAAGTCAGAGGCCCAACACGATAATCTCGATGATGGTCACTATCTCCCCGAGGCAGAACATCGAACCAGTGATGACACCCTTTTGGCTGCCGCTACAGCTGGCGTTGCCGCCGGTGCTGGCACTGGTGCTGGGATTGCTGCATCCGAAAAGGAGAAGCCAAAGAAGCTTCAGAAGCGCCAAGGATCCCCCAGTGAAGAGAGTAGAGGCCGGAGTGAAGATGACAGGGCAACGGGAACGACCAATAGCTTCCCTCATCGGCCCAAGGATGAAAAGGATACAATCCGGTCTAAGAGCAAGAGTGATGAGGGCTCGCCACATGGCAAGAGGCATTCTATCCTCGGAATCTTCCACCGACGCAAGGGCAGCAAAGACGAAGCTTCGGAGCACAAAAAAGACGATAACGATCATCTAAATCGCCACAGAAAGGAAGAAGCCGCCACCGCTACAGCCGCCGGAGCTGGTGCTTACGGCATCTTGCACCACCACAACGAGAAGGATGCCAAGGATCAGAGGTCATCGTCTGAGCCCACACGTCCTCAGCAAGACCATCCCCGATCCAATCAGCGCACCCCGCATGCTGACTCGGGTGGCGCGCTTGGTGTCCTCCATCAAAAGTCCGAGACGAAGAGGGTCGACAATGTTCAGCACGGCCGTGCTAGCGAGCCCACAGCCCCGATGCTTCCCACGAAATCAGAAAAGAGACGAAGCTATTCACCCCGGTCATCGGCTGCTTTGGTAGAAGAGGCCCAAAGCCAGGCTCCCGGCTGGGCAGCCAATCGTGGCTCCAGGGATACTCAAGATGAGCCCATGGGCAACGATTCATCGCATTCTGGCAACAATGCCATGCAATATGCAGCTGCTGGGGCGACTGCTGGTATTGGAGCCAGCTTGTTTGCTCAGGACCACAGGCAGTCTGCAGATGCCAACACCAGGGCACCTGTGTTCGAGCATCCCAGGGAACCACCTTCGGCCCCTTCTAGCCCCTCTCACGCGGAGAGCTCTAACATTGACCACCGCACCACACCGTCCCCGAAAGCGGTTCAATTTCGTCAAAGCGAAGAGGTGACTGTCAAGTCGGGCGACTACCCTACCCTACCCTCTGGCACTGCCTCCGGTGTGAACACCAGAGCGAGTGTTCCCAATACCGGCTTCCGCGAGAGTGGAACAGATCAATTCACTTCCGGGGCTATGTCTAGCCACAAGAGTCTTCCAATGGTCGGTTCTCGCGGCGGTGCATCGCATGCGGCGGAGGAGTACAATGACCTAGGCTCCGGAAAAGCGTCCGGGGTCAGGACTGTCTCCGCATCGGAACCAGCAGAGAGGCACGCCAATAGCAGTGCCCTCGCTACCTCCAAGACGCCCGAGTCGACTGAGGAGGAGTACAACGTCCTCCCCTCGGGTACACCATCCGGCGTGAAGGTCAAGCCAACGAGTCATCATACCAGTTACCCTGAGGGTTCGGATGACCACAGCCACGCCTCCTATGGCGGAGATGGTCAGTATAATACGCTTGCATCCGGCACGTCCTCTGGTATTGGTGCGGTCCAAACACGCGAAACGCCCCGGCAGCCTGAGAACGAGGTGCAGTCAGCACGCTATACTTTAGCCGCGGCCCCGATGCCTACGAGTCCTCACCTTGGCAACGAGTCACCCAAGTTGGCCGCATCCGAGGATTCGAGATCAACGTCGTACCCATCGTCCAAACAGGCCAAGCAGATGAGTCCGGAAGTACTGCCCGACTCATACAGGGCCCAGTCGCATAGCATTCCCAGTGCTTCTAATACCACTTCGTCGGCTCCGTCGAAGGCTTCGACTAACTCATCGGACCACTCGCAGGAGCACAAGACCCAGTCGCGCACGACAAACCCCGCTCTAGCGGCAGCAAGCGGAGCGTGGGCCGCGGCGGCTGGTCCCAGCTCAGGCGTTGCGGACCACCATGCGAAGATTGTGCATAAGTGCGAGCACTGCGGAAATGACAATGACATTACCTCCGACTTCACTCAGGAAAACATGGCAAAGTTGAGCGGCAAGTCGAACAGCACTGGAAGCTCGTGGTATAATTCTTGGACCCATTAGGGCACCTGACGGCGTGGGACTGTGGGTACGAGACGAAACTGTATGACTGATGACACCTGTTTCTTCTTTACCTATCAGCAGAACTTGTGTATTGCGTCTCGGTGAGTTGGCTTTGGCAACGAGGGCGTTTGGGTAGTCTTTTGTAGCAACAAATTGCAAACATGTTGGAAGCATCAACATTGTTCTCGTGAAATGTCTCGTGGGTGATGGCTGGGAAACACACGCCTCATGTAATCTGCCAAAACTGTGTTGCCTCTATCAAGCGGCGACTTGATGTGAAATCCAGAGGAAACCTGTTCCTGCCTTCGTTCGTGAGATGTGGGCCCCACCCCACCAGTGACCAAGCAAGCTGGCCACTTTCAGCCATGCCATGACAGCCTTCAAGTTCTTTCCAAGAACAACTGACACCTTTCACACCACCATTGTCGCCCACCTTTACGGATGATCCGCGGGTCCAATGATATTCCGTGACACTCGCTTGCACATGGATATCAGACTAATCTCGATCGATGAAACTGAGGAAACCGCATCACCCGCTCGATGATCGGCGGGCGTCAGCCGCCCGTTTAGTCGTCTGGATGGTTCGAAGGCAAGGGCGTGCGCGAATTTTGCAATCCCACAATTCTGCCTAGAAATTGTATTCTCTCGATAGCATCACCCGGGCCTCATATTTAGCTTGCTTCACGCTCTGACGTACCTCCTGACCTCTTGAGAAATTTGTTCTTCAAAGTCGGTTCGCTATGGATCAACCTGAACCGCCTTCCTTCTACGACCAGCATAAACTCGACCCAGAGCGGCAGATCAGGCTTGTTCGATTTGCAACCCTGTCGCCACCTGTTTTTACACCCCAGACGTGGTGTAGCTTACAGTGGAAACCGCTGACCTCGACAAGGCGCCTCCGTACTGGGCGTTGCCGTATGTCTGGGGCAACCCAGCCATCACGGAAAATTTGCGTCTTCGCGGTGATGTAATCAAGGTTACAACCAACCTTGCTGCCGCCCTCGGTCGAATCCGTCAGCACTGCCGGCAGGAGGGCGTGGCTGCGGAAACCACATACCTCTGGATGGATGCGATCTGCATCAGCCAGCACGACAACGTCGAGAAGCAAGCCCAAGTCCGCCTGATGGGCCAGATCTACTCAGGGGCGCACAAAGTCATCATATGGCTCTGCGAGGAAAGCCCGCAGGATAAGGGCGCAATGTCGGTCATCAACAAGTGGACCACTGCGACCAAGGCCGTCATGTTGCTCTGCAAGTCAGAGCAGAAACTCGGCCAAGACGGCCCTTTCCGAGATGATTATCCGCGTCGCCATCGATGAGAGGTATGGCGAGGCGCTCACCCGGGACGCTAACTCCGAGCCGGTGCGAAAGATTGCGGCGCTCATGGCTCGCCTGTACTGGACGCGGGCGTGGATACTCCAAGAAGCCGCGCTCGCCCGCTCGGGGTTGGTGCTTTGCGGCGCTGAGGAGGCGAGACTCGGGGATCTCTGGTACGCGCTGACGACGTTGAGAAGGATTACGTATAAACTCGTGGCCGAAACCGGCCATGTGGAATTGGGCGAAGCTATGGCCAATACCGAGTGTACAGCCTTGGAAATCGCGGTTGGAAAGAATATGTCGGGCGAGCCGGTGGATATGGATGACGCCAACAAGCTTCGCGCCGCTCTCGACGCCGCGATTCAGGCCAACAACGGTTGGCGCATCATGTGTATCGTCAACCGCACCCTGCGAACACCGAGTGTTGAATTCTACGTAGCCAACCAGAAACGCAGTAATTGGAAGTTGTGAAGTGTGTGCCATTTAAGAAGCGGTCCGCGCGACCGCGAGCCCCTAAATTGCGGCCCAACCGCTCGCAGAGCGGCTGACTAAGGAATGATTACGTAATTTGACACCGAGTAGCGAGGATACTGCAAATGTTAAGGCGCTGGGTTGCTAGACCTTCTCCTGACGCAGTCGCGGGCATTTCGGGCGACTGACTAGTTTACATCGATTACATCGCGAGCGTTGCCGACGTTTACAGTCAGCTGACAGTGGCTGAAATTAAGGCGTCCAAGATCTTGCACCCTGTCGTCTGGGCGGGGAGTGGCATTACAAGCAGTGAGAGGCGAAAAGATATCGATCTCCCCACTTGGGTTCCCGACTTTGAGTCTCGCAAACCTAACTACACCCAAGGGCGTTTGCAATTCAGAGCCGGCGGATCAACCATCGCCGAACATGTTGCAGTCTCGAACGACCACAGAGCCCTCACGATCGACGGTACCCTTTGCGATCTGGAAGGAAACCCGATCAATGTGCTCAAACAAATGTACGGCGACACGTTACCGCTGATGACAGATGAGGTTCTGAACGACACCGAGGGCGACTGGTTGAGCAAGGCTATGTTCAGAACTGGAATTTATGCCATTAAGCTTGAGACACCCACTTTCTTCTTCACAAAAGGCGGATTCATGGGGTTTGGATCTGAGGGAATGCAGGATGGGGATGAGGTTCTCATCCCATTTGGTTCCTCGGCGCCGCTGCTGGTCCGCCCGCATTATGATTCCGGGGCCTATACAGTGGTTGGATACTGTTATATTTACGGCGTGATGGCAGAGTTCGATCAAGGCATCTAGATATCTCAACGAGTCTGTCTGATTTAGAACGGGAAGTTCTGTCGAACGAAGTCCTGCAACGACAGGGGGCAGATGGATTACATAATACCGACATGACCACGTCCCTCACCGCCTCCAAAATGCAACGTCCATTCATTCTACATCGTTCATGCAACATCGCACCGACCCCCTCGAAGACGCCCTACGCCGTTCGGATTTTAGCCGTCATAATGGACGGTACCCCGTCTTCGTTCCCATTATTCGCTTCGCTTCCGCCTGAACTGCGCGAAATGGTATGGCAGGAGTCGCTGCCTAAAAACCTCGGGGCATGCTTGTTCAGCTACACCAAAGGGTGTTGGCAGCCCCGCCACCTCGCCCCCTCTGACCAAGGGGTCGACCTACAGGGTGGCGAACACAACCCACATTATCAATTCTGCACCGATATGCTCCGACCTAAAGAATTTGAGCTCCCCACCGCCTTTGTCAACCACGAGGCCCGCCACGTAGCCCTTCGTTGGTTTCGCCGAAATGGCCTTCGCTTTCAGCTTCGGGATGGTTCTTATCCTCTCGCTGTCCGGTTCTTCGACCCGCTACGCGATGTTTTGTTTGTGCGAGACGTCGATTGGGATGGCTTCGTCAGGGAACAAACGGATCGTCTTTTTGAGCCAGATCTCCTTGGCAGAGTTGTGATGGTGGACATCCAGCTCCAGAACATCGCCGTGATGGAAAAGACCCTTCGAGAGGGGAAAGGTTGGGATATGATGTATCAAGACTACTACAGCGTAAGGAAGCTGTTCATTATTCGCGATGACACCTTCCACGATGTCGACACTACTCAGGGGCGAGGTTGTAACGAGCGCCCTGAGACATACCACTGGTGCGAGATGGAGCCCAATCCGTCTAAAGAATACTCCTGGAATGGTAGCGATCGTAACTGGGATTTCTGCAACGAAGATGTAGAAGAAGCGCGGGAGTTCTGGGGAATGGCACGGAAAATGCTGGTCGAGTTGGCCCTGCAGTTCCAAGAGGACAATACGTGGGATTTCGAGGTTTATCGCGGCCGGGCTATTATTAGATGGAAGTTCCCCTAAATGTCTTATTCTTGGCTCTGGCCACGTGTACTGCCTAGTATTCGATTTCGGTTTCCTAGGTGGGTTTCTAATTCACTGATTCGAACGGACTTTTTGGGGCATCGACGAATGACAAGTCACGATAAGCAGTGCTTCCAAGCCTTTCCAGGGGCGAGACGAATCCCCAATCTCTATTCCTGCATTTGTATCCGAGTTGTGGTAGAATGCCACGACTATCGCCCTCTGCACCGCACAGATGGAACTAGGTGATCTAAGTGGTTTACAGGCGGGAATGGAACTGTTGACCACCCGCAAAGCGCTCAGCCGGACACTGGAGCTCGTTCTCTATGTGAGCTCTGGGCTTTCATTGTAGATGATACTGGGGAGCGATTGGTCTCGAATGGTCAGATTTGGTGTTTGCCAGGGTATCGTTTGGTCGCTCCTCTTGCTTTCAGCGTTCCACTATCTGTTCTTCACCCGCCCCCGATCCGTCATCGACAGCGAGGGAGTGTATAATACACCAAAGACAGCTTTCGGCATTACTCGAGGTTTATTTAACCCCGGGAGTCTTTATATCGCCATTATGATGATATGGGTTTGTGATACAAAACCGCTGCACTAAAACACCGCAAAAGTGAATCCACTGATACCAGCATTTAGTAACAGCGACTATATCTATATTGTTCCACAGGGGTTTTTCCACGTCGTTTGATACACGTTGGGCTGTTTTTCTGAACTCGGCCTGGGTCTCCTTTTTTAAGCTTTCATTTGACTTCGTGATCCCGTCCCCCAACACTGGCCGAACTACGACTACGCACCGTCGAATTTCTTACCCCGCAGTTGTTATGGGAGTATTGGATTGTGATATTCAGTAACGCATGGGGCTATTCATTGGGCTCCTTGTAACCTTTTGGCGGGTATAGCTTGGTCGTAGGAGTAACTCGCACGACAGGAGGACATTGAGTTTTACTATCTCACATTTTCATTCGAACTCCCTCCCCACGTAGGTAGTCGGCGTACATCTACAAATCCTATTTCCAATATATCCACGAAGTGTTATCGAGGTTTGCTTTTGAGGTACGGAGCGGAGCTACTTCAAGTCGGCGACAAAGTGGAGCCCGGCTCCTCAGTTGCCCACTTGTGCTCCCGAGGTCGCCGAGCACAAAGCTTATTCATCAACGACCCGGCTCCAATCACCGACTCGGGCGGGTGGCGAAAGTTGGAAAAAGCGGGTAATTTCAGCGAGCACCTGATTTCTGCTATCGTGAGGATTAAATACATCACACCACGCTACTGACCAACCTCTGATATCACCACTCTCTCCGCAAAACTCAACCTCAACAAAAACCTCCACCCATACTCAAAAAGATGTGCTTCAAACTCGACTGTGGCGTCTGCAGTAAGTCCCGGCCAGCGCCATCCTTGCGCGACATTTCCGATTAATCCGACTGGATGCGCTAACGATATTTCCCCTCCACAGAGAAGGCCTCCTGGAAGGGATGCGGGAACCACATTCCCGCTGTCTTAGATAACGTCCCGGAGGCGGACCGTTGCACCTGCGAACCCAAGGTGGAGAAGGACGGAAAGAAGTACCCGCCCATGGCCAAGCCAGCCCCAGCTCCGGCCCCGGCTCCTGCTTCGTCGTAGGATATTGGATTGGTGGACGTGGCTTGAGGAGGGTGCATGTGACACCCGAGGTGTTTTTACTGGGCTTTAGGCCGATGGTACCTGAATTCCGGTAATACGCTGCACGTTGTATTAGGTCGTTCAACTGAATGGAAGTAAAGTTCCCGACGGAAAGAAAGGCAGAATGTCTATTCTAGTCTTGGCAGGTCAATGTCGCAATGTGTTTCAAAACGATGCAATTTTCATGTCCCTGGATCTTTGGTCTTTGTGTCACCAGTTGAGAAGAATTTCTTAGGTACATCTGATCATGGTATGGCGTGATGATGGGGAGTCTAAGATCTCTATCACCGTCATCCTTACCGATACCAATGCTGTCCCTTGACCGCTGCTCATCCCGCAATGCCGAAATCCAGGAGTGACATCAGTGCCGAGAAAGGCAGCGGGCTGGAGTTCAAGTCAGAGGAATGCAGTTTCGGCACAGGACACAATCACCACCCGGCAACTGAACCAACAGTGGCCGAATGGTTCCAGTCACTAGCCCCAACGAAGAAAGGGGCTTCCGAATACGCCCGCGACATTTTTATGTTCTTGCAGTGGCTTCCTCGATACAACCTATCATGGTTGGTAGGAGACTCCATAGCCGGCATCGCGGTTGGCCTGGTGGTGATACCCCAAGCGATGGCGTACGCGCTTCTGGCCTCCCTGACCCCTGAATATGGACTATACACGAGCTTTACGGGTGCAGTGCTGTATTGGCTGTTTGGGACGTCCAAGGATGTCGTTATCGGTGTAAGTGTCCATGAATTGCTCAAACACAACTGATAGCCCAACTTGCCAGACAACCGCTGTCGGATCCCTTCTCGTAGGATCGGTCATGGCAAAGGTCGACGCAAAGCACCCTGGTATGTACACACACGAACAAATCGCTAAGGTGCTCTCCTTCTTGGTCGGTGTTATTCTTCTCGGTATTGGGCTCCTGCGCTTAGGCTGGATCGTGGAGTTTGTCTCCTACGTCCCAGTTTCAGCGTTCGTGACAGCCGCCAGCATCACGATCATGACAACCCAGTTCTCAACCGCGTTGGGCATTCCCGGAATAAACACAAGGGACCCGCCGTATCATGTTATTGTCAATACTCTCGAGGGAATGCCTAACACACAAGTCGATGCAGTCATTGGGATCTCGTCCACCGCCATACTCTCCCTTATTCGGTTTGCATGTACAAAACTGGAAGCCCTTCAGCCGAAACGGAAGAGGATTTAGGCGATTGTGTCCTCTTGAGGATGACTTTCACAATTCTACTCTACACGCTTATCAGCTGGTTGGTGAATCGGAACAATCTCCAAGGAAGGAAAAGTGTCTTTCGGATCGTTGGTACAATCGAGAGAGGTTAGCCTTACCCCCTGAATAGGCTGGATAACTTCTAACATTCAATATCCAGGGCTTCACACACGCCGGAGCCCCTCAACTTGATTCGGATCTAGTCTTTTCAGTACTTCCAGAGGTCCCACCAATGCTCATCATTCTCGTCATCGAACACATCGCCATCGCCAAGTCCTTCAGCCGGAAATTCAACTATAAGATTGACCCTTCCCAGGAGATGCTAGCGCAAGGAGCCTCAAATCTGATCGGCACTTTTGTTGGTGGCTACTCTTGCACCGGCTCCTTCAGCGCCTCGGCCGTCCTCTCCGGAGCAGGGTCGAAGACACTTCTAGCTGGCCTTTTTAGCGCTTTCGTGTTGGTGTTGGCGCTGTACGCCTTCGTGGCCGCGTTCTACTACATTCCCATGGCCGCGCTAGCCGGCTTGATTATACACGCAGTTTCTGGTTTGGTGATCCGCCCGCGTACCCTGTACCGATATTGGAAGATTTCTCCCCCCGAGCTGGTCATCTGGTTTGCCGGAGTTACCGTCACCATTTTCGTCTCTCTCGAAGCTTCCATCTACGTTTCAGCCGGGATGTCTTTGGCACTTCTACTTACCCGAATTGCGCGAGCGAAGGGTCAGTTTTTCGGTCAGATCAACACCTATCGCCAGGACTCTACACCGAGAGACAGAGAACCCATTCCAGACAGCGGAGACGTCTCTCCAAGAACCCCCCTTTGCCTGACATGCATGTTCAAAGTTCGAACAAACCGCCGGTTTCAGTCAGGCACATCCCCCCCGGCATCATAATCTACCGCTTCCCCTCAGGCCTCAACTACACCAACCAAGCACAACACATGTCCCACCTGCTCATCCACATAACCTCACACACCTGCCCTACTACTAATACCGACATCTCCAACCCCCAACCCACCTCCCCACCCCTCTGGAACAATCCTACCCTGATTTCGACTTCCCCTCAGCAGCACGACCAAAACGCAAGCGGGGATAACCACCGACTCCCCTGTCTGAAAGCCATAATCCTAGACTGCTCTTCAGTTGACTTTGTGGATGTGACTAGCGTTCAGGAGCTGGTTGATGCGAGGAATGTGGTCAGAAGGCATGCTGGTGGGAGGGTAGGATGGTATTTTGTGGGGTTAGAGAATCGGTGGGCGAGAAGGGCGCTTGCGGTGGAGGGGTTTGGTGTTGAGGCTCAT
>Ga0247770_1001616_pt1 | contig 16375 bp, 19 predicted proteins | sample UWRJL136409B6_FD_179943 | JGI IMG/M metagenome (GOLD analysis project Ga0247770, IMG submission 179943) | Plant litter microbial communities from Arlington Agricultural Research Station in Wisconsin, United States - UWRJ-L136-409B-6 | ecosystem: Environmental > Terrestrial > Plant litter >... | reverse complement strand
CTTCTGGCCTCGCTTATTAAGCTGCTGGTCTTGAGGCTACCATATATGAAGGACAAGCAGACCGTTGGCGTACGCAAGAAACCGGTGCGGGGCGACCGGTTTCCTCCGAGAATACCTCCTTCGACTATTGTATCTATCAAAAGGGGAAGCCATCGCGAAAATAACAGGCATAGGAGATTGGTTGGTCATAAGAGTATTGAGGAGCCTCAATCTCGCAATCCCTTCATAGCTACTACTAGTACAGCCAGGTGGGGAGATGATATAGTGTAGCGTAGGATCATTCTATATCATATAGATGTTGTGTATTTCTTATTCAAGACTTTTGCCGAAATCAAACTCTCATAGCTGGTGTGACGACTGCGACTAGCAGGGTGCACAATGCCACTAGACCAGTCTTCTAAATGGATTGCCAGAATACAAAGGACGTCCTCTTCATCTGGTATTGTGGCCTATAGCACCTTTCGTGACTGCTGGGCTGGACTCAAATATACTGATTTACTGGCTGCCATGGTGCAAACTCACACTTTGTGTCCCAAAAAGGGGTTATTCTCGCCGTTGAACTTAGTTATCAGTGGACTAGCCGTCGTTACGGTTGTAATGCATCTGTGAATTGGTAGAATGCTAGGTAGGGATTGTGTACATCGGTTTTGTGCCTCTGCGGTGTGGAAGAGAAAGATTCCGTCTTGTCCATTTACAGCTGGCCGAACTACCTACATAGGTGTTTAATGTGAAATCTAAGTTTCCGCCAATGAACATTCTCAAGTTCCTCGATGACCTTCGCCCTGATTCCCTCCACCTATGCTGGCTCCCGTCCATCGATGTCATAGGGTGCCAAGGGTTGAACATCAGTTCCTCGCGGCAGGTACGACCCCCCCTCTCTTCTCGGTCTTGAACTGCACAGAGAGGCCAAGCATGCCCATATCTAACATGGAACACGTCTCACTCGATGACAAGCTTACACTTCTCTTTCCCTCCGAGGCCTGTTGGTTTGCATCTTTCATCACAGGGAGAACGAGACATCCCCGACCGCCTTTCGCAAGGCGCATTCGGAACTGCTAGGGTGGGGGGCCCCCTTCCGATGCCCCAAGTTTTTCCACCGACATCCGACACCCTCTGGCGAGTTGCATATTTCGATCTCTCCAATTGCGACATTGCAAGTGTGGGGCTTGCGGCGTTATCTTTTCCAGTGGAGAGCTGAAACAACGCCGATTCAGCTCCAAATGAAGACACTGCGCAAATCAGCCGGCTGATCGACTGTACCTTTGGTATCTAGCCGTCGGGGACTACACAGAGAGGCTCCTGACTTTGAGAAGGACCGCCTTCCTGCGCTTGCTGGCATTGCCGCGCAGATCTCCGAGCGGTTTGGGTTCACATACCTTGCGGGGATATGGAAAGAAGATCTAGCGTTTGGGCTGGCCTGGAGGAGTGACCAATGGTCGCTTATCCGCAGAAGTGATAACTTCAGCAGAACCAATACCCCCGAAGGGCCGTACTGGAGTTGGGTTTCAATGAATGGGGAAGTTGAGTTTCACGCACCCAACCAAATGATGGCACGCTGCGTGGACGGAATGATCCACTTACATGACTTTCGCCTTGTCGAAGAACACCCAGGCACATTCGGCCGAGTTTTGAGCGGGAGGCTAGATGTCAAGGGTAAAGTCTGGAAGGTTTCCATGGCACGACGTCTTGGTTACTATATGCCATATGTTTCGCTGCCTGGTTTCTTTCAAGCGGGTAAAGGAGATGAATGTACTTACCTTCCAGATTGCAAATGTGACAAGTTGGAGCATTTGGAGGATGGGAAGTGCTGGCTCCTTTTGCTGGGGCGGTTTCGAGGCGGTGACGTGTTGCACCGATTCCAATTTCTTGCCCTGAAACCAGCCAAGGATGTCAAGTCCGCCTGGGGTAGAGTCTACAGGCGTATTGGAATGGTGGTGTATATGGCTTCGTCATCCGTCATGGACGCGGGCGTGTTGGCTGTCCCCGGAGAACAGGTTTCGTTATCGCTGGTTTAATCCTACTTGTTACTCCCATTGGTACCTAGCTTTTATTGTATTGAGATAATTCGCCCTGCTACCAGCTTTTACTTCGCCCCCTTTATCCCGGACGAATCCACCTCGCCGGCCTTGGGACGGTCCCGATGGCGGCTGTCAGGCTTCTCCAAGTTGGATTCGGCAAGGGATCGGGTTCATGTTTGGATAATATCAGCAAGCGGCAATAGTTCACATTGGGGCCGATGATTGAACCTTGTTTATCGAAATTACAGTTTGTTATAAAGTACGAGAGCTCAGGCCCAAAAAAAAGGGTCCCTTATCTCTGTGCGAAAATGCATCCTCGGAATCCTCACACAGTCTTGCTTTAGAACGGTAAGACCTAGGGTTATTACATCACCGGCTGTTTAACATACAGGAAGGCCTTCTCGATATATAGAAAGACCTCTTTACGATGCAGGAAGGCATTCTCAGTATTTATCTAGGTGTTATCAGCATAATAGATAACCTAAAATAACGAAAGTTATGAGCGGTCTGTACAGTGAGAAGGCATCTTCCACACTGGTTAAGGGGACCCTTTTTTCTGGAGACTTCGTACCTACCTGGCTTATATCCCTCCCCATCCGGCGCATTTCACTTTCCAAAGTTATCTTTCCACTGGGATTATCTCCCGACAACACCAACGCCCTTGCCCTCGTTCCCAACACGCCCAAGTCGCAATGGCGGTATTACGCACCTCTCTATGTAAACCCACCCAGAAACACTCAGTCCGTATCGTCATCGTCCCACCCCCCAACAATACTACCAGATTACGGAACCACGCAGCCTGGACCGCCACGATCGACCTAGAAGGCATCACCCTAGCCCACATGCAAAGCGGCCTCTTCTGGACCACCCAAAACATGCGGTCGTCCCGCGGCTACTACGTGCCCTGGCGAGAAGTCCTCGAGCCGTTTGACAAAACCATCCACCAAATGCCGTGGAAGCAAGACTTCATCCGCCAGTGGCTGGTCCGCGAGTTCCCCGACAAGCCCTTTTCGGAATCGCGGTGGACGGGCACGGTGTCGTTGTTTGGGCATTCGGCCGCGACGCTGTCAGGCTTCTGCTTGGGGAGGTTGAGGAGGGAGGTGATTCGCGTTGTGGTCGTGGAGGACGAGGTGGGAAGGGTGGTGTTTGAGTTTGATGCGGGCGATTCTAGGAAAAATGTGAACTGTCTGCCGCTGAGGGGCGATGCGTTTGATCTTTGGTGGGTTTGGCCGATGGAGTCGGTTATTGCGAAGTCTTCGGAACGAGGGCCGGGAAGTGTTGGGGGTGGAGGAGATAAAGGGGACTTGGTGGATTGTGATATTGGGGGGGCTGCTTCGTGGAAAGACGTGATGGTGCTCGTGGCTCGGTCTGAGAGTGTCCAGACAGTGGCTCGGGGCATTGCATGGCTGCTCTGCGCCGTGGGTCTTACTTTGTGTATTCTGGCATTGTCTCTGGTTGCCCTAGTTGCAGGTGTGGTCGCACCGACCGAACACTGTTGATAGAGATTGCATGGGCCTGGCAGCGTAATAGGCCCTAGCTGATCTTTTTGCCCCTTTTTGACTCGTGGCTTTTCTTTGTGATTGGACACAACAAAGTTGAGATAATGAGTTTCGCTTACATGTATGCACGACAGGACGGCGCTCTGGTCTCAAGACACACAACAGCAGCCGAAGCACAAACCAACCTACTACCTAGGCTGTTGAGCTGATATGGTGTTGGAGACAGCTCAATTCAAGCATCATTATCTTTCATCACGGCATGCGCCTCCAAGGAGGACGGACAAAGGGCCGACTGGAGCGCTTGTCGGGTATTCAGACACCCAATTAACCATACGGTGGCCTGGCTCAATTAGGTAGTCTACAAATCACACTGCGGAGGCAGGTCCGAATCGCCCCATAGCGTCTGGCGGCAGAGTGCACATGTGGTACAAATAGACTTGTTGGCCGGATGGGCCACGCTGGATGATCGGAATCGGACTTCAACGCAGTGCATGTTGGCACCTAGATAATTAGATACGGAAGTTATCACGATGGTTTGGGTTTCATTCGCCACACTCACCAGCGCGCTGCTCGCCACGGCGGCGGCGCAGAACACCAAGATCCGGTACATGCCGTTTGGCGACTCGATCACGGAGATCGTGTGTTGGCGCGCGCTGCTCTGGCGGCAGCTACAGGATGCGGGATACAAGAACGTCGATTTCGTCGGCTCCCAAACCAAGGACACCAACGGCGCCGGCTGCAGCAAGAACGCGGGCTACGACAAGAACCACGAGGGCCACGGCGGCTACACGGCCACCGACATCGCGAGCAAGAAGCAGCTTGTCGACTGGCTGAAGGCCAATCCAGCCGACATCATCACGATGCATCTGGGCACCAACGACCTCACGCGCGGCAAGAGGACCAACGAGATCATCGCCGCCTACTCCACCATGGTGCAGCAGATGCGGGATGCAAACCCAAAGATGAGAATCCTCGTAAGTTCTGCCAGCGACCCCCGAGACGTCCAAACACGTATTTACCTCCCCATCCATCTCTGCAGGTAGCCCAGATCATCACCCCCAGCAACAACCAGGGCCCAACCAAGGATCTGAACGCCGCGATTCCCGCCTGGGCCGCCTCCAAGAACACAACCGAGTCGCCCATCTGGGTCGTCGACCAGCAAACTGGCTACACCGGCTCCGACAACAGGGACGGCCTCCATCCCGCGGATTCCGGGGACATCAAAATGGCCGCGAAGTGGTACCCAGCCTTGATTACCGCCGTCAAGTCGTTGCAAAACTCGACGACGACGACGTAATTAGCGCAAAGTTGGATGGGACGGGGTCAAGTCTGGCTCGGAGGGAAGCGGCGCGGTCGCTATCAAGCGCCTGCTGGTACCTGCGTATCTGCCTAGGTTAGGCAGCTGCAGATGCACAAGTGAAGGACTTGGTGGATCAACGCCCCTTGGAAAAGTTAGGCCGTTGAGAATCAAACTGACTTCAACAACCATGAAATCACTGGCCCATGATTCATATCTTGCTACTCCTCTCCGCCCTACCTTATTTCCACAGCACAGCAGGCGGGCCGTGGCAAGACTGAAGTGCTCCCCCGCCATTCCATGAGGCCTGTCAGCGAGTATATGGTAGATCATGGTTTGATATGTATGATACTCACTGCGATCGTTGGACGTGTGTGAATGCAATGTTGTGTTTGATGTTGGGACGGTGATGTTTCCTCGCAACACCATGGCTGGCTCCTCCCTTCGTATCCTCGCCCAAAAAGCAGAATGTCGCTCGCAACCTCCGCGAACAAAGACGAATGCTGATATGCCCTCGAAATCGCCATTCCACACAATTCCTCTCCGCAGCCACGCGCAGGCATAGCATGCAGTGAGAAAAGGGGAAGGTCGATCCGAAAATCGCCGATGTCAACGGCATCATCCGAAATGTGGCCGCGCAATGGCCCGGAAGGCGCAACGCGAAGCCAGCAAACCAAACGGCCCAATTCGTCCTGTGAAATGTCAGCAACGCCAGAGAGCCGCCACATGGCCGCTGCAGGGAATCACGGCTCGGCCGCGTCTTCGCTCGGGTCTGTGGCGGTTAGTCACAATGCCGAAGAAGAAGAAAAAAGGGTAAAGGTGCGGTCGATTCAGAGCAGCCAGCTCGGCCTATGGAAGTGAGGGCGCCAATACAATGGCCTGGCGGACAAGGGTTGAAGGGTATCAAGACGCATCCGCTTCCTAAAACTCCAGATTGCTGGCTCGGGGCCATATCCCGCGGCAAAAGCAAGCAAGCCCTTCAGGCTATCGCGTCCTCTTTCTCGAACTGTAGAAAAAACACATGACGCAGTTGCTGTCGTCGGTAAACCTCCAAATATCTCTAATCATCTATGTCGTTGGCGTCATGCTCGCCAGGATGCGCTGAAAGTAAGTCACAAGTCGCTCAAGCCGAGGATTACCAGTCTCTGGCCCGAGGATCGTCATTCGCCAGCCTCTCGAGGTGCTCTCGTTGAAGCCGGAAGCTCGAATAGTTCGCGCCGAAGATCGGGCGGAGGAAGCTGATTCCAGGTCTGGGTTTCAAGGCGGCATCTGCCATTTCTTTTCGGACCACCTTAAAGGCCTCGTAAAAGGTCGCCTTGATCTTGGGGAACAGACTGGAGCCGCCAGCAATGTCATTCTCGGGGTTGTTCGGGTCGATAATCGAGAGGCGATCATGCTTTTTATATGCGAATGTCGTGACCTTGTTCTGTATGGCAGCACATTAGCTACACACGTAAGGGAGAGTGATGGTGTTTGTTGTGATACTGACCTTGGGGATGTACTTGGGAGGGTTGAGGCAAATCGCCACCTTCTTGTAGTTAAATTCGTTGCCGTAGAAATTCAGGAAGTGCATAAAGAGATCTCCCAAATGATGCATCGGGTCCATATTACGACTTTGAACCTCTGGCATCATTTGCAACATACTCACAACGAGACATATGACTGAGAATCCGCCGATGCCGCCGTTGACCGGCTCGTTCAACCCTCGCATGCAGAGGAGATGCTTGATCATTGTCACCAGGACCGGCATAGCAGGGTATTGCTCTTTCCATGCGTTGAACGTCTTGACAGCTTGGAGGCCGCCCGGATTCTCGAAAGAGATATCAACCTTGAGGCGCGTCCTTTTGTCGACGAACTTTACCAAAGGAACCCTGGCGCCGATGATGAACTCGATTTCGTTGTTGTGGACTCTGCGGGATTTGCGAAGGCCGTCTCCGAACCTGTACAAGGACTTTCTGTCGGTGTATCTGGGGGCCCCGTTCCTAAAGAGCAAATGATCGGACACAACAACCAAGTCCATGTCGCTTGTCGGAAGGTAGAGGCCCGTTGGAAACGAGCCAAACGGATATACCTCTGCGTCATGCCAAAGGTTTCGGCAGTACTTCTTCAGATCATCAACCAACTCCTGGCGGATGCGCTCCTCGAAGTCACGCGGTCGAATGTATTCGTAGAAGTCAACGATCTCTTTGTGCAGCCTAAAAACACCGTTAGCTGGGCTCGTTGTGATGGATGGGAAAAGCATACCAAATGCCCACGACCTTGGTGTCTGAATGGTTAGCTATCCACCATGGGGCTCGGTCTTCGCCCTCGGTCTGGATCCAGGGGCTGACAAGACGACTGATGCCATCACGACCCACATTTGGGCCCACGGGCTTTCCCAACTTCACGTCAGGGAGCTTGATGACATCGTCATGAGTTCGCTTTCGGCTTCCGAGTGACTGTGCCGCGAGCTTCTTTTCGATTGCCGCGGCTTCGCGACGAAATACAGCGTTTTCGCGGTTCGTTAAAGGAATGTATCCCAGAGCTGGCGGCCCCTCGTTCAGCTTGATCTGAGATGCGGAGCCTTGCAATACTGCAGAAGACGCACCCCGAAGCTCAGTGCCTGGTCTGCCATCAACAGGCGCCCGCGGTCCAGTGGGTGCACCAGGGATTTTCGGAGGCCGGGTCTGAGACGAGTTGCTAGCGCTTGCAGGCTGAGGCTCGTGATCGCTCTCGTCGCTTGAATCGCATGCGATGAAGTCCGCGGCTTCGCTGGGAATTGAAGACTTGGCGTCTGTCGTCTGAGTGACACGGGCCTTGCGGATCAGGTGAACAACATCTCGCTTCTTGCTAGGAATCGCGGCCTCTCCAGGCGGGATGGCAGTGTACGGGTCTGGGTTGCACCACTTAGGAACACTGTCCCCGTCAGCCGCAGACTGATCTCGTGCCAAGCGGGAACGCTTGTGCGAAGGTTCAGCAGAGTTTCCGTCCTCGTCTCCAGAAATGTCCATCTCAGCCTCTTCGCTGTCGGACAGCTCGCCGACTGGGCGAAATGTCACCCCGCCTTCCTTGTAAAGAGCGAGCTCGGGTCCCGTGGAGTGGGAAGTGCTCAGCAGCTCACGCTCGGCAGGGACAAAGGGACGCCACGGGCGACTCGGGAAGCCGGCTCTACCACCTCGATGAGGTCCGCCCCGAGCTCGATTTGCATTGCCGCCACGTGGGTATCTGCGCGCATCCTGCTCGCGCCGGTTTCCAAATGAACGGTCCTCTTGAGGTCGGTACGTATCCGCTGACGCGTTTTGCACACCGCTAGGCTTGTCCGCACGGAATGTGAACTCGCCCTGCGGCGGCCGGTAGTTGTCGGTATGGGACTGCATGGGCGGAGGAGGATAACGTCTGTCGTAGTCGTTGTGCGATCTAGAGTTGCTGTATCGTGAGTCTCTTGAATCGTTATCGCGCGAGTACTGATCGCGATGGTTAGACGGCGGCCGGTAGGCGTCGCGAGGTGCCTGTGGCGGGGGGCGCGGGGGCAGCGAGTTGGGCCCTGAGCGACCTGGGAGCGGGGCTCGCTCATCTCGATCGCGATCGCGATAATCCCGGCCGCCGGAATTATTTCTGCCTCTCGGTCGCGAGGATCGCGATTCTTGCGCCATTTTTCTTGGTGCGCGATGAGCTGGCGGTCGAGAATTTTGACGACGTTGTCAGGATGTGGTGGTTGGGTACTCGAACTTTTTTTGCTGCGCGCTCGGCGGTCATGGCTGCAAGGTTTTGGAAGGAGCCAAAAGTCGCCGCAAGGTGGCGCTAGCCGGATTAGGCCTAGACCAACAACTTTGGGCAGCAGGAAATCCTGGCCTCCATTGAACACCGCGCGAATCTGCTACACACCAACAATCATGTAAGAGAATGTCTCTTTGCACTGTAGTCTTGGTCTCATTGCACTGTAACCCCTAAATTCCACCACACATAACCCTAACCCCGCGCAATTCAATTGCCACGGTCGCAGCCACGGTCGCATCTCGATCGCTCTCGTAACCGCTTTCAATTGAAACCAGCGAAAATCACAGAAATAAGGCCTTTCCGCTATAAAATTACAATTGACTACGTACTATTTCTTGCTGACTCAGCGAAAAAGCGCTGACTAAGCCTTAGAACCACCCTGGTTCGGCTCAGTGGCTGTGGACCGCTTGGAGCGAGGTGCGCGAGCCTTAGTGATGCCGGCTGTGGCCGATGCCTTGTGGCCTCCAGATGCAGCTCTAGATGCGGCCCTAAGAGTTATACTATTCACACGGGCTCTGGAGGGCCTTGAGCTACCTCTGGGGGGGTTGCTGGACACTAACGCTGCGTCCCCAGCGCCTATAATAGTTGTCTGGCTCCCATTAAGGACCACACCCTCCCACTGAGACCTGTTCTGTTGGATAGAATCCCTTACCGTGCCTCCACGCGCACCTGCACGTGCGCTTCCATAACCTCCACGACCTCCACGACCTCCACGGCCTCTAGTTAGCTGATTAAGGGGTAGTTAGCTACTGGCTACCTCTATAGACTCCTTAACTTAGGTTAACTGTGTTACTAGTGTAACTGTAAAGGGCTGAGTAGCCGGAATTACCTCCTGGCTGCCCTGTGGGAGCGGTGCTGTTAGTATAGGGGTGTAAGGGTTGCTTGTAAAGGCCGTGGAACCTCGCGGTCTACTACGTAAAGCTGTAACTTTATTAAACTCTTGATACTGCAGGTAGTTATCCTTGTCAGAAAGGCTTCTCGCCAGCCACTAGTATAGGTGGAAGTCTTCTTTGACGAGAGGAAGAGCCTTATAGTTGTAGCGTTTAAGGAGGGCGTGGCTGTAGGGGATGCCGTATTGGGAGGTGAACTGGCTAATACACTCCATTAAGGGGTTGGGGTTTGGGTGAAGTTGTGTCGGAATAGCTCCTTGCGTAATCCTCTACTAGTTGGTTGCCTTCTTAAGAGCCTTGCTAGAGACGTTGCAGCGCCATCGAGCGCATTGCGCGCCGGGTCTTCCGAGGCCATCTGCAAGCCTAGTTAGCCCAGAAAAAGATGCGCAATCATTTTACGTACCTTGCGACGATGATTCCGCTGTTTCTGGTACCAGAGAGCGATGCGAGTGTGTTGTGTTGCGAGGTAGAATTTTACGAATGAATGAGGTCCAGAGAAAGGCATGCGACAATGGTCAGTGGGGCATTTGAATTGCGCAGGGTTAGGGTTATGTGTGGTGGAATTTAGGGGTTACATTGCAATGAGACCGAGACTACAAGTGCAAAGAGACATTCTCTCATGTAATCCAAGATCCGCTCTTATAGACCATTACCGGCGATCAGGCAGGCGTAGATAGCTGAATCTCGGCTGTGTGAATATGTTGTTGCTTTCAGACCCCTGCACGCGACGGACTGTTTTCCTCCCATTCTCAGTGGCAGATGACCAAACACACCTGCCAAACAAAGCGGGCAGTCACGCTTGAGCGAAGGGCTCATCACAGCTAACACGGAAATCGCAGCTTCTTCCAACGCAACCACTTTTCAGGCGCTGCTCTCGAGGTTTGGTAACTTAATGCTGTCCTTAGCTGTTGACTATCTCGAAGGCCGTCAGAGAATGCAGGAAGTGCCCCTTCAAATGGAATATGGCCTGCCGTGACAGTAGGGTCCGGATGCGCTTCAACGTTAGGGGGACGGTGCCAAGCGCTTCTTTCCGTCAGTTCGTCCATCCATCCGAAGGGTTCGCAAACTGCGACCGCCTAGTCAAGAGGTGCCCGAAAATGCACCTTTCCTTATAATGAGGAGCTGGGGAGCACGTTTCCGCTCCCAAACAACGCATCATTTGTCAACTTCAGTTTTTGATACGTCTCGAACATAACACCAAAGCAACAGACAGACAAACGATGATGATGGCGTCCGTTCAGGAGCAATTTCCCTCCACCGTCCACCACCGCCAGATTATATACTGCACAATCCGACCCATCGCCGCGATACTTGGCGTCATCGCACTCTGGCTGGTTGACTGTCCTCGTGTCAGTGTCAGGAATGTAGGTTTCTTCCCCAAGAGGTTTGCTCCTTCAAGGCAAAAGCTCTGACTATTCATAGATATTTCTCATATATTTGAGCGACTATTTCATGGTGTTGTGCTGTTGTTCCTCACCGACTGCAATCCACCCCGCAGGGCTCATAGTAACCGAATTTTCCAATGGATCTGCCTACGGCTTGACCTCGCTGGTAGCAGCATGGACCACACACCACGCGTCCAAGCCAGCAGCTGTATTGCTACTCATCGCCGCGTACGTATACACCCAGTGTTTCTTGACCGTCCTTACTGGTCCGGGCCTTGCATTCTGACATTCAACTCTTAGACTGGTGCGTTTTGCGCTGTTCTTCATGGGCTTGGTGGACATGCATCCGTACAGAGTAGCAACAAGGGCGGCGCAGGACGCTGAGGCGGCCGAGACCCAACCGGCATCACCACCACCATACCAAGAACCTGTGCAGCAAAACGCCAAGTAAGCGGCGCCAGTTCTACGTAGAACCGAGTTTGCCCTCGGTTGGCGTCGACCAGAGCTACTCGGCCGAGATGCGCGGTCTGTGTGCGTAAGAGCATGTCAGAATTGGGGGTTTCTGCGAGGCGTTGAAGCACTTACCGATAACGAGTCGGGAAAGGGGAAGTTTGAGCATGGTTTTCTTTCATAAATGTGTCTCAGAGGTAAACATGATAGCTGAACGGCAACTGAACTCGGAGCGCGAAGGATGCGTCCATTGGGATGTATACCGCATATGCCACATGGAGTTGGTATGATGTGACACTGAGCAATTGGTATTACCGAGCGTTAGAGCGTTGATAGATCATGCCACAGTATCACTGTCAACACCCAGCCCAATAGCAAACTTGCGAGCCACCCACGCAGAACCGTGCTCTTCATACTCTTGCTTTGTCACTACAAGCCTCTCGACATGTTCGTGCTGAGCAAAACTTGCCGCCCCCGCCCAGGTGCTGACGATAGGGTCCTGTGGGCGCGCCACCCGAACAATGCAAGCGTCAGGAACTCGCTCCAAAACCTCGGTCTGAAGCCGCTGGATAAAGTTCTCGAACAGAGAGTTGCCACCAACCACCACAATATTCGCCAAGAGGCCAGGCCACAGCCCAACTGGTAATACGGATAGAGACTGCATGACCAGGTCTCCAAGTCCGGGCTGTCGCATGCCAATATCTAACGGGTGGAACAGCAGCTCCGGGACCACGAAGCGTTCGTTCCGTAACGTCAGGATGTCTTCAGTAGAAATGGCGCCTTTGCGAGCCTTGGCCGTCAGTCCGGGCTCGTATTCGCGCACCTCGCCGTGGAATCGCGTGTGTGAGTCAGGCAAGACGTAGTCCTTCGCAATGCCCGCGCCGGTCAGGTAGTCCGGCTTCCTCTGCCCTCGAGAGCCTTTCCACGTCTTGTCGAGATCACCCTTGAAGTCCAGAGAGATGTAGCACGCCGCCTCTTTCATCTCGTTAACCACATATGTATCGTTACGCATATCGAAGTGCCGGACGGACAGCAGTCGCGTGAGGTAGTTTGTCATCAGCTTCCCGCCAACGTCCAGCCTCCGCACGGCTTGGTGGAGCGGTCGGCCCTGTATTATTGGCGTCACGGTAGTGTGTGAATATCCGGAGTCAACGACGAGGACGACTTCGGCGGGGTATTCGACCACGGCGTCGGGAGCTCTTGGGGTTTGGAAGATCGCTTGGACGTCGTTGTATGCGTTGAAGGCGGGCCCTGGATGGGTTAGCATGGGGCGCGAGCAGTGAAGGAAAAGGGGAGCACCAACCAGGACCACGGTAGTAACTCGCGAACCCAAACTCCTCAAACACCATCTGGTCGCAGTGAGATTGCAGCGCCGGCAGCGAGTTGGAATGCTCAGCCAGGACGAGTCGCGTGTCCGAGGGGTCGCATTTCTGCGGCGCCTTGTCGTCGAAGAACTCGCGGTCCCAAATCTCCTTTTGCGCCTCCCAGTTCACAATGAACCCCTTCTCGACAGGGCGGCGAAACGCGATCTCGCCGAAGTCTTTGCATTTGTCGAGCTCGGAGCCGACGAATGTTTTCCGGTGGCGGTCGCGGGCGATGCAGTTGGCGATGATGCGCGGTTCGTTGTCGGACGCGAAGCCCGCTTTTATGGTGTATGCGCCATTGTCAATCACCAGCGTCCTCGACGGAGGCGCTGGCCCTGATGGTCGTGCCTTTTTACCTCCCGCCATGCCACCCGAGCTTCCAGTCGCGAAGCAATTGAAGGGTTGATGTCACGGTCGCAGGCCTGCCAAAAAGTTGCAGGTGGCGTTTGGTGGGGTTCTCGGCTGGTGCCGGCTCGACCTCTGCTTACCCCTGCAGTGACACACCGTGACTTCCTTCGTAGGGAACATCGTCGTCCCCCGATTGTCCCCGTCGCACTACGTTATCTGTGTCGGCACGCTCAGAAAAGGCGTGGCGAGTGGTAACTTTCACTCAGAATCCATCTCAAAACGCATCAGTTTTAGATAACCTGCCGGACTATTCCCGTGGGCGCCTCTCCTCCAACCCGACATTCCACGTGACGATCATGCAGCCATCTTGTTGCACCAATCACGCCCAGCCCGTTCGCGCTGGGCGATGCTGCGGCACGCAGAGCCTCACGGCCGCGGTCGCCTGAAGTGAGGCAACCCCTCTCAATTCCCTCGACATCAATATCGGATCAAAATCGCCCAGCGGCGCCTGATGGCAAATCCCTTAGACCCCTTAGGAAGCCATGCGACTCCTCCAATTTAGCGACGGCGAGTTTCACCTGACCAAGTCCTTTGTTCAGGATGTACCCGAGTACGCCATTCTGTCACACACATAAGGCGCAGACACGGAAGAAGTCACTTTCCGAGACTTGGTTGATGGCACCGGGGAGCACAAGACCGGCTGGGAAAAGATCAGGTTCTGCGCTGACCAGGCAAGACGCGATGGCCTGAGCTGCAGTGTTTTATAACCGAGCGGTGCGGTACGGGAATAAGGAAGGCGGGGCCGATGCGGTCAGAATTCTGTCGAACCATGCGAATTTAGTAACAGCTTATTGCAATTCCGGTCAGTGGGAGAAAGCCGAGGAGTTGTGTCTCGATATAAGGGAGTATATGGAGACAAACCAAGATGTTTCTCTGGAGAGGAAGGTATTCTTTCTCAGAGGCCTGGGTGATATCCACTGGCACCGGGGTCGGTGGGCTGAGGCGGAAGAGGTGTATGTTCAAAGGTTTGAACTGTGCAAGGAAAGGCTCGGGCCCGATGATTACCAAACTATCGACTGCATACTCGACCTCGCGTGGCCGTACGAGGAATTAGGTCGGGACGAAGAAGCGGAGAAGTTGGATGTTCAGGCGTTGGAAATGAGTAAGCTGCAACTTGGAATTGATCACAGGGTCACATTACAAGCCATGGCGAGAATGGCGGTGTGGCACCGGAGGAAAGGCCAGTGGGAAGAGGCTGAGAGGTTGCTGACGCAGACAATAGAGTGTCAAAATACGCACTACGGAGCCAATCACTACGAAACGTTGGACAACATTGGTCATCTTGCACGAACGAAGATGTGCATGGGACGCCGCGAGGAGGCTATTGAAATGCTGGAGGGTTGTGTTAACTCGTTGACACAGGTTGTGGGCTCTGATCATCGAGATACGGTCTATTGGGTAAGTGTTTTAGCAGAATGGCGAGAAGCGGAAGATTAGCCAAACCAAGTAGACGGAGGCAAGAATTTGAAGGTACCTAACCTGGAATGATGCTCCATCTCGGACGTAAATTCAAGATCTTGCTTACATCAGGGCTTCGGCAATGCAGCAAGGTGTTGCGAAGACTTAATCCGATGTAAGAAGTTCGTGCCTTTTCCGGTTATCATACCAGAAGCTTACTACCTCATTCAGATATCATACCACAAAATCAATTCGATATGCCTACCACACCCACACGCAACAACTTCCGCCCTAGCCCCTGCCGCCAGTCACTTCTCCCTCACACATTCACGGGTAGGGAAGACGCTCCCTCCAATGTCCCCTTTCTTGCCCAGCCCTTTTGCTCAAGTCCAGGCTGAGGTTGCTGCCGGCTCCTCATGCACGAGATATCCCGCCACCGCCACCACCATCTCCCTTCCTCTTAAGGGCACTCCTCCGCTCGATGGTCGCGGAGTAGTCCGTTGTACATACCCGGTAGAATCGGACGAGATCTCAATATTCGGTGAAGATCAGTACCTAGGCAGGGGGTCTCACTCGGGTTCTCTCCTTCACCCACGGCGGTGTTTGTGATGGCCTAAGGTATCGGCTTCTTCAGGGCGACGAAAATGAGACGACGGCAGACGTACCCTTTGTCTATGACAGTTTGCAGCGCTGCGTCCGAAGTGTCAAAGCTATCGATTGTGTGCACGGTGCGCAGGAAGAGCTCGTCGTTGATGATTCGGGTGGACAAGCTCTGCTTCAAGTAGGGGATGTGGTTGGGGACATAATACGAAGTACGTGCATATTGAGTCCGCGTTGAGATCCCGAGAGGTAGACCGTAGGGGGTGCCGTAGAGATGGCGGTTCATGACGAGGCGGGCGTGGTCAAAACAAAAAGGGGTAAAAAGACCACGATGAGTAAAAAACATACAACACCAGGGATTCGCTGGTCGTCACCGACCCAACTACTAGTCTGGCCCTCGCTGGCTTATCTATGGGAGAGCGGACGGGATCCCGAGTTCTCCAGTGGGTATGGTCGTATGTGACAATTCAACGCGGTAGAGCTCCTGACATCCCGCCGTCGGGATGCGTGGAAAGGGGAAGGAGTTGAAGGTTGTCTCCCCTGCGGCCGATGTCGTCTCCAAACCGGCATCAGAGAGGAAATTACACTAGACTTGCCACGGTGCTCGATATTAGGACTTGAAACCTGACCATGTATCCGTACTTGAATTAGTTACTACCTACCTACGAATATTATATGCCTTACCAATCACCAACCCAAACGAATGCAAATCAACCTTCAAAGGCCCATCAGTTACCAGTCTCCCAGTCCAGATAGCCCCACTAGTCCTTCTAGTCTCATGCAGTAGGCTGCCATCCATCCTCCGGCATCTCAAACCCAGCGAAATCAAAACCCGGCGCAACTACAAGTTCCCAAAATGTTAGCGATTCCAAAGTCAGGTCACAGTAACAAACCACCCCAGACCAGACCAGACCTAACGAAAAGAACAGCACTTTAGCGCCGCATAATATCGCCCCAGTCACTCACCCGTCGTCCCCACAAGCGTCCAGTCCCCCCAGCTCCTCGCACGCTGCCACTCCCACTTGCCCACGACAACCTGGGGCTTCTCCCCGTTAAAGACATCCGGGCCCAGCTTGACCTCCCTGACCGGCGACCCATCATTCCGCGAGAGCTCCAGCGTCAGCGGCGCGCCCGCATAGTAATGCCACACCTCGACGGCATCGACGCGGTGCCAGCGGGAGTGGCCGTCGGTACCCTCGAGGAGGTAGTAAATCGCGGTGCTGGCCGAGTGGTTGGGGCTCGAAGCGGAGGTGACGTTGTCTGCGTCGCGGAAGGTCTCGCCGTAATAGCCCCTCTCGGTGTTCGGGATG
>Ga0247770_1001615_pt1 | contig 16386 bp, 13 predicted proteins | sample UWRJL136409B6_FD_179943 | JGI IMG/M metagenome (GOLD analysis project Ga0247770, IMG submission 179943) | Plant litter microbial communities from Arlington Agricultural Research Station in Wisconsin, United States - UWRJ-L136-409B-6 | ecosystem: Environmental > Terrestrial > Plant litter >... | reverse complement strand
GGTGGGGAGGGGAGGGTGGTAGGTACGCTAGTATTGGGATTTGTATTATTAGGGGCGTTGGTCGGGTGGTTGGTGAGGCGGGATGGGACCCGGTGCGGCTCAGCTTACCCCGGATTTTTTGGGAGGTACCTAGGAACTTGCATTTTTTGGATGAGGACAGCTTGGCCTCTTTAGCCGGCGGGATGCACCGGTGCGTGAGGTGCGGGCTTGGGGGTGATGACGATGTGGGGTTGATATTGGTCGGCTGGATTTGGTGAGGTCTTGGGGGTGGTAAGTCGAAATGGCGAGATCTGGGCTGAAAAGGGGTTGATGGTGGCATTGGTCGCGAGATGGGAAAGGTGTTGAAAATGTGGGTTGTAGCGGCATCGCTACCGACGAAGGGGCAAGTTGCGACTTCGGCTACTGCCCTCAATTTCTCTTTATCTGACTTTTTCGCAGCACGAAGGTGGTAGGTAAAGGCTCTGAAATAGGAGCTCGGACATAGCGGTTTTTTATTCCAGAAGAGGGAAGAATAAGAGCGGCAGGTTATGACCCTGACATGGAGGCAAAAAAGGACCTGACAATGCCCGATTGCGCCTTGCCCCCTATGGCAACCATGTTCGGCTACGCAAATCCCCCAAGACTATGTGAAAGATGGGTTCTCCCTGCTAGGACAGGCCGCATTATGTCCTAATAGAAATGTTTATTTGCGCCTATGACTTTGGCCTATTCGGATCATAAACCCACACAATTACGGCAGAGCCATGGACGCTCCAGATTGGGGCACCTCTGGGCAACCCGTAAAGCCAGCGCTATTTTCAAATCTACAGACATAGTGTGCATATTACCATCGTCGTCAATTTCATCCGAGCGGGCAGCCACGTACGGGGGTAACAACAGATGGCGCAGCGATCTGCCATGACGGTCCCGTATCACGTCTAACATGGCCTCGTCAACATGGCCTTCCAGATGGAGGCACTGAAGCGAGCTCTGATTCAGGGCCCCCAAAACCCGGCGCAGAGAATGGCGGCCGTCGAAGCTCATGTTGATCAGCCAGAGGGCCTCGAGGGACGCCAGCTCGCCGCGGGCAGTCATGTCCGCGAGGATAGCAACATATGCCGCGCCCCACGCCGAGGCCAGACGGCGAAGCTTGGAGAAGTCAACATGTGCTGCCCAGGATTTGATGTTGTGTGGAGTGCTCAAGAAGAAAAACAGGCTCCGCAGGCTCCCGAATAGAGGTTTGATGGGCAGGAGATGGTGAAAAGATGCCGGGGGCTTGCCAAGGGCTATGAGTTGCCGATGAGGTGGGCAGAAGCGCCGGACAGTGTATCCACCACCTAGAGATGCTGAAGATTGGGTGCTGCACCCGCAGCCATAGCCAACAAGGCCTCCTCAGTGTAGTTGAGCTGACCATCCAACTCGTAGTCACGAATTCCAGCAACAACGCTGAATAAGGCCGGTGAGGCCGCGAGCGCGCGATCGTCCTGGTCGATGTTGACGGTCTGGGGAGGACCGTTACGAGGGAGTACGGCACATCTCAGGTGGAAGTGATGCATGTGAAGGAGGCAAAATCGGGCGTTGTGGACGGCCGAGAGGACGGTCCGGGGCATAACGCGGAGGCCCTAGACTAGATCTGTTAGGCCTGGTAACTGACGGATGAACTGGGCGAGGGCTAGCCATGCCTCGTCCGAGCTGGCACTCGTATCCAACTGCGCTGCGTCATGTGGGTGTGGCATGCACACCCTCACCCTTAGTGGGAGGTAGAAATATGGCATGTCGCGAGGCATGCGCGGGGCGTCCAGCTGGTTCTGGTCGTTGACTTCAAGATTGGTAGGGCGGGGTGATCTTGAACCTCCGCACGTGGCGGTAGCGGCCACCGTCACGGTCGAGTATTTCGGCACACTGCTGCAGGGCGCGCTTCACATCGGCAAGCTCGGCCACTACCACGCGCACCTGTCAGACCGCGCAGCATCGTCTGTTCGCTAGAGAAAGGCCCATAAGTCCTTGCGCCTTTCACGAGCGGGATGGTAGGAGTCATCGTCGTTAAGGTAGTCGCAAATGCCGCTCAGGACGAGCCAGGGCAGCGTCTCGAGCTTGGCTGCCATTCAATGGGTTTGCTGGGGAGATTTTGACTACGGTATCAGGTATTGATGCAAAGACTAATAAAAACAGAAATTTTGTTCTTCATCGTAGGCCAGGAGCACTGCGGAGGCCGCTGAATGGATGGGGTTGAACACAAAGTCGATTTGCTGCGGGGTGAAGGAGCTTGGAATTGACAGTGCCTTGATACACCCACCCGAAAGAAATTATGTAAGGTGCCAAGGATGACGCATTATGGTGTTGAATTCAACGCAGTCAACCAAGAACACAGTAATTACCGCCATCAAGTCTTGTTGTATTGCGGGAGCCGTCCTCTCAGCCAAGCGAAGCTCTGGTGCCCGGCCGCGCTGCGGTTCCGTGGCGCCAAGGCGCGATTACGTAATTGACATATGGATCTCCGTTTGTGAACGTAGCATGTGGGGTATTAGCTGACACACCCGCCATAACCCCTAAACATCCAATACCCCTAAACACCTGAACGGCCAAACAGCTAAACAGCCACCCTAGGTAAGGTACTTGAAAGAACTTCAAATTTACTACGAAAAAAAAAACATCCACCCAAGGTACCTGCAGCAAGCGGGAAGTGGCCGCAATACGACATAACCATTCTATAGTCAACCACTATTGATAAAAGAACCGTGATGGCAACATCCCACGCTGCAAGCAGCTCAACAGGGTCAAAAGCAAAGATGTCGCTTGGTTCTAGGGTCTGCGGTCGTATTAATGCTCTCTCAACGGCACACGGACAACCTTCATTTTACATCCTTGCACTTTATGCCCGGCCAAGGGGGTTCCGTTGCCAGCATGGCCAGCCGCGTTTGCCCTCTACCGCGCTCTGCGACAGTATTCGACATGCCCGTACAAGGTAGGTAGGCATGTTTACCTTCCCCCTGAGCCTCTTGCGCAGCTCACTGATCAGCAATGAGCTCGAACAGGTCCCAAACGCAACGCAAGACGGTTACCTTTCCTATGTTCTGCGGGCTCTTTGCTGTCCTCCAGGTCGTCCTGATTTCTACTGCTGGGCATCTGTCCTACGACCGGGGTAAGACCTTAGTTCCCCCCTCAGTGTGCTTTTGCGCATGAATCGGATTTCGACGGCCACCAACATCACCCGGCCGCCGTCTTTGCCCGACAAGACCCCAACAAGGCCTCCGGGCCAGGGAAATACATGGATGCACAGCCATCGCGCTGATGTCCAGGCGCGGCATCTGGATAACCCATCCGTGGGAGGTGTATCGAATGGCCTGAACCACACCTCGGATGCCACCTTTTTACATTGGGGTGACCCAGCTTTCAACCAGCGCGTGCTCATGTTCCTGCGCGGCCAGCAGGCGACAAACTCACTTCTCAACGGTGGATCGGACTACGAGGCTCCAGAGGGCCCTGGAATCGACAAGAACTTGTTTAACCACCTCGCCATGGGCGAGACAAAAGTCCTTATTTTAACGCCTGTCAAGGAACACACTCCACAGAAAAGCATCAAATCTCCGGACAGTACCAGTACAACGAACGCTACAAACCCAAAGGCGAGCTCGTCGAAGCCATTCACAATATTATCGGCGCCATTCCTTGCGCCTCCATGCTACTCTACATACCTCTAGAGACGAAAGATCCGATCGAGTTACAACAGATGCCGACTACCTCTCGGGGATCAATATCTTTCCAGTACAATCCCGACTCTGATGGACGTGGAAAGAAAATGTAGAGGCTCTTGGCCGAGGACACGCTGGAGTACTCAGAGCTGTGAGGAAGTAGAACGAGGTGCTGTAAACATTCGGGATTTGTGTTCTTCAACCCTTTACCTTCTTTTCTCCCCTATATTTTCACTTTCAGGCTGTCTGTTCACACAGTAGCTACCGTTCCTTTCCTCGCTAACATGTCTCTTTGTTATGTTCCAAAGACCCTGTACTGTGCCAATAAGGTCTCCTGTGCATACTTTTGTGTGCTACTTGCATTGTGAGAAGCATGCTCGGTGTTGCAATAGGCCTTATTTGCATTGCGAAGGACCTCGATTGCTCAAAAACATGCCTCGTGGACATCATGAGAGGCCTCAGTCGCATTATGAAACGGCTTGTTGGCATTGCAAGACATCCCAGTTACATCGTAACAGGCGTTTATAGAATTCAAAAAGGCCCGGAGTACATTGTATGAGGTGTTGATTTGATGTAATTAGACCTCCGCTGTACCTGCACACCCTATTTCCCGGGAGTAATGCGACTCAGGTCAATACAGACAGCGATTGCTGTAATCCTTAACACCATTCCTGCATGTGTATCTATTTCTTTTTTTCGGACCTCGCTTGTCCCGTCTTCTTATCGTGGGCTGACGGAGGGTTTGTCCATAGCTAAGTTAGGTGTGGTGACTGATCTGTTTAGGCTTAGAATTCCATATCCGGTCTTCTATCCTTGCCCTGGGTAGGTATGTTCTGCTGTTATAGATCTTGAAGATCAGGGGTTATTGGGGTTACGTGACTTGAATGAAGCTGGGTTATTTTTCGTGTTGTTTAGTCTAGATGTAGCTCTATTCGAGGAGAGCGGCGAAAAGTTCCTAGAAGAATAAGAGATTAAAAATTGATGTCCTTTAAAAGCTGTGAAATTCCATGTTTGCAGAAAGGAGAAAACCTGCAGGCACCCCAGATTGTACTTAACTCATCGCTCAAAAGAAGCACGTTCCATCATCAACAGAGTTCTCTCTCTTCGGGTACTTTGAAGTCGACCAGCCGCGAGAGCTGTCATAATCAGCAAATAGAACAATGTGGCGTGCTACCTCAAGGAGTAGAAGGTGCTTACTTCTGAATCTCGCCCGGGGATCATGTTCTCGTGTTTGAAACCCGTGCCAGGGCTCAAGGCAGGCGCTCCCTCCTGTCTCTTTCCCCTTCCCGCTGCTGGGTGCAGCCTCGTTGACGCCACGGAGGTCGGCACTAGCCGCCGGTCTCGCATTCAAGGCTTGAGTGTTGGAGTCGGACGCATTCATTGCTTTGCCGTAAAGTTCAAGTTACCCTCACACACATCACCTCTCGCCACCTTATTCGGGTGCCGCTCAGGATATGGTCAGGGAAGGCGCTGCACGTGGTTTGTAAGGGCCGGCCGGACTTGGGGAAGCTCGCGTGGGGATTGTACAAAGAATGGCGCGGAGGGTTCCACTTGTTGGGGCATTTTTGACATGTGATCAGTTCTCCGTGCTTGCTCTTTCCAGATTGCTTGACCTGTCTCTGTGGTGCAAAACCCGCTCTCAAACTTTCTCACCACTGTCACCCATTCCGTCTCTCTGCACACAAACCAAGACCGCCATTTCAAAGCACTAGACCAAAATGGTCCCATTCATTGCACGCCTAAGTGTCAAGGACGTTCGTGGAGGCACAAAATGTTAACGAGCGTGGGGTTTTTATTCAGAACTATTCAGCAAGTAGCGACAGGAAACATGATTCAGCCGAGGTGCATCCTTGGCTCGGACACGAACACTAAAACAGGTACACCCAGAAAATAAACCGCAGACAAGCAATGCGATGACAGAAGACAAAGAAGACACCAGAATCGTATCTCTGGTCGGTACTGCTTCACCAATTTCCTTCATGTTCTCCCAGTCCCAGAACCCAACTTCCAACCTCACCAGTTCACCTGTGCCCGCAACTGTTAGCGCTCGGACTCAAGGCAAGAGGCAACTCAACTACGGGGCCCGCTCAATGACCTGGATGAACCTCCCCCTCGGTCCCCTCTCCCATCCCAATGTCTGGCCCTACGGCATCAGGAACATCCGATCATCCGGACCCTCATTGCCTATGACCTGAAGGAACTTCCTCACCTTGCTATCACCATTCTCCAACGGCCTCTCGTGCTTTGGCGACACAACAGCCGACTCGCCGCCCGCAACAGCATTCAGCAGCGTCGGCACCGCCGTCTTCAGCACCGCAGGCGCCACCTTCATGACAGCCGGCGCAATGACCTGCACCGCCTTCATCAGGCCACCGAGAAAGCTCTCCTGCTGCGCACCGTCAACACCCCCTAAGATCACGCTCTCCTGTAGCGCCTTCTTATCCGCCTCGACCACCGCCTGGAGGGCGCACTCGGCCACAACCGCGCGATGCGCCAACCACGCCGCCGCCTTCTCGTCCGAGACAACACCCGGGGTACTAGTATCATCAACCAGGCCCGCCTCGGTATCGCCGCCCTTCTTCGCCAAGATCTCATCAATCTTCTTCAGCCCAGCCCTGGCGCTGGTGAGAAGAACAGGCTTCGCGACCGTCAATGCACTCGACAAGAATCCGGTGATGTCCTGGAGAAGAGACTCGGTTTCAGGGCTGTTGAGTTTCTTCACCGGCACCGTGTTAATCGAGTTGATCAGGCCGTCCACGCCCTCGTCGCCCGTCATGACATCCGCTTCCCCGTCCTTGCGGAGCGAGGAGGCCGCCGGGTGCCAGGAAGTGTCCTTCCTCACAAGGCCCTCATTCATGGCAAAGCGAAGACCGGCCTGCGATAGAAGCGGAACCATTTGTCTGCCGAGCTTGTCGGCCTGGGAGGCGTTGAAGCCGCACTCGGTGTACTTCTTGCGGATCGAGCCGAGGAGCTTCTCGCTGGCGGGGCTGCGCTCCATGCGCAGAACGGTTTGAAGCGCTGACTCGGCGAGGATGGCGCGCTGGGCCGTACCGCGCTCCAGTGAGATGGGCTTGGTGGACACGGCGGTCTTCATGGTGTGTACCTCGTTGGCGTTGCTGGGCGGCGCGCCGCCGATGAGGCCGGATTCGGAGACCGCCTTGTTCAAGGCGCTGAGGGCTATGCCGCCGATGCACGAGATAGGAGCGCCCAGCGGCCCGAGCAGGGGGGAGCCAACGGCGAGAGCGGTTTGGGCAATGGGGGCGACGACGCGGCCGATGTCTTTGAGGACGCTGAAGAAGTCTTCTGTGTTGCGGGAGTCGGAGAGCATCTCGGACTCTTGCTTGTTGAGGAGAGTGGAGATTGGCAGAGAGGTGATGGACGGGATGGTAGGGCTCGGGGCAGTCAAAGCCTCGAGGAAGGCGTTGTAGTTGACGCCGTACTTGCCCCCGATGACACTGGCCGAGTTGAACGAGCCGCCATAGCAATGCGTTCCGATGACAAAAGCACCCTCGTCGTCTCGCTGGATTACAGGAGCACCGGACTGTCCCTTGAAAGTGGAGATCTTGTAGGAGATCATGTTGAAGTCGCTCTTGTCGAGGTCGAAGCTGGTCGACTGCATGAGCTCGTACATACGCGCGCCGGGCTCGTCCGCAACAATCTTGTCGCCGGGGTAGCCCGCGATGTCGAGCATGACGTTAGTGCGCCTGGTGGGGGTGTCCTTGAACTTGAAAGGGCGGAGGTTGCCTTCGAATGGTCTGTCGAGCTTCACGAAGCCAACATCGCCTTGACGCTCAGCGCCCTTCACCCAGCGCAGCGTGGACCCAGCCTGGACGGCGAGTCGCTCCTGCACGCTCTTGTCCTGGCCCACAAATTCTCTCCCGTGGTATCCGATGTAGGCCTTCATCTCACTCACGCGACCGAGACCCTTCTTGGTATCAGCGCTGATGTCGAACACGCAGTGGCCAGCCGTGATGAGGGTGTCGGGGGAGATGAGATATCCGGTGCCGATACTACGAGCCGACAAAGGGGTTAATTGATGCCATCACAGCCGATGAAATGCTGTCCGCCTCCAACGTAATAGGTAGTAGGTACGGTACGGCCGTGTGAAACACTCACGCGTAACGCTTGTCATCGGGCCCCATGCCTTCATAGCGGATGATAAGCTTGACAATCGCTATTATCACTCGTCAACACCATTCATGCCAATGGGATTGATTATTTGGGACTCTCAGCAACCTACCGCGATACTTGCCGCCATTGGCATAGTCGCTCGGGTCGACCGGGATACGATTGTCAGGCAGGAATACATCCTCGCCGGTGGCATAGTTGCCAATCAGGAGAGGGAGCAGGGAGAGCAGGAACTCAGAGGAGCCCGGGGAACCCAGCTGAGGCGTCTGGGCGCCTACCTTCCAGGTAGCGCCAATGACGCCGGAGGCGGACAGGACTTCATCGGCTGAAGGCATGATGGTTCTTTGGCTTGATAGTGAGCGGGAGGTGGAATGTTTCGAGTGTTGTGAGGAGAGAAATGTGTCAGAAGATTGGTTGTAGACGGAGGGGGAGTGTACTTGTTTCTGTCTGGACCTGAAGTGTTGTTGATGGGGTTGCTTCCCTCTTTTTATACACTTTGTGTCTCTAAATTCTCGACCAACAGCCCAGGATCATAATGGAAGGGAAGGTCGATATATCCCGTATCCTGTCCAATCTCGGCGAGTCCTTGGAAGCTCAATGTCTCGATATTCCTAGAGGACCTCTCCAGCTCGCCACCGTCGCCGATCATGTATGAGACTGAAAGTCCGCTCTGCGGGCTCTGCAGCGTTCTATCCCCGATGAAGCCAATATCCCTCACTCTCTTCACATCATGCTTCCGTGACTGGCTGAGAAACACACCTCGTCACAGCCGGCAACTGCCTCTTCACAGCCTTCCTGCCATACAACGACGAGATCGAGCCAATGATCTGCCAATCTATCTCCTCGAATCCCGTCAGAAGGTGCTGTGCTTGGCACTATCGAGTGCTCACATCACGTCGGGCTTCATGCACCCTGCGGTGTTCGATGCCCGGACAAGCCAGCTTCAGCGACTCCATGAGAGGATTGGCGGAGAAGCTCTCGGATAGCCGTGCTCCCGCCGGAGCTGATACTTCTGCACAGCAAGCCTCTATGCTCGTAACCAGCTGAGATAGTACCATGATGCATACCAACATGTACACAGTGATCTAGAGCTGACAAGGAGCAGACTCTCCGAGGTGAAAGACCTCCGCTGCTGCTGCTGCTGCTTCTACACCAACTTCAGCAAGCCTCTATGCCCGTAGTCAGCCGTGACGGGACAACTATGCACACCTGCACAGCGATCGAAAGCGGAATAGGGGCAGAGCCTCCGAGCGGGGAGCCGCGCCGAGCGTCCCATTGACTTCTCCTTTGGGAAGCAGTGTGATCGGGGCTGAGCTACGCCAGCCCGTTCTAGACGCCGCCATTGCAGGCGCACTCTGCCACTTTGGGGGGAGTTTGCCTCTGTCCCCGCACCCGTGGCTCACAGACACCCAATTGCGGAATGCCGATGGTATGCAAGAGATGAGAGACGCGGGCTGGATGACGAAGCAGCACATAACCGGGACTCGAAGAGGCGTCTGACGGCAGTGGACCATCGGGGCTGGGCTGGCATGGTGCATGCAGAAAAGCTTATCATGTCATGCAAATCATCGGTAATTCAACAGTGGGAACGGGAAGAGGCTGCCTGCCCTTCACTCGTCTGCCTGTTCCGACCGGGTGGTGTGCCACCTGCGGAGGTTGAACTCCGGCTGCTCAATGTTTTGCATGATGATCCATTTCCAGAGCGGATTGACTTCGACGTGTTCGGCTAGGGATCTAACGATATCAATACCACACAGAGCAGTGGCCATCACGGTAGTAAACGAAATCCGAGTGTTAGCACGCAAGAAGACGATGAGGGAGAACTGTTGTCAGGCAATAAATCCATGATCTCTTGACTTGATCTATCCCCGGTATCAGAATGAGCATCTTCGGGAAGATACTACCTGTCAGAGCCATTTGCACAAGTGCCATGTTAACATTACAATGAATATCGATGAAAATCCCATGTCTCCATACCAGTGTGGCCGCTTTTTCGGTCTATGTAGCCCAGTTGTACCCTCATCCACCGAGGCCAGTTCCCGTATCCCGCCAAAGCAGCAGCCCCCAATCAAACACCTAAGGTCGATTCTCAGTGTTCTACTTGCCTCCCAGACCACGAGTTTCCTTGAACGCTCCTTGAGATACATACCCGCATGGGAAGAAACGTTGAAGTTGTCGCAAGACGTCATAGAGAACCTCCGAACCAGTCCTCTTGATCTCCACGCTTAAAAGCGCCCAGGAAGTTGGATATCAGAAGCCGTGGCTTCATTTCAAGACCCCATTCATCGAAGATTTCATGTGCTGGGATGTTGGCAATGCTGCAGTGAGTCGATGGTCGAGGGATGTGAAGACATGGATGGCGTTACCAGCGGGAGGAGAAAGTCAAGGTTCCGTTCTATGATCGACCCAGTCACATCAATAGGTAGGTATCAAGCTCCTGGTGTTGCTGAGGCGAGGGTTGCGAATTTTACCAGTCAAGAGAATGCGAGCAGCATCCTTGAGGGGGTTCCAGGGGAATTGCTGGAGAGGGGCGTTTGGGGCTCCTTGGGAGGGGCGTTCCGTGAGAGGGAGATCTGTGTGCGATGTTGCATGCGTTGTGACTATCCCAATACTGGAGACTCAGACAACAAGTCAATTGAAGAGCTTCGTGGATGTTGGTGCTCATTAAGCGGGTAGATGTAGCTCGTTTGCCTATCCGTTGGGGACCGAGTCGTACAGAACTGACAACTTGTCTGTTCTGTATATTTGGTGGGAATCCTGCTCAAGGGAGCCAAGGACCAAGAGCTGCCACTTGAAACGCTGAGGTTTCTGTTGTCGAAGTCGATTCAAGATCTCATGCATTGTTCGGTATGCGGCGTGCCGAAATTGCCATCACCGCCCTTCGAAACTTGGTTGTGGTCCGAACTTGACACTGTTAGTATCATTCAAGTCAGGGCGCGGGAGAAGACAAGCCAAACATACCAGAGGATATGCTTCAGTGTCAACTGTTGAATGCGTAGAATACTCAAGAGGGGGCGGAGACATTGTTTCAAGATATCAAATCCCGAGAGAGAACCAAGCCTGTCTGACCCAGCGGTGATCCTAGAAACAAGATGTCTGCGAACAAAGTGTTGACTCTTGAAGATGCGGAGTTGTACAGCCACGTCAGTTCACCCTGACCGGTAGATACAAACGAGGCTCGGTTCCTCAAATAAAAGCGCTGAGATGGATCTAGAAATACCGGAAGGGATCTCGTCAATGGCTTGCCGACCTGTTGTTTGCAATCCTTGCCTCGCGCGTCATCGGCCTACAAAGCATTGTCGAGATTTTGACAGACTTCGATGATCGATCCGAAATAGATTTTCTTTCGCTCAGAGCAGGATGCGATGAAATGTGTGACAAAACCATGGAGACCCAGCAGGGAATCAGGTTGTTCAATTTCTATTGGTTGGTTGTTGGTTTCTTGCTTTTGTGGAAAATCCCTGCCTTCGTCAGTCCCGTACATTGCAAAAAGTGCCATCAGCGGGCACTCGGAGCTGGACTGATCACTCACCTTACCCAGTCCGTCTGGGCTCACGAAGCACTTTTGTGACGTACTTGGGTCATTGGAGGTTGAGAACTATTGATTATCAGCATCTGCTCTGCAAGCTGCTCGGCTCCTTGTCAAATCAGACGAGCTAGCTGGGACTTACAAACTTCACCCGGCAATCACTTCTGGGCTACGCAGCCCAGTGACGTAGGGCTCCACGTGAGCGGTTCGACGCATACTCAAGGCCGGTTGGTTGCGCGGGGGTGCCTAGCCGAAGCCAGACAGCCCCCGCGCAACTCCGGGGGAAGAGCCAGTGCCCGTTACTGTTGCCATTCCGACAACGCAAAAGGCTTGGACGACGAAGAGAAGCGGCGCGGTCTTAGGAAGTGGGAAGAGGATCGAGGTGAATGTCTTGGGAAGGGCTAGAAAATGTGTTGTATGTGTTGTGTGATGGGAAACCTGGAGGAGAAAAAGAAAGCAGCGATTGGAAATGAAACCAGGATTGATCAGCCAGCCCGGAGGCGAGAGGTAGCCCAGATCGGCGGAAAGATGACGAAGATAGAAAATAAAGGTTAAAATTTGGCAGTGAAAGCAGGCCTTGCCGGGTGGAAGGAGGGGAGCGGAGAGGGCACGAGAAGTGTGAAGTGACGGGTAGAAAGGGAAGAGCCTGGATTTCCGAGGCGAGAGATTCCAGGTGAGGTAGAGGAAAGAAAATTTCAAAAGAAGGAAGCGCGAGCGATGAAAGGTGGAGTCAAAGGAAAAGGATGTCAGGTGAAAAGGTCGAAAGCGAGGGGAGTTGGGGAAATCTCAAGTACGTGAGAACTCTGGTGCTGTCGCCGATAGAATTAGATAAAATGCGGAACGTGTCAAATCCTTCCCCAATACCTCCAACCACAATCTTGCTGCTGGCAGCTCAGCACCCATTGACAAAAGTTCGGGGTCGACGTCGCCCCGCTATTGGCAGCAGTCACCGGGCAGGAGGATGGCCGCGGGTAATCTGACCTGAGCGCTGGGGTGACCTTCGTCGATGCCGCCACTGACGAGACAGTGTGCACGGCGGCGTCCGCCAACCGTGCCGCCACGTGGCGATCTGGTCGTCGGGGAGGGCTTGTGCCCAGTGCGGGTCATGATGAAGAATAAGTGGTAGAGCTGCGCTATGAGATGGTATTGTTCTTCGTCACTTAGCGCTCGGGCCTGGTGTTCGATAGTTGCCTCGAGGCACTGGAGGCAAGAGTGACTCATGATCACAAGCGCCGAGACTCGCAACTTTCGGGGACCCAGTGCTCAAGCTTACTGTGTGAAGAGGAACAAGAGTTGACTTACCTCTGGAGAATCTGAGTAAAGCCTGTGCATAGACAATGAAAGTGGACCGTGCGGTTGTGTTCATCTGCGTGCCGTTGTTTTGTGCACCTTTTCTCCCAGCAATAACCACAACACCCACATACCAGATTGCGAGACCTGCCTTTCCTAGCAACAACCACAACGCCACACATCAGATCGCGAGACTCGCCATTTCTCGTAATAACTCTCCACACAAAAATTTGCAGTCTCCAAAACCCTAAATCAAAATGGCGTCTCTCCTCACCAATCTTCTCTCCGTTCCCCACAACGACAACCTGATCGTCACCACTGAGCAAGACGAGATTGCTGCCACCAATATGTTGCACCCGACCACCAATTGTAAGCTTTTCCTTCACTTCTTTCACCTCATCGCTAATTATCTTACAATAGATTCTCCGCCCCCGGCACCGGAGCCGGCTGATATTTTCGACGGCGTGGTCGACACCAGCCGCCACAGTGTCAAAATTACAACCAACAGTCAATCTAATGAGGCCCTCTCGAATTCCGCGACGGCGGCGGCGGTGGAGATACTGCAAGCGATGCAGGCGACCACCACCCCCGCCGAGAGAATCGCGAAGAGTGTTGTCCTTGGCGGCGTCCTCAGCCTGGCCATTTAGCGACTGACCGGCCAGCAAGCCCCGAAAGCGCCACTTATGGTATATTTCTTCTCCTTCTATTTATTATTATCTCAGACTAACAGAATTCCAGAGAAAAATCAACGCAACTAAGCCGATCATACCCCGCTACGCACTGCGCCTGTACCACCGTGCTGGACGGAACAAAAAGTAGACTTCTTCGTCGAGCTTGGGAGACTTGGGTCTTCCACTACCCTCACGACAGCAAGCGCTTTAGCGACGACCTTTGCTATCCTTTCGGCCTCGCTCGGCATTCAGAGGATCAGTAGAGCCATCTAGGTGTCGAGGTATCATGGGGATGAGCATCTGGGCATTCATGCAGATTGGGAGGGGGGGAGCACTAGGCATGACATAGCGTGCAGAATTGACCAAGTACACCCCAGCATCGGGCCAAGCTCCCATGGCGTCACTCTGCGGTTGACTTAACATGCTCCATTTCTAGACACCAGCAACGCAGGCACGTAAGATGTTGCGGTAATACTCGTTTTGCCGGTTACTTTTGGCGATATCATTGTTGATGAAAGTGATTGGGCCAAGGGCCTGACGTGCTAGGTGCCGGTGAAAGTGGCTGGGGTTGCCGAGTCCAGAGCCGTGATTTGAACAGTTGAAGGATCGCAAGTGGGACGAAAAGCGATCGGGACTGGAGAGGTATTATTTTATATCGCCAAGAAAGCAAACTGCCCACTTCCAAACTCTGCCAGCCAGGCAGGAAATGAATCGATGATAACGTCTATGCTTCGTCTTTGGGCTCACTACTTTAGCAGCACCTAGAAACTTGAACTGGTTGACCTACTAGGCGGTGGTGGAAGCAAAGCACCGCCATACAACATGATGCTTTAGCGGCAACTTGCAGAAGACCTCGCCTCAAACAGATACATTCACGTCGAGTCGGAGCGTCAAACCATGCCGGCAACGCCAAAGAACACCATCAGGCTGTATCAACACCACAATGTATTATCACTAAAGCCAACGATACCTCCTCCGGCTAAAACCAGACAACCTAGCCACCTCCGCCTTTTATAATCCGCCTTGCTGTCCAGCCCTTCGAGCTCTTCCGTAGACCATAACATTCATCACGATATTGGATCTCATCCTTCCCAAAGATGCCAATTCTATGTACAAAACTCCGTGTTGTACGTATCCATGACCAAAACCGACCCCAGACAAGAGAGAAATAAAATGGACCAAATAGCTGGAAAAGAAATACGATCTCAAGAATAGATAGGGGTATACCAATATTTACAACCATTAACCGCATGCTAATGCCTTGCCGTAACGGCTCGTTGTAAACGAGCGCCACAGCCGAGACCGAAACCGGGTATCGTAGTGTTGAGCGGACCAAGAGCGCCTCTAGTCATAACCAGCTCCGCGTTGCCAGGGGCTGCCGAAGGTTAGCATAATTCTGCTTGGCATGCAGCCTCATTACAGGTTAACTCACCCTGCACCAGTGGCAGGCGCAGGCCCGTTAGGATTCCTGTACCCCACAGCGGCGTTGACATTGTGCTGGGAATGGTGAGATTGGTGGCCAGATAGGTTCGAAGTGGAGCCAGAAAGTGGGCTTGGCTCCCTAAAGTGACTGCTCGCCCGGTTCTTTAGAAGCCCCGAATCCTGCCCCTGGCCATTTTGATAGACGGGGTAAGATGGATCGGCATTGGAGTGACGCATGGAGTGTCGCATGGAGTTCCTCGCCGAGTGATGCGACGAAGGACGCGGCATGTTTGCGGCGCTCGACACGGGGGACACATCGTCGTCGAGATCGAGTGTCGGTTTGAACCCTCTGCCGCTGTTGCGGGCTGTGGCGGCAAGTGCGTCGAGCTGGTCGGAAGTCTGCAGATGCGTTTGCGACTTCATGAAAGATGCACGGTCGTCATTCATGAACTGGTATCGAGTATCCGGATTGTTGTGGAATAGAACGATACCGGTGGTGATTATGAGCATGAGGAGCAAGATGAGCGAGAAAGCAGCATTTGCGATCCACAAAACCACTCCCACTACACCAATGACCAGGGGCGGCAAGCTGAGAACGTCCGTGAAAATAAACAGGAAGATGGCGTTAACGAAGTTCATCGAGCAGATGGCGATATTGAAAGAGTTGGTGCTCTTGTCCATCCATGGCCTCATGACACTGGCAGTGATGAGGGCCGCGGCCTCGAGGACGATCAAAGCAACCGCCTGGACGACCCCCGAAGCCTGCGCAAGGGCGATGAACATGCCTTTGAGAAGGAGGTAGAACAGAATGGGGACCAGGAAGTAATACGCCGAGGCACGGTACTGGACGTATAAGAACCCCCATTTGTTGAGAGTTTGCGGGTTAGAAAACAGGATGTATGCGGGATTCTGGTGCAAGGCGATAGATCGTCGAGCTATGCTGATAATTTTGAAGGAGGCCCACCCGAGAGTTAAGATCATACCGAAGAAGAAGAAAACGGCGAGTACCATGGCGGCAGGGCTGTCGTTTTGCGTCAACTCCCATAGACAAAGGATCGTCATTTGCGGAAACCCAATGACAAGCACACGGAACATGAGGCCTATTTAACGTCAGTTAGCGTCCCAAGTTCGCTCATTCCTGCGAAGTAACATACCCTTCAGGGTAGTCTTCCATCCTCTCCGGAAGTCCTCAAATGCCTCCCCCTTGATAAACCCGCGTTTTGCGGCCAGCTCGCAGAAGCCTTTCAACAGCAACGTGGCGAGGGCGGTGAACACAACAAAGATGTAAAAGAAGGTAAGACCGGTAAGGAATACGTTGGTGGTTTCGATCCCTGCGAGGAAGGCGACTCTCTGGATACCGTAGACGATGTAGCTGCCAGAATAAGTCTTGATATTCGCTCGTTTTGCGAGGCCGGATGCAAGCTCCAGGGCCGGCGCAGGGAGAGCAGCGATCGAACGGTGGATGAGCTCGCGTGTGGGGACGATTAGCGGTGCTGCACGTTTTTCTACCTGTACGGACACAGTAGCGAGCGAGTTGAATATGTTGGATGCAGTTCCACCAGTCGATCGTTGGTACCAGGTGACAATGTCCTGAATGAAGTCCACTTTGATGATACCCATGCTCCATTGGAAGTCCTGGGTCCACGCACGCACAACTGGGGGAAGGGGTACTCCG
>Ga0247770_1001614_pt1 | contig 16403 bp, 20 predicted proteins | sample UWRJL136409B6_FD_179943 | JGI IMG/M metagenome (GOLD analysis project Ga0247770, IMG submission 179943) | Plant litter microbial communities from Arlington Agricultural Research Station in Wisconsin, United States - UWRJ-L136-409B-6 | ecosystem: Environmental > Terrestrial > Plant litter >... | reverse complement strand
TTGGCGGGAGAAGGGGGGTTGTTTTGGGAGGGAAAAGGGGGTGTGTTGTTTGGATAGAGAAAAGGGGTCGAGATCAGTTCGGGGCCGAAACGGGAGCCGCAGGAGCCGCGGCCGTGGAGGAGGATGAAGGTTTGCTTGTGGGGGAGGGACAGGGGGGGGATGATGAGAGGTTCTGGGAAGGGAGGGGGAGGGTGAGGTGGAGGGGGAGGCATGTTGGTTTTTGGTGTTTTTTGTCGGTTTGGTTTGGTTTGGTGATGTTTTATTTGTTTTATAGGTGGTTTTGCGGATGGTGTTGCTCTGTTGTTTCTTGATATCGAGGGGTCGGGTGGGATAGGGGGTTTATGATTTGGCAGTACTTTTGCGCTATTTTCGTTGGATATGGAAATTTTGGCGTTATTGACAAAGCAATTGGAAGATAATTGGATACATTGTGGCATGAGTGAGCGCCTTGTGAAATCATTGAGTTTGGTTCCTGAATCTCACGGTGACGCATCCTTGCTTGCATCTGCCTGATGCAAGTCAGTCACAGACTGCCGGCGGGCCGGTGGGGTCGGTAGCATTCCGCCAATCAGAGCCCTTTCCCCGGGTTGTCAAGCCCAGTTTTACCCAGGGGGGTAATCAAGGTGCTCAGAGCTTCGACAGCTCCAAACCCGCTCTATCCATTTCACATCACCATCATCACTGATAACAGAGGATTCCATCGAGGTTTCATTCGAGATATCTAGAAAAGTCATCAATTTGGAGGACTTGGTATACAGATTGGGCTACCGCACCTCCAGAATCCACGAGATGCCGACCTCGTCGCTGCGATCGCTGCTCGCGTCCGCGGGAGGCTTCTTCGCTCAGCTCGGGAGCATCCCCCAGGCACCGAACGATTTCTACAAGCCGCTGAGCGGCGCACCATCATGCCCACTCGACGGACCTATTAGCTGTCACAACAGCACGCCCATCGCGGGAGACTCTTGCTGCTTCGTCTATCCCGGCGGTCGCATGCTGCTGACGCAGTTCTGGGACCAGAAAGTGCACGCTGGGGGTGCTGAGGATGATTGGACATTACACGGGCTATGGTGCGTTCTACCTGCCCTGGCATCTGTGCCCTTTTGTGGACGGCCTTTATGCATGGGAGAAGAAAAATAATGGATGACTGACTGACTCATGGTGTCCAGGCCTGACCTCTGCGATGGGACTTGGGATCAGTTCTGTAACATGACGCCGCACTACAAGAACGTGACGGAGGTGCTTGAGAAACACGGCCAGCACGAGCTCATTGAGTTCATGGATCGGTACTGGCTTGCCGGATAGTAAGATGCCTTCTTCCTCGGCAGCTTGTGTCACGGAGGAGACTAACCCGTTGCATAGCGGCCCTAACTGGCATCTTTGGGATCACGAGTATAACAAGCATGCCACATGTATCAACACACTCGCTCCGGCGTGCTATGGCGAGGATCCTACCCCTGGTGTTGAGGTGGTGGACTATTTCACGCGGGCATCGGCCTTATTCCGTACCCTCGACACATCGCGCGCGCTCGAAGAGGCCGGCATTGTGCCGCACAGCCGCCGTCATTATCCACTGGCAGATGTCCAAGCGGCTCTGGAGAAGTTCAGCGGCGGCAAGGTCGTACTGCGCTGCACAGGCCGCAGAGACATAATCCACGAGGCGTGGTACCACTACTTTGTCAAGGGGAGTCTCCAAACAGGCGAGTTCGTGCCTGCACAAGACTACGGCAAGAATGGTGATGCCGGGAACTGCGCGCCCTGGGTCAAGTATCTGCCTAAGATACGGCACGATGGCGGGGAGGACTTGTAGCTGGCGGTGATCGCTCAGCACAAGACTGAGGATACCTTGCAAGCGCACTTTAGGAGCATGGGATGGCGTCTCGTGGGGCTTTGTTTTTCTCCATTATAAGCATAATCTTCTATTATGAGCGGATCTTCGATACTCGGAGAAATCATCATCACTTATCACATGCAGCACTCGTTCCCCTCCCCGACGTGACACTGGGCATGTCCTGACGCGAATCACGAATGTGGAGGTGGCGCGATCTTCAACAAGGCTTTCAGCCTTTTACATGGGTGAAAATGTCTCAGATCGCAGCGTTCCTCATCTTCCAGCATGCCCGGATACTACAACAGGCGACGAACACAACGGTCTAGACGCCCGAGGCACTTGGGGCGCAAAAAAAAGGGGGGTTTCGGGCTTCCGCAAACTGCCGCGGAGCGTGAGGGTAGTTGACAAAGGACCGACTGGAGCTCCCAATCCTACGCTTAGGGGTGCAAGCGTGCGGAGGCAATCGAAGAAAGGCACGGCGACGTCGCCCTCGACAGCTGGCCGACTTACCGACTTCCGAGCTCGAGGCATCAGCTACTTTGCATGGAGGAGGTGGGATTGGGCCGAAGACATCCCCGTTGATAAGAATGACGACACGCAGAGCGTTGCAGACCGGGTTTGTTGGCGTGCATGACGATAACCTGGTGAGCCTCTCCTTCTCGAAACCTTCGGTCCGATCACTGGCGGCACTAGTCTCCCAAGCTGGCACATCGTGCAGTACGCGCTGCTAAAGTTAGTGGAGTAAATGATATGTGGTCGTCAACTGTGGAGGAGACGGAGAGATCCTCTCGTCTGCGCGCGCCGAAGGGGGAGACTTTGCTGGGGCTTCGCTTGATTGCCGGGCTGGACTGTGGAGGCGATGCAAGCATTTGGAGCCAAACCCCGCAATCGTCACCAGTGATATCCGGGGAACTCCAATGTCATGACTGGAAGATGAAGACAATTCCGGGATCCCTCGGCGCCGTAAAACCGCGCGTGTAAGTCCGGTTTCGTGTGGCGTTGGGTTATTACAAATGCCTGGGGCGAAGGAAGGCAAAATGTTGAAAAATAGGCCAAAATCGATGATGCCTAACATATGCGGGTTTTGTTGGTGCCTGGGGCTGCAACTTGCGACCGGGATAGAATGTGGCGCACAAGGCTGAGAGAAGAGAGTCGAGTGTGGAAGGCTGGCCCGGATCGCGCGGCTGCAGCTGTTCTGCCGAAGCTTGGGCATATCGATCGAGCCAGTCCCATTCCCGAGTCTTCCCTCTACAAAGACTCGAATCAAGAACGATAAGAGGGAATCTTCGACACGTCCCGCCTGGCAACAGCCGCAAACAAGACAAAAGAGGTTGTCGAGAATGGGGGAATTTGATGTCTTTGAGGGAAACTACAAAAGCATCAGCCTTTTCGGTCCGACTGGACGGACAAGAGGGCCTGAGACAAACGTGGCGTCCATTGGCGACCCTGGGCTTCTCCGCATTCCAGCGTCCTCTGCCGTGACAAATAAAGAGCCAGCCGTTGTTCTCCGTTTTCCCTCCCGGGGCAAACGGTGGGACGTGACCGCTGGTTCTCCAAGAGTGCCAAGGTCGCCGACCTTGTGTTGCCTGTGCTCTCTTGAAAGACAGTGATAACACACCACGAACTCGGGAGGGTTGAAGGACAGCCTGCGAGCTGAGCTGATGCGAACCTGCGAGCCTGTCCGGGCTTGGGTTTCTCAAGTTGCTGGACCCTTCATCTTGGATCGTGTCGCACCGACTCGAAACCACCAGTCCTTTTGCAAGGGGCGGACGATCGATCAGAGACATCGAAACCAGGAGTGCCAGGCAACCCGGTGATGATGGTGGCGCTTCTCCTGGGCTGCGCCTCAGCACCCTTCGGTGGCTGCGTGTGGGAGAGGGTGCTGAGCTAAGACGATTCAGCTGCACACCACGAACGGGAATGTCCGAACGCATAAACACCAATTGTTTCCAGTGCCTCGGCCAGCCAGTGGTTGGGTCTGCCCTGGTTGAAACAGGGCGACGCACATGTTAGGAGGTGGTAGTCAGGTCCAGCTAAGGTTTCAGCCGATGTTTGTTTGGTTCCTGAGATGAAAAGAACCTCAACACTGCTGAGGGCGAACCTCGATCGTTTGGGCGCATGAACAAACTGAAGGGTTGGAGATTGCTGGTTGGGACGGCCAACGCGCCTTGGAGGCACATTTGCAATGCGCGTGGGCTCGGTGTGGCATAAAATTGTTTAAAAGGGTGGTTGTGGCATTTGATTGGTCTCGCAGACTGCCCGCCTGGCTTTTGCCCTGCACCGCTCCACTTCGGGGAAGTCCCGTCCTGGCTGTGGGAAGAAGGCCCGGGCTTCTGGGAAAACGGCGGTCAATCCAACCGTTTTCTCTCAATGGTCGCGTCCATGCGATTTTGCCTGCCCGCCCAGCAATTTTGATTGATTCAAGCCACCCGCCATCATGGACATTGAGCCTGTGTCGACAACTTCAACGTTACGTCTCAGACTTTCCGGGCTCAAGGACAATGGAATGCAAGACTGAGGGGAAGCGAGACATTGGCGGTAGTGGTCAAGCTGAAGCGAATTAGTCTTGTTTTTGGCACCCGACTATTTGGCAGCCTCTCCTTGCTTTTCGAAGTCCTGATGCCGATCTTGCCCAAGGATAGCTTTCATCTAACTTCCCGCGACACGGATCTGGTAAAGCTGTCGTGATGGCGCCGGTGTCCCTGACGCCGGCATCGTAAAAAGCAGCTTGCCCAGCCCGCACGTTCGCACGTCGACACAGCGACAGCGGCGCCATTGCCAGTCCTGGCGATGGCTTTGCTGTCCCGTCCATGGCCTCGCGGAATGCGCAGTGAAGGCCCGGAATAGGAGCTCCGCTCCTCACCCCGAAGGCCTTCTGCCCTTGCTTCGGCGTGCTATCACTCTAGTGCAACAGGCGAGTCTGATGAAGTCTTGGGACATCGGGTCGATCTCTGTCGCCTGCGGTTATCACCTGCTCCGGAACAGTAGGCGAGTTGTTGCATGAGCCATTGTTGGCGGCACGGAATAAATCCAAGACTTTTGCTGCTGGAATTGCTGGAGATGCCCGACCCCACCCCCCCTCGTTTGGCTGGTCAACTGGCGCGCGAGGCTCCGTTTCCCCTGCTCCTTTTTTCCACCATCCGAACCCTGGTCACACCGTCCGTTCTGTGCATGCATGTCAGCTCTCCGTCTCCTCATTTCCCTGCCAGTCCCCTCCCTCCCGTCCCAAGTCGATCCTCCCCTTCACTGCGACCTTTTTCTCTCATTCTCGCCTCAACTCCCGCCTGTTCGACATCGACACCTCGCTCCTATCCGCAGACAGCATCGCCACTTGCTCCGACTGAACCGAGGCGAAAGCCATAGTATTTACGCCTGCCGACTGTTGGACGCCATTATTAGCGGAACGCTTGCGAGTGTATTATACCGTAGAGAGCTCGCGCAACCTCGCAGCACCCACATTAAACGTGTGCGACGGGCCGATTGACCCCAGATCGCCAGCAATTGACTTTCTGGAGTCCCCACGATCCCGCATCATCGCCCTAGCCTACCCGCCCGTCTGGTATTGCGTTTGAACGGTCTCGAATGTCGGCGTCGTGAGAGCGCTCGCCGTTGTCGTTGCGCCTCAAATTGAAGGAGACTGAAAGGTCTGCATCGCGACCACCAACACCAACACCAACACCATGACCACCGCCGTCAAGCGGGCGTGCGACGCCTGCCACCGCAGGAAGGTTAAATGCGATGGAATCAATCCGTGCCGGAACTGCTCGGCTTCCCAGCTTTCGTGCACCTACAACGCAATCCCGCAAAAGAAGGGTCCCAAGGGATCTCGAGCTAAAGTCATCAACGAACTGAAGGAAAAGGAACGCCAGACCAGTCTCTCGGCCAAGGTCCAGAATCGCATGAATGGTGTCAACAGCCCCCCGTCGAGCCCGACTTTGGCGCCCACGCCCGGTCTTCTCCAGAATGATATGGTGAAGGAGTGCATCGATTTCTTCTTCGCCCACATGTATCCGACGATGCCTATTCTACACCGCCAACGTCTGGAACAGCAGGCTCTGTACATGGACCAGAGTCTGGACACGTACTGCCTTCTCACATCGATGTGCGCTTTCGTCCTGCTTCAGCCTGGCATGACGGTTCCCGGTACCGATCCCTTCAGCCTCGACAGCATGCCTGGGGCCAACATAGTGACGAGCACTCTGTTGATGGAGGAGACGATCCGAGTTCGCAAGGGCTATGATTACATGGACTCGCCGACTCTCAACAGTCTCTGCACGAGCTATTTTCTGTTTGGCTGCTACTACGCCCTTGACCTGCACGACAAGGCGTGGTTTCATCTGCGCGAGTCCTCAACTCTGGTTCACATGATCGGAATGAACAAGGAGTCGACATATATGCAGTATGACAGCATCGAGTCGTCCCGCCGCAGGCGCTTGTATTGGCTGTTTTTTGTCACAGAAAGGTAATGTTTGATGCCGGATCCACTTCTTTCAGACGCTGATTGTAATCCAGGGCATACGCTCTCCAGCGTGGTCGGCCCCTGACTCTGCAAGCGACTATCAACCTCCCGGCGCCAAGTGACGATCCAACAGATCCTGCTCCGCATCAGTTGACTTCCTTTATCACTTTGGTCAATGCCTTCCGTCCCTACGATGACGCTCTTGTGAACACCTGGAGCAAGGCCAGGAACGAAACCCCCGCGTCTTACACATCAGCCCTGCAGAAGCAACTGCAGGATGTTCTGCCTCCGTATCTCAACAACGTTCAGGACCAGTTTGCGGAAATCCAATCGAATCAGCAATGGCTCAAGAACACAGCATGGCAACTCAGCATGGCGAACCCTAACGAGAACGACTCTGGGCTCCCTCCATACCCGTCCCCTGTGGACATCGGCCGTGATCTACTTCCCATGGTGTCCCACGTCCCTGGAAACCTGGGCCTGCCTGGTCTCCGACTGATCGAGAAGTTGTTCACCGTCACCTTCTCCTTGACTGAGGTATTGGCAATGCAGCCTACATCTCGAACTCCTTTCACCATCGGACCACGCGAGCATTTGCATCAGATTCTTAACGTTCTCACCGCACTTCGCTATGGTGATCATCGGTTCCTTCCTCTCCTGCTCAGCAAAGTTCAAGACGCTATTCCGAGGCTGGCCAACCCGATGCTCCAAAACGCACCCGAGCCCACCGTGGCCTGCGATATTGACATTTTCGATGGTTTCGGAAGTTCTGGCATGTCACAAGCGCCGGTGTTCAACGCTGATGAGTACAACAAGTATTCCGTGTCACGGATGGACGACGTGAGCCAGGACTCGGGGAGCCCTACCGGAGGTCCGAGCAGTCACGAGATGAACTCGCCGTTTGCGAGCTCGCCTCCAATCATGTCGACGCCAGGAGACATGCCGCACAACATGCAGTCAGATTTCACGTCGATGCCAGAAATGGTCATGAGCCCAATGAGCCACGCTCCGCCCAACTCTTTGAATGCTCCTGGGGGTATCAATAGTCAACAATCGCAGCACTCTCAAGCGCCAATATCACCGTTCCCAGGATTGAACCCTCAAATGCAGAGCCTGAATATGAATAATCTCAATCCACCACCAAACATAAGTCTCCAATCACAGGTACATCACAATCCCGGACATAGCAGTGGGATGGGCAACAACCTCGGGCAGCCGATAGGGAACAACGGGCTGTTATCAAGACCACAACCCCAGCGCGCAAATAGCTTCGCTATGGGTGGACCGCAGCTTCGAACTGTCGGTGATTTCCAGGCACTACAACGGGTCAACTCCGACATGAGTACGATGAGCTCTCTTGGATTGAACACCATGGGTCGGGAGTTGGACTTCAATACATTACCCAGGTAGTCATGGTGGATCGGAGAACGCTCCACATGATTAGGGAATGGTTGATGGAGATGGACAACTTGGTCACTATCATCCAGTGGTCTCATCCGATAATACCCAGGTATTTGGCAGAGCCTCATAGCTTGCCACTACCACCTCACTGGCTACTCGCTTGTGCTTTTACTATTGTTTAGGGTATATACCCTCCGCTCCATTTCTTTTGTTTACTCGGTTTGCCAGCAGGCGGCCATTTTGGTATATGGCTTCGGATATAAGCCCGCGAGCCTTATCTTTTTTCCCTTTTTGTCCTTGATTCAAAGGATCTCAACAAGGGCGGATGAGCGATGATTGTTTTGCTGTTTGTGTTCTCCGGATATGGAAGGCAATAAGATTGGAAAATACTCCGCGTCAGGTCAAACCATTTCATTTGTCAGGGTACGGCGTTGGGTTGGAGTTCGATATTTCGGAGTAGCGTCAAGGGGCAATTGTGTTACTTATTGGATAGTCTTTCTGGCATAATAGCGGATGTCTTTAGGGGTTTAAGGGGAGAGGGTGCCGCCGACCCAATTGGCTTGCAGGGAGGCTGGGATGAAGACGAAGCGTTGAATATCGAGGAGAGGCAGGGTGTAAGGAGCATGGCAGAACAAAGGCGCTGGGTGCAAAGCTGACATGCTTCGTGTGTGATATACTACCTAGATTTATTGAGCACACATTCTACCGAGTTCAATCGAACTAGTCGTTTGCTTTCAATATGACCATCGGCCTAATGCAATGTTCGTCTTAACTGCTGCCGCCGGATCGGGGGGGCCTGGTAGATCGGTGGATTGTCGGGCCTGGCGTGAACCTTATTGTCCTTTGCTGAAGAGAATGAGCAGCAGGAACAAAGACCCGGGACCGTCCTCGGGAATTATTATTAGTACCACGCATCGGAAATGGAGTTTTACCATCAAAGATCTAATGCTGTGTTCTCGGAGCCCGGTAGGGAGTCGGCGTCCGGGGAGAATTTGCCCGGATGACCGATCCTGCTTGTTATTTAAACTGCTATGTACGACGTACGACGTCGTCAGCGTGCAGCTTCCCGACCAGTAGCCACGCAGCGTCGTTGGGACTGTTTCAGATTGACTGCAGCTGGCACAAAAATGGTCCACTGGGCGGGTGATGGGAATAGAAAAAACACCGCCGAGATCCGCAAAAACAAACGGTGTTTGCCGTGGGCTTTCCAGCGGGAATGCGAGCTTTATATTAGAGTTTGGGAGTGTTTGTAAGGTTTGCGCCCCGGGCGGCGGGAGGAGACAGATCTGAGGTGCGTAGGGGCTTCGCGCAGGTAACGAGAGCCTCATCCAGGGATTGGAATCTACACTGTACGAACCTTGACCTTGGAAGGTAATTGGGCTTGGAGTGCGAGCGGATGGCGGGAGTCCGTGGGCTCCTTGCTTGAGTATACGATACGATATTGCATGCGGGAGGAAATGAGTGGAGGATATCCAATTGTTGCTGGCGATTGCGACATTTACTTCTTGGTATGGACGGGGGACAGGGACGAGCTTCAGTGGAGGCTCAGGGGTTTGCATGTTCGATGGCATGATGCGATGTGTATGGTTGAAGATAGTTTTTGCTAACCGTGCCTCGCAGGACGTTGTATCGTGGGGCACCGACAGCGCGGTTGTAGTCCATTCGTTGCTTCGATCGAGCGCCGCCAGCCAGGTGAACCAGCGTCCTTGCGAGACTGGTATTGCAACCTGACTATTACCCGGATTGTCAAGACCGAGGAAATATAGATTGCACCTCTGTGTAGCGAACCCCCTCTTGGCATTCCGCCGTGGCGGGTTTTGTGGGATCGACAACGGCTAAAGCTGGAGAGCAGATGTATTCTGGACTACCCCAACGCCCTCTACATTTTGCCTGGTCGGCCGTTGAAATGATCGACACGTTTGCATTTCGAGGTTACTGCGTTCCTTTCGGTAGGTACAAAGTATGGAGTAGGTAGCTCACAGAGCGCCGTGCCGTCAACGCCGGCTTCTTTCCCTACCGATAGTCCGCTCTGACCGCCGATATAAAGGTCAAGGCAGAAGCGGGATCCCCACATGAGGTGAGGTTGTTTGTTCGCTTGTATGTCGCTTGCTGCTCGTGTGCTGTTGCTGTAAACCATATAGCGTCCCGCTCATATACGTGGGCCGCCGCGGCAAGGGAGGGAGCGGCAAGAGGCTGCCATTACACAGGACAGGACCTCCTTTGGGCTCGATGCTGGTGGCGTAAGCATTGACGCCGGAATTACACGAAAATAGTCGCGGTAATCCGTAATCCGTTACCCGTCTGCGCCCCAGCATGTCCGTCGCCGACACCTGCGAGCCCCGTCTCCCGTCTCCCGTCTTCCGAAGGCAGTTCTTTTAGTTTTGTGCGCGTGTGTTGCGTCCGCCGAGCAAGGCAGCAGAATAGACGAGAGCGTTGAGAGGGAAGGAGGTCCCGGCTTGGTGGCACAGACATGGCTACAGACGGCAAGCACGACGGGTGGTAATCTGTGCAGCATGACCAGTTACAGTGACAGCGTAAGAACGCGAGCAAATCAACGTGCTGGTGGCCCATGCGGACATGGCTGCAAGGCCTGCCCCTCGACGCGAATTTCGACGGCCTCTGCCCGCGTGGTTGGCTGCTTTCAGACGGGAAGTAGGGAGTACTTGCACGTGTACCTCCAGGCCTGCTTCTTCCAGCCAGCAGGATGTGATGCTGCTGCCGCTGCCACCTCTGCTGCAGCATCCATGCCACCAAACACCCAACGGCCCCGCCCAGACTGGCCTGGTTCCCATGAGGAGGGGTCGAGGGGCGCTGGCTGGGGGTCCTGGGATCCTGGGGGCGAGGGGGCGAGGGGGCAAGGGGCCAGGGGGGCTGGCGGTCAGCCCCAATGCAGCAATATCGAGGTGTGAATTTTTGGACGGACAAGATGGTTCGAGAGTTTTGCCGGCTCCAAAGCTTCTGCTATGATGGCTTCAGCTCGCACCCAAGCATCGGCGGTCGCGAGCGTCAGCTCCGTGCTCGCGCGGGCTCCTCACCGACGAGGATGGCCGACGAGAGTCGGGTATAAAGACGCGCTCAAGACGGCGATTCCAGCAGCAGGAGCAGGAGCAGAACCCAGAGGCTGAAGACCACGACATCACGCGCCATTTCCAAGATTCGCTAATTCCAACCCGTTCTAACCCGTTGGCGGCATTGTCCCTCCAGTAAACCAGCACACCCAGTCCCAGGCCCAGGACGCAGCACGCGGACCCCACCCTCCCTTCCAGGTGCCTGCCCTACCCTACCTAACCCCTACCTCGACGTACATATATCCCCGTCGACCACCATGGCTGCCACCACTCCCGTCCCTGTTGCCATGTACGGCCGTGACGCAAAGATTGCTGAGTCTGTTCGCGAGAAGCTGCTCCCCGACGTTGAAGGTTGGTGTTGTCCCGCCCCCGCCTTTGTGTAAGCCAGACAAAGAAAGCTGACTCTCGCAACTACAAGTCGTCCACTCTTGCCTGGATCCTACCGTTGCCCTGACCGAGCTCCCCGCTGTCTTCGCCGGCAACCTTCAGACTGCTCCGTCCTCGGGTCTCGGATCCAACGCAACCCTCCCCCAGGAGAAGCGCAAGGTGCCTGTGGCTGTCTTCTTCGGCGGCGGTTTCTCGGACGACGAGTTCGAGAAGATCAAGGCCGCCGTCTCGGCCGTCAACCCCGGCGCCTATTTCCTCAAGGTCCAGAAGCGCGATGTCTTGGCAGCTGGCTCGTTCGGCCCCAACCCGGACACTATCGCTAAGATCTACCGCAAGAGGCTTGCTGCTGCGATGGTCGCGGCTTAAGCAGTCGATCAAGAGTGCCGCCTGTCGCCCACGGCGCAGGCGGTATAAGGCCCTTGTCGTCGACGATGACAAGAGCCTCGAGAGCGTCGACAGCTCCTTAGAGAAAGCACCATTACCTCAACCCGACACACAACCTCAGCAGCAAGCACCTGCACAGCAACCACAGAAGAAACGAAAAAGCAGAAAGGCCAAGGATATCCTCCGCATCATCTGGGTCGAACTATTTGAGAACGGCGTTGGCTCGGTGTCCAGCGTCTATGTATCCGTTGGAGACGTGTCTATCCTTGCCGAGCTTGATTCTAGGCCGTTGGAGTCAAAACCCTTTTTCACAAAACGTTGGTCAAGACGGAGGAGGCGGCAGTATTCAGAAAAGGAGGATGTGGTACTCAAAAATTTACCACTACCCACATCCACATGACCCTCACTCTATCTGTCTTCATTCTTCTTAATATCTATTGCTCAGCGCACATTTTCTTTGGTTTGCTTCAAGCGGGCAGGCATCGTTTCACGACAACTGTGAAGGGATAACCATCACCAAGGCGGCGTTTGGTTTTGGACAACTGGGAAGGGATAACTGGGAGACTTCTTTGCCTGTTTTTTGTTCTGCATTATCTCAGGGGAGCTGGTCAAAATCTCTCATTGTTATTTACATAGAGGACATCAATTTTTGCTTCTGTTTACATCATGATCCACATGAGCAGCCAACTCTGGGCGTCGGCTTACTACTTTGACATTTAGATTGAAGGATTCTCTTTCGGCGATGTTCTCCCATCTGGGAGCACTTATTTGGGAAAGTCTCGGCCGACACAAGACGGTGAACAGACCGTGTTGCTGCAAAAACAGAAAGACTGGGCACAATCAAGCGCTCGCAATTTCGTGAGAATGAAGCAGGAGTTGTGAAGTTCGGCACGGCAACTCGAACATCGCGTTGTGCAGCAGTAGCGCAATCCTTCGCACCGCTGCACCTTCGCGTCTCAGGGATATGCAAAGCTAACCAACTAAAGGCATAGCCAGCACCGACCCAATAACCTTTCAATTTGGTTCGTGGGACGGGGATTTCATTAGTCACTGGCGCCCGTCTTGCAGCTCATCAAGGATAAACCACCTCATACATATCCGTACCCTGAACTTCCACAGACCGCAACACCACACACCATGCTGAAAGCGGCCGCAACCTCAACAACGAAAGTCCACATCAGTCAAACGACCAACAACAGCCGTGCTCACCGGGACTCGGATAGATTGTTCCGCTTCTTCCATCACCCCTTCCAGCAGCTTCCCTTGTGCCACAGTCCAGCACTCGCACTTGCACACGTCTCTGTGTGGGACTCGCCACCGAAACAAACAATCTGCTTCGACGTGGAACACGTTGTCTCACCTCGTTGTGTCTCGATCCCAAATCTGGGGCCCTAGCAGCAGAGTACAAGCCAAAATTTACGACAGGGCTCATAACACGCTGGCAGATGATACAAGATGGAGAGCGAGGGAAAAGAGAAGTCCAAGCCGAACAATATACAACCTAGGCAGATGTAACTCCTTATCCATTGCCATCGTCACACCCCTTCCGCTGTCGTTACACCCCATATAATCTATCTACTATCTAGAAGTTCCGCTCTTCTGTCCCATACTACTCATCGTCCATACTGATATTATACCTACCCTCCTCTGGTCTGCTTGTGTTGATCTTCTATCCGTCATCTTGAAACGATTCCAACTCATCATCCGTAAACGAACTGACCCTGGCATCTCCATCTGATCTTCCCGTGCTTTTCCGTCAGCTTCATTTCCTTCCTTTACTGGTATTTCTAACTCAACCCAACCCTGCTTACCGCCGCACCATATCCCCATTCAACCCATCTCCACCCGAGCAAGCCAACCGTCCCATGATATGAAATGTTGTTCGCTCCCAGCCCAACGGCGTTGGCGTCAGCGTCAGCATTGCCATCCCAAAGTTCCTAAAACACCCAACCCAATCGATCTCGCCTATCAGACCAGAGCCGCCATCATGCCAACCTAGGCAAAAGGCAGATAGAAGCAGGCTAGCAGGCAGCAAGGAACCGCGCTTATTGAGATGCAGTGCGGTGCCACAGGGTGTAAAAGCCTCCAACGAACGAACAACACACGCGCACCGTGTAGAAGGAATCGCACACTGCTGACAGACAGACGACCGGCCAACCAAAATGCCGGGATGAGGCATATCTCACTTCTCACCTGCCACGCCATGCCTCACCTCTTGCGCAAAAGCAGACAGGTACGAAGGTGGTGGTGCGTGAGAACTAAGGAAAGGAGACATGTTGCTTCCAAGCGCCCACCACCAAGCAAGGTCAGTCAGTTAGTCATCAAGCAGGCCCAAAAAGGCCTCATCAGCGTAGACGAGCCGAACACCCAAGACGAGACGTAGCAGGCAGGCAGAGATGAACGGAAGCGCAGAATTTTGTTCAAGAAATCGATCAATGTGCGGTGCATGCAATGCAGAAACGAGAGACCTGAAAGGGCAAAACGCAGCTGAAAAAAGCACAAAACAAGAACTATATTCCTACATTGTTGCTCGAATAAAAACACCCAACCAACCCAAAACAGAACACACCCTCAGCCCACGCTGACCTGTCGCCGTGACCGCTATCTGCCCGCTCAACGCTGCTTCTTGTCACTCTTGACAGATACCAAGCCGGTTGCCGAGACAGGTAGATGGGCAAGGAGTTTTGCTCGCTCCCCTTTCTCCGGACTATCCACGACAAACATGCTCGGAATATGACCCAGAGGAATCCACATATATAAAGAAAGCTTTTGATGTAAAACCTCTTTTCCTTCTTCGGTACCAGTTCTGTACCCATCCAAAAAATCCTCCTCTAGTTGGGCAACAGTCCATGGCAAGGCAGCGGCGTTGTATGTGTGTGTAGCGATGTGGAATTCATCAAGCAAACGCGACCACTACGGAGCAATCCAAATTCCCAGAAACACCCAGTGCCTGCATGACCCGCCAACCAAACACAAAACCAAGCCTGCCCAGAAGACGCAGAGTTTCATTATAACGAGATTGCCTAGCCCCTGCGATCGTTGCTGCTTGATCCAAAATCCGGTTCCGTGATCATCTTTTTATCTTTGCGAGCCTTGATCACAAACTCAGCCATAATCTGGATGTGGTCGGCTGGGAAATGGTAGTTGGGGAATCCAGGGACCCGCTTCAGATGCTGGCGATCCGGGGGACCCAGGAGCTCCACCACCTCGAGCGTGTTGGTCGAGTACCAGATGTAGTCAATCACGCCCGTGAAAGTAGGCACGTAGTTCGTGAATGTCAATTCATCTGGTGTCCCATCGAGATGAACATACGCCGACCGCATGCTGAAAGGGTGTTCGACGCCATCCCGGGTGAAGCTGCCATACTGGTGGTTGCCGAAATCGCTGTGGGCGGGTGAGACTCGTCCCGCCGATAGGAGCTCATAGACAGAACTATCGGGTGTCGAGTTGTAGTCGCCACACACAAGGAGAGGAATTTCGGTATTGCTTCGGTACTCTTGCGACGGCCCTGGGTCCGGTATTTCCGGTAATTCTTGGCCATCCTCCAACACTGACAATGGCATCTGAATCATCCTCTTGTCCTTCAGTGCGGGCCACCTGACGTACTTCTCTGCCAGCCTCGTCACATTTTCCATGAGGATGGCTGTCTGGACGAGCTTGACATCGGCTAGTGTCGGTTCCCAGGCCAAATGCGTGTTCGCGACGATAATTCGTGCCCCGCTGGTCCGGCTCTCAAAGAGAGAGATGATACCGATGTTGTCCTTTGGCATCACGCGGTTGAAGATGTCGTGGTGGTTCTTCATGTCGGGCCGATTAATGGCGATGTTGGCATAGTCGATGAGCTGCTTGTCAAGCAAGATCCATTTGCTGGCCTTGTAAAATATAGCGCATCCGTCGACAGCTGCGGCATCTTTTTCGGCCATGGTCTTTGCCTTGGGTCTCGGCCAATGTATTCCCTTGTAGTCTGCCTGCGCAAGCTCCGGACTGAAGAACTCGCGGAACACATCAGTTGCGATTTCCTGGAGGCACAGTATATCGGCATCCCTGTCGCGGATCTCCTGGATGATACGGTCCCTACGGTACTCCCACGAGAGTGCGCCGCTCGGTGTGTAGCCATACAGCGACGAAGTAGCGAACTTGTCACAGAGAATGTTCCAAGTCAACACTTTCACACGCTCCAGGCTTGGTGCGACGTCCTCTTGGACTACAATCGGCTTTCTGGGGATCGGGGGCATAGGAACTGTGGCAAGGTCAGAAATTCCCCGTTGTAGAAATCACGCATGTCGACGTACCTGGCGCTTGTTCGCGTAGCATGTTGACCAAGCTCTTTGTCCCTCGCTCCATGATCTCTTCCTTCAAGCGCTGGTTGAAATGGGGATTTCCTTCGATGCCAAGCATCTCCAAGAGATACAGCGACCCCACCTCACTCGGCAGGTCTTGTATCTGGTTGTCAAAGAGGTAGAGCTGCTTGAGGTTAGTGCACATGCCGATCTCTGGGGGGAGCTCGGAGATCAGGTTGTTGGAAGCCTCGAGAAGCTTCATGTGACGTAGCCTGCCAATATCGGAAGGGAGGTGTGTCAGGCGGTTCGATGCGATATATAATTCCACCAAGAACTCGTAGCTGAAGAGAGTCGGGGACAAAACGCGCAGTCCCTGGCCACTCATGTCCAGATTGTGCCAGTCTTGCCGCTTGTTCGACTTTTCCACGCTCCAGGGTCTCCTCCTATCCTCCTCACCATCAGCGACAGGTGCTGAGCCTGGCGTCAAGGTCGCGCCGATGCCCCTATTCTCGGGCGCCTTTAACCGGGCATAGTAGTGTGGTTGGTGTTGGTCCGTCATGGCGATATGAGCCCGTTCCGCTTCCTTGCGCACCGCA
>Ga0247770_1001613_pt1 | contig 16418 bp, 19 predicted proteins | sample UWRJL136409B6_FD_179943 | JGI IMG/M metagenome (GOLD analysis project Ga0247770, IMG submission 179943) | Plant litter microbial communities from Arlington Agricultural Research Station in Wisconsin, United States - UWRJ-L136-409B-6 | ecosystem: Environmental > Terrestrial > Plant litter >... | reverse complement strand
TAGATGTTTCCCAACATGGAGGCGTTGTTTTATCAGCCGAGGGGGTCACTGGGGCATTCGGGGAGGCCCCCATTTGCCCAAGCTGCGAGAACGATTGCGGGAATTTCGGCGGACCGGGCGAAAAATGGAGAATCATCGATATTGAAGACTTTTGAGCTGGATCTGTTATATATGGACTGGGATAAGCGGCATGGTGATGGGTCGGAGGAAGAAATCGTCGACGCTCTGAAGGCCGACCTGAGCAAGGCTGGGGTTGTGTTGGTTCAGGTTAAAAACTCAAACGGGCCATACTTTGGATCTGAGTACTATGTTGAGTTTCTGGAGAGCTTGGGTCGCATGCCGGCGTAGTCCGGACTCAGCGCGGTCGCGTCTATGCCATGGAGATATTTGCGGATCTCGTGAATAGTGTCTCGCAGCTTCGCTGGGCTAACATGTAGATCATCGGGTCTTTCGCACCACTCCACATCGGGGCCAAATCGCATTCTACCAGCGAGATCCAGCGTGAGATGGGTGCCGGGGCCTCCATCTCCGGGATCGGGCGCTGGGTAGACGAGCCGACTGACTTTTAGTGTCGGGACGCTGTAGGAGAAGTAGTTCCCCCTTGTATAGTAGATCTGGATGTGCTGCTCGGGTAGAAGAATACAGTTATAAACGAGCGCCGCCCCTAGCCCAGCTACGTTGACTACTGTGTCGACTTTGATGGCAATCTCTTGGCCGTTTTCACCCTGTACTAGCAGATTCCACCCTGCTCCGCCGCCGAGGGGACTTGCATCTGCCACTTTTGATCTTAGGGCAACGGTGCCGCCGGCGTCCTCAACATCGGCGAGAAGACTCATCATTAGGGCATGGGAGTCAATGATGCCGGTCGTTGGGCTCTCGAGCGCGCCCGCGGTAGCGTTCACGTCGGGCTCCAACGCGGTTGCTTCTGCCTCGGATACCCAACGAGAACATTCCGAGACAGGGCGTGTATCTTCTCCAGCATCCCACGCTGCGCATCGTTCTGAGCCACGATCCACTTTCCGATCCGCTTGTAGGGGATATGCCTCCGCGCGCAGTAGTCGTACAGAAGGTTCTTCCCACGGATACAGAGCTGGGTCTTGAGCGAGCCGGGGCCGTAGTAGATTCCCGCGTGGATCACCTCACTGTTGCGGGAAGAGCTCTCCATGCCGACGGTGCTGTTTCGCCCCAGAATAATGACGGAGCCCCTGCTACGCAATGCTAGGCTGCGGGCCACCGCCAGCTTCTGCTGCCCCGCTTCTCCTTAGTTACACAACCTGCTGCGGCGAGCCCGGCCGGCAATCCCGAGATTTGGGGGGTTCAGCTCCGACGTCTGGTCGGTGGTGGGATCCCCGTTTGGCCAGCAATTGAGTTGTTCACACGACGGCGCCATCGCGCACACCTGCCGGGCAATAGACCGACCGAGACGTTGCAAGGCTCCCATCGAGGAAACCATAAAGGAAGGCACTGCTTCTCTCCCTCATCCGGGTCGGTAACGCTTTTTTTTCCCTTTGGTATCAGCAGTCCCGATCTCTCCTCTAATTCTCAGAGCCCCCTATCCCAACCACTAACCGCGACGCATTTTTTCCATCATGGCCGCCTCCGATATATCGAGCTGGATCGGGGTTGACAGGCACAGGGCGATGGAAGAGGCAAAGGCGAGCAGGCGATTCGATGATAAGGTGGAGATCCTCTTGTTCGAGGCGATTGACCAGGGCAGGTCCAAGTACTGTAAGTGCCACGATATGTCCTGGTGAGGTAACCAATGATATCCTGGCATGCGCTTACTAGGTTTGGTGGACAAAGAAGAAATCTTGAAGAAAGCTCTCAATGTTAGACCATCTCGGATTATTACATAAGTTAACTTAAAGAGGAACTTACCCGATAATTCCAAGACTATCCGTAAGCACCTTTAGGTGCTTGGAGATACTTAAGGGTAGTTTTATGCATCTAAAAAAATACCTTGGGTAACCATAGGTACCCATGGGTGGGTAAATCCCGGCACTACCAAGGACAGATTAGACGCCGCCAGCAAGTTGCGGCTGCTGCTAAATACTAAGGATTTTAAGAATATTCAGATTGGGCAGCTGACTGGCGCCCCTTAATCTCCTCCTGACAGCCCACACCACATGAGCAGAATTCCCGCTCGCTCAAAGCCTACCTCCCTGTTAACCCAGTCACCAGGTCTATAGTGTTGGAGGAAAAGGAGTTCCTTGAGAGGCCACAAATACTGAAAACCTTCCGGAAAATAGATGAGGGGTTTGGCTCCCTATTCGTCTATCGGGATGCTGCTTCATTTGAAACCACACGCACAATGACCAGCACTTCGTCGGACATGTCTGTCATCTTTGACTTCAACATCAAGATTCTCAGCTCTCAGATATACCAACGATGGATCAGAGGGTCTGTCAAGCCTACAATTCGGTAGAACCAGCAGGGACGACACCCCGGAAATCGAAATTCCTGGTATCGTCTTCCGCAGCTTGCATGGCTTTGAAGATCTGCAAACAATCCTCCCGGGCCGCACCAACATGCAGAGTATGGTGCCCACGGGTCCAGGATCCAAGGATAACATTGCGGCAAGAATTTGCCTAGACGCCGTGAAGCAACATTGCTCTTGATGAGAAATCGTGGCATTCAGGGATGCAATCCTTCAGTGTTTGGTCAAGTTGACAAAGGTAACCGTTCATGGCCTGGCTTACGGATTATGCTCCACCATTGACTGTTGATTCAGTGGGTGTAACCAAAGACTTGGTTGGCTCATTTGGGGCATCAATTGAGTACGTTTCGAAACTCCCATTATGTGGAACTCAACGAGCGGCGCGCCGAGTTTGGTATGCCGCATGCAGGGCCACAGTTCGTTGTCCATCTACTTTGCGGGAGAAGTGATGCTGATGAACTCCAATTTTATCGCTGAGCACGCGAAACCACAGTCTGCAGACTATCTGCCAACGGCAATAGACATCACCCAGGCGAAGCCACACTTCGCTTTCACTTGTGGAACGGCAATGTGTCGGCGTCAACGGCTTTTCCTGCTACTCTGCAGCATCGAAAGAATCATCTAGACAGTCGAGGGACAGTCCGTCTTCATCTTCGCCGTGAACGTGGACGAATACGATGAAGGGCCGAGCGGCAACGGCATCAGAACAGCGTATCACAAGCCGCAACGGTTGGTCTAATCTGATCATGATGGCGCCTACCGAGTCTTGATCCGGTTCATTTGGAACAACGTCCACATCTTGCAGCAAAAGATGTTTGCATAAAGATGGTGGAAGACATGAAAAAGGTCGTTGATGAAACTCTTATGAAGGATTTGGGGATTGTTTGAAGCGATATCCCGATTTCTGGTGTTGAGGTGGCCGTACGGGACGGCGAATATCTCGCGTCACGTCGAGTCGTGCCACAGGCTTGCGATGCGAGGGGATGTTTCTACTAACCTCAAAGTCCAACCGCAGTACGGGGCAAATTCAACGGTGCGACTCCGCCAGCACTTCGATGACATTTATCGGGGCGTTGGGGTACGTCTACCCGTGCTGTTCCCTTCTAGGTTTGGACGCCATCCCTGTTGAGGCTGTACTATCACTGACACTAGAGATTGCAGAAGCCCTGACAGTGACAGTAACAAGCAAAATCATCAACTAGGCATCGTTAAGTGCCGCTTTCATCCCCATTTGGGACGGCCTTGAAGGTGCCAAAAGCTACTTATTTAGTATTTAATTGGCTGGATGAGTGCCGTATGGTGGATAGGCTAATGAACTACACTCCAGTCAGCTGAATATCAATTACGGCTGAGTAATCATAGACGAAGCCCGGGGCGTCAACAAGTCGATTGTGGACAGCTAGAGGCAAATCGCTGAATTCATCCTGACCTGACATCAAGATTTGCTTTCCTACCTAGCTGAGCGACTATCGTATTTGAGCAGCAGATTCACGATGTCCCAGGGTTCCAGCTGCATCATTACATGGTGGATGCGATACACTAGTCCTGCAAAAGTGTAGCTGAGCTCCGTCGCACCGCTAGGAAGAGTGACGGAGGGCTTATAAGGAGGAAAGACGGAAGGTAAGAGAGGAACTGGGGATTGGGAGGACAAGAGAGACCTTATAAGCTTCCGTAGGTATTCTTTATTTATGCGACTAATACAGTCACTTGCCGCCCAGGCCACCCACCGAAGACGGCCGTATCGATTGCATGGTGGATATAGCTCACCCTAGTTAGTTTTGGTTCCTACCTCGGCGTCCTGCCTCGATATCCTGCTCCACCAACGTCTCTCTTGTCACCAAGATTTCCTTTGCACTTCTCGGAGTCTGTTTGACAGCCGCGTTCTCGAACTGCCATTCAGTGTCGGCGTTTTTGTGACCGCCACCACCGCCGTGAATCGTAGTGACGCAGTTAGATTGGCCGACTTCACGTTCATACTCGACAGCACCTTTGTATTCGGTCCGAGAGGGCTTTTGGAGGGCCTCGGTGCTACCCGTGGCCATCTCGCTAGCATGAGAGCGGACGGCCGAGCCGGCTGGCTTGTTGGCATTATGGCCTGCCCCGTACATCTTGTACTCGGAGGGCCGGCCGCTCGAGGCTAGACCGGGTATGATCTTGCCAAACAGAGGGCGCAGCGTGGGCAGAGAAGCGCATAGGATGGCGCAGTTAACCTCCACGAGCGACCAGCAAGCCGCTTCTGTGTTGTCCCAGGTTGGGTCTTCGGTGACTGCTGCGACACGAAGCGTAAAGATGCGGACGATGGAGATGATGCAAACACCGCAAAGCCGTTAGCTCCGATCCAAGCTGGCGGAGTGGGTTGGGAAGTTCTGGGAAGTGGGGGGTTGCTTACAAGAATCCGAGGCAGAATATGCCCAAGACGATAATCTTTTGTTGCCTGCGCAGCTTGAGACCATACACCGAAGGCAGTGGGATAAGGAAGATGATAAAGTCGCTAAAGATGTTGACTGCTGAGGAGAAGTACCAGATGGGCAGGGTGGAAAGGCACTTGTCTGCCATCCTGGGGGCGATGGTGGCGAGGGGTACGCAGGCGATGGACAGGATAATCACCTGGACCAAAGACCAGATGGTGACGAAACCGATAAGCCAAAACGAGATCCTTTTGACCAGCGGGCTGCTGAAAATGCGGCGGAATTGTAGAAGAAAAGATATTTTGACAACGTTGCTGGCTAGGTTGTAGGTGAGTATGACGACGAGCAGCGCCTACAGCCAGCATTAGATCGCATCTCCTAAAGCTGGGTAGGGCCAGATATCCCATTACCTTGAGCTGTTCAATGATGACATCTTGACCCAAGGTCCAAACGTGTCGCCCCAGTCCCCAGTGTGCCTCTACTCCCGTTATCAGTATTCCGTGATTCAGGTGGGTTCGCGTAGGCAATACCGAGGATGGTGCCAATGGCGGCCCCTATTGCTAGGAGCTAGAGGAGCAAGTAATCAGTCACGCCGCCAACTACAGCCCTAAAACAGCCCGGAATAATGATGAAGCAAAAGAAAGGGGGAAACGTACGTTGGCAGCAAGTATTGTCCAATCATCTGCGCCGGCAGCGCGAAGGATGCACAGGCGCGTATACAGGCGGAGGGAGACCACTATGGAAGCAAGAGCCGCAAAGACCACAGCGACGGCAATGACAGTCGCTTGCTTCGATTCGGCGTCCTGCTGCGGACTGGGAGAGGATGACATTTCTCCTGTCAATCAACACAAGAGAACACGTCGTAAGGCTGCACAAAGTTGAGACTAAACTAGACGGGAGTTGTGGTATTGCAGTGCCAGTTCCTCCTCCGACTTATGTGTTCTCCTTTCCCGGCAACTTCATGTGCGAACACTCGGTGTGCCTGTGCTACTTGACCGGTGCAGATCGTGGCGGAATGTTCCTGGCAGAGCCCATGTTCCGCGAGGACGAAAACATCAGCTCCCGAAACCGTGCACCTGGTTCAGGCGCGCGGATTGGGGGATACCCATGTGATAGGCCGAGCGTTAGTCGATTTTCAGCACTCGCCGTGACGCCATGGCCTCACCACACTCAAAGTCTCAAGCCCTGGGAGCCCACACCGCAGCAGTCACAAACGAGCGTACCGCAAATGCTCGCACTTCCCAAATATTTAATCATGAGAAGTTACTATTGGGTGTGTAGCCCTCTTTTCTGCCGTAAATACGGCTGTCACAAGGGATTGCTTTACTTTCTCTCCACGGGGTCACGAAGAGCTGGTCAGAGACGCAGGTCTAGACTGTGAGCGGGGAATCATGCAGGGTAGTTCGACAAAATTGTCTGTGCACCGTGCACCGCTATCGAGCGCTACTCTCGCTAGTTTGGATCCTTGGAGCGCTCCTGGATCTTGGTTGGTGATGCGCACGGTTGAGGGCACACGGTTGATTGGGAGCACAGGGGAAACAGCGCGAGCAGGATTGGGGAATTTGTGCGCAAGGCGAGGCGCAACCCACAGTGCCCTATGACGCCGCTCTCGCTGGACAGAGTGGTCATTAGTTGCAGAATCTGAGTAATTTACTCCCAAATTGATAACCGTAGGCTTGCAGACTCCAGAGCTGGGCTGTAAGAAGCTGCATAACCATGTCTAAGCGTTAGTATTCCAGCTGTGCGCCTTTGCGGTCCATGATCGGCCCATTTACGCGGTAACGGTGCAATGAGACGTGCTGCAGTGGTGCATCCAAGTACCGGCAGCCCACATCCCGCTGCCAAAAACCTCTCCCTTGCGCTCAGACGTCAGCCAAGGATTGCTCGAATCGCGGAGGTGCCAGGCTGATGCACATGTCTTCATTTATCGCCACATGCAGGTGGCTCTTCTTGGAAGAGAGCGTCAGTTAGGTTCCAGTATAGCAAGGATGGTCGCCTGCTCCGGCGCTTCTCCACATTCCCCGATAAATGACTTGGGCGTGACTCTTCTTCTGGGGTTGGATCTGTTTGATAACCTTGATAAAATAAACGCTTCCAAGACTTAAACGGTTCGGATTTGGCAATAGTTATCTCCAGTGAACGAGGACTAACTTTGCAGCAGTTCACCACCCATTCTGTGAAATTAACTTTCCAGTGTTTTCCCTATGTCTGTATCGCTTACCTTTTTATCTGCTCTAGGTACCCAAGAATGGACCCAATGCACTGCTAGCAACGTACTAGTCGACATTTTCGATTCCCCGAATGCAATATTTGGGCTAGGCTATTCCTCTTACGGCGTTTCACAAGATCACGCAGGCTCCCTCACCTCCATCCTCACACCCTCATCGTTAGAATCTCCATCCTCGGTTCCGGATGCACTGTCAGAGGAACTTTCATCATCGGCATCAGCCCCGTTGTCAATACTGCTCGTTTGGTCGTCGCCTTCTCCCTCTTCATTCAATTCTGCCTTCGAGCTGCCGTCCGCCTCCGAGCTCCCTTCCTCATCAGTATTCTCGCTTTCGACCTCATCCTCCGTTGCCGTAAAATCGTTTCTTCCGCATCTTTCTCCTCGCTTTGCCGTAACGTCGAGTTTGAGTCTCGTGGCATCTAATACTACAAAGGACGCAAGTCCAGCGCAACATCCCAAGACAAGTCCTTATCAACGCTACCGGGGTGCTTGGTGATCGGCCGTAGCTTTGCCGCTGCAGCCCAATACATCCTCCCCTCTACTTCGGCTATCGTCTGGTATAGCCGTTCACTAGACCCACGGCGCATGACGTTACAACCAGCCTTACCTACAGAAATAAACCCTTAGCCTTATTTGCGATCTCTGTCGTCAGCGCCGCCGCTTCTTCGTTGTTGTTCTTCATCAGCTGACGTTCGATTTACAATCGGATGTCTTTCTCGGTAAAATCTTGCATCTTGAGATTTGGCTTTTTGACGAATGTATTCACGAAGCGGTATGGGGTCGACTCGAAAGGCAAACTTTATTCCCCTCTGGCGGATGAGCTCTTTAAACCGGCTGGCGATATCTATATCGCTACTTTGACCACCTCCATCGCCGTCGTATTCGTCGAGACCGTCGATGAAAAGACAGATCTTCGTTCCCGAGGCCTTCGAAACTAAAATCAGGGACTGCCAGGCTTCATCAAGTCGGGGTAGGGTCCAGAAGTGAGACCACTCAAACTGCTCCGGCAGGAGCGCCTTTTCCAAGACTTTGGGGACGAGCTACCGGCAATTGCGAAGCAGCTTGTAGAGGATCGATCGGAGGAGCCCTTCTAGTGACCTTTGCAGCTGGCCACCGCTGCGCCAAAAGAAGAGGTCGGCAATGATTGGCTTTTCCCCCTGCGCCCAGGTCTTGAGGTGTTTTCTAGTGATATGATGACGTGCCACGTGCTTTATGAGGGTAGACTTTTTAGAGCTAACTTTGCCAGTAATCCTACAACGGTGCCCTAGGCTGTCAGTTCCAAAAGCTATGTGCCTTCAGCAATGAAGGATAAAAGCCAGATATGGGGTGGGTTCACGTTACCAATAGATTCCCTCATACTTGGCGAGCCACTCTTTGAAACCTGTGTCCAGCCCGCCAGGGCTAGATGAGTCCCCAAAAATCCAGTCGTAAAGTGTCCGGTTCAGCTTCCTCGACGCTAGCCTCCCCGGTGCCTTTGTCGTTTGAGCTGTGATAGGTAAAGTTTGCAGGTTTGTTTGTTAGGTCAAAGCGGTTGCCAAAAATCATGCCCCCTTCCCCAAGATCCTTAGCATAGGAGTAGCAGATAGGACGTGGGCCGGAGCCGAAACACAGTACCAATTTCTTATCACATCTTTGCGGACACGCCACCAACATGATGTTAAAGTGGTCAGTTCGCTTATATGGTCAGCTCGCATATAAAATACGTTAATAAACCAGTCAAACGCAGCCATGCACGGCAAACCCTGGCGCGCGCGATGTCATTCTTTGACCATATGTGTCGGCTTTGTGACCACCAAATTTCCCCCACCGCCAACTGGTTAATTATTGAGATCAATATCGCCGTCGTTTGCGCCTGCTTGACGGCACTGAAGCCTCTTTCCAAAAACTCCAAAAGCCTCCCCGTGGAGCCTTAATAGCAGTAGCTGTGGAGGCCGACCCGAGACTCTCGGATCTTCGCCGCTTGGGACTTTTTCAGGGCTGTGTTTTGCTCTCCTGGGAAACACAACAGCTGGGGAATCAAATGGCGATACAACAGCTGCCGATTGGAGGCTGTTGGCGGAAAGGACAGTTTCAACGGCGGAGACATGGACGGCAAGTTCAAGGTGGTCACGACGAGCGAGTTGAATGACACTGAGAAGGCTACAGTACCACGAACGACAAAAGTCGGGACCTAAAAAGACTCGGGCGTTCTACTACTATTATAGCATAGCTAATAAAACTGATGCGACTGCCCTTCTAACTCAATTCCAGTCACCAATGATGATATCGGCAGCCTTTTGCGTTCCTGTTAGCGCATGTCACTCGTCGAATAGTCTCGATCACTCACCTTCTCCGCGACTGCGTACGCAGTGGCGCTTAGATGGGCCGCCGGAAGGAACGGCATGATGCTCATATCAACCACTCTCAGCCCCTTCGCGCCATGAACCTTGAGGTCCGGGCCGATAACGCCACCCTTGGGCTTGGGCATCATAGCAGCCGTGCAGCAAGGGTGGAAAAAGGAAAGATAATTCTGCTCCTTGACGTAGTTGCGCAGGGCTTGGTCGTTTGCGGCCACTGTGGGACCCGGTCCGATTTCTGTCGCTCCGTGTTGCCGCATGGTTGGCGTGTCGAGGAGCCCGCGAAGGAACCGGAGCTGGGCAAGGTGCATGTCAAAGTCAACGGGGTTGGATCCGGCACGGTAATCGAGAAGAGGCTGCGCCAGGTGGTCCGTAAGATTGAGACGAACTGTTCCGCGGCTAAGCGGATGGAGCAGGAACGACCAGGCCCTTCCCGGCGGCTCCGACGAGGCCCACGGTGTTTCCAAATTCGGTGACTCGGGGTTCTCGAGCAGCTCAGCCAAGACGAGGAGTTGCTGCTTGTAGCCGGCGATCATGTCCTTGTTGGATCGTACATCCGGAGGAAGGTATGAAGCGGCGGTACCGTCGGTAGCCATACGGCGGATTTTTTGCGTTATATCCTTGTACTGAGCGGTGACATGCGGAAGGGAAACGTAAATGGCGTTGTTGCCACCTGCCAATGTATATGGGCCCTCGGCTGTAGGTCGGTCGAAAGCCGCTGTTGCCTCGGCCTTGAAGGTGGCGTTTCTTGCCATTTCCGATGGCAAGGGGAAGTACTCGTACGGCTGGCTGTAGTTCCACGTGACGGGAGGGCCGGAGTGATCTTGAAGGTTGGAACCCACCCCAGGAAGATCCAGAACTACAGGAATTCCCGCATTGTTGAGGAATGATGACGGCCCGATGCCGCTCCTCTGCAGCACGGTGGGCGTATGGAGTGCGCCCGCTGCGATAATAACCTCCCTCGATGCCGTGACGTTGAACAACTGGTTGTCGACCAATGACCGAACCTCAACCAACGGCGGACCCGACTTTGGACCATTTGGATACAACACCCTGACGACCTGGTGCTTGACCAGAAGATCGTAGTTGACCCTTGGCTGCACGTCGGCGTAATGCCCTAGCCCAGCGTGGGACCGTCGTCCCGTCACAGGGTGTTGCGAAGCGGGAACCCAGCAGATTCCCTCTTTATCACCGCCGGCGCATTCCTTAGCGGGCCGGATGTTCATTTCCCTCCACGCGTTTCCAAGAACGGCCACATCGGCCCACTGGAAAGGCGGAAAGCTTGAGTAAATAGGACCGGCACCTCCGTAAGCCGACATATCCCATGTGTAGTTGTACCGTTGGGCGATGGCCGACGGAGGCTCGGTAAAAGTGACGGCTTTTTTGAGGTAGGGAAATATGCTGTCCCAATTCCAGCCCGATCCGGCAACCTCGGCCCACGCATCGTGATCGAGGCGAGAGCCGCGATCAAAGAACATGCCATTCACCGCGCTGCTGCCACCAACCACCTGGCCAACCTGCACGGAGGCGGTTCTGTTGGCCATTTCCGTATTGGGCAGAGAGAGGAAATTCCATGTCGGTGCGGCATCCGGGTGTGGGGTAATCCAATTCGTCGGCGGATCAAAGAGGCCCGGGGCAAAGTGGACATCGCCATACTCGATCACGAGCACATTTTCTGGCATAGTTAGCATCATGATCCAATCGGAAGAGGGTTTAGGAGTCACCAACTTGAAGGCATTGCACCGGTCAGCCGGTTGGCCACGGTAAGCCCGCTGGTACCTCCACCAACGACAACAAAGTCATAGCTATTCCGAAGCTGCGAGACTTGGCGCTTCAGATTCGCGCTTGGAACGGCCGTTGCGCTTGCCAGAGCGGCGAGCGACACGAGAGTGATTCCGAACAGACGCATTTTCGATAACGGCCTCTGGGCTGCACTTGAAGACCAAATGTCTTCGGCGGATGAGCCAGCTTTTAAACCCGTCGCGTGAGGGATGCTTCCCTCCCTGGGCCGCAGAGCTCCGTTTTGGTCTAGGCCGCGGGGTAGGTGGAGGGATGGTGATGAGGACAGGGTTTGTACATTGGAATATTGCATAGGATTGCATGGCCGGGATGCAACCCTGGTTTGCCCTTGCTTGTGCCTAGGGAGCTCAGCTGGGCGCAGCTGCACAGCCAATCCAAGCTCAGTTCTGGGTTGCTTCGTCAATGCAGTCTTTGACGGAGGCTTTTCGCCTCTCCTGGATATGATCAGCCTGCTCGGCCTTGATATGCGCGACAAGAAGTCCGTGAGCGGGAGTGCATCGCGGGCGTTGTTTGGTGTGTATCATTCGTCGCCCCGCTTAGAGGCATAGATGTTGTGTCAGAAGCACTGCACAATAGATTTGTGGGATTTGAAGGGGTTGCTGGTAGTGCCAACATCCATTTAGCTCCGCTGACTAGATGGCCAGGGCCCCTGAACCTCCAGCCTTTCTGACAGATGAGGAGATGTAATAAGGATCCATGTATCACACAGGATTGAATCACACATTCCCTTTCCAACTAAGAGCGCCACGATTCTGGGCAATGGCGTATTGTTCTTCGGATTTGTCATCTCAGACGCAAATCATCACATGAACACATTATCTTCTCAAATTGTCAACTATTTGTCATTGATCTAGGTACTAGAGGGAGCTGGCGCCCTGCCCCCGCTGCCAAGCTACCACGAGATAAAAAGGCCTCGGGTCTGCAAGCCTTTTATATTCTAGCATCGATTTTTACACACTCTCTTTTCACGTATGGAATGCCTGGTTTTGAGAAATTGAAGCCCCTATAGTGAATGGTGACAGGCCTTCTTTCGCAAGCCGAATCCACTGCGCGAATCTGGCTGTTTGAACCTCTGCAATGCAACCGAGCCGATCCGACCGTTACGACAGTTCCGAGCTTTATCTGTGGAGCAATCCACTGCGCAAGACTTCAGCATCCGGCCATGGCCCCTGGCCTACAATCCTTCGGATCCAGGGGGTCCAGTCAATCAGAGGCTCGGATCGTCCGGCTTACACTCGGGGGTAGGCATAATGGTCAGTTGTGGGTGTTGGTTGGCTTTTGCCCCCTACTGCTGCTTTAATAGGTCTTACAATTAGGCTTGGGTCTTATTTAAGTAAATCAGTTATAACTTACCCGAGCTTACCCTAGCTTAACCTAACTTAAGATTACGAACGAAAAAGAAAATTTTGTGTGCCCAGATTCGTCGCAGATACCAGGCTGTTTTTCAACCCCCTTTTAGTGCAACTTCCCACAATTTACAACTTGTTAGGCCGTCTGAATTGCAGCCCTCCAGGGGGGCAACACCGCACAGGGTGAGAGTATGTGCTCCATTGAGAGAACTATCAAGTACCTCGACGAAATTTCAGTCTGAATCGCCAGCCATTGATTTGGGCTGAATTCGTAGTAGAATATATAGGCGTTTGTGTAAGCTACAGCTCGGAGTCTCCTTCCAGCCTACTGAATTTGCTTCATCACAGCCTCCATGTCTGTCATGTCCCAAACATCGGCGTATTTGCCGTCAACAAGATGATACAGCGTGAACTGGGTTGTTGCAACCTTTCGGCCTGTCGGTGCAACGCCCTGGAAGATGCCCAGGTGCGTGCCCGATACGCGGAAGTGCAGCGACAAGTAATCGCCATCGATTGCGAAGTGGCGGATCTCCCATTTCCAGTCCGGGAAGCCTTCCACAAGTGGCTTGAACTGCGCGGTAACTTTCGGGGTAGGCCAGGGCTCGTCGTTGATGTTGATGGTTGGTGTTGTGTAGAACTGCTCCATGGCCTCAAAGTTGTGCGCATTGCAGTGGTCAATGTAGGACTGGTAGAGCAGACGGCGCTCGTCGTCGGCAGCTGTTTCGGGGAAGACGGAGGGCGCCTGCTGGGATGCCATGGCTGCTGCCGCCGGTGTTGTCACTGTTGGCGACTGTCGGAAGACGATGTGTTTTGGGCGTGTCGGCTGGGCTGTGCAGCCGAGGGTGTTGCAGAGATTCAGATGTCGGCTGGCAATGCGTCTCCTCTTAAACCACGGCACAGGTGATAACTTGACCAGTGCATCAGGAGACGGCACGCACTCACAAAGTCATACTTATGTGATGCTGAGCGAGGGTTGGTCAGCGACACTACCCCTCCTTCACATCCCGGCGAGTCGCTTGTGAGGATGCAGCTCGCACCAAGCAGATGAATGGCGCTGACTCAGCTCCCTTACCGTCCCGCTGTTCTCGACTCTGGGCGCCGACAACAACACCCGCGTACATAGGATAGTTCAAGACCGCGCGTAAAAGGCATCTTTCCTTTCACTTACGGTCCTAGTCGCATTAGAAGGAGAGCCCTGCCGTAGCCCAGATGCAACCAAGGAGCAGGAGTGGGGTAACGCGGCGCGCCAAGGAGGGCGGGGCGCTAAACTCCAAAAGTTGGTCTCTCTCCTCCATCAACACATCGGAGCTAGAACCACTTGATCCGTGGATTTGTAAGCACTTAGCAAAGGCGTGGCAAACTTTAGTCGTATGAAATAAACTGCCCGGCCATTTTTCTGACAAAGCAAATCATATCTAGGGTCTAGATTTGTTTTATTTGCTTCGTGCCGGCCGCTGGCCATGTGAGCTGAAGCTGAGCCTGATTTCAGTCTGACAATTTTCAGACGGGATCCTCTTCTTTTCAGTCTGAGACTACCTGGATATTTTCGGGTTGAAGTCTTCCCCCCTCACCTGTGCTAATTCAGGCAACCCCATAGCGGTAGTTATCCGTACAAATCTCGTCGCCCTGGATGCTGTAATTTACCACGCCAGTTATTATTGACAGTTGCCTGTCTTTTCAGTGTCTCAAAATGGGTGAACCTGTGACATGATGGCGCCTTGGAGCACGAAAAGCAACAACCGTCGTCTTTGGTAGTACACCCACCCCATCCCAATCTGGCCAGGCATGCAATCACTGCAATTTCAGCCCTCGCGGAGGGGATATGCAGCCAATGCAGCCAATCAAGGTGCTCAACTGTCAGAAAAATGCAACCCGAGTTGCGCTAGTGTGACTGGATCGAGAGGCGAGGGTATGTCTAGCTCATATGATTGTTGCACAGCTGTCTCGTTGTGATGAGCAACAAGAACGTCAGGTGGTGATACCAACCCACCTTATCTACATGGGAGTACAGAATGGGTCAGGTGACCAGGTACACACATGCCATCCCAACCTGTGTCCGTTTGCAACATTTCAGCAGTCACGCTTAGCAAATGGTGTGGGACACATGGTGTGTCGGTGTCAAAGTGGAGTCCTGATTTCTCTACCCCTGAGTCATTTTCTATCTGTACATCATCCAACTCAGCCACCAGCGACTATCAAGCTTCAACCATCCGGCCAGTTGCAAAAATCTGTAGGTAACTTGCAGCTTGAGTTTGTGAAACCTGCGCATTTGGAGCAATTGGCGTGCTCGTCCACCACTGAGGGATCTGTTTGTCGCTTGATACTCCCACAACTACCAAATCCCTCATAGGTATTGGTGGCTACTTTCTTGCAGAGCTCTTGGCGAATGTCGATGGCCAATAAATGGAAGTTGCGGCAAAGATATCTGGTGGTTGTCTCGCAGCACATCGTTTCAAGCAGCAACGGGAGACAATGTGCACTCGTAGGTGCGAGGTTAGGGATGTTGAGTGGCTGTGGCGCTGCAAGAAGCAGTGGATGGTATTGATGGCTGCTGGGACGTAGAGATATGCATTGCCTGTAATTAATATGAGTGGTTGTAATGTTTGCAGGAAGTCCAGGGTTTCTGAGGGTCGGCCGCATTTGAAAGTGTGCTTGCGAGCAGATAGTTTACATTGAATAATGAGCGAGATTGCGGGCTAGTCTCAACTCAGTATAAATACTTAGTTCCCAGGTACTCATTTGCCGCTGCATGATGGGCTGGGAAATTAACGTGTAGACGGGCTGTCACAGAGCATAGCTCACAACATTTGAATACTGCGACGCGGCGATGACGCATTCCAGCTTCAGGTACATTAACAACTCACGCCCACATTCAGCGTTCAGATGAACGATTGATTCAGTCCTTAAAGCAGCATGACCTGCTGTTGGCATATTCTCACATCAGATGGCCCCAATCCTATCGCAGCCTTCTCAGAGAAGATCAAATTCTGACTAAGACTACAATATTATTTACCTGGTATATAACCGCAAGCCTCAGCCAAGTTCTCCCATTCCATAGTCCTTAGCAAATTTACCGATAACCCTACCTAACCCTCGACCAACCGAACCATCTAAGACTTCCCCGGGACTCCCAGCCCAGCATTCCTGGCATCCCAATATGCCATAAACTCCTTCCTGCCCACTGTTAGCAACAAATCCCAAACTCACCACACCAAAAATAGACACAGGGAAACTCACCCAGTATCACTACACCACCCGTAACAAAAAGCCACCTCCCTTCCCACCTCCGCCCACCTAAACCTCTCCATCTCATCCTTCAACGATGTCGGAGACCCACACATCTTCCTCGTACACGTATGCCTCTCCGATGTCTGGTGCCCACACACATGCACCTGCGTCGTTGCCCCCTGGTCTTTCACTAACTGCGTCGAGATCACATTGCTTCCCCATGTTGATGTCTTCTGGAACTGCCCCCCTTTCATGACCTGGTCGTCCTTGAACGAGGAGCTCCAAACTGTAGAAATGGTGAGGCAGTTGAGGTAGAGATGGTTCGCAAGCCAGTGTGTGAGCTTTGGGATCTGGAAGAATTGCGCGTCGGCGAGGAGGGAGGCGTAGAGAGCGTAGTTGTGGCCGGTTTTGGGGGAGTGGGAGAGGGGGAAGACGCCGCGGCGGAGGTAGGCGAGGATGTGGGGGAAGGTGGAGGGGGAGGAGTCGATGAAGAGGGTGTTGGAGGGGGAGAGGTGCGATTTCCAGTCGCTGCCATTGTGGAAGAGGGATTGGAAGTAGTGGCTCCGGGAGGTGAGGGTTGGGATGGTGGTGGTGAAGGCTTGGCCGCTTACGTTGAGGGTGATTGGCTCGGCG
>Ga0247770_1001612_pt1 | contig 16429 bp, 11 predicted proteins | sample UWRJL136409B6_FD_179943 | JGI IMG/M metagenome (GOLD analysis project Ga0247770, IMG submission 179943) | Plant litter microbial communities from Arlington Agricultural Research Station in Wisconsin, United States - UWRJ-L136-409B-6 | ecosystem: Environmental > Terrestrial > Plant litter >... | reverse complement strand
CCGACACCGAGGCCGATATACGCACACGTATCACGACGGTCGCCGAGCAGTTGGACAAGCACCGCAAAGATGCCCTCGCACGCGACGAGCGGGTGACGATAACTAAATCCTATCCGCTGTTCGTGGTTGTTAACGTCTGCCACACGCCAACAACGTCGATTGTTATACTGGCGCGCATGATCAAGCAGTCATTGCGATTGCTTCAAATCGCCCATCAGGATCGGGGCGAAGCTCGCCTACCATCACCAGCGTCTCCAAATGGCGCCGGACGAGTTCGGGCTTGGCATTCTCGAAGGCAGCGGCCGCTTCTTCGACCGTCAAAGGCGTGGTCGTCACCATTGCGTGGAGCGCTGCAATCTGCTCGACCGTCGTCGTGGGCCACGTGCGCTTCTCGGCAGGCGGAGCGCTGGGCGCCTGTTCCTCGTCCAGCGACAGCACCGGTGCGGGACTGGCCGCACCAGCTTTCGCGAAGCGCGGAATCTGGTAGTCGGGGCGGAGCCAGCGCACGATGCCCCTTTTCTCCTCCTCCACTCGTTCATCGTGCAGCGCCACCAGACGCTCCAGTATCTCCTCCCGCTCCATGGGCCAGGGCCAGCCGTACGCCTCCGCAACCAGCCGGTCGAGCTCATCATGGAGATCCTTCAGCACTCCACAGGCGGCAATCTCATGAATCTCACGCTCTTGCGGCGTGAGCGGTTCTCCCGACCTGAGCTTTTCTACGACGTTATAAGATTTAGTTATCCAGCGAGTTACAGGTCAAACACAAACGAAGCGAACGTCTAGTTATCGCCATGAACGCTTGATACAGATCGTGAATCCTCGTTTTATTCTCGCGTATTTACAAAGCTGAACATATCTTTCAGGTCACCGGTGGCACCCTCCACGGATGACAACCCCTCCGCCACGCCCCGGCCGTCGTGTCACGCCAGCCTCATGGCGCTCACTTCGTTCACTTTCTTGGCCCACGCATACCCATCATGCGGCTCTATTCCGGCAGCTCCACGCAGTTCACCCGGGACACGGTCCGTAACCAGATCGCCGACAAGCTGCGGCTCACGTTCTTCGACTATCACCGCTACTACCCGTCGCCCAACGAAGTCAGCTCCTGGCGAAACTCCCTGCGCGCGATGTCGCAGGTCATGGAGCACGCCGGGCTGAACGACCATGGCGTCATGCTGGAGTACCAGCTTCCCATGTCGTCCAGGCGCATCGACTGCCTGCTCTGCGGCAACGACGCCGTGGGACAGCCGCGCGCGGTGATCGTGGAGCTGAAGCAGTGGGAGAAGTGCGCCCCCGCCGACGGCGAAAACGAAGTCTCCACCTACGTCGGTGGCGGGCTGCGGGACACGCTCCACCCGGCCGTGCAGGTGGGGCAGTACCAGATGTACCTCGAATCGACCCACACCGCCTTCCACGAAGGCGCCTCCCCCATCGGGCTGAGCGCCTGCAGCTACCTCCACAACTACAGCTACGTCGCCGACGACCCGCTCCTCGCCGACAAGTTCGGCGGCGTGCTGCGGCAGTTCCCCGTCTACACCGGCGACGACTTCGACCAGCTCGCCGAAGAGCTTCAGGGCCGGATGGGCGGCGGAGACGGCCTCACCGTCCTCTCCAGGATCGAGGAGAGCCGCTACCGCCCCAGCAAGAAGCTGATGAGCCACGTCTCGGGCGTCATCAAGGGAAAGCGCGAGTACGTGCTGCTGGACGAGCAGCTCGTCGTCTACGACACCGTGCTTCAGGCGGCGCGAAAGGGCTTCCACGACAAGCGGAAGACCGTGGTCATCGTGAAGGGCGGCCCGGGGACGGGAAAGTCGGTGATCGCCATGAACCTGGTGGGCGACCTGATGCAGGAGGGGTACAACGCCCACTACGCCACCGGATCGCGCGCCTTCACCGAGACGCTGCGGAAGATCATCGGCACCCGCGGAACGCCGCAGCTGAACTACTTCAACAGCTACGCGACCACCGAGCGCAACGCCGTGGACGTGCTGATCTGCGACGAAGCCCACCGGCTGCGCGCCATGAGCGGCAACCGCTTCACCCCCAAGGCCCAGCGCTCGGGGAAGCTGCAGATCGAGGAGCTGCTGGCGGCCGCCAAGGTCTCCGTCTTCTTCATCGACGACGTCCAGGTGGTGCGGCCCAACGAGGTGGGATCGACCGCGTACATCCGCGAGCACGCGGAAGCCGCCGAGTGCCGCGTCCTCGAGTACGAGCTGGAGGCCCAGTTCCGCTGCAGTGGCTCCGACGGCTTCGTGAACTGGATCGACAACACGCTGGGGATCCGGCGCACCGCCAACGTCCTGTGGGAGGGGAACGAGGTCTTTGACTTCCGCATCATGCCCGATCCGCAGACGTTGGAGGACGAGATCCGCCGCAAGGTGGCCGAGGGCCACACGGGCCGCGTGACCGCCGGGTTCTGCTGGCCGTGGTCCGACCCGCGCGACGACGGGACGCTGGTGGAGGACGTGGTGGTGCGCGCCCCGGACATGCCGGAGTACCGGCGCCCCTGGAACGCCAACCCGGAGGCCCGCCGCCTCGCCAGGGGAATCCCCAAGTCCAACGTCTGGGCGCACGACCCGGCGGGGATCGACCAGGTGGGGTGCATCTACACGGCGCAGGGCTTCGAATTCGACTACGTGGGCGTCATCGTGGGGCCGGACATCACCTACGACTTCAAGGCCAACCGCTGGCGCGCCAACAAGGAGAGCTCCGCCGACCGCTCGGTGGCGCGCGGCACCACGCCGGACGTGTTCCTGGCGCTGATCCGCAACTCCTACCGGGTCCTGCTCACGCGGGGGATGAAGGGCTGCTACGTCTACTTCTGCGACCCCGACGCCGAGCGCTTCTTCCGGAGTCGCATGGAGAACCCCGGCGACGGCATCGACCCGTAGCCGCGGCATCGCGCGGGGCATCAGCCGGGGCGGACGACCAGCCGCCGCCGGGTGATTCGAAGCCGTCCAGCATCCCCGACCGCGATCGCGCGGAACGAGCCAGGGGCGCCTCCGATCCGGCGGCGCCCCTGAATCTTCCCGAACCCGGAGCTCGTCGGGATGCGGCACGGAATCATTCCTCCAGTCGAGCCAGCGATGAGCCACATCGAGATGCCCAGAAGCGCCCGCGTGATCGCCGCCGCGCTCGGCGCGCTGTTCCTGGTGCTCGGAGTGATGGTGTTCGCCATCAACGGCTTCGGGGACTGGAAGTCGGTGCTGGGCGGTGTGCTGGTGCTGGGCGTGGGGATCGACTTCGTCCTCGCGGCCATCTATCGCCACTGGCCAATCTCCTCGCTGTTCATGCTCCCCTGACCCACGCCTCCCGCGGCGAGATGGTGCGATCGCCCGGACCATCCACGGACCGCGTTCTGCCCGCCCGCCAGCCCGGGCGCGCCAACGTCAGCCACCCCGGGTGGAAGGCGCTCCGCACCGCAGGCCCTGGCCGCGCCGGTGACGAACGCGAAAGAGCGCATCCGCCAGTGTGATTCGACCATCGCCGGGATCACGCGTGGATCTCGGATCGGCTTCCTTGACGCTATGTATCATTCAGTATATAGTACGTTCAGCGGAGGCGACGAACGGATGAAAGAGCTGGGAGAGTACCTGCGCGAGCGCCGTCTGGCGCTCTACGAGACCGACCGGGAGTTCTCGGTCAACCGCGTGGCGCAGCGCGTGGGCGTCACGCCCTCGTACCTGAGCCAGGTGGAGCGCGGCCAGACGCAGTCGCCGCCGTCCGAGGAGAGGCTGGTGGCGCTGGCCGACCACCTGGGGCTGGACCGCGACGTGTTGCTGGCGCTGGCCGGGAAGATCGCCCGCGACCTGCGCGACACCATCGTCCGCCGCCCCCAGCTGTTCGCGCAGCTCCTCCGCGAGCTGCGCGACGCCCCCGACCACGCCGTCCTCCGCCTGGTGCGCGAGGTGCGCGACGGCGAGTGGTAGCTCACCTTTCCACCGTGGATGAGGCCGCCATGATCGAGCTGAAGAACGACCGCCTGGTCTTCGCCTTCCCCGAGCTGCACGCCGACGCCCTGCTGGAGGTGGAGTTCCAGCGCACGCTGCGCATTCCGGACGACGGCAGGACGTACCCGCTCCCTCCGGGGCGCGGCGCCTTCCCCCTGCGCCACGTGGACGACTTCGCCAGGGAGGTGCCGGCCGACTGGCTGCGCCACGGCGGGGTGCTGCTCCCCATGTACCAGGCCGAGGCCATGTGGCTCAAGTTCCGGGCGCCCCACGGCTATCCGTTCGCCGTCAAGGTGGCCGCCGGAAAGATCAACGCCGTCACCGGGAAGCCCTGGGACGACGGCCTCGGCCGCGATCCGCAGAACTACGTGGTCCACCCCGGCCAGCCGTGGCTCGACGGCTACGTGGTGACGAAGGGCACCATCCGCCAGTTCGTCGCCATGCCGCTGGGCGCCGGCTACAGCGCCGAGGAGCAGATCACCGGCCGGGCCGAGTTCGGCGGCCTGCAGATCCAGGCCTTCCCTCTCCACGCGGGGCACTGGAACCCGCCGCCGCCGGTCCGGCGCGCTCGCCTCCCCTTCCAGGCGATGCCCGCCGCCGCGCCGGCCGCGGCCGGCCGCGGCCCGTCCAGGCCCGACATGGCGCTGGGGATGGGCGGGAGCATGAAGCAGGACATCTACCGGGACCACCGCCCGCTGGACCACTGGGACACCGCGAACGGCAGCCGCTGCTTCGTGCACCTGGCCAACGCCATGGTGTGGCGCCAGATCACGGGCCAGGCGCCGCCCACCGTCCCGCCCACGGCGAAGGAGTACACCCAGGCGGGGCTCCCCTGGTTCGACTACTACGCCCACCACCTGGAGGCGGTCGAAGGCTCGGCCACGCTGGCGAGCCTGCACAGCATCCACGAGATGGCGGAGATGACCGGCCAGCCGGCGCTTCCCGAAAACGCCTCCGTCACCCCCGCCCACGTGGTCCCGCTCCGCGCCGGCCTCAAACCCGGCGAGGTGCGCCAGGGATCGTTCTGACCGGCGGCTGCATCCACGCGCCGCCCGGCCCGGACACGCCACGGCCCCGGAGGATTCCGATCCTCCGGGGCCGTGGTCACCTCTAGGCGGCGTGCGCTGAGTCCGGATACTTGACCGGATCCCGGCCGGCTGGCGGCGCCGAAGATCACGCGTCAGACGGCTTCCAGGAGATCATAACGCATGCTGACCGGGAGGTCTCGTTCGTCGCGGCCAGCAGCGCGGGCGTGCTCCAGCTTCCGCTTGTTGACCACCTTGTTGCGCACGAAGCCCTGGGCAGCGTACCACGCTTCGAGCTCCGGGCGGGCATCGACCGTCACGTACCGGCAGCCGATTCCAACACTCGCCTGCTTGGCGTACTCGATCACGTACGCCACGAGCAGGCGGCCGAAACCCACGCCTCCGAACCGCCGATCCACCGCCAGCTGGGCGATCTTGATGGCCGCCAGCGTCGGATAGCGCACGCCTTCGTCCTTCTCGCGCGTACCGAGCTCGATCGCATCCGCCAGGGTGGTCACGTAGGCCGCCAGAATACCCTTCACCAGGAAGAGTCGCGTGACGGAGAGGCGCCGCTGCTGATCGGGCCACGCACGAGCGTAGAAAAACTCGTTCTGCTCGACACGACCGCAGTCGAAGCCGTGCGGTGGCGGCCCGTCAAGAAGGTGGACGTCGAGATCGTGCTCGTCCCAGCCCGCGGCGGGGTGGAGGATCGGATCCATGGGATGGATCAGGGCAAAAGAGAAAGGCAGGTCCGCGAGAGACCTGCCTATCGTGAGAAACGTGGTCCAGCGAATCAGCTTCGGCGCTTCCGGGCCGCCTGCTCCAGCTCGCGCTTGACGAGCGGTGACATGGCGCGCGCCCGCTCGAAGGTCGCCCTCCGTTCCGGTGTGTCGGCCGGTGGGCTCGCGAGCTCTTCCATGATCTCCCGGACGCCTTCGGGAGAAAGCGGAGGTGTACGGCGCGTTTCCATGTCACTCCCTAAATTGGACGTTGCATAGTAACCATAAGTTACCTCGCGCGTACTGTCAAGCGTCAAAGACGAGACAAACCGGACACCCGCAGCACCACGCCGCCCGCGCCGCGCAGCTCCAGCATCCCCTCCTCCGAGAGCCGCGCCACCTCGCCCTCGTCCTCCGCGCCAAAGCGGGCTTCCTCGGTGGACAGCAGGAGGTCCCAGCGGCGGCCGGCGGGAGGGCGCGTGCCGTCCGCCGAAGGAAGGAAGAGGGAGAGAGGGCCGTCGAACGAGACCACCAGCAGGAGCGCGCTCCCGTCCTCTCCCTCGCGGCGGAGCGAGAGGGCGTGCTCGCCGTGCGCGGCCACGGCGAACGAGGCGCGGTCGCGGCGGCGGAGGGCGGGGTCGCGCCGGCGGAGGAGGAGAAGCTCGCGGTAGAGCGCCAGGACGCCGGCGTGCGGCATCCGCTCCCGCTCCTCCCAGCGGAGCCTGGAGCGCTCGAAGGTCTCGGGCGCCTGGGGATCGGGGATGCGCTCGCGCATGGCGGGGTCCTGGAAGGCGGAGAACCTCCCGAACTCCTTCCGCCGCCCCTCCGTCACCATCCTCCCCAGCTCCTCCGGGTGGTCGGTGAAGTAGAGGAAGGGGGACGACGCCGCCCACTCCTGCCCCATCCACAGCATGGGCGTGTACGGCGCCAGCAGCAGCACCGCCGACGCCGCCCGGTAGGTCGCCAGCGATACGGATTCCGTCAGCCGGTCGCCCAGGGCGCGGTTCCCCACCTGGTCGTGGTTCTGGATGCAGTGCACGAACACCGGCGTGGGCAGGTCGGCCGCGGGGGTGCCGCGGGGCTCGCCGCGGTTGCCGGAGTGCTGCCCCTCGTAGTACCACCCCTTCCGCAGCGTGAGCGCCAGGTCCTCCGCCGTCCCGGTATAGTCCGCGAAGTAGGCCTCGTGGTCGCCCGCGATGTGCCGCCGCATCTGGTGGTGGAAGTCGTCCGCCCACACCGCGTCGATCCCCAGCCCCCCCTCCGCCGACGCCGTCACCACGTGACGCTCGTTCCCCTCGTCCTCCGCGATGAAGACGAAGTCGCGGCCGGGCGGGAGCGAGGCGCGGACGCGCGTCTCCATCTCCGTGAGCACGTGGGTGGGCGAGTCGTCCAGGATGGCGTGGGTGGCGTCCAGGCGCAGGCCGTCCACGTGGAACTCGTGCGCCCAGTACAGCGCGTTGCCGATGACGAGCTCGCGCACCGGACCGCTGTCCGGCCCGTCGTAGTTGACCGCGTCGCCCCACGGCGTCTCGTGGCGGTCGGTGAACCAGCGCCCGGAGGTGAAGGCGGGGAGATAGTTCCCCTCGGGCCCCAGGTGGTTGTAGACCACGTCCAGGATCACCGCCAGCCCGCGCGCGTGCGCCGCGTCCACCAGCCGGCGCAGCCCCTCGGGCCCGCCGTACGCCGCCGCCGGCGCGTACAGCCCTACCCCGTCGTACCCCCAGTTCCGCGACCCCGGGAAGGAGGCCACCGGCATCGGCTCGATGGCCGTCGCCCCCAGCGCGGCGATGTCGTCCAGCCGCTCGATCAGCGCGTCGAAGGTCCCCGCCTCCGTCACCGTCCCCACGTGCAGCTCATAGATCACCAGATCCTCGAGAGGCCGCCCGGACCACCCGTCGTCCGTCCAGCGGAAGACGGTGGGATCGACCACCTGCGACGGCTCGTGCACGCCGTCCGGCTGCGCGCGCGAGGCGGGATCGGGGAAGGCGTCGCCGCCGTCCAGCCGGTACTTGTAGCGCGTCCCCACGCCCGCGCCTTCGATCACACCCGAGAACCACCCATCGCCTTCCGCGGAGAGCGGGTGGATGGACTCCGCGTCCGGCCCGTAGAGCACCGCGTCCACCGTCTGGTGCCCCGGCGCCCAGACGCGGAGCTCCACGCCGCCCGCCGCCACGTTCGCCCCGAACGGGAGCCGCCACCCGCCGCCGCTCACCGCTCCTCCACGCGTCCGCCGCTCATGTACGCCTGCAGAACCACCATCGACCGCCCCTCCATGCGCAGCTCCTCGAAGTCGTCGTAGACCCGCGTCCCCTCCTCCATCCCGGGGTCCGCGGTGTCCATCACCACCATCCACCCCTTCGCGCTCCCGCAGTCCGGGAGCGTGAAGTCCATCGTCCCGCCGTCGGCGTTGAGGACCAGGAGGAAGGTGTCGTCGGTGACGCGCTCACCCCGCTCGTCCCACTCCTCCATGGCGTCCCCGCCCAGGCACATCCCGAAGCAGCGGATGAAGCCCGAGTTCCACTCCAGGTCCGTCATCTCCTTCCCGTCCGGCCGCAGCCAGGTGACGTCCTTCACGTCGCTGCCGCGGATCTCCCGCCCGCGGAAGAACTTGCGCCGGCGGAAGGTGGGGTGCTCGCGCCGCAGCCGCGCCACCCGGCGGGTGAACTCCAGCAGCTCGCGGTCGGCGTCCGTCAGCTCCCAGCTGACCCAGGCGATCTCGTTGTCCTGGCAGTAGGCGTTGTTGTTCCCGCGCTGCGTGCGCCCCATCTCGTCCCCATGGCATATCATGGGCACACCCTGGGACAGGAGGAGGGTGGCGATGAAGTTCCGCTTCTGGCGCTCGCGCTGGCGGAGGATGTCGGCGCGGTCGGTGGGGCCCTCCACGCCGAAGTTGTAGGAGAGGTTGTGGTTGTCGCCGTCGCGGTTTCCCTCGCCGTTGGCCTCGTTGTGCTTGTGGTTGTAGCTGACCAGGTCGTTCAGCGTGAACCCGTCGTGCGCGGTGATGAAGTTGATGCTGGCGTAGGGGCTGCGCCCGTCGGACTCGTACAGGTCGCTGGATCCGGTCAGCCGGTACCCCAGCTCGCCCAGCGTCCCGGGATCGCCCCGCCAGTAGGCGCGCACGGTGTCGCGGTACTTGCCGTTCCACTCGGCCCAGAGGACGGGGAAGTTCCCCACCTGGTAGCCGCCCTCGCCCACGTCCCACGGCTCGGCGATCAGCTTGACGCGGGAGATGACGGGGTCCTGGTGGATGACGTCGAAGAACGACGACAGCCGGTCCACCTCGTGGAGCTCGCGCGCCAGCGTGGCCGCCAGGTCGAAGCGGAAGCCGTCCACGTGCATCTCCTGCACCCAGTAGCGCAGGGAGTCCATCACCAGCTGCAGCGTCTGGGGATGCACCATGTTCAGCGAGTTCCCCGTCCCCGTGTAGTCCATGTAGAAGCGGGGATCGGAGGCGATCAGCCGGTAGTAGGTGGGGTTGTCGATCCCCTTGAAGGAGAGGGTGGGGCCCATGTGGTGCCCCTCGGCGGTGTGGTTGTAGACCACGTCCAGGATCACCTCCATCCCCGCCTGGTGCAGCCGGCGCACCATCTCCTTGAACTCCTTCACCTGCTCGCCGTAGTCGCGGGCGTGCGCGTACCGCCCGTCCGGGGCGAAGTAGCCCAGCGTGCTGTATCCCCAGTAGTTGCGCAGCCCCCGCTGGTGGAGGAAGAAGTCGTCCACGAACTCGTGAACCGGCAGCAGCTCGATGGCCGTCACCCCCAGCGACTTCAGGTGCTCGACGATGGCGGGGTGCGACACGGCCGCGTAGGTGCCGCGGAGCTCGGGGGGGATGTCGGGATGGAGCTGCGTGAGCCCCTTGACGTGCGCCTCGTAGATGACCGTCTCGTGCCAGGGGATCAGCGGCGGCGCGTCGCCCCGCCAGTCGAACCCGTTGTCGATGACGACGCCCTTGGGGACGCCCCAGTCGGAGCGCTCGTCGTCCAGCACCCAGTCGTCGCCCGGCTGGTCGAACGGGTAGGCGAACGGGTGCGCCTCCCACTGGATGGAGCCGGCGAGGGCGCGGGCGTACGGGTCCACCAGGAGCTTGAAGGGGTTGCAGCGGTGCCCGCGCCCCACGTCGTACGGCCCGTTGATGCGGTAGCCGTAGAAGGTCCCCGGCCCCACCCCCTGGACGTAGCCGTGCCAGACGAACGCCGTCCGCTCGCGCAGCCGGAAGGTGCGCACGGGCTCGGCGTCGCCGGGACGCTCGTAGATGCAGAGCTCCACCTCCCAGGCGAGCTCCGAGTAGACGGCGAAGTTGGTTCCCTCGCCGTCCCAGTGGGCGCCGAGCGGGAACGGCTTCCCGGGCCACGCGCTGTGCGCGTGCTCCAGGAAGCCGGGTACGTGGGGAACTACGGGCTTCTTCTGGCCAGCGTCCATGAGCTCGTCCGAACCGATCTGTCCGAATGGTGGGATGAAAACGACAAAAGGTGATCGCGAGACCTCAGTCTCGTCCCGCGACGGAGCCGTTCACGATCTCGGGTGCCTCGACGGGCCGTGTCGCACGCCGCGGCGCCCCCCCTCCCCCCGCCTTTCCCCGCAAGCGGGAGAGGGAGCTTTTTCTACCGCCTCGCGTGCATCGGCGCGCGCGAAAGTCTTCGCGCCGCCAACCTCTCCCGGAACGGGGGAGGACAGACCGCCCCAGCGGTCAGGAGGGGGCGCGGGGCCGGCGCCGCGCGCGTTCGACCGCCTCGCCACCGCCGCCGGGAGTCCGCGAAGGCGGACTTCGCGTGGTCGTTGCAGCGAATTCATTCGCCCGCGCGCGCGCCGCCTGACCCCGGGGCGCGCCCGCTTCTTGCCCTGCCGGGCGCGCGCCGCGCCGCGTTCGACTGAGGCGGCGCGGCCTCATGAGCGAACCCACGGCGAGACGGATGTCGGACGATACGCAGCAGCGAGCGGCGGCGGCAAGCGCCGGCCGCGTTCCCGGGGCCACCTACCGGCTCCAGCTCCACCACCAGTTCACCTTCCGCGACGCGGCCGAGATCGTCCCGTACCTGGCCCAGCTGGGGGTGTCTGACCTGTACGCGTCGCCGTACCTGCAGGCGCGGCCGGGAAGCCTGCACGGCTACGACATCACCAACCACGCGGCGCTGAACCCCGAGATCGGCACGGAGGAAGACCACGCGCGGCTTTGCGGGCTGCTGCGTGAGCATGGTCTGGGCCACCTCCTCGACATCGTCCCCAACCACATGGGGATCGCCGGGGGGACCAATCCGTGGTGGTGGGACGTGCTGGAGAACGGCGCCGACAGCGAGCACGCGCCCTACTTCGACATCGACTGGGACCCGCGCAAGCCGGAGCTGGAGGGGAAGGTGCTCCTCCCCATCCTGGGCGACCAGTACGGCTGCGTCCTGGAGCGCGGCGAGCTGAAGCTGGTGCTGCACGACGGCCGCTTCCGCATCGACTACTTCGAGAACCGCTTCCCCGCGGCGCCCGCCTCCACCGCGGCGGTGCTCCGCGAGGCCATCGCCCGGCTGGGGGGGGCGCTGGACGAGGACCACCCGGACCGGATGGAGCTGGAGTCCATCGCCGTGGCGCTGGAGCGCCTTCCCGCGCGCCGCCGCACCGATCCGCAGAGCGTGGAGGAGCGCCGCCGCGAGCGCATCGTCACCCAGCGCCGCCTCTCCGCCCTCTGCCAGCTCTCCCCCGCCGTCGCGCTCGCCGTGGAGCAGGCGGTGGCGGCGTTCAACGGCGACCCGGCCGATCCCCGCTCCTTCGACCGGCTCGACGCGCTCCTGGCCGAGCAGGCGTACCGCCTGGCGTTCTGGCGGGTGGCGGCGGAGGAGATCAACTACCGGCGCTTCTTCGACGTCAACGACCTGGCCGGGATCCGCGTGGAGGTGCCGCGCGTCTTCGAGGACACCCATCGCCTCATCCTTCGCCTGGTGCGCGAGGGGAAGGTGACGGGGCTGCGCATCGACCACCCCGACGGCCTCTTCCATCCCCGCAGCTACCTCCGCGACCTGCAGCACGAGACGGCCGGCGTGGACGCGCGCGAGCGCTTCTACGTGGTGGTGGAGAAGATCCTCACCGGCGAGGAGCCGCTTCCCCCCGACTGGCCGGTGGCGGGGACGGTGGGATACGAGGTGCTCAACCAGGTCAACGGCCTCTTCGTGGCCCGCGCCAACGAGGAGGCGATGGACCTGGCGTACCGCCGCTTCACCGGCCACCGCGAGCGCTTCGAGGACCTGGTCTACCAGAAGAAGCTGCTGATCCTGCGCTTCGCCCTGGTGAGCGAGCTCACGGTGCTCACCACGCTCCTGGACCGGATCTCGGAGAGCAACCGCCGGTCGCGCGACTTCACCTGGGGCGCGCTCCGCGAGGCGCTGCGCGACGTGGTGGCGTGCTTCCCCGTCTACCGCACCTACATCGACGCCTACACCGGCGAGGTCAGCGACCGCGACCGTGAGTACGTGCGGCAGGCGGTGCGGCGCGCGAAGCGGCGGAACCCCAGCGTGAGCGCGTCGATCTTCGACTTCGTGCAGTCCACGCTCCTGCTGGAGTGGCCGGAGAGCCTGGAGGAGAAGGCGCGGCAGGAGCACGCGCGCTTCGTGATGAAGTTCCAGCAGCTGACCGGCCCGGTGATGGCCAAGGGGGTGGAGGACACCTCGTTCTACATCTTCAACCGCCTGGTGTCGCTCAACGAGGTGGGCGGCGAGCCGGACCGCTTCGGGGTGGAGCCGGACGAGCTGCACCTGTACTTCGCCGAGCGCGCGGAGCGCTGGCCGCACGCGCTGACCGCCGGCTCCACGCACGACACCAAGCGCAGCGAGGACGTGCGCGCCCGCATCAACGTCCTTTCCGAGATCCCGGAGCTGTGGGAGGAGCGCGTCCTCCGCTGGGCCCAGGCGAACCGCGAGCGGAAGGGCCAGGAAGAGGCCCCGCCAGCCCCCGCCGCGGCCGAGGCAGGCCGCTCCCGCCGCCGCGGCGACGAGGACGGCCGACCCATCCCCGACACCAACGACGAGTACCTCCTCTACCAGACGCTCGTCGGCGCGTGGCCGCTGGGGAAGACGGAGGACCAGGCGCACCAGGACTTCGTGGCGCGGGTGCAGGCGTACATGGAGAAGGCCACGCGCGAGGCCAAGGTGCACACCAGCTGGATCGAGCCCAACGAGGCCTACGACCAGGGGCTCAAGGACTTCGTCGCCGCCATCCTGGACCCGACGCGCGACAACCCGTTCCTCGACGACCTGCGCGAGCTCCAGCCGCGGGTGGCGCGGATGGGGATGGTCAACTCGCTGGCGCAGACGCTGGTGCGGCTGACGGCGCCGGGCGTCCCGGACGTCTACCAGGGCCAGGAGATCTGGGACTTCTCCCTGGTCGACCCCGACAACCGCCGCCCCGTGGACTACGCCGCGCGCCGGCGGATGCTCGAGGAGCTGACGGAGAGGATGCCGGAGGCCGACCTCGGCGAGCTCTGCCGCGAGCTGGTGGAGGGATGGGAGGATGGGCGGATCAAGCTGTACGTGACGCACCTGGCCCTCCGCCTCCGCGCCGCGCTCCCCGGCGCCTTCACCGCCGGCGGATACGTCCCGCTGGAGACCGGGGGAGAGCGCGCCGCCCACGTCTTCGCCTTCGCGCGCCAGGGAGACGGCGAGACGGCCATCACCCTGGTCCCGCGCCTCGTCGCCACGCTCGCGCGCGACAACGATTTCGCGCTTCCCGATGCGACGGCGTGGAAGGGGACGACGGTGCGGGTGCCCGCCGGCCGCTGGCGCAACGTCTTCACCGGCGAGGAGCTGCGCGCGAGCGAGGACGGCGCTCTGGCGATGGATCGCGTCTTCGGGGGTTTTCCCGTGGCGCTGCTGGAGAAGATGGAGTAGCGGACGGGGCGGTTCGACGGGCGGTGGCGCGCGCCTCGGCGGGCCCCTCTCCCCGGCCCTCTCCCCCCAAAAACCCTGGGGGAGAGGGAGAACGGCAACGGCCACGCACAAAGCCTCGCCGCCCGATCACCGATTCCACGGAGATCTCTGGCGAGGCTTCCCGTGGTTCTAGCGGGTGTGTTCACGCACCCGCTAGAACCGGTGCCTGCATCCGACAACTCGGTGCGGCTCGACTGGCGATTTCGCAGGCCGCGGCGGCCCCCCTCCCCAGCCCTCCCCCACAGGCGGGGCGCCTGTGGGGGAGGGAGCCCTTTCTACCGCGTGGCGAGCTTCAGCGCGCGCGAGATGCCTCCCCCCGCCAACCTCTCCCGGAACGGGGGAGGACAGATCGCTCCAGCGATCAGGAGGGGGCACCGCGGCGCCGGACACACGCCGATGCGCGTCGCACAAGAGACAGCCACGAGAAAGCGGCGGCGGAGATCGACCCTCGATCCCCGCCGCCGCTTCTCATCCGTCGATCCCGAGTCCCGATCCTACTCCGTCTCTCCCGTGGTCCCCACCAGGAACGGCGTACCCGACGGCTTCGGCAGCCCGCCCTCGGGCTCCTCGGTGACGGCGACGGCACGCACCTGCTCCGGGGCGATGTCGTGCTTCATCCGCACGATGGCGTGGCCTTCGGCGTCCACCTTGAAGACGTCCGCGGCGCGCGGGCCCTCGGGGGTGATCACCCAGAGCTGGTAGTCGCGCCCCGGGCGCAGCGGCTGCAGGTGGTGCGCGAAGAAGATCCACTGCCCCTGGCTGGCGTTCCAGTACATCCGCCCCGAAGGCTCCTGCGGCGCCCCCGCCGCCATGTCGATCACCCGCACGTCGGGGTCGGCCAGCTCGTCGATCATGGCGTCGCGCTCGCCCATGGCGGCGCGCAGCGAGGCGCGGTCCTCCTCCAGCAGCGCCAGCCGCGACGTCTGCTCCTCCACCCGCCCCCGCAGCGTGAGCGCGTACGCCCCCAGGGCCAGCGCCAGGAGGATGGACGCCGCCGCCGCCAGCCACCCCGCCCCGATCCCCCGCCGCGCGCCCCGCGCCCGGTCGATGGGAACGACGTCCGCCTCCCGCGCCGCGGCCGGATCGGACGCGGAGGGAGGCGGACGGAGGATGGTCACGTCGTCGGCCGGCGCGGCCGTGCGCGGATGCAGGACGGTGACGTCGTCCGCGACGGGCGGACGGCGGAGGAGCGTCTGGTCGCCGCCGTCGGCCGGGCCGTCGGCGTCGCGGTCGGCGCGGGCGCGGGCCAGGAGGCGGGCGCGCACGCGGTCGGAGCGCGCGGGCTCCATGGGGCGGTACGGGGCGGCGTGGGCCAGCGCCCCCGCGGCCTCGCGCAGCTCCGCCAGCTCGCGCCGGCACTCCGCGCATCCTTCCAGGTGGTCCAGCAGGGCACGCCTTTCCTGTCCGTCGAGGGCGTCGAGAGCCTCGGCGGCCAGCGCGGCCTGCACGTCTTCGTGCGTCATGTCCGGGGTCATCGAACGTCCTCCCGCAATACGCTCAGCGCGTCCCTCAGCTTGTTGAGGGCGAGCCGGGCCCTGGTCTTCACCGTCCCCAGCGGCTGGCCGGTCATCTCCGCGATCTCCGTCTGGCTCATTCCGCGGAAGTACGCCAGCTCCACCGTCTGCCGCTGCTCGGGCGGGAGCTTGGCCACCGCCGCGGCCACCAGCCGCCGCACGTCGGCGTCCAGCGCCGACCGCAGCGGATCGGGGCCGTCCTGCTCGTTCACCGCGCTGGTCTCGGGGAGCTCGTCGTACGATTCCTCGCGGAAGCGGCGGCGCGAGCGCACCCGGTCCAGCGCGCGGCTGCGGCCCATCATCACCAGCCAGGTGGAGATCCCCCCGCGCGACTCCTCGTAGCGCTCGGCCTGCCGCCACGCCTGCCAGAAGGTCTCTTCCACCACCTCCTCCGCGTCGTCGGCGTCGCCCACGATGCGGAGGACCACGGAATGGAGAAGGGGAGTGAAGCGGTCGTAGAGGTCGCCGAGCGCGGCCTCGTCTCCGGCGGCCATGCGCCGCACCAGGTCGCGGTCGCCTTCGGGGGTGGACGCGGCGGGCGCCGCGGGCCTCGTCCCCGCTAACTCGTTGGCTGTCGGTGGATTGTACGCTGTTGGCGCCAAGACGGATTCATCCCGGATGAGGGAATCGGGTGCACAAGGTACGCACAATCTACCGGCCCGGCGCTCCCGCATCAAATCGCGCCGCGACGCGGATGAGCCGGCCATGAGATTGGCGTGTCCCGCGTCCCCGCGCCAGACCCGTGCCGCGACGCTTCCCGTCCTCACCCTCCGCCCCTCATCCACATCTCCAAACGAAGCGCCCGCACACGTTTCCGCAGATGTGCGATGATGAGAACCGACGATCGAAAAGGCAGGTAGCGATCTCCATCCACCGCGTGTCGTCCACTCCGTCATCCTGGGGCCGGTCGCACGCGCCCCTCCGCCCCCACGGGGATTCGCCGGCCGAGCGATCCACGTCGAGGCACTCTCCGATGACGCGTGCAGTCCACGAATCTCGCCTGCGACTGGTCTCATGCGCGCCCAAATCGTCGCAACTGCGTCATCGGGGGGATGTGGAGCAAGGACTGGATTCCGTGCCGATCCTCCTGATGACGCAGTTTGCGATGCTTGAAGGCGCGATCGGCATCTTTCAATCGTGGGACGGAGGCGGTGGATCTGGATGGAGGGGAGGAAGGAGCGATGGGGCCTCTCCGAAAAAATTTGGTTCTTCGTCGATTTAGTTGCACGCAGGTAGATAAACGAAGTGGACACCGGCCCCTCGGTTGAGCAGAATGGAGTTGTCTAAGCTCCCATTCACACTCAGCTCGAAGAACAC
>Ga0247770_1001610_pt1 | contig 16448 bp, 13 predicted proteins | sample UWRJL136409B6_FD_179943 | JGI IMG/M metagenome (GOLD analysis project Ga0247770, IMG submission 179943) | Plant litter microbial communities from Arlington Agricultural Research Station in Wisconsin, United States - UWRJ-L136-409B-6 | ecosystem: Environmental > Terrestrial > Plant litter >... | reverse complement strand
GGCGGTGCGGCGGTGCGTCGGTGCGGCGGTGCGGCGGTGCGTCGGTGCGGCGGTGCGTCGGTGCGTCGGTGCGTCGGTGCGTCGGTGCGTCGGTGCGTCGGGATGATGGTCATCGAATGATCGTCGTCAATCGCCATCGAAGGATCGATCCACCGCGATGGCGATGGTGATCGATCGACCGCGCGCGATCCATCGTCCGTCATCCTCCGTCCCTTTCGTTCCACGTCTCTCGTCCGATCGACCCCGGGATGAATTACCCGATCGAAGTCACTCCGGCCACGCTCGACGAAGTGCCACGGCTCGTCGACGTGTGGGAAGCGTCCGTGCGCGCCACGCACCACTTCCTCGCGCCGGGGGACGTGGAGATCTTCCGGCCGCTGGTGCGGGACGCGCTCGCCTCGGGCGCGGTGATGGTCGGGTGCGCGCGCGACGGCTCGGGCGCGGCGGTGGGGTTCGTGGCCGTGGCGGGGGACAAGGTGGAGATGCTCTTCATCCATCCCGACCAGCGGGGGACGGGGATCGGCCGGGCGCTGCTCCGGCACGCGGTGGAGGCGATGGGGGCCACGCGCGTGGACGTCAACGAGCAGAACGAGCAGGCCGTCGGCTTCTACCTGCGGATGGGGTTCGAGGCCGAGGGCCGCTCGGAGCGCGACGGGCTGGGGAAGCCCTACCCTTCCCTCCACATGCGGCGGATCGAGCGCTGACGTCCTCCCCGATTCTCCGGATCGCGGGACCCACCCTCTTCAACGGATCGCACCCCTGATGATCGACCTGCTCGCCATCGACGATTTCCTGGACGACGCGGCGCGCGGGGCGCTGCTGGACGAGCTGGACCGCGCGGCGGGGGACGCGGCCACGGTCTCCGGCGGGGGGATGGGGAGCGCGGTGGAGTCGCTGGTGCGGCGGACCACGAAGGTGACGCCGCCGGCGGAGACGCGCGCGGAGGTGAAGCGGCGGCTGATGGAGCGGAAGGGCGCGCTGGAGGAGCACTTCGGCGTGGCGCTGGGCGAGTGCGAGGAGCCGCAGTTCCTGCGCTACCAGGAGGGCGACTTCTTCGTTGCGCACCAGGACGGCAACACGCCGCTGATCCACGACGACACGCGACACCGCAAGATCTCCGTGGTCGCCTTCCTCAGCCCCCGCTCGGAGGACCCGGCGCCGGGGGCGTACGGCGGCGGGTCGCTGGTCTTCCACGGCCGCTATCCCGACATCGACCTGCGCGTCCCCGCCCCCGCCGCCCCCGGCACGCTGGTCGCCTTCCGCGCGGAGACCACGCACGAGGTGACGCCCGTCACCCACGGCGTGCGCTACACCCTCGTCACCTGGTTCCGCTGACCCGCGCTCCATCCGTGACTCGCCATCCCGAAGCCCCCCGCCCCCGCGCGAGCGCCCGCCGGCCCGCCGCGTCCCGGCGCCCGCCAGCCCCGGCGGAGTCTCGCGCCATCCTGATGTCAGCGGCGATCCTCACGCCCATCGCGCTGGCGACGCTCCCGACGCTGGCGCGCGCCTACGCCGAGGCGTCCGGCCCGGCCGACTACGTCCGGCTGCCGGCATTCACGGCGCTCTGGATTCTCGGCATCGTCCCGGCCGGCATCGTGATCCACCAGCTCCTCCGGAAACTGCGCCACCCCCGGCGGCCGTAGGGCGGACCACGCAGGCCGATCGTCCACTCCGGCGAAGCCCTTTCCGAACCACGCATGAGCTCCCTTCCACGTGACGCCGCCGAGCGCGTGCTGCGGACGGCCATCGAAAGGCAGTCGCGGCGCGGCGAGCATCTCTCCGAGCGCGAGATCCACGACATCGCGCGGCAGGTGGGGATCGAGCCGGAGCACGTGCAGGCGGCGCTCGAGGTGGAGCATGCCCGCGAGGCGGCGCTCCGGCGGGCGTCGGTGGAGAACGCGGTCCACGAGGGGAGCGCTCCCAAGGGCGTCGCGTGGATGGGGATGACGATCTTCCTGGGTCTCGGCTCCGTTGCGGCCAGCATCACGCTGATCCCGGCCATGATCCAGGTGTTTCGCGAAGCCGACTCCGTCCCCGGGCATCTCGCGCTCCTGCCGATGGGACTGGTCTGGCTGGCGATCGTGGCTCCCTTCGTAGCCGTGGCGATCGCAACCGTACGGGAGCACCGCCGCCGTCGCGGACGATGAGGGGCCCGCCACCGCACTCCGACACCGGGAGACCCGCCATGGACCGCCGCCGCTTCCTGAAGATCAGCGCGGGTACCCTGGCCGCGGGAGCGGTGGGGACGGTCGGCTACACCTTCTTCGTGGAGCCGCACTGGCTGGAGATGGTGTCGCGCCCGCTCCCGGTGCGCCGCCTTCCGCCCGCGCTGGCCGGCCGCCGGCTGGCGCAGCTGAGCGACCTGCACGTGGGCGCGCGGGTGGACAGCGGCTACCTGATCCGGAGCCTGCGCGCGCTGGAGGCGCTGGAGCCGGACGCCATCGTCGTCACCGGCGACCTGGTCAGCTACGAGGGGCCGGGGGAGATGACGCGGCTGCGGCGGGTGCTGGCGGCGCTTCCCCGCGCGCCGCTGGGGAGCGTGGCCGTCCTGGGAAACCACGACTACGGGGTCGTCTGGGCGGAGCCCGACGTGGCCCAGCGGGTGGCGGACGAGCTGGAGCGCGTGGGCGTGCGCGTGCTGCGCAACGAGGCGGCGGACGTGGGCGGGCTGCGGATCATCGGCCTGGACGACCTGTGGGCGCACCGCTTCTCCCCCGGCGACGTGCGGGCGGAGCTGGGGGCCGACGCGGCGTCGATCGCGCTCTGCCACAACCCCGACGCGGTGGACCTGGACGGGTGGGGCGGATACGCGGGATGGGTGCTGGCGGGGCACACGCACGGTGGCCAGTGCAAGCCGCCCTTCCTCCCCCCGCCCCTCCTCCCGGTGAAGAACCGGCGCTACACGGCGGGCGAGATCGACGCGGGGAACGGCCGCACGCTCTACATCAGCCGGGGGATCGGCCACCTGACGCAGGTGCGCTTCAACGTCCGCCCGGAGATCACCCTCTTCACCCTCGCCGACGACCCGACGCCCCGGCCGGCGGCGGCGGATCGGCTGCCGATGGGCGACCTGCTTCGGCCGGCGACGGGCGGGTGAGGGCGAAGAGCATCGGTGCGCGCCCGCGGCACCCTCACCCCTCGCGTGATGGTCCGCGAAAACTGCCTCGCGGACACATCACGCTTTCCCCTCTCCCGATAACGGGAGAGGGGAACACCCTGGCGCTTCGCGCTTTTTTCTCTTGCTTTTAAGCAGTCATTCAGAGGGCCGGCCGAACGGATCTCGCCCTCGCGCCATCACCGGCAGGCCCGTGGAATCTAGCCTGCCAGCGAGAGGCCCGGGCGCGGCAGCGGCGAGATAGCCCGCCCTCGGAACGGCTCGGGCGATCGAAGAGCATCGGTGCGCGCCCGCGGCGGCCCCTCCCCTCGCGCGGCGGTCGGCGGGAACTGCACCGCCGACTGGCCGCGCTTTCCCCTCCCCACAGGTGGGGGGGAAACACCTTGGCGCTTTGCGCTTTGGCGATCGAGCCAGCTCGGCCAACGGCTCGCATCCAATGACGTTCAACCACGCGAAAAAGGAGGGGCGGCGACGCCCCTCCTCTTTCGTTTGCCGATCACTTTGGCGTGGGTCCAGGCTGTGGCGGCCGCGGCGTTCTCGTCGCCGCCGCGCCCGGGCCTCGCTCGGGCCTCGGCTAGATTCCACGGGCCTGCGGGCGATGGCGCACGAGCGGGTTCAGCGCTACCGGCCCTGGAATGACTGCTTAAAAGCAACGGCTCAACGGCAACGGACAACAGCTTTCAGCAGCGATGAAGCAAAGCGCGAAGCGCCGAGGTTTTCTCCCTCCCCACCTGTGGGGGAGGGGAAGCGTGGCGTGTCCGCGGGGCAGCTTCCGAGGACCGCCACGCGAGGGGTGGGGGCTGCCGGAGCGCGCGCCACGACCTGATCCACACCACCGCCCGCCCGCACCTTCGCACCTCCCGCACCTCCGCACCTCCCCTACGCACTCCTCAGCCGCGGGGGCGACGCGGGCTCCGGCTCGCCGCCCTGCTCGGTGGAGAGGACGCGGTGGATGAGCTCGGCGCGGTGGTCGGCGTCCTCGGCCTGGGCGCGGAAGGACTCGGCGGAGCGGGCGTTGCCGCGCGCCTCCATCCGCGCCGCCATCCGCCGCGCCATGGCGGCGCGCTCCTTGAGCGCCTGGAACGCCGTCCACAGCGCCCCCTCCACCGTCCCGTCCTGCTTGGCCATCAGCGTCTCCGCGCCGTAGGCGTGGCCCACGCGGCAGCGGAAGCGCACCAGCTCGCCCTCCTGGATCTCGAAGAGCACGCCGTGGCAGTCGGGGCAGCTGTACCCGGAGGGAACCCCGGGGCGCTCGTCCGCCATCATCGCCGCCGGGTCCATCTCGGCGATCTCCGTCTCCATCTCGTCGCGCGGGTCCTCCACCCACGGCCCGCCCTCCAGCGGGGCGTTCACCAGCTCGGCCAGGAGCCCGGCGAGCGCCGCCAGCGGGACCACGTGGTCCACCTCCACCCCCGCGATGGCCGAGAGCGGCATCCCCGCGTAGAGCGCGTCCGCCGGGTCCTGCACCACGGTGACGCCCCCGTGCCGCTGCACGGAGGCCAGCCCCGCCGTCCCGTCGTCCAGGTTTCCCGAGAGCACCACCCCGATCACCCGCGTCCCGTACGCCCCCGCCGCCGAGCGGAAGAGCGGGTCGGCCGCGGGGCGGTGCCCGTTCTCGCGGGGGCCGCGGGTGAGGCGCACCTGGCCGCGCTGCACCAGCATGTGCCGGTCGGGCGGGGCCACGTAGATCACCCCCTCGCGCAGCACCGTCCCGTCGTCGGGGTGCACCGCCGGCATCCGCCCGTGGCGCTGCAGGATGGCGGGGAGCATGCTGGTGGTGTGCGACGGGATGTGCACCACCACCAGCACCGACGCCGGGAGGTCCGGGGGGAGCGACGCCACCAGGGTGGAGAGCGTCTCCACCCCGCCCGCCGAGGCGCCGATCACGATCACGTTCCGTCCCGCCACGATCCCCTCCCTCTCCCGGACTTCCGCCGACGTCCTGACATCGCGCCGGGGCGCGCAAGAGCCGTGCGCGCGTCGGATAAACACTCGTTTGGGCGGCTTGTTGACACTCGCTCCGCCGGGGCCGATATTGGCCGGACGCCCCGCCGGGAGCTTTTCCGGCCGTCGGCGGTCCCCACCCCGGATGGCTCCGTGACGATCCCCGCCCGCTCCGCCGTCCCGCCGGGCGCCGCGCCCCCCCGCACCCTGGTCGCCGTGGGCGCGTCGCTGGGGGGGATCGCCGCGCTGCGCCAGGTGCTGGGCGGGCTCCCGGCGGACTTCCCCGGCGCCGTGCTGGTGGTGCAGCACCTGGACCCGCGCTCGCCCAGCAGCCTGGCCGCGGTGCTCGCGCCCTGCACCGCCCTGGAGGTCCGCCCGGCCGCGGACGGCGAGACGATGCGCGAGGGCGTGGTCTACGTCGCCCCGCCCGGGCGGCACCTGGAGGTGGACGCCGCCGGCGCCATCGTGCTCAGCGACGGTCCGCGCGTCCACTTTTCGCGCCCCGCGGTGGACGTCCTCTTCGCCTCGGTGGCGGAGGAGTTCGCCGCGCGCGTCGTCGCCGTGGTCCTCACCGGCCGCCTGGGCGACGGGGCGGCCGGCGTGGTGCGCGTCCACGACCGCGGCGGCGTGGTGATCGCGCAGGACCCCGCCGGCGCCGCCGCCGCAGGGATGCCGGAGAGCAGCATCGCCACCGGGACGGTGGACCACGTCCTGGCGCTCGACCGCATCGCCCCCGAACTCGTCCGCATCGCCGGAAAGCGCGCATGACCCAGAACGGCACCACCGACCCCCGCTTCGAGGCCCTGCTGGAGTTTCTCCGCGACGGCCGCGGATTCGACTTCACGGGATACAAGCGCTCCACCCTGGTGCGCCGCGTCCGCAAGCGGATGGCGGAGGCCGGCGCGGGGGCCGACGACGACTACGACGCCTACCGCGACTACCTGGAGACGCACCCGGGCGAGTTCACGGCGCTCTTCAACACCATCCTCATCAACGTCACCGGCTTCTTCCGCGACCCCGAGGCGTGGGAGGCCCTTTCGCGCGACCGCCTCCCCGCGGTCCTGGAGCGCGCCGACGACGGGCCCGTGCGGGTGTGGAGCGCCGGGTGCGCCTCGGGCGAGGAGACGTACACGCTGGCCATCGTCCTGGCCGAGGCCATGGGGATGGAGCGCTTCCGCGAGCAGGTGAAGATCTACGCCACCGACGTGGACGACGAGGCGCTGGCCCAGGCTCGGCAGGCCGTCTACCCGCCCAAGTCGCTGGAGGACGTCCCCGGGGAGCTGCGCGAGCGCTACTTCGAGCGGCAGCTGGGGGGGTTCTCCTTCCGCGCCGACCTGCGCCGGACGGTGATCTTCGGGCGGCACGACCTGGTGCGCGACGCGCCCATCTCGCACCTGGACCTGCTGGTGTCGCGCAACACGCTGATGTACTTCAACTCCGAGGTGCAGGGGCGCATCGTCAACCGCTTCCACTTCGCGCTGCGCGACACGGGGATCCTGTTCCTGGGGAAGGCGGAGATGATGCGCGCCCACGCCAACCTCTTCTCCCCGCTGGACCTGAAGTCCCGCATCTTCGCCAAGGTCCCCCGCGCCAACCTGCGCGACCGGCTCCTGGCCATGAACCCCCCGCGGCGCGAGGAGGCGCAGGCCGGCACCCGCCGCCAGCTGCGGCTGCGCGACGCCGCGCTGGACGCCTCGGCCGCGGCGCAGGTGGTGGTGGCCCCCGACGGGACGCTGGCGCTGGCCAACGCCGCCGCCCGCGCCCTCTTCGCCCTGAGCGAGGCCGACCTGGGCCGCCCCCTGCAGGACCTGACGCTCAGCTACCGCCCGGTGGAGCTGCGCTCGCGGGTGGAGCAGGCCATCCACGAGCAGCTCCCCGTGCACGTCCCCCAGGTGCAGTTCCCCGGCCCCGGGGGCGAGCTGCGCACCTTCGACCTGCGCGTGACCCCGCTGGCCGACGGCGGGGCGGGGCTGGCGGGGGTGGCGGTGGTCTTCCAGGACGTCACCCCGTTCACCCGGCTGCAGGCCGAGCTGCAGGAGGCCAACCAGGAGCTGGAGACGGCCTTCGAGGAGCTGCAGAGCACCAACGAGGAGCTGGAGACCACCAACGAGGAGCTCCAGAGCACCGTGGAGGAGCTGGAGACCACCAACGAGGAGCTGCAGAGCACCAACGAGGAGCTGGAGACCATGAACGAGGAGCTCCAGTCCACCAACGAGGAGCTGGAGACGCTGAACGACGAGCTCCAGCGCCGCACCCTGGAGCTCAACCAGGTCAACGGCTACATGCGCTCCATCCTCACCTCCCTCCGGCTGGCGGTGGTGGTGGTGGACCCCGGCTCGCGGGTGCGCGTGTGGAACCGCCAGGCCGAGGAGATGTGGGGGCTGCGCGCCGACGAGGTGGAGGAGACCGCCTTCGAGGCGCTGGACATCGGCCTTCCCGTGGCGGCGCTCCGCCAGGCGATCCGCGCCAGCATCGACGGCCGCGTCGCCTCCGAGGAGGTGGTGCTGGACGCCGTCAACCGCCGCGGCCGCGCCATCCGCTGCCGTGTCTCCATATCCCCCTTCACCGAGGGCGACCGCGGCGTCAACGGCGCCGTGCTGGTGATGGAGGAGCTTCCCCCCGCCCTCTCCGCCCTGCCGGAGGACGCCTGACCCCGCGCCGCCGCCGGGCCGCCCGCTCCCCCCACCCGGAGAGCCGCCGATGACCACGCACGGGACCCCGGCCGGAGAACGCCCGGACCGCGACCGGCCGATCGGGTCCGCCGAGGAGGACCGCCAGGTGGCCGAGGAGGTGCGCGTCTCCTCCGAGACGTCGCGGCGCGAATCCGAGGACGACCGCGCGCTGGCCGAGGAGCGCCGCGCCTTCGGCGAGGAGAAGCGCGCCTTCGACGAGGAGCACCGCGACGAGGCCGAGGGGCTGCGCGCCCTGGCCGAGGGGGCGCGGCAGATCGCCGAGCTCGCCCGCCGCGAGGCGGAGGCCGCGCGGCAGGAGGTCCAGGAGGCCCGCCGAGAGACGGCCGACCTGCGCCGCCGCTACGACGACCAGATGGAGATCGTCCGCGAGATGCAGCGCACCCTGGACGCGCTCCGCGCCTCCCACGACGCGCGGGAAGGCGCCGTGTAGCGCGCGTCCCTTCTCCACCGTGGTTGGGGCAGGCGTGGCGTGGTGATTGCCGTCCATCTTGTCTCTCGTCCGTCCGGGGTCTCCCGCTGGTCCGAAACGCCTCCCCGCTCGATCGCATGACGCAGCAGCATCACCTCTCTCTCCGTGACCAGGTCCACGCCGCCCTCGAGCGGGTGGACGCGATCCGCGCCCGCGCGGCCGCGGAGTCGCCGTCTCCGATGCTGGAGGAGACGCTGGAGGAGCTGCTCACGGCCATGGAGGAGCTGCGCGTCACCGAGGAGGAGCTGCGCACGCAGACGGAGGCCGTGGCGGCGGGGCAGGCGCGGGTGGCCGAGGAGCACCACCGCTACCTGGCGCTCTTCCACTTCGCCCCCGACCCGTACCTGGTCACCGACCTGGACGGGACGATCCGCGAGGCCAACCGCGCAGCGGGGGTCCTGCTGGGGACGCGCGAGTCGCGGCTGGCGGGGAAGCCGCTGGCGGTCTTCGTGGAGCCGGACGGCGTCCGCCCCTTCCGCGCGGCGCTGACCCGCCTCCGCGCGCAGGACCGGGTGGAGGGGTGGGAGCTGCGGCTGCGTCCGCGCGGCGGCGCCGTGGTGGAGGTGGCGTGCACGGTGGCCGTGGCCCGCGACCGCGCCGGCCGCGCCGAGGGACTGCGCTGGGTGCTGCGCGACGTCACCGGCCGCCGCGAGGCCGAGGAGCGCGCCCGCCGCCTGGAGGCCGACGCCGCCGCCCGCGCCGAGGCCGAGGCCGGCCGGCGGCGGCTGGCCGCCGTGCTGGAGGGCACCTCCGACGCCTTCTTCAGCGTGGACCCCGCCTGGCGGCTGACCTACGTCAACCGGCGCGCCGAGGAGCTGTGGAGAAAGCGGCGCGACGACGTCCTGGGCCGCTCGCTCTGGGAGCTCTTCCCGCAGGCGGCCGGGAGCGAGGCCGAGACGGCGCTCCGGCGGGCGATGGACGGACGGCGCCCCGTCCGGGTGGAGGCGCTCTCCCCCGTCCTGGGGCGGTGGGTGGAGATCGAGGCCTTCCCCGTGGACGGCGGGCTCTCCGTCTTCTTCCGCGACGTGCACGACCGCCACCGGCGCGAGCTGGCCGACCGCCTCCTGACCCGCGCGGGCGAGCTCCTGGCCGAGTCGCTGGATCCCGCCGCCACCCTGCAGTCGGTGGCCGACCTGGCGGTGGAGACGCTGGCCGACTACTGCATCGTCCACGTGCGCGAGGACGGGCAGGTCCGCTCCCCCGGCGTGGCCCACGCCGACCCCGCGCGCCGCGAGCTCCTGCTGGGGGTGCTGCGGCGCTTTCCCGTGGACCCCGCCGGCCCGCACCCCTCGCTGGTCACCCTCCGCACCGGCGAGCCGCAGCTGGTCCCGCGGGTGGAGCCGTCGCTGCTGGAGGGGATCTCCACCGAGCCGGAGCACCTGGAGATGCTGCGGGCGCTGGGGCTCACCTCGGCGCTGGCGGTTCCCATCCAGCTGCGGGGGGAGACGCTGGGGGCCATCTCCCTGGCCCGCACCTCCGGCCCCGCCTACGACGAGGGGGACCTGGCGGTGGCCCAGGACCTGGCGCGGCGCGCGGCGCTGGCGCTGGACAACGCGCGCGCCTACGCCCGGGCCCGCGAGGCCAGCCGCGCCCGCGAGGAGGTGCTGGCCGTGGTCAGCCACGACCTGCGCAACCCGCTGAACGCCGTTCTCCTGGCCGCCACCATCCTGGACGACTACACCGACCCGGAGAAGTGGACCGAGCGCGAGCGCCGGCAGCTCAAGGCCATCCGCGGCTCCGCCCAGCAGATGTCCACGCTGATCGGCGACCTGGTGGAGGTGGTGGCGCTGGAGTCCGGCCAGCGCGTCCTGCACGTGGCGCCCACCGAGCCCGACTCGCTCCTGGACGAGGCCGTGGAGCTGCACCGCGTCCTGGCCACGCAGAAGGGGATCGCGCTGCGCGCCGAGCCGGCGCCGGAGCTTCCGCCGGTGCTGGCGGACCGCGGGCGGGTGCTGCAGGTGCTCTCCAACCTGCTGGGAAACGCCATCAAGTTCACCCCCGGCGGCGGCACCGTCACCCTGGGCGCCGCGCGGCGCGGCGCCGACGTGGGCTTCTTCGTGAGCGACACTGGCCCCGGGATCGCGCCGGAGCAGCTGGCGAGCGTCTTCGACCGCTTCTGGCAGGCCGAGCGCGGCGACCGCAAGGGCCTGGGGCTGGGCCTGGCCATCGCCCGCGGCATCGTGGAGGCCCACGGCGGCCGCATCTGGGCCGAGAGCGCCCCCGGCCGGGGAAGCACCTTCTTCTTCACCCTGCCGATCGGCGAGCCGACTGCGGACTGAAACGGCGAGGTTACAGGGGACAGGGAACAGGGAACAGCCAGCGGGAGATGATCATCCCCGGTCGATGCTCGCCATCGATGATCATCCTTCCCCGCCGTCTCGCAGCCGACGGTCCGTCATTCCGAGCGAGTGAGATCGGAGGTGCCAGCCTGCGGCTGTGCATCTCGCTCCTCTTCACACCCTCGCGCGGAGTGGAGCCAGAGGTACCGGCCCCTGCCACGCCGCCCTCGTCGCCCCACCGCCGACCGCTGGCCACACCTCCCCTCTCCCGTTATCGGGAGAGGGGAACGCGTGATGTGTCCGCGAGGCAGTTTTCGCGGACCATCACGCGAGGGGTGAGGGCTCCCGCGGACGCGCGCCGAACCCCTTCGCCCCACCCCGCACGAAAAAAGGGCCGCCCCGAAGGACGGCCCCACCATCTCCCCACCCCACCCAGGCTCAGTCCGGCGTCGTGTTCCCGCCGGCGATGATCTCCACCCCGCGCGCGGGCACCAGCAGGAACGCCTGCTGCCCCTGCGCCGTCTGCTTCGCCTGCGCGTCCACGTCCGCGGGGATCCGCGACGCATCGGTGCCGGCCATCACCTGCGCCCCCGTGATCCGCACCTGCTGGCCCGGGTCGATGTCCTTCACCTGCTCCGACGCCTCGGCCAGGATCGCGAAGACGCGCTGCCCGTTGGACTCGATCCAGAACCCGCGGTCCGACGGCGTCTCGGGGACGATCCCCGTGCCGCTCGCCATCTGGCCGGCCATCTGGCCGCCCAGGATGGCCGCGATGGGGAGCGCGTCGCCCGCGGCGCCCGCGCCCGCCGCCCCGGCCGCGCCGGTCCCCGCGCCCATCGTGTCGGCCGGCATCGGCGCCATGGCGCCCGCGCCCATGGACGTGTCCACCACGGCCACGGTGTCGGACGGGACCACCACCGCCTCGTCGTCGCCGTCGTCCCCGCACCCTCTCAGCAGAAGCAGCAGGAGCGCGGCCAGGGCCAGCAGCCCCAGGATCCACGGCAGGAATCCTCCGCTGCGCTTCCGCTCGACGTTGATGTCCGCCATCTCGTCCTCCTCATCGTCCCAGCGCGATCATCCCGGTCGGGCGAAGCGCCGGCGGCGCCGCCTCGGAAATCTCTTCCTCGAGCCAGATGCCCACGAGCCGTGGAAGGGGACGGGGACAGGCCCCGGCCCCTTCCGCCCGGCATCCCCTTAGAGGACGTCGCGGTCGCGGTGCGTGTGCGCGTCGGCGCGCAGGTCCACCTCGCCCTGCGAGCGGACGTCGAGCTCCTCGCGGCGCAGGTCGGCCTGCACTTCGCGGTTCTCCACCACCTCGCGCTTGTGCGCGACGATCTCCTCGCGGGCCACCACCTGCTTCTCGGCGACCACTTCCTCCTCGCGGAGGGGGATGCTGAGGTGCTCCTCGCCGATGGTGGCGCCGGTGGCCTGCATCCCGTCGAGCGGACGGCGCTCGATGGTCACTTCCTCGCGCATGGTGGGGACGGTCTGGCGCACGTGCTCGGTCTCCACGCGCTTGCCGATCTCCACCTCGCCCGCCTCGCGCGACTCCTTGCGGATGGCGAGCTGCTCCTCGGAGAGCGTGAGGCGCGCCTCGTCGTCCGTCAGCTCGCGGCGGGTCTCGTCCAGGCGGCCGTCGCGCAGCTCGTTGGCGCGCATCAGCTCGTCGCGGTCGTCGTTCATTCGGTCGGCCATGGTGTGCTCTCCTGATCAGGGTTTGTGCGATCGTTTCCCTACCGGTCCGTGCTTCCCCCCGCGCCGGTCAGCGGCGCGGGGTCCCGTCGTCCAGGCGGTCGTCCACCAGGCGGTCGCCGCGCGCCAGGCCGGAGTCGTCGCGCACCTCCAGCCGCTCGCGGCGCAGGTCGGCCTCCACGGGCGTCTCCTCGATCACCTGGTGCTTCTTGACCACCAGCTCCTCGGTGGGCACCACGCGCTTCTCCACCACCACCTCTTCCTCGTGGAGGGGGATGCGGATCTCGTCGCCCTCGATGCGGGCGCCCTGGCGGGCGGCGATCGGGTCGGTGATGGGGCGGCGCTCCAGCGTCACCTCTTCGCGGCGCGTCTCCACCATCTCGCTGACGTGCTCGGTCTCCACGCGCTTGCCGATGTCCACGCGGCCGGCCTCCACCTCGCGCGTCCCCACGTTCAGCCGCTCCTCGTTGAGCGTCAGGTGGGCGTCGCCCTCGGCGACGCGCTCGTGGCTGGGACGCGCCTCGCCGGCCATCATCCCCGCCGTCCCGGCGAGCCCGGCGGCCGTGGTCCCGGTGGTGGCGCCGCCGGAGCGGAAGCCGGTCTCCACGCGGTCCTCGAAGTCGCGGGTGACGGGGGAGCGGTCGTACACGGGCATGGTGGCGAGCTGCGACGACTGGAGGTTGTCCACCATGACGCGGCGGCCGTCCTGCTCCAGCCGGGCGTAGCCGATGGGGACCAGCACGTGGCCGCCCTCGGCCACCATCCCCTGCTCCACCTCCACGTCCAGGTAGCGCACCTTCATGGCCTCGGTGTCCACCATCAGCTCTTCCACCTGGCCGATCCGGCGCCCGTCGGCGGACATGACCTCCCAGCCCCGGACGTCCGGATCCCCTTCGGCCACCTTGAAGTCGTCCAGCTGGCGCATGGGGACCACTCGATCCATTCCATCCTCCATCATGCCCTCCCTTGTCCTGGTTCGCGCGTCCCGGCGGTCCGGTCCGCCGCTCCGCGCGGGTTCCCGCTCCCGGGCTCCATCCCCGGTCCCTCCCGGATCGTGGGCGGGGGGCGGGTGCAAGGGCTGTTCCACGTCCGCCAAATGTTCCACATCGGCCCACAATCTGGATCTGCTACGGATATCATTAAGCCGCAGGTATTTACGAGCTTTTCTTCCGCTTGCTCGGCCCATGATCGCGAGCGGTCGCGGGGAGGTTCGGGAGGGGGTGATCCGGGGCATGCGGCGCGGGCGCGCCGTCTTGCTCGAGGACGCCACGGAGAATCCTTACGCGCGCCGCCCCGGTTGCTCGCCGGCCGAGCGCGGCGTACGTTTGGAGCCAGTCGTCCCGCACCGTCCATCTCCCCCGTCCCGCCATCCCGCCGTGCATCCCCGCGCTCCCGAACTGAAGGCGCTCGCCGAGAAGTGGGCCTCCGTGGTCCCGGCCGAGCGGACGACCTCGCAGCAGTTCCTCCTCGAGCTCTGCGACGCGCTCGGCGTGGCGCGGCCCGACGCCGGCCGCGGCGACTACTCGTTCGAGTACCCGGTGCAGACCACCAACCGGAAGACGGGGGTCACCACCTCCAACTGGATCGACCTGTACCGCCGGGACCACTTCATCCTGGAGTCCAAGCACGTCGCCGGCGACCGGACGGCGGAGCGGGTGCTGGGGGCGGCGTACGGGCAGGCCAAGGGGTACGCGGCCGACATCCCGCACGCGCCGCCACCCTTTCTGCTGGTGCTGAACGTGGGGCGCACGCTGCTGGTGTGGGACCGCTGGGGCGGCAACTACGGCGGCGTCAACGCGGCGCGCCGCATCGACCTGACGCGGCTGTGGGAGCGGGACGAGGAGATCGAGCTCCTGCGCGCGGTGTGGGAGAACCCGGCGTCGCTGGACCCCTCGGTGCGCGGCCGGCAGGTGACGCGCGACGTGGCCGAGAAGCTGGCGCTCCTCTCCGCCTCGCTGGAGAAGCGCGGGCTGGAGTCGGAGCGCGTGGCGAAGTTCCTGATCCGCTGCGTCTTCACCATGTTCGCCGAGGACGTGGAGCTGCTGGCCGACAAGCCCTTCCAGACGGCGCTGGCGAGCTACCAGGACGACCCGGAGGAGTTCGCGGCGGTGATGGTGGAGCTCTGGCGGGCGATGGACGAGGGGAAACGCTTCGGGCTGCGGAAGCTGCTGCGCTTCAACGGGCACTTCTTCCAGGACGCGGAGGCGCTGCCGCTAGACCGGGCGGACTTGGCGGTGTTGGCAAAGGCGGCCGAAGCCGACTGGGGGAAGGTGGAGCCCACCATCTTCGGCACGCTGCTGATGCGGGCGCTGGACGCGACGGAGCGCCACCGGCTGGGCGCGGAGTACACGCCGCGCGAGTACGTGGAGCGCGTGGTGCGCCAGACAGTGGACTTGCCCATCCGCGAGCGCTGGACGCCCGTGCAGGCGGAAGTGCTGCAGTTGATCGGCACGGGCCGGAAGAAGGACCGCGACGCGGCGCTGGGGCGGCTGCGCGAGTTCCACGCGTGGATGCGCGGCCTGCGCTTCCTGGACCCTGCGTGCGGGAGCGGCAACTTTCTCTACGTCACGCTCGACATGGTGAAGCGCGTGGAGCTCGAGGTGCTGCGTGCGATCGAGGAGATCACCGGCAATCCCGAACTGGGGATTGAGGAAGTAGGCCCGTGGCAGTTTCACGGGATCGAAAAGAAGGAATGGGCGCGCGAGATCGCCGAGCTGACGCTGTGGATCGGCTACCATCAGTTCTGGATGGAGCACCATAAAGGCGGAAAAGTACCCGAACCGGTGTTGCAGGACACCGGCACGCTGGAGATGCGCGACGCGGTGCTGGATTGGGACGAGATCGTGGAAGTGCCTGAGAAGTCGCGCCCCGATCCCACTCCGCGCATCCCACACCCGGTAACGGGCAAGTTGGTGCCGGATACCTCTGTGCGGTTACCGTATTATGAGCATCGCGGCGCTCGCCAAGCACCGTGGCCACAAGCTGATTTCATAGTTGGTAATCCGCCATATATTGGCAGTCGTCGAATTCGTACCTTACTGGGAGATGGCTATGCGGATGCACTCCACAAAGCATATCCAGGCGTGCCGGATGGGGCCGATTTTGTCATGCATTGGTGGCACCGTTCAGCGGGAGCGATCGCGTCCGGTATGACTTTGAAGGCGGGCCTTATCACGACCAATTCAATCACACAGCGATCTAACCGTGCAGTTGTCGCAGCCGCTGCCGAAAATGGGGTGGAGATTCAATGGGCAGTCTCGGATCATCCGTGGGTTGATGAAGCGGGAGCTGCTGCCGTCCGAGTAGCCATGACTGTAATGGCACACTCTCCGCCTCATGCGACATTGGTGCAGGTAAACGACCACGGTGAAATCATTGAGCAGCAGACTGTAAGTCGGTTGAATAGTGATTTGACAATTTCTGCAGATGTCGCAAGCGCCGCTCGGCATCCTCTTGAGGGCAATCGAGGAATTTCCGCTCGTGGCGTAATTTTACGCGGTCTAGGGTTTCTGCTGGACTACGCAGAGGCCCAGAAACTTACAAAATCTGACCCTGCCAATAGCGAGATAGTGCGACCCTATGTAAATGGAAGTGACTTAGCTCGGGGTGGACGAAAACTTTTCGTCATCGACTTTGCGAACCGCAATGAAGAGCAGGCACGTCGCTTTCCCGTGCTTTTTGACCTAGTCAGAGACCGTGTTAAGTCTGAGAGAGCAGGAAAAAAGGAGCAGCGTGCACGTGACGTATGGTGGCAGTTCTGGTGTGTCCGCGAGGGAATGCGCGAGGCACTCGAAGGGCTCGTTCGATATATCGCCACAACATATGTAGCGAGGCACAGGGTTTTTCAATACTTGGATTCACATACCATCGCGGACGACAAAGTCGTTGTGATCGCGCTTGACGATGGGTACGCCTTGGGTGTGCTATCCTCGGCCGTTCACGCGGTCTGGGCGCTAGCAACGGGCACGCGGTTAGGAGTCGGTAACGATCCGACCTATAACAACAGCCATTGTTTCGACCCATTCCCGTTCCCCGACACCGAGGCCGATATACGCACACGTATCACGACGGTCGCCGAGCAGTTGGACAAGCACCGCAAAGATGCCCTCGCACGCGACGAGCGGGTGACGATAACTAAATCTTATAACGTCGTAGAAAAGCTCAGGTCGGGAGAACCGCTCACGCCGCAAGAGCGTGAGATTCATGAGATTGCCGCCTGTGGAGTGCTGAAGGATCTCCATGATGAGCTCGACCGG
>Ga0247770_1001608_pt1 | contig 16469 bp, 19 predicted proteins | sample UWRJL136409B6_FD_179943 | JGI IMG/M metagenome (GOLD analysis project Ga0247770, IMG submission 179943) | Plant litter microbial communities from Arlington Agricultural Research Station in Wisconsin, United States - UWRJ-L136-409B-6 | ecosystem: Environmental > Terrestrial > Plant litter >... | reverse complement strand
TTTTTTTTTTTTTTTTTTTTTTGCTTTCTGCGCCTAAAGCATTGCACAGTGGGTATTTTGGTCTTGTCTGATAACTGTTTTCTCCTTTTTTATATCGATCTATTATAGACTATCTGGCTTCTCGAGTTAATAATTGTCCATTTATTGGTTTTATCATCTCTCTGTCTCATCCTCTCTTTTAACTATTGTGATGTGACTTGCCTGCCTTGGCGTCTAGGTGTGGAAAGCTGATGAAGGGGAGAGGAGAGGGGATTGTTTTGTACACCACAAAAGATATGATCGGCGCGCCTTGTGTTCCTCTTGTCTTTTGTCGTCTCCTTTGCTCATATATCATCATCACATCATCGATCGATACGACAACTGCTGCTACTTGGCTTTTGGACTTTAATCACTTGGTACTGCTGCTGTTAGGTACGCAGGCAAGGCCCGATATTTCTTCGCTTTTCATAGATAGGTACAGATCAGACTGAATTGATACAGCCGTTGGTTTTAGAACTTGGGTCCCTTGTGCATGTTCGTGAGTGAGATGTGAGGAAGAGATGGGAGGTGAGTGTCTGGTGGTGTCCCCAAGTGGGGATGATTTCAATTCGAGACCGTGTCTCATGCATGGTGTTGAATATTATCTGGCCAGGTCATGTCACGTCAGTCACGTTGTCAATCACGAGTGTAAAAGCGAGGGCAAGTGGTGTGGGTGTTACTGTTGGTGTGAACCAGTTTGTTCTATTCCAGCTTTCTCTTCGAAAGAAGAGAAGAGGCCGCCCGTCCTGAGTTTGTCTACCTGCTCCGAAAGGAGAGTGCCTTGGTAGGTATCATTATGCCAACGCTAACTAACAGGTTCAAGACCGATGTCAGCATCGGGTCTCTCGCTCTGCAGTCAGGTTATGTATGCATGCTGGTAGGAGGCAGTCTAGTACGCGAAGCAGTTCACGCACTTCGCGGTCTCATGGCCGCAGGTGTTGCACCATTGCGAGGGGCTGGCGCCTTTGTGGTCGCCCGAGCACTGGCAGCAGATCCACATCTTGGCTTCTGTTGTTTGGGGGGTATTCCTTTGGCAAGGGGAGGAAGGGTGGATCTGCTCTTGTTCTCTCGGTACCTTTGGGTCGGGTCAAGTCAAGTCCAGTTGGCTAAAGACGACACACACACACAGAGAGAGAGAGAGGGGCGACGATGGTGGCTTTTCCTAGCTACACAGGTCCGCTCTCTCCTGCCGACGGCGCTCTTCTTATGTTTGCTCCGGATGCTTCTTTGTTCAACAATACCCTTGTGTAGGGGCGCCATGGTCATATCACTAGGGCATTCGCGCGGTTACGATCTCTTTGTTCTTCGTCGAGCGACGAGTTGAGCTGTCTTGTTGTTAGGTGCTGTTCCAGGCCGAGAAGAGCGGCCTGGTGTCAAAGAAAGGAGTGATTGACTGACTGACTGAGGCCGGGTCGTCGATATGGCGCCCCCCACTCTACTTCTGAGAGACAGGAGAAAGAGAGAGACGAGGTCGGACCGTTTTTCTTTTCTTTCCATCTTTCTTCAAACCTCGTCGTCAAACGGGATGCGACAAAACGGTGCCTGGGCCTGTGGGTGTTTCTTTATCGTTCCATGTACTTCTACTTCTTGTCAGACAGACAGAAAGACTGCTTCCTCTGCCCCTGGAAACAATACCGCCCCTCGGTTATCACCATCGCGGCCCGCGGACGCTGGGTTCGACTTCCGGCCGCCGACTGGAGCCGAAGCGCCGGTATCTGCATGATTGTGGCCAGTTGTGGTGGGAATACCCGATGCGGCGCGATAGCCATTTCCGAACAGGGCCACACCCCCCCCTGAGCAGATTTATCTTACCGGTTGGGTATACCTGGTTGTTTATCAATTTCCCTTTTCGGGCCCCGTTAATATCGGTCGGTAGTGGGAGGTTGTCAGATTCTCGAACATATTTCAATCGCCGACTAACCGACCGACCGACCGACCGAACCGAGGCGACATCAGCAAGTTGAGCGAATGAGGGTGGGGGGGTGAGCCCACCTACCTAGGTGCCCAAATCACATCAGGAGGCTGATATCGCCAATTCTAGACACTCAGAGAGAGAACCCCCATTTCTGCGCCTCGATCGCAATATATCTACCCGCCTGTCCGCCCGTGCCTTATCTGCCTCTCATCCATCTAGAACCACTAATTCATCATCTGTTCACCCACTCACCGGGAAATCGGAAATCGGACCTTCCTGTCATCGTCAGCAGCCTGGCTGTGCTGGTTTCACCTATACAATCTCACCGCTATGGATACCTAGGTACATTATTATGGTGTTGTGGAGGGTGTAAGCGCCACACAGGAGCTACTAACTAACTGCCATGTCCGCCCGGGAACAAGTCGAATGGCATGACATGATTGCCCGTCCGCACAAGGCTGACGGACGGGAAAGGGGTGGGCGGGCGGCTGATAATTAGCGGCTGGTGAGGTGACGTGCCAAGTGCGCCGATGCCGTGCCGTTCTCAACATTGCGGCGATTGGTCTCCCAAGTTTGGTGTTTCTGTCTGGTCTTTATCCTCTCCCCGGTGTAAGAATAGAAGGTGAGCGAGTGAGTCCGATGCGATACCCAGTCGCTATGTTGACTGTGTTTTGTTTCCGGACACGAGTCCACGACGCCGATGCCGACGCCGACAAAGTTCCCAATGGGTCCCAGCCAAAAACAGCTCCGTATGCGGCTGACGGAGGGATTTCTCAACCTCAACATTTGGTCCGGGCCGGCTCGGTTTGGCGAGTGTCTCTGTGTGTGAGATTCATTCCTCCTTGCTCCTTTTACTCCCCGGAGAAACGACTTCCCGAGCCTCCGCCGCAACAACGCACATTGCCCACGACGAACGACCAAACCAACCGACCGCCTGCCCTCCTCCCCTTCAGCTTCTGTGCAACCACAGCGTTTTTGCGCAATTGGCACCGCAGCGGTACGCTCAGTGCAGACTGGCGGGAATGATTACGCAGGTGATAACCCCCCTTGCGCTCGTATTCGCGGCTGAGGATATGGACGTGGATGGGATGGCCTGCCAGAGAGGCAGTGAGTATACCACCACCCAACGACGGGAAGTGAAGGGATAGATGGGATCGGATGCGGGTGGTTGGCTCCCAGCTTCCAGCTTCCAGTAGCATGATCCAGTCCCCACCACAGACACAGCCGTGATTCGATTCTCTCCCAGCCCGGCCCAGCTCAGCCAGCCCAGGGTAGCATTACTCCGTACCTCAAACATCACTCGTACAGGTAAGGTATAGCGCTGCCGTGGTTCGTCGCACGGCATCCATTTATTTCATCACGAGGAAATCGCCATTATTATTACTGTGGGTGTGTGTGTGTGTGTGTGTGTGTGTGCACCTCAACTCATATCGAAATCCGAAAAAGATAAGGTGTGCGTGTTCGTGTCTTAGCCGCCATCGAGATGAGATGGGCCCAAGACCGAGCTGAGAGCCCCGCACAACACCAAGCAGACACAAACATGCCCGGGGTATCGCAGTTGTGTTTCCAGAAGAAATCGCGCTCAATCTTGAATGTCCCAGCCATTCTGGCCTCTGGCCCGAGTCTCTAGGACACTCACCTTACTGTCGTCCCGTCCCTCAATTGACATATGAGATGTAAGCGGCAGTGGTCCTAGTTCCCCCTCTCTTCAGATCGATCAGATGCTACAGGATTTAACCTCCGTTCATCTGCGCAGTGCAAGTGTAAGCGGGAAATAAAAAGGGGGCGAAACATAACAAAACACAACAAGGCGAAAAGAATCCGGAGCTGCAACCTCCACTTTCACATGCTTATCTCCTGTGTCTTCTTCTCTCTCCTGACCTTTTCGCCTTGCATGTTTAGACTGTAGTTATTCCTGCTGTTGCTACTGTCATTTCTGCTGTAGGAAGACATACCCTGCATTGCTTGCTTCGATGCCGCAGCCCGTCGCACAGCCAGCTCCATCACGACCGTGATTGCGCTTTCCACCACCCTGGAAATGTATGTTCACCGGGAAGCCTCGGGTTCTGCCCTGGAGATAGAGCGCTGACGCCATGACAAGGATATGTCGACGGAAACATTCTTCTCCCCTTCCAGAACGTGTAACACAATGAGAGACACCCCAGGGGAGAATGCAGCCATGCGGCAAGGAGACTGAGCAAACCCATCCATCGATAGCGGGAGAGAAGAGAAAGCCTGTGATTACGCGCCGCGGCATTGACTTCAACGCGCGGGAGTTTTTCTCTGCTACGTTCCACGACGTCGCATGCTGACTCCCTCCCAAGGCGTTCTGCGCCGCGTGCTTTGACATGGACGAGACAAATCTGATCCGAAGAGCGTAAGCCCCGTCCTGTGAATCGCAACTACCCGCCGTTCCACTGCCTATATAGACAATTCCGTGCAGTTATCTGTCCAACAATAAGCATGGGGAAACTTAACTCTTGAGTTCACCCTTGTCCATGTTATTATCCAAGACAGATGCAGGGCAGGGGAGGAACTTAAAAGCCACCCGCTGTACTCATCAGCAAAACCTTTGCCCAGTAACTGCACCAAGGAGGAATGGACGGCGCTTTGGCCTCAAATCAGCACACGAAACACTTATAGATTGAGCTTGGATTCAATCATGTGGTATCTGCCATCTTGGACCACTGGGCTCTCCTTTGGATTTTGGTTTTGTGCGTTATCTCCACCCATGAATGCTTGGCGTGGGTTACCCCGTCGACCAGGTTGACGGGAGGCCGCATGATGGAACTTTCCCTCCGGAGACAGGAAACTGTTGCACAACCTCGTGGCTTACTCACCGGGCCCGGAGCATCAAGGTGCCTTCATCACCCCGGAGGTGTTTCTCAGCCTTCTAACCCTCCCGCCGATCCTACCGAATAGACGTTACGCGTGGGTATGTCTCCGGCACTGCCCCAGGAGAAGGCGGTGGCTGCAGAGCTTGATTAGCCATGTGGGACTTCACTTGAAGCTGGTTCGATATCTTGTCAAACTGTACTCAGTCCCGAATATCGCGTGCTCGTGATGGAAGGGCAAGGGGGAGGAGTCTTCGATCCAACAGCCCGCCTGTATTACATACAGTTCGCGCCATGCAGGGGACATGAGCACTTTGTTGACGTGTGGGAGAGCAGACATTCTTTCCACGGGAAAGGGGTCAGTTGGAATGGGCCGGCCGCTTCCTGGTGGCTTGGGAGGATTTCTCTCCCTCCCTCTCACTTGAGTGGACGTTAGGTACAGACAGTACAATAAACAATAAACGAGCTAGCCGGAAGATTGAGCCGGCTCAGGGCAGTCGAGACGTGTGCGTTGGAAAGTTTGCTAGCCTATCCGTAGTCGGGGTTTCTTTGAGGCGGCTCGCGCTTTTTGGGGGCTCTCCCCTGGATTGGCTTTCGAGTATCGAAAGCGTAATATCAGGGCGCTTCCAACGGAAGCCTTCGCGGCAACCGCCTGCTGGGAGAAACAAGGGCGGAATCTCCTCCGGCACCTGTGGTTCGCTTCTCAATATCACCTCGCAGCCCAACAAAGCCTGCGGCCCGACTTCTCGACAGACCTGCTGCGCAAGGGCCCAGATAGCTAAACGCAGGCCTTGATAGGGCACTGTACCGGCCAAGACAATGAGGGCAAATCCTCCCCTGACCGTCGGGTAGGGCATCCGCCTTCCAGCCAGTTCAGTACGGATAGAGGACTGGCAAGCGGGTCCGCTGAGCGCATTCAGAGCCTTAACGCGTTCTCTGCCCTCTGCGCAGAATGATAAGCTGGATAGAACATGTAGCAAATCCTCTGTGATCTCACCTGTGATAGAGTTGCCTCGTGCACCGGATAGGGCGAGAAGTCTCTCCGGCATAATCGCGTGGCAAGTGACGACAGGGTCCCGAAAGCCACGGGAATGCACGAGCTAGTGTTGTCTTTGACCTGCCGTGACGATCGACACTAGAAGCACAGAAGAGCCGCTTACCGCTGAGTTGAAGACTCGCAGCTGGGGACTCCTGGCTCTGACAGAACGCAATCCTTGCCCGTGTGACCGAGCACATCACGACATGGGCGGGCCATGCCATGGCGATGTGAGGTGTCCTTGGTAGGGGAGCTTCGGCAGAGGGCGCCGGTCTTTCAGGTCCATGTACTCGTAGAATCGGCAGGAGGCACGCCCAAGGTTCCGATGGTTTGACGAAGCGGTCGCATCGCGACCCACGATCTGCGGTCATGCTGCAAGCACCTTGAACGGGGTTTACCGCTTTGAGTCGGCGAAACATGCAAGACCACAGAATCCCTGTTGAGTGGTGATACAGCGGTGACAGGCATCGAAGGGGCCAGCGAAGATCGGGCGACAGAACCCGGAGTCGCTTTTGTCACCGTCTCGGTGTGCTCGTGCTACCGTGCTTGCAAGCCAGCGCGAGAAGACACTCGATAGATAGACGCTGAAAAGCCTCAAGGTTCACCAGCGTGACGAGGACCACGGGACTCTTCCGACGATGGCTGCGTTGGTCCAGCTAAGCCCAGCCAGCCCAGCAGCAGCACATCTGCAGGCGTTCCCAAGCGCCTACCCAATGCTATCAATCATCAGTCCGAGCTCAGCGGTGTGAGATGAACGACATGTTGTCATCGGCAGCCGCAAGACAGACAGGGTTCCTGCAGTGCGCTTGTGATGGGAGATGCTGTTGCACATTCTCTGCCCTCTTTGATGCCTGTTCGTTGTTGGCTTCTTCCGAGCGTGTTCGGCGATCATGATGTGGTGGCTGGGTGGCTTCCCATGCTCAACGAGGGGAGAGGATTCCGGAAAGAAAAAAAAAGCCACACTTGTCGGTAGCTAGAGGGCGGAAAGTGGTTGCAACGCCACGAGGTGTGTAGACGCCAAACGCGCGCGGTGTGTTCGGGCTCCAGCTCTCCCATTCGGGAACCTAAACCATGACGTGCAGAAACCTCAGGCAATTTTGGCAAATGCTGTCTCGCTTGAGCCGGTGACAAGAGCTGGGCTCATGTGGTCTGCCAGGTATGCTGCCAGTGCGTCCAAGATTCCAAGATTCCAGGATCCCTCGAGGGTGCATGGTTGTGTATGGTAGGCACGGGAGACGGCCAGGACTGGATATTCCGGGCAACTTTTTCGTGAACGCGCAACGAGGTGTCGAAATTTCCTCGGAGCCTCGCGTCTCACGAGCGAGCGCCACGTCAACCGTCTCGGGGTTAGCCATGGCGGGGATGGTGTGCTCTGATCGTCACCCAAGATGCCCTTCTGGGAGCACAGCGACAACTTGGGACTGCATTCTCAACTGCGGCGTTCTCTTTTGGGGCTTGATCACTGCTGGGATGGCGAGCGACACTGAGAGGCCTGTTGGTGGGGGATCGCCCCGGCTTGCGGTTGGGCATACTTTGTAGGGGGGCTGAACAGTGCCAACGATGCGATTGGGCTTCCTTTGGCTGACCCGTTGCTGCTGCTCTGTGCCTCTCCTCCCGACTGAGCATCTGCGGGATCTCAACAGCCAATTCTTTCGCTGGTGATTATCTGCCACATCTCATGCTGGGAGCCAGGCGCATGCCCGTCCAATTCGGATGTCCCTCTTTGCGGGTAACGCATTGCATGGGCCATTTACCGTTGGTGCGGTTGAGTCTGGTCCTGGTCGCGCCCTGTCAGCTAGCCTAGGTAGTCTTTGGCAAGTCAATTTTGATGCCCTGTGGCTTCCACACCCAATCCAAGCACAATGCTGGAAAAGAATGCCACGGCGCCGCGCAAACTGGAAGCAGGTTTGCGCTAACATACGCCTGTTTAAGATTGCGGGCTCACATCTGGGCCCGTCTCGCGGAGCCACACGCTGTTCTCCCAGCCCTCCTGGTCGATGTGGACGAAAGGAGGGCGGGCGCTATGAGCGCTTCGTGGCATTGAGGGCTGCAGATGCGCTGCATCACAGGGGTGGCGGCGCCGTGGGATGCAATCAGTGGGAACGCAGCGATGCTGTGATTGACAGGCCGACAACCCCTCACCAGCAACATGACCGCACGTCTTCCACAATTCGTCGTGTTGAGCTTGTGAGTCCTAAGAGAGTGTACAGCTCGGCGCAGGGGCTCATGACAAGTACCCCCAATCTTGGATGATCGACGGCGTGTGGTGCTGAGATCCTAGACACGGGAGAAAGGCTCAGATACGGAGTCATCTCAGCTATCTTTTGCCAGGAGGAGATGCTGCTGCGTAGTGCGCACCGATATGTTTCAGGCGCATGACCTATTGCCTCGCCTGGAGTGGAAAAGATAAGGGCGCTGTGTCGCTCTTGCCTATCGTGCCCTCTATCATTCCAGGTTGCTTCACGCCTGCGCAGCCTGTCCAGCCAACTGATGCATCACTACTCGAGGACTGATCAGAGGTATGTGATTAACGAGGGCTTGGCACACTCATCCGTACGTAGTAATCACGATAACAGGAGCGGCGATTGGCGGGGCCCTGAACATCGAAATTCTCCGAGATGTTTCTTGCTGGGAGCTTTGACACGGACCTTTTTTACATCGAAGAGGTTACGTACTGTATTTGCACATACATCCTCCCATCTGGTCAGCTTCGAATTGGAAGCCGTATTGTTTCAGTTTTGAACTTCAGCTGTTTTCGCTTGAGCGACTCCTGCGTTCGAGCCCAAGTACGTGTGCGATAAGTTTTCGTCATCACCAAGCCCCAGCTTCCCTCCCTGTGGTTCATCGATCTTGACAGGACAAGCCTGGTTCCGAACAGCACCCCAGCATACGCACCACCCAATGCGGACTGAGCATCCGGGCTGCATCATACCACTCTAGTGAACCCTCCAGGTAACGGTGTAACGCTGAGTTTCGAGAAAGCAACCAAGCGGTTGACAGAATAATGCGAACTGCAATGGTTGGCCCCTGCGTTTGTGGCCTGATCCTAACAGCCACTACCAATTCTGCAACACTTCCACCTTTTCAACGCACCGCACTCTCCAGATCTCTCGCCAATTGAGAATTTCTGGCGAGCTGTAAAGTGGCATATTTCCGTTAACATTTCGATAACCGGCCGTGGATTAATGGAGTTGGTGTTGGCTGGTTGGGAGCGAATGTCACAGTCAAAGATCAGCCAAAATGTGAATTCCATGGTAGTGCGAATGCAGGAAGTGATAGCGTCTGGAGGTCTCATGACAGGCTGGTAACACGCCCTGACTTAAAGGTACCAGCTTGCAATACAAATTTAGCCGTGTGGCAATGTACCTGCAGGTAATGAGTTCGCTTTTTTCTTTCAACCGCTTGGCAACTCACCCCGCGGGAAAAGCACTGAGAGCCGCACACTTGATCCTGAGGGCTCATGCACACGGCAGGGACCTAGTCAGGCCCTGTGTGGTTCATGATTTCTTTTGCTGATCTGTCAGATCATCCAACGGCGGCTTGCTTGCCACCAAGGGAGGCAGGGCCTTTTTGGCGCGGGAGCTGGAGGCTTCCGCACCCAGCGCCGTCCATCGCTGGTCTGGGCTGTCTGGCGCCGACCATGTGTACACAGCGGTCGCCCTGGCTCGCCCTGCCCTGACCCAGCTCCAAACCCAGCGGCACTCTCGCAGGCCGTCCTGTTCAGGCTTCAGCTGGCTGCGTAGTTTGCACCCTATGTTCGTTTCTGGCTATCAGAAGCACTCTTCGATTCGCTGGTCTGCCTCCTCGATGCTGGTTGGAGAGCATCAGGAGACCCTGGACCTCTGCTTGCTGCGTGCGCACTTCGCCTTGCAGGTGCTCTATTTGTAGAATGTAGGATACATGCATTGATTCCAAGTGGCAACCCAGATGTAACTGTGGAGCAGTTGGCAGTGGGCAGCCAAACGAGGAGCCGACCGACATTTCTCCATATTCATGATCAAACAGCTTACCTACCTTACCATGACCTGACCTGACCTTGGTGGGCTTGAAGTTCTGCAGAAGCTTGGCCCCCAAACCTGCCCCGCCCCAGCTGCCCCGCTTTCCGCGCCCGTTTCTTCCATTCCCGCCTTAGCTGGACCCATACCAATTCATGTATCGCATATGCGAGGCTGGACACCCCGGGGTGCGATCAATGGCGTCACGCGTCACCCGCTCACGTATCCCAGGGGTGATCGCCCCAAGCGTCCCTCCCAAATCATTCCAACATCGACTACGGATCCGTGCTTTGCGGTACTATCGCGCTACAGAAACAAGCGTGAGCGTTGCGATCAGCGGCCCGCCACCTTGCAAGGCACTCTCAGAACACACTATCTACCTGTTTGGCTTCCCTCGCTCTAGTTTCTTCTGTGAGTGTTTTTTTTTGGGAGCAGCCAAGCTGTTGGTGCGCAAATGCGCTCTCGGCATGCCTTGGGTCCGCCAGGGGCTCTTGACCCGCGGATCGGCTGCGGCTCTCACCGTCTCCATCGCGCTGATGCCAGGTCCTCGTTGTTCGCTCCCTCTAGGCATGTCGCTGTGAGAGCCAACAGAGTTCCCTGCCAGAGTTGGTCGGGCTCTCCGTCGCCCCCTGTCCCCGCAAGAAGGCCTTCTGACGAGTGCCTCGTTTTCGGAAGGCTCGGTAGGCCCCAGGGTTCCTGCCTCGGCAAGGAACACCCATATGCCTTCGATTCGCTAACCAGGGCAGCCACGATGGGGACGGGATCTGTTGGCAATGCTGTTGTGCCAGAGGACAGGCGCAGACAGCGAAAGTCACCCACCCTCCCGTCTGCCGCTCCATGTCTCCCCACGGCCCAGCGACCAGTGACCAGACAGAGCTCAGGGCAGAAGTGCTCGACGCTCACTGCCCACTGCCCACGGGCGGGCTGACCCAGTCTCACACGCCTCCGTCGCCTAAGTGGGTCGTGTCTCTAAAATATGGCCCGGGTTTGAGCGTAGCGCGGCGTCTTTTAACCGGGCTTCCTGGTTCCCTTTTAAGCATAGCTAGCTGGTGGACGGTACAAAGTACTTCACTCACACCACACTCAGACCTAGCCAATCAACCTCTACTTCGTACCTTCCCTGCGCCATACTTCTACCTCATGTCCACCACCTCAACCCTCCCTGTCGTCTCCGGCCTCCTCCTCCTCCACTCTCGCTCCCACACGCCTTAATTGCAACCTCCCCATCCCCATCCCCTCCCCCAACACACGCTTCCTCTCGCACCTCGGCCAGCCTCGCTCGCTCCGCTGTCCTCGGGTCCAGGAACGCTCCAGCACTGGTTCATGGCGGTGACATAGTCAGCTTCCACTGCCATTGTCGTTTTGGTCGTCTCACGTTCACGGCGACCCACCCGCTCGCTCTCCACGCCTCTCGTTGCTGCTGCCATAATACGTAGTTTATCCTGCACACATCTCGAACCGCCAAACGTTATATTGTAATACATCCCCACCCCTCACCCGACTAATACAACCTATATACGCCCTGCCGCTTGGCCACCCCTCCCTCCCGCGGCTCGAGGATCCCGTCTTTCCTATATACCATGCCCACGATCGTTTCCACCGTCATTTAGACCTGCCAACGCCGCGATCTCGAACCGCACCGTCACAAAGGCACCCAGACCACCGGCCCCAGAACCCAGATCTCAGGCCCCAGAACCCAGAATCCCGCCAGCTCCGGACTCCCTCCCGCCCAGGCATTTCGCACCATGGCCTCCGCAAAGCCTCGCCAGCAAAGGCTCCGCGCATCGTGCGACGGCTGCTTTCTCGCAAAGGTCAAATGCTCCAAAGCGCGTCCGATATGCTCCCGGTGCCTTGCCTGCGGAATCGAGTGCCGCTACTCGCCCTCCAGCCGAGCTGGGAAACCCAAGTCGGACAGCAGCGCCAACATGCAGAGCTCGATGGTGGCCGACATGTCGGCCATGTCACCCGTATCCGACGACAAGGGGATGGTCTATCCCTCCCACCATCCCGTCCCGGGGCTGTACAAGCTGGAGACTGGATGGCACACCCCGCCGACCAGCGTTGACGGGGGCATGAGCCGCAGCCACTCCATGTCTGGCCTCGCGATGATGGGCGTCGAGACAAGTCCGGCTGGCCACGCCGATCCGAACATGGCCGGCGACATGTACGCGGGCGGCATGCCTTGGACACCACCAAACGACATGACGGCGCAGTTTATCGACTCGCCAGGAATGGCCGCCCAAATGGGACAGGGTCATGGTCGGTCTCAGTCCTATGATTTCGCTATGCCAAGCCCGATGGGCACCTGGCCAGATCCGAACTCCCACGACATGTATGCCTACGGCCAGCAGCAGCAGCAGCTCCCGACACCCGGCAGCATGCCGCCAAACTATTTTCCCAGTCCCACAGCTACGCCGCATCTCAGGCCCAGCCCGCGGCATAAGTCGGCATCTGGTGGCTCTTCCGGGTCGTGCACATGCTTCACAGCCTGTCTCCAGTCACTTCAGGCCCTTCATAACGCTTCATCTCCATCGTCACCACCTTTCGACATTGTACTCTCGTTAAATCGGAAAGCAGTCGAGGGTTGCGCTTCGATGATGAGTTGTCCGAGGTGCATGAGCCGCTCAGGCACGCACACAGCCGCCATGCTTCTCGCGACCGTCATTGGAAAGATCGCCTCTTTTTACAAAAACGCGTCCCACACATATTTTGATAACGGTTCAATGCCAAGCGCTACCTCCCCAAGTGCCCTCGGGGTGAGTTTGGGGGCGTACACGCTTATGGGCGAGGAGGGTCGTTGGCTGGAAATGGAGATCCTGGCGCGCGAGTTACGCAAGCTCGAGGAGGTCTACGCCCAGTTCAGGGAAGTCTGCGCCGATCTCTCTGAGGACCCGGAAGTGAGCAAGGCGATGATTGGGTACCTCGGCCACACGCTGGGCTCTACACTGGAGGTCATTCACCACAGAAAAGGCGACATGACATATACATAAACCAACTCACACACTCGCTCATATCAACCAGCGCCGATTCTTCCAAATGACCTCTACACTCGTCGCGTCTCACGACCGCCCCATTCGGGGACACGAATATACGTTTTACATCATTTCTGGACGAAATGATAAGAGTCCCACGCAAAGTACGAGGAGGGCTCGATGACCCGTTCATGACCAAAGTGAGATAATTTATATTGCCTATTCTGTTTTTATTCTCTTTTTCATGGTTTATTGTTTGACCCTGTCAGAAGGGGTCCACAGATCTCGGTTACATATGGACTTGGCATCCTGGCGAAAAGGGCGTTTTGTGAGAAAGGCACTATTTAGGCATGGCTACGTGGGTCTGTGGGAAGCACTGGTTTCAATGGAGATGTTGGGATCACTCGTTCATGTTTACGACAGGGAAAAGGCGGCTCGGAGTGAGATGGCGAAACGGTTGCTAGTCACTTGTCTCTTGTCAGTGGATACCTGGCGTTCTCGACACCATCTTATGGCTGAGAAGCCAAGGCGGGTAGAATATGCGGGGGTTTCTCCGCTCTGGCGGACGTTCTTTTGTTATCCGCTCGGTATGCTCATCTGGTCAAGTCTTGCGAGAGATTGTTCTAGCGCAGACATTCGCAGTGGATACAGCAAGAAAATTCCAACATATTTAGACGCCCCTAACTACGTCGTGCTTACTTGTACGTGAAAGTTGAAACGGTAAGGCCATCATTTCCGCTGCCCCGTGGGTCAGGAATTGCCAGAAGTTGGTGGGGTTCCCCGTCTTCGTGTCCGTCGGCAGGATCGAAAGAACCAAGAAGTTAGTCAGGATCACTGGCCCTCGTATGGCCACTCCGTACCCGTCCTTTTTTTTCCGGTGCTGTTTGAGCCCACACTCCTGAACTCAATTACATGGCGCGAACAGGCTAACCAAGGAAGGGGCAAAACGTGTTTGATGAATTGTATGTAAAGTCTGGGGTATGAGGTTTCGCTCTTCCCGTCCCTTTGTTCGCTAGGTATGGAATTTGCCGTGTGTCACTGTCTGGGGTCTGATGTTGTTCCTGGGTAAAAACCCGGGCTGGGAGTTAGACCCCCCCACTCTTCAAATTGATGAAGCTGCTTCAGATGTCTTGGTACGTACAATATTGCCAACCCATGCAGCAATTTCACGATACAACACGACACAACAGTGGAGAGGAGCGAGCACATCGTGCTGGTTGCGGGAGCGGCTGGATAGATGGATGGGTATGGAGTGTGAGGGAAGTAGGAGGCCTACGGCTCGTCCGGATAACATGGATGGACTAGACTGACTCCAAGACGATAGTTTAGACCTTGCAGGTACGCATGCGAAAAGAAGAAGAACCGGAAAGCATATACAACCATAGCTTGGGTTAGCAAGGCCCCAGGTCGGTAAGGTCGGCTGGGATCTCGGGAGCTGAAGAATGACGGCCTCGATCACTGCTGCGAGTGATAGAGGTGAACTACTGTGCGGGCGCTGCAGTTGGCCATCTTGGTGTGTGTGCGTGCGTGCGTGCATTGTAAAACTGCTGCTGCGTCCGTTCTGCTGCAGAAATAGAGCTTGCAGATCTGCGCTAGGGGGTGTGACGTCCCAGCCCGGCGCCCTGGCAATGGGAGGTAAGGTTGGTTTAGGTGCTGTATGCTGGGGTTTTTCGAGGAAAATATAGTGGCCGAAACTTGGCTCTGCGGCAGGGGGCAATATGGATGAAGTTTAGGCTCATATGGAGGGCTATCGAAAGTTCCCTTTCCCTCCTCGCCCATGATGTGCAGCTGTCCTCTTTCCCTCGCCCGCGGGCTGGAACCGAGAGTGGAGATGGGAAAGCATCGATCGAGGTGAGGTTACCTGGTGTCTGTCTATCTAAAAAGGGAAGATTGCTGTGCATCAGGGATACAGGGCCAGAATAGTACCTGTGGAGATGCTGTGACTGTGACGAGGTGAAGGCCGGGAGTTGGATAGAGAAAGGAGCCAATCGGGAGGCGCTGTTGAGCGAGAGTTGTGTGACACATGACGCCGGACACTCTTCCAGCCGGCTCTGTCTGCTATCCTCTCATGTCCATTAAAGGTTATCGCGGAGGGTTGATAGTACTCTCCCACCTCATTCAACCTCAGCACGCGCACAATAAGCAGGAACCAAGCCGGGTCGAGTGCATTATCAAGCCTTAGCTAAGGCGCGGGTCAACTGCGGGCAGCTGATTGGGCCCCCCGAGGCCACTCGCGGACGGGGCAGGCGTCGTGATGCCCTTGAATGGACGGGTAATGAGGTCGCGCGCCATTTTGATTGAGTATCGCGACTCCAAGTTTTTGTTTTCGCAACTGCCAGCTCCCAGCAGCCTACCGCTGGCGCCCCACATGCAATGCCTGAGAGGTGCTGCTCTCGCGTGTCTCGGTAGTCCGCTTCGACAAAGGCCAAATCAGGTTCGATGCGCTGCTAGGCCTGTGGCGGATGCAATGTGGCATCATCGTTCGTCGGCCGTCATCGCCAGCCTGGTCACAGCCGGAGTTCGCGATGTCGGCCGGCGGGCCCAATTGGCCGGGCGAGGAACGCACCCTCTTCGTCGAGATCTGAGACTGTCGAGAAGCGCCGGGCTATTCTAGCTAGATTCGTATTGTACGGCAGGCGCCCGGGTGCTCCATCGGACCTCTTTCTCCGTCATTGTGCCGCTAGGTAGGTCGTATCTGTGGGTTCTGCGCGTAATCGAGCCAAAACCTATTCCATCTTGGTGGATTAGTTAGTTCTCGTGAATCGTCACCGCAATTGTTTCTCTGGCCCATGGCATTTGCTAGCGCTGTGGGCTTGTGCATCGTAGCGTCAAGTCCCCACAAACAAGGGAGGGGGACCCATGCTCCCCAGCCTGCCCGATTAGGAACTCAAGAGGCCCAGCCAGCCTATCGCCGTCCTCGAGAGCTTTGGCGTGAGACCGGGGTCTGAGCCCAACTTGTTTGCCCCACCTTTGGCTCTTCCAGTTCTGGGCACTCTGTGTTCCGCTGTGTCGCTCGAAGTGCGAACCGGCGCAGCACCACAACGTCTCTGAAAGGGCCAGTCCCGGGCCAATCTTCTGCTGTGTTCAATATACGAATATACAACGCGTTTCGTGGCTCGCCCGTCTCCCGCCTAGCAGCGGCTGGTATTAAAACAGGGCAGGCAATTCCTAGCGAGGGAGGTTTGGCTCCGTGCCTGGCCTTGCGGAAGCAGGAAAGGAACTCGTCGTTGTTGGCGAGAGTCCAGTGTCCATGGGGCGCAACAACCCGCTTGCTGTTCTATTTCGGGGGCGCTGCAGATGCGTCGATGCGTCAAGCCTTTGTCGAGGTTGGGGATCCCCTGTCACCGTCAACCCACCGCACGAACGGCGCAGGGCGGGGGAGGGGCAAACCGAAGCACTGCGCTTGGCGAGAGCGACGAGAGCTCGGCGGCGGCGCGGGGTCGGGTTGCACGGCGGTCCGGCTGCCAGTTCCTCGTTGCCCGCTCGAATCACAGAAATAATATCCGCCAGCATGGAGGGTGCAATTCCTCATTCCTGGTTGATGAGTCGCCCACCCACCAGCAGTCTATCTGGTACAACGCTATCAATGGTATCGATAGCGCGGTGCGCTCCTTCTGCAGCGCCTTTTTTGTGCTGGCTCAGCGGCACGATACGGGAAAAGCAATGCAGCAGCAGGCTCGCAAGTCCCGTCGCAGGTGG
>Ga0247770_1001606_pt1 | contig 16496 bp, 17 predicted proteins | sample UWRJL136409B6_FD_179943 | JGI IMG/M metagenome (GOLD analysis project Ga0247770, IMG submission 179943) | Plant litter microbial communities from Arlington Agricultural Research Station in Wisconsin, United States - UWRJ-L136-409B-6 | ecosystem: Environmental > Terrestrial > Plant litter >... | reverse complement strand
GTTGCACAGGGAGGCAGGAATTTTTTTTTTTTTTTGCACACGCCTGAGGAAGCAGACGTAGATGAGTTGGGCCATTGCTCACACAGAAGGTCACGGAAAACTTGAAGTGAATAACTTGAGCTGGCGGTGGGGCTGGTGCCTCGATGAATTGCTCACACTCAAAATTAGGATGAGATAGCGCATTGTGCCTGCCGAGCCCTCTTTGTTCTCTTTCACAAAGGGTGACCCGAACTCCCGGCCGGCGACTTGGTGCTCCCAATGACCCGGTACCGTACCTGTTGGCAAAGGAAATGTTGGCAGGAGAGACTGTCCACATTGTTTCCTTTATTTCACGAACAGCCCCGCAGATATATTTCTCCCACGACAGTTCTAGCACACATGCTTTGTCCGCCATCCTGTTCTCTCCTGCCACCTGCTGTTCGATTGCTACCCGCGAGAAACCACCAGCGCGCTTTCCTTTTAAAACATGCCACACTCTCACTTTTCCCTTGCCCTGGCTCTTCCATTGCCATACGAGCCAAGCGAGCAAACCGAACCTTATCACCACTTCCATTCACGCCTTCCTCGCCTTGTCGCATCCAGCCAAGCTCTCTCCCCGCATCAAACCCAGCCGGTAAGCAAAGTTGAGACTTGCGACACGACCAAAACCAGCCACAAGATATTCAGCCCGCCCGAGCCCAGCTCTCCCTGCTTGTCTGGGCCCCCCCGCCGACCGCGGCAACACGATGCACAGCAACACGCCCAGCGACCCCAGCGACGAGCAGTTCAGCGATGCGCACGAGTATCCGCCCGCCAGCTCGCCTGACGGCAACGACCATGTCTACTACGATATCGAGTATCCAGCTCCTGTTGAGAGCCCGAATGACTATTGCGTTGGAGGATTTCACCCAGTACATCTCGGCGACACGCTTGGCAACGCCGGTCGGTACCGCGTTGTGCACAAGCTTGGAGACGGTGGATTTGCAACCGTCTGGCTCTGCCGCGACCTTTATGAGCAGAAGTGGCGGGCTGTCAAGATTAATGCTGCGGCAGCGTCGAATCCCGAGCACAGCTCGGAGTTCGCCGTCTCAGAGCGCTTCGCGGATGTCACGCCCGAGGCCCTTGCCCAACAGCACATCGCCTTGCCAATCGAGTACTTCTGGATGGACGGGCCTAATGGACGCCACCTTTGTGCGGTAATGCCGCTACTCGGGCCCAGGGTCACAGAGCTCTACAACTGGTACGGCAATTACCCAGAGTTTCTCAAAGGCGTCTGTTTCCAGATCACAAAAGGGCTGAGTTATCTGCATCAACGAGAAATCTGCCATGGAGATCTCCGCCCTGAGAATATTTTGTTCCAGCTTGATGATCGCGTCGACTCGATGTCCGAGGAGGAGCTTACGCAACTGCTTGGATCCCCAAAGCGCGTCAAGGTTATCGCGTCAGATGGTGCCAAGGTCGCAGATGGTGTACCCGAATACCTCGTTCCTCAGGCCTGCCTCAATTTCAGCTCCGGCTTGTGCTCAACCAAGGTGTCGATCACCGATTTGGGTATTTGCTATGATGCCAACGACCCACCATTAGACACAGGCATCCCGACTAAGTACGCTGCTCCGGAAGACATCTTTCGTCGGTCAACATTGGGTCCCGCAACCGATGTCTGGACCCTTGGATGTACTATCGCCTGCATCGCAACTGGTCTCATGCCGTTTGGCGAGGTATCTGAGGTGCATCCGGTTATGTGGGCCATGGAGGACCTCATGGGCCCATCGCCCCAACCATTTCGCGCCGCCTGGAAGGAAGAGTTTAAGTACGAGTACAAGAACGACGAAAACGACGAGTCTCTCGCTGTTTCCATGCCTCAGAAGAACTCTGTGATCTATCTGAAGGAGCGGATCGAGAGCACTGGTTTCTCTAACAAGCTGCTTGCAAGCTTGGTGAAGGAGAACTATCGCTTATACATTACGCACGCCCAAGCTGCCGAGGTCGCGAAACAAGACTACAGGACCACTGGGTTACTTCCTGGCTTTACGCAGCTGCCCGGCCCGGGCGAGTGGGAGGATCGCATGGACTTTGAGCGGGATGAGCAAGACATGAAGCTCTTGTTCGACTTGCTCACCAGCATTTTCAAGTGGCATCCTGAAGACAGGGTTTCCGCAGACAAGATTCTCGACCACGAATGGTTCGAAGTTTGGAGTGAGTAGGATGGCTGCGAGAAGCTGAAGGTATCTAATCGATATGGAGGACCGGGCCCTGGAATCTCAAAGAGATGGGAGGGACACGGTGATGAATAAAAAACAAAATTGTACATAACATAAGACCATCTTTTGTGACACGGTGATCGTGAGGAAACTATCCATAGACATACAGCTCTATTATATAGAAAGGAAATTACTCTGTAATTAACAGTCAGGATAGCGATGAGGCTTCTAGTGGAGCGGGAGCAATAGAATACAGCGTCTCATGAAACTCTTGAACTCGTGAAAGTCACCGTGATGAAGTACTAATATACCGCGCATTTCCAGCTGTGTCATGCCATTTCAGAGACCAGGAACTGACATGCCCCGGTGAAACGACCAAGACTAATCTCTCATATCCAGGAGCTCAAACAATACTACCAATTTAACACCATGGTCCATATCCAAGAACCCTGTGACACACTCCCTTCTTGAAACCACGGTGACTCAACCATCAAACGCCTTTTGCAACCCCGCAATATCCAGCTTCTTCATCTGCATCATCGCCACTGTCGCCCGTCCGGCTCCCTCCTTGTCCGGGCTGCTCAGCATCTCCTTGAGCGCCTTCGGAACGACCTGCCAGGACAGACCGAACTTGTCCGTCACCCAGCCGCATTGCTGCGACGCCTCGGGACTGCCCTCACTCAGTTTGTCCCAGTAGTAGTCGACTTCTTCTTGGTTTTGGCTGGGAGGAGGGCGGGGGGTTAGCGTCTTGCTCTGGAAGAGGGGGGCACGGGAGAGGGAGGGAGCGTGAGTGAGCGCATAGAGGGAAAGCATGAAGGAGAGCATGGGCGTGGGTTGATGGAACAGACGACGGGTTGAGAAAGAGGAGAAAACCCACCAATCAATCATAACCGACGTCGCCGGCGTAAGCTTATAATGCGGCCCGCCATTGAGCCCCACGAAGCGGTGACCATCTAGATCAAACTCCGCGACCAGCACAGTACCGGCCTCTTGGCCGTGGTGCTCCTTGCCGGCATCAGTGTAGCGCTGGACGTGGGTGACCTTGGAATTCTTGAAGATGGAGACGTAGAAGTTGGCGGCGTCTTCGGCTTGGCCGTCGAACCAGAGGCAGGTTGTTAGGGTGAGCTTGCTGAGGGACATTGTCGGTCGGGTGCGTGAGCGGGTGCGAGGCGGGTGCTATTTTGGGGGGATGGGAGAAGGGATTCAATGGGCTTTGGGGATTGGGTTTGGTCTTTGATGGGAGAGAAGGGGCATTGAGAGAGGGCACAATGCGCGGAACAAGGGCGACGGGCACAATGAAATACTTTTTTTGGGGGACATGTTCCATGCCCGGCTTTGAGCATGAAGTCATCAACGGAGGAATGTGAAAGCCACCTTAGGCAGCAATGCCGTGCCAAGACATGGCCGGTCCCGAATCTGCAGTGCACAGGACCGCCAAGGCCCGAAAGTGAGGTGTGGAATTGATTGACGAGTGAGACGCGACGCAGAAGGGTTTGAGGCGCGTCGGTGGCGCGCGGTCACATGCAACCCCGCAAAAATGTTTAATAATCGGCCCCATTTTCTGACAGGGCGAGACGATGCCCTAGATGCAGCGGTGAGCTCGACGGCAATTGCGGCAGCAACGACGACCAATCGCATTGGCACGCCGGTGCGATTCCCTCTGCATAGGCGAGCGAGTTGCTGGAAATGATGCGTCCGTTCAATTACATGCTCCCTCTGTCGTGAGGATCAGAGGCCGTCGAGTTGACGCGCGAGCAGGGATGCGGGGTTGTCTTGAGCTGGGGCTTGGCCTCGGATTTTTGACGACCCTCAGGCACCACCGGCGCAGCGACAGCTCGCGACCGGTCGCTGGATGTAAGCAGCGGAAAATCTGACCCGTGACATCGCGTTTCGGTCGTGATTTCCTCCGCGCCCAGACGCGCCTTCGACTTGGCAGTTCAGGCAGACAGGTTCTTTTGCTTCTCAAGAGAGGAACGCGAGCAGCTCACGGAATCGGCTCAAGTCTAGGCTTCAGCTCGGAGGCGAATAACAGAAGCATAAATGGCGCCTATCTCCCCGAGCCTGTTGTATATCCTCTTTCCAAAGCTCACATCATCACGGATCTTTTGAGACAAGCACCTCACTCAAGTTTATCCCGCAATAAGCCAAGTCTGATATCCAAGATGCACCACCCCAAGCAAGCCCCAACTTTCTATCTCAACACACACACCGCCGACCCTGAAGCAGGCCTCACGTTCTTCATCGCCCTCGGATTCACCCCCATCACTGAGTACAGCGACCCCGAGACCAAGGCCTTCCGCCTCCCCGAACCAAACAGCTCCATCTGCCTGATGCTCCACGGCCCGAACCGCTTCAAGATCTTCATCCGCCCCGGTACCGAGAGCAACGACGCCACTAAGACAACTGAGGCTCTGTTCTCCCTCTGTGTCGACAAGAAGGAGCTCGTTGACGAGGTTCTCGCCAAGGCCGTTGAGGCTGGTGGGACCGCAGACCCGTATAAATTGGAGGATTACGGCGAGTCGTGCGGGATGTACACACGCAGTTTCGCGGATTTGGATGGTCATATCTGGGAGGTTGTTGCCATGGCCGGGACTGCCGGCCCTGGATGTGGGAAGGAGGGAGAGTAGAGCTTGGAGGATGGCGTGGCGATCATGTACTCTTTGCTTTCAGCACCTTGGGCGGGAGGCAAACCGAAGCACATTGTTGGGTGCCGTACATCATGTTAGAGGCTGACGAACCGCCCTTGCGGTCATTTGTACCTCGTTACTCAAGTTGAATCAAAAGAAGTCCGACTGTTTCCTTCAGTCCTCAGCTCTTCCTCCAATGACAGAAGTCTCTAACGTGCCGACTGTGATCTACCAGTTGTTGGGAAAAGGGCCTGCGGCGTCGTAATTTGGAAGATACGCGCAATCGAGTCCTGTCGGGGAACCGTCTGGGTTCAAATCGCTCTCCGCCAAGAACTCATCAAAGTCAAGGCCATCCTGGGAGGGGTCAGACATGAGCGTTTCGTTTCCCGTCCAGGGTATCCCCTCGTTCATGGGCACAAGGCCATATTTGCCAATCCCGACATGTGCTGAAGTGTTTCAGGGCCTTCCGCATAATTGGTGCTCCTCCCTGCCATGCTGCCCTGCGCAAACATGGGTTGCTGCGGTGTCCGTGGCGCCCCTAGCCCCGAAAGAGCCTCTGTTTCCGATAAATACGATCCGACTTGACTGCCCAGAGAGCCATTGGTGGATATCTCTGGCGGCTCGGAAGACCCAGATAAAGTGCTGGGATGTGTTGAATCGGTACTGGAGTTTCTTCGTGCTCCAAACTGGGGCGTCAGGGCAGTCGCAGGTTCCGCCACAGAACCAATCCGAAACTCTTCAAAATCAAGTCCAATCCGCTATGAAGACGTTGAGAAGCGTCTGGTATTCATCTGATGCGGGAGCGAGGGGTCCGAGGAGGCCTGCTGATACTAGCTCTTCGGCCAAAACGATACGGCCACGTCCCTGGAAGAAGGTAGCGAAGTCGACAAACTCCGGGGACTGCTCATACTCCATGTAAGGAGAGTCTGGGCGTTGGGCCCTGGGGAAAAGGATGTCCCAAATGGCAAACCACTGCTCTGCTTCAGTCCGCCCACGTTCTGATCTTACCCGCAGATCCAATGTCTGCTCAATGGAAATGCCACCCAATTCCCCGTGCTGGTCGGGAGAACAGGGCTCACTGGCCATTACATGGGTATCGCGGCTCGTCTGGGTCTCGAAAATCAAGTGGCATCTTTGGCAATAGAATTTGGGAGTGTGTCGCCTTGCGAGATGTTGCTTGACATCTCTCACACGCGTAAGCCTGTTGCCAAAACACGCCCTGTGTCTCCTTGGCTCCTTCTTCTAGAAAGGACAGGCGAAGAGCCTGGCGTCCGATTCATGATGGCGTTGCTTGCGGGGAGGTCTCGAAGGAACTTCATCGTCATCGTCGCCGTCATCGTTGCAGCCGTCATCGCCTTGCGCCCTGCCCCTCTTTTGGCGAGACCCTGAGGTCCGTTTGGCATTTGAGCACAGTGTAGGGCCGCCGGAATGTTGGGCTACAGCGGTGGACGGCTCGACCGGACTATCTGTCTGAGAGGGGCCTTGACAAGTTCGATGATGCTGCCACTCTTTCAGTAGTCGATGTATCACTTTGTTGAGCGTCCCAACACTGACGGGACCTAATCCAAAGGGGTCTATCCGATCTGAATTGTCCGAGATTGACAGCATATCAGAGTCTATCGACTCCTCCGAAAGTGTGGTGGTTACTGCTGGTTGGTGATCCAGGAGGAGAGAGTCTGCCACTTTACCGCAGTTTGAGTGCGGGTTTCCCGAATCCGTGGCGGAGGTTTTGTTATGAGCAGGTCTTTGGCCGTTTCTTGCTGGCATTGACAAATCCTCTGCATGGTCAGGCAAAGGTCCTGAAATATTCCCTCGCGTCTGAAGATCCGCTGAAGCCATGCCATCGGCATTCCCGCTGCCCTCGCCTAACGCTGAAGATTGCACCAGCGGCGACTTTTCGCAGCAGGCATTCTGTCCAAAGCAACTCGATGAGCAAGTTCTGTTCGGAGAACTCGATACGATATGCCTTGATCGTTTCAAGCTTTCCAAATCAAAGCTTCTGAAATCCGAAAGACGCTCCGAGCTGCTCGACGTGTCAATTCGGTCAGGAATGTGGTGGATGAGTCGTAGAGGACGCGCCAAGTGAAGTGAGAACTCCCCTGTGCATCTAGACAAAGCAGACCCCTTGAACCGCGGAGGATCACACTCTCAGCCCCAATTTCAACATATCCATCCCCAATGATGCCGGATAGGAGCTCGAACGAGATGTCCAGCCCCGTACAGGGACTCAGTCGTCGCGGGAGAGGGCACCCTTTGACGATGACCCGACGACGAAGTAGGGGATGCCATTCTTCGGGGCCTGTGTGCGAGGTTGAATCCACTGGCTCAAACTCGAAGTCGATATGGCAGAACGCCTTTCTTATCACTAGATCTGTACCGTGGTTGGCGTTGGGGAAGACGGATAGGGGAGACGGGGTGCAGAGGGCAACATGTTGAAATGGCGAGGGTTGCAACGCCGCGCTCAGCCATGCCAACTGTTCGCCCAGCTCAGCCACCGAGAAAACTGGACCGGTGGCAATCAGTCTGAGTTTTCCGTTCTCGACCGTTGCTGACATCTCCGTGTTGACATCAAAAGTATCTAGAGCCGCATGTCAGCCAATGCTGTTTGAACCTAGTCATCACGAAGGAAAGGGGGAATCACCGAAAACCGGAGAGCTTGCCTCTCTGCCAAAGGATGCAAGAGTTTGGAGAACCGAGAGCAGACTGCTTCCGCTCAACGGCCATTGTTGCTGAACGGAATTGCAAGCAGACTGGCTGAGACCCACACTACATTGGCGGCCGTGTTGCTTCCTCTCAGGGGGTACAAGCAGGCTCTTTCCACCACAACTCGAGATTCGGGGAAGCAGGTTCTGTTGCTATGGCCTTGACCTCAATCATGATAGCAAGTTCGAGGCAACATGGCGAACGCAGTCGATCTTCTTAAAACCCAAAATCCCCAGCCGTACAGCTTCTGACTCTTCTTCTCCTATAGCCTCGTCTATCATCACAGCGACAATGTTTATTCAACTCATCACTTCTATCACCAAGCGTGACATCATTAACACGCTCATTGGAGCATCCCTGTCGGCTCTGGCGACCATGTTTCCGCGACGTCTCCTCACGAGGTTACTCGTGCCCCCTCGCCGGGCTATTTCGGGGCTGGTCGACGAGTGGGTGCACAGGTTTGTTGCGTACCTCCTACCGGGTCTGCTCGCAGTAGTGGTACTTGCAACAGTGGACACCTGGAGATCCTCAGTCGACTTCAAGACTGACAGTGCTCGCACTGGGATATGGATGCCGGAGACGCTAACCTTTGGAACTGCTGTCTCCCTCCGAGAATTTTTGGGATCTTTTCAGGGCTCTGATGGTTTCTGCAAAGCATGCTTTTCCTGCTTGCGGCGAACGTCATCCCGTTTGGGTGTCTGGTATCACACTACTTCCAGAGCATCGTTGGCCTCTCGAACCGAGATTTGAGCTTGCATTTCGCAACCCTCTCCGGCATCCATTTTGGTGGTCTGGGTAATTCCAGATCACCGCGTCCTGTCCTCGAGCCATTTTGGTGTGCCTGGATGATTCTAGGTCATCACACACTCTCGGATATTTGGTGCGCCTGGGTGGTTCCAGGTCACCAGTCGACACCTCGAGCATCCAATGTCACTGTCACCCATTTCCATCGGTTGCGTTCCCGTTCCTTCGCTCTCGCTTGCAAGGTATGTTTTTCATCTCCTTTTGGTACGCCAGCATGACCGTCAGCTAACATGTTCTATGATCAGGAGCTCGCCCGCTTACACTCAACCGTGCGATTACGAATTTCTGCATCGATTCGACCCCCGCCCATGCCGTCCACACTTCTATTGCGAGCACACACGACGGTCTTCTTGGGCTTTGATCTCAGCTTGGGCGATGGTGGGACAGGTATACCGTATCGTAGTGGTTTTATGAAGGGCAGGACCTGCACATTTGGACATAAGGCAGGAGGATCGGAATTGGAGACCTTGCCTACCTAGATACCGAACCACTCATCCTGGTGGCCGCCCCAAGTTGCAATAAACAGCATATCTCTCTGTCTTTGCCTCCGAGCACAACCCAGATCGTGACTTGAGCTGATTCTATGAGCTGCTTTATGGCTTTCGCTTTCGCCGGGCGTGTCTCCGCCGGTTTCAGCTTCGCGCAGATTCGTCAAAAAGCCCCACTGATAAATGGCCTCGGTCCGTGCTGACAGTCAAAATCTCGGTTGAGCCCGCAATTTGCACGGCTCTTTCTGACATAGATGGTTCTTTCCCTTCAGCCTGCCTGTGTTTAGTTCGGTGGCTCGACCTCAAGAACTTGCGTTCCATCTTCAGAACCACCACGAACCTGTTTTCTACGTGGCGACAAATCGCGGCTTCAATGGCCCCCATTCGAAGGGCAAATCAGCGGTGCGCTATCTTGTCCCTCGATTGCGGCGTGATGCTCCCGGAGCCAAGCGTGGGACCAAGTTTGCGAGCCGCTCGATCCCTGCAACCAAGCCCCCAACTCGTGGGTCACGCCTCTTCTCGCAGGAACCGGGTGGATATGTCATTACGTTTGCGGCGACGGCGCACATCTCGTCCCGCCTCCGACGCGTGTTGTCGACACCACCAAGGCTCGTTCCGGGGCGGTGGTACCTCCGGCTAATACCGCAACGCTTATAGTCTCCACGCTAACAGCTATCCCCTCAAATCAGAGGCTGCCTTGGCCGCTCGCCAATAGCGTGAAACGGGTGCGGCTCTTGGTGTAACATTAGCCGGTCTGGTACGCGTGCCGCTCAAGCCGTATGAGCCGCCCTCCGATCTGTCTTCAAAATCTGGAGAAGCCCGTCCACAAAAGGGGAGGGAAAATAAAACATAAATTTATTTCCATTTTTCAGTCATGGCTGCCGGGAGGTTAATCGAGAGGTCATGTTTTCGTCAGTTCTTCTAGCATTTTTGTGTGGTGTTGCGCAGGGCGAGACATCATGGTACGACTTTGCCGGAGCACAGGAGGGATCAGACTTGCAGTGCAACCACAATCCAGTGGGACCTCTTAACCCCGGAGCTCACCAAAAACATTGCGCTGCCCATGTGGACGACGAGACAAAAGAGGCCACACTTCGGAGCCCATGGTCGTACACGCCGATATGTGTTGACCCGGTCGACTCGGACGAACCCAGCAAGCTGTGCACTTTCACGGTCTCCAGTCTTCGAGGCGGGCCCGGACTCAGCATCATTACGACACCAAGTATCGCCGCAGGCATGACAAGAATTCTCCAACAGCCCGATATCTCGTGGCTGGAAACGTCTCGCGGAGTTCCGTTCATTCCGGACCCGCGTGTCCTGTACGAGGTTCGGCAGATTCATAACAAGGGTTACGGCGTTGTGGCGACAGCTGCCATCCCCAAGGACAGCATCGTGATGCTCGAGCTTCCTGTCTTGATGAAGATTTCAGATCCGAGTCCATGGAGCCAGAAGGGTGCGCTTGCGCTCATGCAACAGGCAGCAAAGCGCCTCAGTGGCAAGGAACAGAGCCGGCTTCTGCAGATGGCGAGGCAGGACAAGGGATACATCATGGACGACATCTTCAGAACGAATTCATTTGGCGTCACTGTCGAGGGAGTTGGTCATTCTGCGATCTATCCCGAGATTGCTGTACGTATTGGAAAGCTCCAGCCCCTTTGCGACATCTTGCTAACAAGTTGACAGAGGATCAACCATGAGTGCAAACCTAAGTAAGTCAATTTCTCCACGCGACGCATATGTCATGCCAAAGCTTGGAAACTGACATTTTCTCGCCTCACAGCACAATCATTCGTTACTCTACTCAAACGCTTGCGCTGGAGATTGTCGCATACAGAGATATCGAACCAGGCGAGGAGATCACCCTGAGCTGTATGTACCATCTCCTTTACGTGAAGACAAACCACTTACACTGTACACAGATTTTGCCCTGAATCTCCGCTACCACCAGAGAGAGAGGGCCATCAAGAGCTGGGGTTTCGAATGCAACTGTTCTTTTTGCGCCGATGAGGCAAGCAGAAAGAGCTCTGATCGTCGTCGGAATGACATCGAAAGCATCTTGACGGCTATCTCGCGGCGCGAGAACATCACTCGCGATGTCATATCCCGGGCCGTGGGAAAGATGGGGGAGCTCGTCAAAGAAGAGGGTCTGTCGGCTCAGATGGGTGACTTGCTCTTTCTCGTGGCCGATGCTTGCCTGGGGGCGATGGAGTTTAAGTTAGCCAGGGAGATTGGCGAGGAGGCATTGAGAGTGCAGCGCCACTGGGCTGGATATGACAATGATCGGACGCTCGAGGTTGTGAAGTTGTTAGGGTTATTGGATGAACTGGAGCATCGTCAGGCATCGGAGTTCGCATCTGTATCTGCATCTTCATCTGCATCATGAACAGGTGGGCTACTACATAAGAATCATACCACGTGACATTGATGAACGTCTCCCATGCGGGAGCAAAATACGTCCCTTCCGGCCAAGACCACCCCAGAACGACGGTGGGATGGCCTAGGAGTGCTACATGTGGGGGAGCATCCCGCTGCCTTGGCGAGCTGGCAGGCAGATAGGATTGCTATCGGCTGAAGCTCTGATTGTTTCGCGCCAATGAGACCGTGGATGCCTGGGAAAGCAGAAGGCCAGCACGAAGCCTCAGACACCAATCGGAACACACCTACCCCACTTGGCCACAGGGCCTTCAAAACCAGTCTCAGGCAGCCATAGGCCTTGAGAAAAATCAAGCATCTTCACCACTGCCGCTCAACACCGGGACCGGCTTTGGCGAGTATGGAGTGTCCCGGGCCGTTGCAAGATGGGAAATGGAGGGAAGGGAACATGGCGTCTCGAAGTAAGGAAAGCCTATGGGAATTCGAGAAAGGTTGGGGCTGTCAACGAAACTTTTGGGGCGGCAGTCGCGTTTTGTGACAACGGTCGCCCGCATGTGAAGGTGGGGATCAGCAAGCAGCGGGCTTATTGGCTCACTTGGTTACGAGAAGGAAGGAAAGTTATGGACAGAGGGCTGGCTGGTCAAGGGGCCCCGCACCTCCCACACCCGCCTCTTTGGTGATCAGTCCCCTGCACGCTGTGACGCAGCTGCAGTGCGGGTTGGTCTGACTGGCGGCAACAGGTCAAGTCTGCAGACAGAAATAGCCCGGACAATGCACAAGGACACCTTGACACCCGCGGCAGTTTTGCGACTGGTCAAGACAAACAAGCCTTGCAGGTTGTCCCAAAGATTCCGTCAGCCGGAGAGGAGACGCGATCCTTCCCCATCCCCCATCCGAGCCTTTCATGCTCCTTGAGGATCCCCGCTCCGCTACCTAGAGTCTCCTCCTGCCTACATCACTAGCCAAGTTTGACGTCAGGACGACACCAAAATGGACCCCGTAACAGCTCTCAGTCTAGCGTCTAGTATTTTGACCTTTATCGACTTTGCGAACAAGATCATCACTGGAACCTCTGAGGTATACCAGTCCGTATCGGGTGCTACAGCGGAAAATGCACACATCGACATCATCGTTGAAGACCTCAACGAGATCACTGACGACTTGAGCACAAGCCTCCCCGGCAGAACGAATAATGAAAAAGCTCTCAAGGATCTTGCTTCCAAGTGCGAGCTCGTTTCTGGCAGGCTCCAGGCTCTCCTCGACGGCCTGAAAGTGTCGGGCGACCACACGACGTGGAAGAGCCTAAAGGCCAAGATCAAGAGCATGCGGAAGGAGAATGAGATTCTGAGCATGGAGAAGCAGCTGGGCGACTACCGCGCACAAATCCTAACACGGCTGACGCTGATGCTGAGGTAAGTTTTGTGATACTGCTGTTCTTTAGCGCGAGAGAGCATGCACGTTGACCAAGTCAGCCAAGACAAGACCATCAAGTCGCAACTGGACCAGCTGGAGGCTACGGTGCTGAATCTCTCCAGCGAGTCTGCAACGCAGCTAGCCCAGCTCAGACAAGACATACTCAGAGACGTGAAGCAGCTTCAACAAGATAGTGCCGGCACGGATTCTATCCCACCTACCATCGAACTGAAGCACGGCATAGGGAAGGTGCGGCGGTCTCTTAATGCGCTGTCTTCGAAGATAGATGCGGTTCCGAGAGAGAGCATCATCCTGCAGAATGTTTTTTTCTCTTCCATGAATCTCAGAGAGGAGGCCATCAAAGATCCAGAGAGCGGAACGTTCAAATGGATGATTGAAGAAGAGTCTGAAGAGTCTGAAGAAGAGTATGAAGAAGCGCCTGAAGAAGCGCTCGAAGGAGCGCTTGAAGAAGAATTTGAAGAACAGTTTGAAGAAGAAGAGAGGAAGGAATTGGAGCGAAGGTCCCGAAGCCGCATCCTCTTCTCGGAATGGTTGAGGTCCGGGGCAGGCATCTTCCACATATCCGGTAAAGCCGGATCGGGGAAGTCGACGCTGATGAAATTCCTTTGCCATCACGATCAGACCCGGGAAGAGTTAGAAAATTGGGCGGCTGGGAAGCAAAAAACACTCGTCTTCTCGAGCTTTTACTTCTGGAGTTCTCGCGACGATCTGCAAATGTCGCTGGCGGGTCTTTACCGGACGATACTCTTTGAGATATTGAGTCGCTGCCCTGACCTCATACGTGTCGTCTTTCCTAGGCACTGGGACCAGCTAACAAACGGAATGGTTCATATTCCTGGCAATCTCCTCAGTGGCCCCGATATCACAAGGGCGTTCGAAATGTTGACCGCCCATGGGACCTTCCCTGACTACTGCTTTTGCTTCTTCATCGACGGTCTTGACGAATATCACGGCGAGAGCGAGGATCATGTTCAGCTTGCGAAGACCCTACGGCGGTGGGCTAGCAAGGGGGACGTTAAAATCTGCGCGAGCTCGCGGCCGCATATCGAGTTTGATGATCTCACCGGCTCGCCGAACCAGACGTTCCATTTACACGAACTGACGCGGCACGATATCCGCCTCTTCAGTCGGCAGATGATCGAGAAGAGCGACAAGTTTGATCGGATCAAGGATTCGTATCTGCAGCTGGTTGACAAGATCGTGGAGATGTCACAAGGGGTCTTCCTCTGGGCGCGATTGGTCGTTTCCTCCTTGCTAGCAGGCATGCTGGGCCACGACACGACGAAAACACTGGAAGAAAAACTTAAGGTCATTCCGAAGGGCATTGACGAGTTATACGATGGGATTCTGAGCTCATTAGAACCTTATGACCGACAGAGAGCGGCCAAGTTGTTACTCATAACGGTATACAAGAAGCTCAGGATGCCGCTGAACTGCCTCGCCTACGGATGGATCGACAGTCTGGATGATCCAAAATTTCCGCCCTGCGACGGCAGAAAATCCCCATCGTGGCGACCAGCTAACATCATGGTTGAAGATGTCCAGCGCCAACTGAAGTTTCTCACGAAAGGCCTCCTCGAGACAACACTGTGCTTTGGTGGTGGACGGAGTGATGAGTTCGCCCCAATGCGTGTAGTTCAATTTTTCCACCGCACCGTGGAGGATTTTGTGATGAATAGCTCCAAGCTTGAAGACATATCCCGCCAGTACCCGAGACTCCTCGAAGAGGAGTCGTACTACCGCCTCCTCTTGGCCGATCTGACTCTGGGCAGTCTCGCGTACCGAAGATTATATTGGAATTGCTTCATGATTATTGATAGCTCGAACGCATCCATTTTTAACCAGACACTCCCATCCACTCTTTTGGACGGCTTCCGCCACGTGCTTTGCGATGGAAGGAGCGAATCAGATGAGTCAGGAGATGAGGTCTTCCGCGGCGTCCTTTTATCGATTGGGAGTCACTACTATACGGGGCGGATGTCGTTCATCCACATGATTGCCTTCGCTGGCCAAACCGAATACGTCTTGCGAGAAGTATCAAAACGGCCGGAGCTGCTGAGGGGCAACCAAGAGATGCACCTTCTTCTCACTGCGGCCTTGGGGGGCCACAAGAACTTGGTCACAGCTCTGTTAAAGAGGGGGTCATCTCCGACGGACACCATCAAGATCCAAAGGGAACAAAATAATCACGATTCTGCGGGCCTTCAATCCATCCCGCTCTGGCTCGCTCTTGCAGGGTGCATGGTTGGAAACTCTTTGAAGTATTTGAAGCTAAGTACAAGTTTCGACATACTGGAATTATTTTTGGATGCCGACGGAGTCGACGCATGGAACTGCGCGTTCCTCTTGAAAGAGAACTCCAGCTGGGAAAGCCCGGTCTCGCATTATATCACTTTGAAGGGGTTTGTGCAGGGCTTGGTGCCGAGGAACAAGGATCGGCTGATTTCTTTGATCGACAAAGGCAAGCCTGGCTCAACCATTGGAAGTATAACGCGCTTTGTGTCACGACTCACCTCCTTTTACAAACCGGTGGAGGTTTTGACGCCTTTGGGAACCGCTGAATTCACTTTTTCCAATGCGACAGGTGTTAAGCCTAGGATGTTCATGGCTGGCGTAGTTTACGGTGGTCTAAATTCAGACGGTTACCGCCTCCAGTTATATTAGTTCCACTGGCAGATAATTATGGCGGACCGGTTTCTCTTTAGTTCGAGTTTAACAAAGTACGTAGCGTTCGTTTGATAGTCGAGGAGATATTTCCGGTGGTAGGAACATGCTGTTTAGGCCTGCCTGCTTACCTGGGCTGCGAATATCGGGTTATTGTAACGATAACGGATACTTAAATGACTTCCCCTCACGTCAGCACTCTACAGTTTGACGAGGACGGTGTTCGTGACATCGGCGGGGGATTCCAAGACTGCAGCATGTTCAAGGATGACATCCTCGAGGAGACTTGACTCCCATTCCGGCCTCCTCGCAAATCACGGAGGGCGGAGGGATATATGTACGGCTTAGTGATGGATATCGTCATAATAAATCGCCGAACTCTGCAGCTCGGCCGGACATTCAAGACAAGCGGGGCATTCTTCACCGACTGATGCGGTCGTACATTGGGCAGATGGGCCGCCGTTGAACGCCTGGGGGAGACCATGACCCGGGGGCTGACGAAGGCGGGACTCGTGGCACGGCGAATTGCTTGCCTTCCGTGCAACCGCCGAAGGCAACACCAGAAAGCTATTTGCGGGCGTGAGCTCTGCGGGCAGGTGGCCGATAACACGGCTGCAGGGAGCCTACCTGCAGTGCCATGTTGCTGATATGAAAGTCGTGAGATGTGCCTGACCGAAAATCCGCGGGTCGCACGGTGGTTGTGTCTTATCAAGGGGTCATACAGCTGATCGGCGTGTCAAACATCGAAGTCAGGGGTGGACGATCCCGACGCCATGCAGCCCGCCCTGCCAAGGAATAGCTCCCCAAGGACGCCCAACCCTCCGAATACACTTCCTGCAGGATAAAGTGTCGATACAGAGGAGTTCCACGTGTACCCGCCGAAGGGAGGTTGGGGGCTCTTGGGCTTTTTTTGGGAGTGCTTGCACCACGTTGTGCAGACCACAAGTCTTCAGGGTTTGCAGGGTGTGTCCAATCGACACCGCGCAAGGGTGAGACGCATCCCTCTTTGGACTATTGGGTAGAAAATACCCCCCGAGAGCCAGCGAGTAACTAGTGAACGTATCCTCGGCCTAGCTATGGTGAACAGGGTGACGGATAAGTCAGGTGATCAGCTTTTAGACCAACCCCCTTTTAGACCACTGCACTAAAATCGCCACCCCAATACATCACCAACTTCAATTGCCCACAACTTCGTCAATTAGATAGCTACGTCAATACAACTT
>Ga0247770_1001605_pt1 | contig 16496 bp, 15 predicted proteins | sample UWRJL136409B6_FD_179943 | JGI IMG/M metagenome (GOLD analysis project Ga0247770, IMG submission 179943) | Plant litter microbial communities from Arlington Agricultural Research Station in Wisconsin, United States - UWRJ-L136-409B-6 | ecosystem: Environmental > Terrestrial > Plant litter >... | reverse complement strand
CTACGGGATGACGGAGACCTCCGAGACGGTGGCGGTGACCCGGGCGGACGACCGGCCCGGACAGCGCCTCTCCACCGTGGGGCGGCCGCTCCCGGGGGTGGAGGTGCGGATCATCGACGTGGACGGATCGACCCTCCCCGAGGAGTCGGTGGGCGAGATCGCGGTGCGCGGTCCCGGCGTGATGCAGGGGTACTACCGCCAGCCGCACGAGACCTCCGGCGCGCTCACGGCGGACGGGTTCTTCCTGACCGGCGACCTGGGGATGCTGGACGAGGAGGGCTACCTCCACATCCTGGGGCGCCGCAAGGAGATGATCATCCGCGGCGGGTTCAACGTGTACCCGCGCGAAGTGGAAGACCGGCTGCACGCGCACCCCGCGGTCCTGGACGTGGCCGTGGTGGGGCTCCCGGACGAGATCCTGGGAGAAGTGTCGTGCGCCTGCATCGTTCCCGTCGAGGGGGCGATCGTCACGGGGGAGGAGATCAAGGACTTCTGCCGTGAGGTGCTTGCGGACTACAAGGTCCCGGACCTGGTCCGCTTCCTCGACAGCTTTCCCATGACGGGAAGCGGCAAGGTACGCCGCGTGGAGCTCGCGCGCATGATCAGCGCCGAAGAGTCGAGCCGCCGGCCGTGACCGCCCCGCCCCCGTCCGCAAACTCCGGCGAGGCTCCTCCCGACGTGTCCGGAAAGAGGGCCCAGTGCCCAGTCCCCAGTGCCCAGCGGAAGCTCCTGGGCCCTGCGCACTGGGCACCGGGCACTTCCCGGCCCGCGGAGGGGTCTCGCCACGTGAACATCCGACGTGGACAGACATGAGCACTCCCATTCAGAGAAGCCCGCACCTCACCGGCGGCGCGCCCACCGGCCCCGAAGCGCGCAACGCCGCGCTCCTGATCGACTTCGACAACATCACCCTCGGCGTCCGCAGTGACCTGGGCAAGGAGCTGAAGACGCTCCTGAACGCCCAGATCTTCCGCGGCAAGGTGGCGGTCCGCCGCGCCTACGCCGACTGGCGGCGCTACCCCAACTACGTGGTGCCGCTGACCGAGGCCTCCATCGACCTCATCTTCGCCCCCGCCTACGGCACCTCCAAGAAGAACGCGACGGACCTGCGCATGGCGGTGGACGCCATCGAGCTCGCGTTCATGCGCCCCGAGATCGGCACCTACATCCTGCTGACCGGCGACTCCGACTTCTCCAGCTGCGTCATCAAGCTCAAGGAGTACGGCAAGTACGTCATCGGCGTGGGGATGCGCGACTCCTCCAGCGACCTGCTGATCCAGAACTGCGACGAGTACTACTCGTACCACGCGCTCAGCGGGCTGATGCGCGAGGGCGAGCAGTCGGCGCGCCGCGAGGACCCGTGGCTCCTGGTGCGCAAGGCGGTGGCGAAGATGGCCTCGGCCGGCGACTCCATGCGCACGGACCGCCTGAAGCAGGTGATGATCGACCTGGACCCCGGCTTCGACGAGAAGGACGAGGGGTACTCCAAGTTCTCCAAGTTCGTGCAGGTGGCCTCGGAGAAGGGGCTGATCCGCCTCCACCGGGTGGAGAACGGGCAGTACGAGGTGGCCCCGGTGGACGAGGAGGACGAGTTCGCGCCCTCCGCCTCCATCCCCCACGCGCCGCCGCGCCGCGACCGCGACGACGACCCGCGCCGCGACCGTGACCGCGAGCGCCGCCGCGACCGCCGCGACCGGGACCGCGACCGCAACCGCGACCGGCCCCGCGGCGAGCTCGACCGCCCGCGGCTGGAGGAGACGCCGCCGGTGCGCCTGGTGGAGTCGGAGCGCGAGCCCGAGCCGGCGGAGGTCGCCGCCTTCGCGCCGGCCGCCCGCGAGGAGGAGCTCCCGGTGGAGCGCCCCGCCGCCGAGGCGCCGGCCGAGGTCACGGACCCGGTGGGGAACGCCTACGGCCTGCTGCAGTACGCGGTGCGGGCCATGGTGAGCCGCTCCGGGCAGACGGTGCGCGACGGCGACGTGAAGCGGAAGATGATGGAGCTGCAGCCGGGCTTCGACGAGCACGCGCTGGGCTTCAGCAAGTTCACCCGCTTCCTCCGCCAGGCGCACGACGCGGAGGTCATCGACCTGCGCCGCCTGGGCGAGGGGCGCTACGAGGTGGCGCTCCCCTCCAGCGGCACCAAGCTCCCGGCGCCGGTGCTGCGCAACCAGCCGCGCCCCGAGCCCATCGACCTGGACCGCGAGCAGGCGGAGCAGCGCCCCGCCGCCGAGAGCTCCGCGCCGGCCGAGTCGGCCGAGCGCGACGGGGACCGCGGCGGACGCGACCGCGGCCGTGGCCGTGGGCGCGACCGGGGCCGCGGGCGCGAGGGCGCCCCGCCCATCCTCCCCGGCCAGGGCGTGGAGCGTCCGGCCGACGCGCCGCGCGCCGAGGAGCCGCGTCCGGAGCCCCGCGCCGCGGAGCCCCGTCCCGAGCAGCCGCGGACGGAGCAGCGTCCGGCCGCGGAGCGTCGCCCGGAGGAGCCGCGCACGGAGGATCGCTCCGCTCCGCCCAGCTCCGCCTCCCGCGAGGGTCCGGCGGAGGCGGCGCGGAGCGGGATGCGCCACCGCACCGGAGGCCGTGGCGGCCGCTGGGCCGCGCCGTCGGGCCCGCCGCCGCTCCTCCCGGGGCAGGTGGTGCACATTCCCGGCGTGACGCGCCGTCCGGAGCCGGCCGCGCCTGCTTCGGAGGCGGAGACGCCGGTGGAGACCACGCGCGAGCCGGCCGCCGAGGCGCAGGCTCCCGCCGCCGCGCCGCAGCCGGCCGCGTTCTCGGCCGAGTCGCTGGGGCTGCCTACCACCTCCGCGGAGATCGAGGCGTACCTCTCGACCTACAAAGGCGTCGGCAAGAAGACCGTCGAGTCGCTGGTGAACGCCTTCGGCGACGGGGTGTTCCGGACGCTGGAGGAGGACCCGGACGCCGTGCGGAGCCTGCTGACGGACCGCCGCGCCGCGCCGATCCTGGAGCAGTGGAGCGAGGACCGCGACCGTCGCCGCGAGGAGCGCGCGTCGGCCGCGCCGGAGCCGGCCGTCGAGGCCGCGCCGGACGCCGAGGCGTTCGCGGAGGCCGCGGCGGCTCCGTCGCCGGAGCCCGTCATGGGCGAGACGGCGGACGACGTCGACGCGCCGAACGCGGGTGGTGAATCCGCGGGCGGCGAGCCGGCGGAGGAGGATGGGCAGGAGCGCGGTGGCCGCGGCCGTCGCGGTCGCGGGCGTGGCCGTGGTCGGATGCGGGGCGATGCTCCGGGCGCCGAGGACGAGATGGCGCGCGCCGCCGCCCAGATGATGGGTGGAGATTCGGATCGGTCGCCTGTGGAGTCGTCGCTCGGTTCGGCCGAGGCGGAGTCGGTGACGCCGGACGTCGCTCCGGAGGTCGCCGCGCATCCCGACACGCTGACTTCGATCCCCGACGAGGGGGACGAGGCGGAGGCGTTCGACGCGGCGCACGAGGACAGCGATCCCACGCTGACCGGGGATGCCGCGCTCGCGGCCGGCGAGGCGCAGCGCCGCAAGCGCGGCCGCCGCGGCGGGCGTGGACGGGGCCGTGGACGCGCCGGCGGCGAGGGGACGGCGGAAGCCGCGCCCGCCCCCGAGGCTCGCCCGGAGCCCACCCCGGCTCCGGCGCCTGCTCCGGTCGAGGCGCCCGCTCCGGCTCCGACGGCGGATGCCGGCTCGGCGGCGGAGGGCGAGGCGGCGCGCCGCTCGCGCAGCCGTCGCGGCGGACGCGGCCGCAGCAAGGGCGGCAACGGGAACGGCGCGGGCGAGGCTTCGGCCGCCCCCGTGGCGGAGGCTCCCGCGCCGACGCCGGCTCCGACTCCGGCGCCCGAGGCCGCTCCGGCGGCGGACGGCGACCGCCCGCGCGGTCGTGGGCGGGGACGTGGAGGCGCGAAGTCCGCCGCGCCCGAGCCGCCGATGCCGACGCCCGAGGCTCCGGCTCCCAGCGGGGGACGGGGACGCGGCCGCGGGGGTGCGGCGAAGGCCGCCGCTCCCGCTCCGACGCCCGCTCCCGCGGCCGAGGAGCCGCGTGCCGCCGGCCGCGGCAGGGGCCGTGGCCGTGGCGCCGGCGCGGCGGAAACGCCCGCGCCGGAGCCGACTCCCGCGCCCGCCGCGGAAGGCGGCGAGGGCGGCGGACGGCCTCGCGGCCGTCGCGGCCGGGGGAACACGCCGCCCGCCACGACGTGAGCGGCGGCGGGAAATCGAGCGCCGCGTCCGGGAAGGTCCGGGCGCGGCGCTCGTCCGTTCCGGACCCCGCGCCGCTCCCGGCCGAGTTCTGCGCGCGACCGGCGGAGACGGTCGCCCGCGAGCTGCTGGGCGTGCGGCTGATCTCCGAGGCCGGCGGGGTTCGCGTCGTGGGGGAGATCGTGGAGACGGAGGCCTACGTGGGGCCGCACGACGCCGCGTCGCACGCCTGGGAGAAGTACGGGCGGACGAAGCGCAACGACGCCATGTTCGGCCCGCCGGGGACGGCGTACGTCTACCTGATCTACGGCGCGCACTGGTGCATCAACGTGGTCACGGACGCGGAGGACTTCCCCGCCGCCGTCCTGGTGCGCGCCGCCATGCCGGTGGAGGGGATCGAGACGGCGCGCGAGCGGCGCCCCGGAAGGCCGGACCGCGAGCTGATGCGCGGCCCCGGCAACCTGGCCCGCGCGATGGCCGTCACCGACGCCGAGAACCGCCTCCCGCTGGACGGCCCGCCGCTCTGGCTGGCCGTCGGGCGCGAGATCCCCGACGACGAGGTGGCGGTGGGACCGCGCATCGGGATCGCGGCGCACCGCGCGGCGGAGTGGCCGCTGCGCTTCTGGCTCCGCGGCTCGCCGTGGGTGTCGAAGAATTCGTGAACCGCAGTGCCCAGTGCCCAGGTTCAGGTGCCCAGGAACGGCGGAACGCGGCCGCGTCTCGTCCCCGAAGCATCAAGGACCAGGCACCAGGCACTAAGCACTAAGCACTAAGCACCAAGCACTAAGCACTTCTTTTCCTGGGCACCGGGCCCTGGGCACTTGACCCCGCTTTTCGAATGAACGACTGGGACGACCTGATGGACTTCGCCGCGCGGACGGTGGCGGGGGCGGGGGAGATCACGCTGGGGCACTTCGGCAGCGTGGCGGTGGAGTACAAGGGCGACGGGAGCGAGGTCACGGAGGCCGACCGCGCCGCCGAGGCGTACGTCCGCGCGGCCATCGCCGAGGCGTTCCCGGAGGACGGGATCCTGGGCGAGGAGGCGGACGAGCGCCCGTCGGAGAGCGGCCGGCGCTGGATCGTGGATCCCATCGACGGGACGCGCTCGTTCAGCTGCGGGGTGCCGCTCTACTCGGTGCTGCTGGCGCTGGAGGTGGACGGCGTGGTCTCGCTCGGCTGCGTGCACCTGCCGGTGCTGGGGCACACGCTGGTGGCGGCGCGCGGCGCGGGCGCGTGGATCGACGGGCGCGCGGCGCGCGTCTCCGAGTGCGAGGAGATCTCCGAGGCGCGGCTGTTGACGTCGGGGCTGGAGTACTGGCGCGACATGACGGACGACGCGGGGCGCGCGGGCTTCCAGCGGCTGGTGGACGCAACGCGCTTCGGGCGGACGTGGGGCGATGGGTACGGCTACTTCCTGGTGGCGACGGGGCGCGTGGAGCTGCTCGCCGATCCCACCGGGGGGAAGCTGTGGGACTACGCGCCGATGACCGTCATCATCCCCGAGGCCGGCGGGCGGCTCACGCAGTTCGACGGATCGCCGATGCTCCCGAACCGCAGCGCGCTCGCCTCCAACGGCGAGCTGCACCGCGCGGCGCGGCGCATCCTCCAGGGCGAATCGTCTTAACCGGGGATCTCGGCGGATGGTGAACTACTTCAAGCATCAGCAGCAGCTGGAGACGCGCCTGTGGACGGCCGCGTCGTCGACGGCGATGCGGCTCTCGTACAAGATCGAGCCCGGGTGCGAGCAGGCGCTCCACGACGCGATCCGGCGCGGCGCCAGCTTCATCCTGGGGCGTGGGCTGGTGATGGACCCCACGGCCTTCAGCCGCGCGTACGCCAGCACCCTCGCGCTGGTGGAGGCGATGGTGCAGGCGGCCAGGGAGCGCGGCGAGTTCACGCTGGAGGAGCACACCGTGGAAGACGCCCTGGCGCGTCTCTGCCCGCTCTTCCCCTTCTGCTGACCCGGATGGACCCGGATCGCCCGCTCGCGCCCGACGCGCCGCGCTGGGCCCTCTGGCGCCAGGACGACAACGGCAACCGCGTCCTCATGCGCCGCTTCGCCGGGATCGAGGAGGCGGAGCGCGAGCAGCGCGCCTACGAGGCCCGCGGCCACAAGCAGACCTACTGGATCGAGCCGGCGGAGTAGGTGCCTGCCCGCTTCTTGCGGTTGCGTTCGCGGGATCGCGCGGATCGCTCGGACGAGGGTCGCGCGCGGTGGATTCTCACCTGGGAGGAGGGGACGATGGGAACGGTCTACAAGTCGATCGAGATGGTGGGCGTTTCGGGGCAGAGCTTCGACGACGCGGCGCGGGTGGCGGTGCGGCGCGCGGGCGAGTCGATGCGCGACCTGGAGTGGATGGAGGTGGTGGAGCAGCGCGGCTACATCAAGGACGGCGAGATCAACCAGTTCCAGGTGACGGTGAAGATCTGGTTCAAGCTGGAGGAGGGCGCGCAGAACAGCTGACGCCCGTCGTCGGCAGGACGAATCACGAAAGCCTCGCTGGCGCGCTCGCGCCGGCGGGGCTTCGTGGTTTGGATTGGCGTGGGGACGGGCTTCGGCGCGCGTCCTCGGCGGCGGCGCCCCCTCCCGCGCGGTCGTCCACGAAACTGCACGTGGACGACTCGCGCGACCTCCCCCGTTCCGGGAGAGGTGGGGGCGCCTTGCTGTTTTGCGGGTTGGGTCTGCGCGGATTCGGCTGGCTGTCCCCTGTAACCTGTTCCCTGTAACCTTCTTTTCGCTGTTTGCCGTTCGCGTGAGGGATGCGCGCCCGTCAGGGCCGGGACGGCGCCGCGCGTGCGCGATCGTCGGATCAATGGCGAGATTGCGTGGCGCGGCGGCGGCCCGGCGCGGTTGGGCACGGTAGTATCGTGCCTTACCGCGCGCGCAGCCCGGCCCGGAGCGAAGCGGAGGGACACGCCCAAGCCCCGCCGTTCCGATCTGGATCCAACGAAGAAGCCCGGCGGCGCTCGCGAGGAGCACCGCCGGGCTTCGTCCGTCCACCCGATCCCGATCCCGATCGCGGTCAGGCGGTCTGGGGGACGGGCTTCCTGGCGCTGGCGGTCAGCTCGTTGCGCAGGTCCTTGCGCAGGATCTTGCCGACGGGGCTCTTGGGGAGGTCGTCGCGGAACTCCACCTGGCGCGGGACCTTGTAGGCGGTCATGTGCTCGCGCGCGTGGGCGATGACGGCCTCGGCGGTGAGCGAGGGGTCCTTCCTGACGATGTACGCCTGCACGGCCTCGCCGGTGCGCTCGTCCGGGACGCCGATGACGGCCACCTCGGCCACGCCGGGGTGCCTGGCCAGGCAGTCCTCGACCTCGTTGGGATAGACGTTGAAGCCGCTCACCAGGATCATGTCCTTCTTGCGGTCCACGATCCTGAAGTAGCCCTCTTCGTCCATCACGCCGATGTCGCCGGTGCGCAGCCAGCCGTCCTCGCCCAGCACCTTGGCGGTCTCCTCGGGGCGCCCCCAGTACCCCAGCATCACCTGCGGCCCGCGGATGACGATCTCGCCCGGCTGTCCCGTGGGCACCGGCGCGCCGGCGTCGTCCACGCAGCGCACGTCGGTGGAGGGGAGCGGCACGCCGATGCCGTCCTTGACCACGCCGCCGATGGGGTTGAAGGTGGCCACCGGCGACGTCTCGGTGAGGCCGTAGCCCTCCACGACGGGCGTCCCCGTGACCTCCTGCCACCGCCTGGCGACCGACGAGTGCAGCGCCATCCCGCCGGCCAGCGAGGTCACCAGGTGCTTCGGCGGGTTCTGCCGGAACCACTCCTCGTTCAGCAGCGCGTTGAAGAGCGTGTTGACCCCCGTCATCCAGGTGATGGGGAACTTCTCGAACGCCGCCTTCAGGTTGGAAGGCGGCCGGGGCGAGGGGACCAGCACGTCGCGCCCGCCCAGCTCGTAGAAGAGGAGGAAGTTGACGGTGAGCGCGAAGATGTGGTACAGCGGGAGCGCGGTGAGCACCGTCTCCTGGCCCGCGCGCAGGAACTTGGCGACCTCGGCCAGCTGCATGGTGTTGGACAGCAGGTTGCCGTGGCTGAGCTCGGCGCCCTTGGAGACGCCGGTGGTGCCGCCGGTGTACTGCAGCGCCGACGGGGAGTCCAGCCGCACGTCGGCCACGTACCGGTCGAAGTCCGCCTTGCCGACCGCCGCCCGGCCGGCCTTCATGACGGCGCCGAAGGTGGTGTGCGGGACGGGGACGGGAGGGATCTCCTTGCGGACGTACTTGAGCACCAGCTTGACCAGCAGGGCGCGCGGGGCGGGGAAGAACTCGGCGATGCTGGTGATCACCACGGGCTTGACCGTGGGCGTGCGCGGCAGCGTCTTGGCGAGCCGGTCGGCGAACATGTCCAGGATCACCAGCACCTTGGCGCCGGAGTCCGAGAACTGGTGCGCCATCTCGTCGGGCGTGTACAGCGGGTTGACGTTGACGAGCACGCACCCCGCCTTCCAGGTGCCGATGGCGGCGATGGGGTAGGCCAGGCAGTTGGGCATCTGCACGGCCACGCGGTCGCCGGCCTGGAGCCCCGCCACCTCGCGCAGGTACGCGGCGAACTCGTCGGAGTGACGGTCCACCTGGGCGTAGGTGAGGGACGCGGTCATCCCGGTGGGCATGCACTGCGCGAAGGCATCCTGGGCGGCCCACTTCCGTGCCCCCTGCCGCGCGAAGTCGGCCAGGTGCTTGTACGGGAGCGTGTCGATCTCGGGACGGGTGCCCTTCACGTAGTGCGCTATCCAGGGCCGATCGGTCATCGCGTGCCTCCGGTCTCGGGTCTGAGCGGGGTTCAGATTCGAATATATCGTTCTGTTTCTGTTCAATCGCAAGGAGGAAACGCCCGGACGCCCGTCTTCGGGACGTTTCGGCGCCTCCGCCGCCCGCGTCAGCCCGTCCCGCGAGGCGCCCGCGCGCCCCCGCCGATCCGCCGCGCCGCCGTCAGCGCCAGCCCCACCATCGGCATCGCCACCGTCCCGACGGCGAGGTTCGCGAGACCCAGTGACCGCACGGGGCCGGTGAAGAGCAGGACGTAGAAGAAGGCGAAGAAGAGGAAGCCGAACGCGCCCACGCCCACGCAGAGCCACGCCAGCGCCAGCTGCCGCCGCGTCCACGCCCCCGGCCGCGAGGCGCGGATCAGCCGGGCGAGCGCGAGCAGCCCCAGCCCGGGAAAGGTGAGCCCGATCCCCGCGAACCCGATCCACTCGCTCCAGTCCAGCCGCGCCGCCGCCTCCGGATCCGCCACGCGCGCGATCCACTCCCGCCCGCTCCGCCCCGCCGCCAGCACGCACGGGAGCCCGAGCAGGAGGATCTCCACCATGAGCGCGATCGCGAAGCCGGTCCAGCCGGTGGGAAAGGGTTGAAGCCCGAAGGGGAGCATGGGGATCGGGATCGGGAGATGGGGATCGGGAGATGGGGATCGGGAGACGGAGATACCCGCGAGCGGGAGAGGGGAGAACTGCACCGAGGTTCGACGGGCCGTCCACAATGCCGCGCCGGGCCCCCTCCCCCCGCTGCGCTGTTCTACCGCGTCGCGGGCTTCGGCGCGCACGAACGTCTTCGCACCGCCATCTTCCCCCGGAACGGGGGAGGACAGACCGCCCCAGCGGTCAGGAGGGGGCGCGGGGCCGCCGAAGCGCACCATCGCCCGCCCTCAGATACGGATCAAGAAGTCCGCGCCTGAACCTCGTCCGCGTCCGCGAGCCCGGCGGCGGCGAGCGCGTCCTCGACGGTGTCGTAGCGGGCGTAGTGCGCCACGCGCCCATCCTCCACCCGGAAGCGCGAGGCCACGTCCGCCTCGCCATCCACGTCACCCGTCTCCGCCGAGCGCCAGACGCCGTGCTCCGCGACGACGACTTCGCCGCCGCGCGCGAACCATCGAAGCGGCTCCAGGCTCACGCGCGTGTGCTCCAGCCACTGCCGCAGCACATCGCGCCCGCGCGCCACCCCTCGCGGGCCCAGGATCTCGATCTCCGGCGCGGAGAGCTCGACCACCTGCTCGAGATCGCGCCGGTTCAACGCCGCGTGCCATCTCTCCACCACCGCCACCGCATCCGCCTGATCCATCGCTCCGCCTCGCTCCTCAACGCGCATCCCGCGACCCTGATCGACACGCACCACCGCCCGTCTCCGCGACATACTGAAGCCTCGCCCCACGCCAAATCATCCTTCGCACTGCACTTCGACGGCGAGGCTTTCCGTGGTTCTAGCCGGCGTGTGCTCGGCAATTCCGCGCCTCCATGAGCCCCCGTCGTGCCTCAAAAATACGCATCCTCCACCATCGGCGCGCCGCCGAGGACCACGCACCGCACGCGATCTCCCGGCCGCACCTCGCCGGGCGGGATGATGGCGAGCGCGTCGGCGGCGACCATCGAGGTGGCCACGCCGGAGCCCTGCGCGCCGGTGAGCCGCGCGGCGAGGGTGCCGTCCGCCTCGCGCTCCAGGCGGACGCGGGGGAAGTGCATCAGGTCGCCGCGGGCGGCGTAGGCGTCGCGCATCACGGCGTCGGCGGTGGGGCGGTAGCAGCGCGCGTGGCCGGCCATCCGCAGCAGCGCGGGGCGGGCGAACAGCTCGAAGGTCGCCATCGTGGAGACGGGGTTTCCCGGCAGGCCGAACCACGGGATCCCGCCCAGCCCCTCCACCCGCCCGAACGCCATCGCCGAGCCGGGGCGGACGCGCACGCGCCAGAACGCCACGCGCGTCCCCATCTCCTCCATCACCGCCCGCACGTGGTCGTGCTCCCCCACGCTGATCCCGGCGGTCGTCACCAGCGCGTCGGCGCCGCGCGCGCGCTCCACGTGCTCGCGCAGGCTCTCGCGCGTGTCGCGGGCGATCCCCAGCACGCGCGCCTCCATCCCCGCCTCCGCCAGCATCGCCGCGAGCGCGTACGTGTTGCTGGAGACGATCCGCCGCCCCGCCCGCACCTCGTCGTACCGCTCCACCTCCACCAGCTCGTCCCCCGACGCCAGCACCGCGACGACCGGCCGGCGAACCACCCGCAGCCGCGCCCGCCCCAGCGACGCCGCCCCCGCGACCTCCGCCGAGCGCAGCACCGCCCCCGCGCGCAGCACCACGTCGCCCGCGCGCACGTCCTCGCCGCGCGGCCGCACGTTCTTCCCCGCGTCCGCGTCCGAGAAGACGGCCACGCGCCCCTCCGCCGTCCCGACGCCCACGCCGCCGTCCGTGTGCTCCACCCGCACCACGCCGTCCGCGCCCTCCGGCACCGGCGCGCCGGTCATGATCCGGATCGCCTCCCCGGGACCGACCGGGCGCGCGGCGAAGTGCCCCGCTGGCACGTCGTCCACCACGCGCAGGACCACGGGCGCCTCCGCCGACGCGCCGCGCACGTCCGCCGCGCGCACGGCGAATCCGTCCATCCCGCTGTTGTCCCACGGCGGCAGGTCGACGGCCGCGGCCACATCCTCCGCCAGCACGGAGCCGAGCGCGTCCAGTATCGCCCGCTCCTCCGTCCCCAGCGGCTCCACGCCCGCGACCATCCGCCGCAGCGCATCTCCCGCCGGCAGCCAGTCCGCCGCGCGGTCAGCGGCCATGGAGAAAGCGCCTCTCCAGCAGGTCCGCCACCGTGTACACGTGCTCCCGCTTCGGGTGCAGGGGGATGACGGGGAAGGCCGCCTGGAGGCCGGGGTCGTCCGTCAGGATCGCCAGGAAGGTGGCCGCGTGCTCCGCGTCCACGGGATCGTAGACCGGCCGCTGGTGCACCTCGCGGCGGAAGACCTCGATCTTCGGCAGCGCGCCCGTCTTGAAGCCCTCCACCAGCACCAGGTCGTAGCCGCGCCCGGCGTAGAGCTCCTCCACCAGCCGCTCCGGGTCCGGCTCCCCCTCGATGCGCATCACCATCCCGATCTTCCCCGCGCCGCACATGATGGACGCCTCCGCCCCGCCCTCGTGGAAGTGGCGCCAGGAGTCGCGGCCCTCCTGGTCCATCTCGAAGTCGTGGTGGCCGTGCTTGATGGTCGCCACGCGCCACCCGCGCCGCGACAGCTCGGACGCCAGCGCGACCACCAGCGTGGTCTTGCCGCTGTTCTTCTTGCCGACGACGCAGACGGCGGGGGGGATCTCAGGAGGATGCATCGGTCCGGGTGGAGGCGATCAGGTGGGCGCGCCAGTGGTCCTCGGCGGTGTTCACGTTGAGGAAGAGCACGTCCGGGTTGCCGATCCGCGCCACCTCCGCGCGGGGGATGCGCTCCTCGCCGATCCGCTCCAGCAGCGCCCCCATGGCCGCCCCGCCCCCCCGCGAGATCAGCCCGTCGATGGCGGGGATGCAGGCGACCGAGTACCAGGAGCAGAGCGGCTCCATCCCGCGCCGTCCGCCGCTCTCCGGCACCACCGCGTCCGCCTTCGTCGCCTCCGCGCGGGCGGCGATCAGCCGCAGCAGCTCCGCCGAGACGAACGGCATGTCGCAGGCGACGCACAGCGCCCCCGCGCGCCGCTCCTCGCGCGCCCACGCCAGCGCCTTCCGCACGCCCCCGATGGCGCCCAGCCCCGGGACGTCGTCGCCGCGGATGGGGAGATCGAGGTGCGCGTACAGCTTCGGCTCGTTGGCGATGAGCACCACGTCGTGCACGGCCGCCGCCAGCGCGTCGCGCACCCGCGCCACGATGGCCCGCCCGCCCACCTCCGCCAGCGCCTTGGGCGCCCCGAAGCGCCGGCTCATCCCCCCCGCCAGGATGGCGCCGAGCGCGCTGGACATCTGCATCGGGAGCCTGGAGATGATCGGAGCGTACGGGTGATGGAGATCGCCGGCCTTCGCCGTGCCGAGACTAGCCGCTCCGCCCCGGCCCGTCAACGCCGCGGTGGGATGATCCCGATCAGCCGCCGGGCGACTGGAAGTCGTGGCAACGACAGCGCAAAGCCCGCCCGCGCGGACTCCGAGTGCCGGCATCCGCGCGTTCAGGCGAGCATCGGCGTGGCCGCGGGTCCCGGCTCGACGGGCCGTATCGGGCGATGGGAGGCGTCGCTCCGCCGGGGAACGCCTCTTGCGCGCCGCGCGCCCGGGATCGCGACACGATGGCGGACGTGGAACGAGGGAGGCGAGGGATGGCGCGCTACGATCAGGGATTCGGGCAGGGCGGCTTCCGCGGCGGGTGGAGCGGGCGCCCCGACAGCTACGACGAGGACTTCGGCTACGACGCCGTGCGCTACGGGCGCTGGGACGAGCCCGGCTCCGGGATGCGCGGCGCCCAGGGCGGCATGGGCGGGCAGGGCGGCTTCGGCGGCCCGCAGCGCGGCGGCTTCCCCTTCGGCGGCGGGCCCCAGGGCGGGCCGATGAGCCGCGGGCCGATGTTCGGCGGCGGGCAGTTCGCGGGGGGGCCGGGCTACGGCGGCGGCCAGCGCGGCTTCGACGCGTCTCGCGAGGGGTGGGGCGGGGGATACGACGCCTACGACCGCGGGATCTACGGCGAGAGCTATCCCGGTCCCGCGTACGGCGGCTACCCGGGCGCCCCGGCCCGCGGCGAGTACTACGGCGGCGGCCACGCCCCCGGCCGCGCCTCGCAGGGCCGCGGCTACGACCGGGGATCCACCGGCGAGTACGCCCGCGCCCCGTTCATGCCCGAGGAGGCGTATCGCCGCCACCCCGAGTACGACCAGCCGCGCCAGCAGCGCCAGTGGGAAGGCTACCAGCGCGAATTCGGCGACGGCGAGGAGCTGTCGGACGACGACATCGAGCACATCGTCCGCCACCGGATGCAGAACGACGCGTGGCTGGACCCGGACCGCATCGAGGTGCAGGTGGAGGACGGCGTGGTCACCCTCACCGGCGAGGTGGACGACTTCCTGGAGGCGCGCTACGCCTGGGACGACGCCTGGGAGGCCGAGGGCGTGCGCGGCGTGGTGAACAACCTCACCGTCCGCACCGACCAGCCCACCGAGACCCACGGCGACGTCGTGGCCCAGAGCTCCGGCGACCGTCCCAACCTGGAGTCCGGCGGCTCGACGCTCTGGGCCGGCGGCACCGGCGGCGAGAGCTGAGGGGATCGTAAGGACAGGTTGCAGGGGAAAGCCAGCGGGTCCGGCGCGGATGAAAGCGCCGGACCCGCTGGTCGTTCAGGCCAGATCCGCATGGCCGGCCGATCGCCAGCCCGCCGTCGTTCTGAGGCCCGGCCCCGGAGATCCCGCCCCGACGCAACGGACGGCAGGGCCGTGAGAACCCGGCCGAGGCCGCGGCGAGACTGCCTGGGCCCGCAACACCTCGATCCGAGCATATCCACATCGGACGAACATCCACCGCGCGAACGAGGATCGGGTCCCGGCGCCAACCGCCGGGACCCGATCTTCTTTTAAGGACCAAGCACTAAGGACTTAGGACTTCCGTTCCTCAGTGATTCTCCCGGTTCCCATACCCATCCGGCACCGGCCGGTCGGGCGGATCGTAGCTCGCGCCTTCCTCGACGGCGCCCGACGGGTTGTGCGTCCCGTAGGTGAGCGCCTCCAGGTTCTCCGTGAGGTGCTCCGCCGTGTCCGACTGCTGCGAGTCGCCCTGCTCGCCCAGCTGGTCGTCCACCTCCAGGTCGGCCGTCACGGCGTCGTCCGCCGCCTCGGGCATCTCGCCGCGGTGCAGCTCGTCCACCAGCAGCTCGTTGGTGAAGCGGTCCTCGTCGACCCCCAGCACCTCCACCACCGCCTTCTCCGCGATCTGCACCTCGCCGTCCGACGACACGCTCCCCGAGAGCTTCACGTGCCCGTCGCGGACCGTCACCTCGATCCACCCCAGGTCCAGCTCCGGGTACTCGCCCAGGTGCTGCAGGACGAGGTCGTAGATCTCGTCGTCGGTCATCGTGGAGAAGTCGTACGCTCCAAAATCGCCGCGCATCAGGCCCGTCCCTCCGGCTCGGAGCCGTCTCAGAAGTGCAGCACCGCCCCCACCTGGACCGACGAGGCGTTGTTCCACTCCGACAACCCCGACTGGTTTGTGTTGCGGAACCCGGCCGGCACCGTCTGCCGCCAGAGCCTTCCGTTCAGCTCGAAGCGCACCGCCGCCGTCCGGGTCACGAAGATGTCGGTCCCCAGGCGCGTCCCCACCGCAAAGGAGGGGCCGAAGTCGAATCGCTCCTGCTCCGGCACCTCGCGCTCCTCGTCGCTGGTGCCGCCCAGCTCCGCCGCCACGCCCGCGTTGACCCCCACGTACGGCGCGAATCCCCGGTAGGCCCGCGGCCCCGTCAGGTGCAGCGTGAGCCCTGCCTCGGCCATCCCGATGGGCGACGACACCGTGTTCCCCGTGTCGATCACGCGGATGGCGGTGGAGTCCACGTTGGCGGCCTCGGCCAGGAGCAGCTTGCGGTCGCTGGGGACGAAGGAGAACTGCACCATCCCGGTGATGGGCCCCGTCACGCGCACCTGGTAGCGCGCTCCGAAGATGGGCGCCGAGCGCGGCCCCAGCTCGGCGCGCGTGCTGTCGTCCAGCGCGAAGGTGGGGCTGGCGAACAGGTAGCCGCCGAAGACGCTGAGCCCCTGGGTCTCCTCGATGTAGCGGAGCGGCGACCGGATCTCCTGCGCGGCGGCCGTGCGGCCGAGGGGCGCCAGGGCGGCGAGGGCGAGAAGGGCGGGGAGGAGGGTCCGCGAAAGTCGAATCATGCGCTGGTCAGCTCGCAAAAAAACGTGAGCGGCGGTCCGGGAAAAACCGCCGCAAGCCACACGGTCCCGGGACGGGAGCCGTCGCGGGACCGTTATAGCGCGCGGAACCTAGCCTTTGTTCCGTGCCCGAGCAAGATGGTTGGATCTGGGGAGAAGAAGCGTCGAGAGGCGACGGGCGGTGGCGCATGCCGCGGCGGGCCCCCCTCCCCGGCCCTCTCCCCCGAAAACCCCCGGGGGAGAGGGAGAACGGCCACGACATCGCGCGCGAAGCCTCGCCGCTCGATCTCCCGACTCCACGCGGATCGCTGGCGAGGCTTCCCGTCGTCCTGGCGGGCGTGTTCACGCGCCCGCCGCGGCGGTGGATCCGCGATCAGCCCCGCGCCCGCAGGTCCTTCCCCGTCATCGCCTCCGGCTGCGGGACGCCGATCAGCCCCAGGATGGTGGGCGCCACGTCGCAGAGGGCGCCGTCGTTCAGGGCGGTCGTGGTCTTCCGGCTTTCCGGCTCGACGAGGATGATGCCGACGGGGTTGGTGGTGTGCGCGGTGTGCGGGCCGTTGGTGGTGGGATCCCACATCTGCTCGCAGTTGCCGTGGTCGGCGGTGACGATCAGCGTGGTCCCCGTCTCCCGGCACGCCGCCAGCACCTGGCCGACGCCCGCGTCCACCGCCTCCACCGCCCGCACCGCCGCCTCCATCACTCCCGTGTGCCCCACCATGTCGGGGTTGGCGAAGTTGCAGA
>Ga0247770_1001604_pt1 | contig 16518 bp, 10 predicted proteins | sample UWRJL136409B6_FD_179943 | JGI IMG/M metagenome (GOLD analysis project Ga0247770, IMG submission 179943) | Plant litter microbial communities from Arlington Agricultural Research Station in Wisconsin, United States - UWRJ-L136-409B-6 | ecosystem: Environmental > Terrestrial > Plant litter >... | reverse complement strand
TTTAAAATAACAGCAAGAGCCATAGGTTCTCTTGCTGTTTAAAATCGAAGATTTTACACTCTGTACTGGTTTTTAAAAGGGACTCCGTACCGGTACTCAAACCAGTACAGAGTACTGGCAAAGGAAATTATTACCGGTGTGAAACAACCGGCTTTTGCCGGTACTCCGTACCGGTGTGAAACAAGAAACAACCGGTAGAAAACGCTTAGAGTTTTTAAACCGGTGTGGAACAACCGGCTTTTGCCGGTACTCCGTACCGGTGTGGAACAACCGGCTGCTCTGCTTTAAAATCTTTGATTTTAATAGGCTGCTCCGCTTTAAAATCTTTGATTTTAATAGGCTGCTTCGCTTTAAAATCTTTGATTTTAATAGGTTGCTCCGTATTAAAATCTTCGATTTTAAAAGGCTGCATTAAAATCTATGATTTTAAAGCGCCGGCAAAAGCCGGTTTAAAATCGAAGATTTTACAGCCAACGAACCACTTATCTTACATTTTAAATTTTTGACAGGTTTACTTTGAAATATAAAAATTAATTAAAAAAGGAATTCCACAATGTCTACTCTTTTATCAGAAAACCTTACATTTGAATGTGAAACAGGAAATTATCATACCTTTTGTCCTATTAGTTGTGTAGCTTGGCTATATCAAAAAATTGAGGATAGTTTTTTTTTAGTTGTTGGCACAAAAACTTGCGGGTATTTTTTACAAAATGCTTTAGGAGTTATGATTTTTGCAGAACCTCGTTATGCTATGGCTGAATTAGAAGAGGGGGATATTTCTGCGCAATTAAATGATTATAAAGAATTAAAGCGTCTTTGTTTGCAAATAAAACAAGATCGAAATCCAAGTGTTATTATTTGGATTGGTACTTGTACTACAGAAATTATCAAAATGGATTTAGAAGGGATGGCTCCCCGATTAGAAGCAGAAATAGGAATACCTATTGTAGTTGCTCGGGCAAATGGTTTAGATTACGCGTTTACCCAAGGAGAAGATACTGTTTTAGCTGCTATGGCACATCGTTGTCCTACTTATGAATCAAATTCGTCAAAATCGAAAATTTTGAAAACAGCCCATCCCCCATTAGTTTTATTCGGGTCACTTCCAAGTACCGTAGCAACACAATTAACGATGGAATTAAAACGTCAAGGGATTACTGTTTCTGGTTGGTTACCGTCACAACGATATACAGATTTACCCGATTTAGGAGAGGGAGTTTATGTGTGTGGAGTAAATCCTTTTTTAAGTAGAACAGCCACAACTCTGATGCGTCGAAGAAAATGTAAACTTATTGGAGCCCCATTTCCTATTGGTCCAGATGGAACACGAGCTTGGATTGAAAAAATTTGTGGAGTATTTCAATTACAACCGGTAGGTCTTGAGGAACGTGAAATTATAATTTGGAAAGGATTAGAAGACTATTTAGAATTAGTTCGTGGTAAATCTGTTTTTTTTATGGGAGATAATTTATTAGAAGTTTCTCTGGCACGTTTTTTAATTCGTTGTGGTATGATTGTTTATGAAATTGGTATTCCTTATATGGATAAACGATTTCAGGCAGGTGAAATTAGTTTATTAGAAAAAACTTGTCGTGATATGAATGTTCCAATGCCACGTATTGTAGAAAAGCCAGATAATTACAATCAAATTCAACGAATTCGAGAACTACAACCAGATTTAGCTATCACTGGAATGGCACATGCTAATCCTCTCGAAGCTAGAGGAATTAGTACAAAATGGTCAGTAGAGTTTACGTTTGCTCAAATTCATGGTTTTACCAATTCTCGTGATATTCTTGAACTTGTGACTCGCCCATTACGAAGAAATCAATCTCTTCAAGGATTAGGTTGGACAAAATTAGTAAAAACTATTTAGCACCTGTTAAAAACCAGTACAGAGTACTGGCAAGAGAACCTATGGTTTTTTTAAAAGCCTATTAAAATCGAAGATTTTAATGGATGTTCCACACCGATACCTGGTACCGGAACTCCGTACCGGAATTCCGTACCTGGACTCTGTACTAAATGCTCCCCGTTAAAAAACGTAACTGGTCTGAAATTTTAAACCAATGCTCCACCTCGAAGGCCTTTTTAACCAGTACGGAGTACTGGCAAGAGAAAATAGAATATTTTTTAACAGGCCCTCGAAGCATTGCGGTTCATCTGTTCCGGTACAGAGTCCCAGTGTCGGACAACGGCAACTTGGTGCCAGCACCAAGTTGCCAACATAAAATAGTCTATTAAAAAAAATTTATTTTTTTTAACCGCTTCGTTTTAGTAGGGAAGTCGGAGACTTCAAAAGGTTTCAGTCTAAAACTACTATTTTTTTAATTTTGTTGATTAATTTGGCATGTTATTTAAAACAATACGTTGTCTGGTTTTAAACTTGTTTTTTTTTTATTTTTCTAAATTTTTTACTAATGCATTTCAAAAATTTTTGAAAAGCTGATTCAAACCGGAGCGGAGCATCCGGCAAAGGTCCCTTCAAAATTTTTAAATTTTGAACAACCAGTACAGAGTCCGTTAAAATCAAAGATTTTACAGCTTGTAAAATCTTTGATTTTAACGACATATAATCGCCAGTCACGTTTTTGTAATAAAAAAATGACAATTTTTTGTTATATTTTAGCCCGACCACTTATGTTTTTTAAAATTAAATAAATAACAAAATTTTATTGCTTTTTTTCTATAAAATGTGTTACAATATTAATAATGCCTGCTTAGCTCAGTTGGTTAGAGCATCCGTCTCATACGCGGAATGTCACTAGTTCAAATCTAGTAGCAGGCAAAAAAATTTATTTTTGCCGAATTAATATAATTTTCTGAATGAAAAATTTTCTAATCGTTTCACTAATAATTATATTATTAAAATATAAAATTTTCAGCACTAGGTTAACTTGAAAAAAGGCACTACAACTTGGGAGTAGTATTTATTAAATACTATTACTAAATAAAAACCGACATTCAGCAACCAGGACTTTGTATCGGAAAGGGAGGGATTCGAACCCTCGGTAGCTGTTAAACTACGTCGGTTTTCAAAACCGATGCATTGAACCACTCTGCCACCTTCCCTTTATAAAATTTTACTAAATTTTATATTTTTAAAAAGTTATGTGATAATTAAATTTCATTAAAAAAACAAGTTTTTTTATTACAAAAAAAAAAGATATGAATTAGCTTTAGTTGTAGTAAAGCTATTAGTTATAAAAAAGAAAAGCGGGTAACGCGATTCGAACGCGCGACATTCTCGTTGGCAACGAGATGCTCTACCACTGAGCTATACCCGCAATTCCATATTTCATTTATTTTTATTTATTTTAAATAGTTTACCATATAAATTTAATTTTTGTAAACTAAAAATTACAGCAATTCTTTTTTAAAAAAAAGAATATTTTTTAACAGAAAACTGTTCCTTATTTTTGATTTTATAAAAATGTTTGACGAAATGGTTTGGAGACTAATAAAAAGGTTTATTCCAAACCACTTCCTTATTTTTGATTTTAACCGCTGTAAAATCTTTGATTTTAAAAACAATTTTTGTTTAAATGAAAAAACCACCTCGTTGGCCTTTAAAATCGAAGATTTTAATGCGAAGCAGTTAAACTCTTCGAGCCTTTGCCAGTACTCTGTACTGGTTTAAAGGGACTCCGTACCGGAGCGGAGCATCCGGATCTTTCAGTCCCGTTTAAAATCGAAGATTTTACAGCTGGTAAAATCTTCGATTTTAAAGAACCACATAAGTAATTTTAATATAAAATTAAACGATTTAATTTCATGTAAATTAAAGATTTAATTTACCTTTTTTATACATTAAAAAGATTGTTAAATTATTAACATAATCAAATGTACAAAATCTTCGACCACTATGTTTTTTAATACAAACATGTTTTTTATAATTTTCGAGAATAATACTCTACAATAAGAAGTTCATTTAAATTAAGTCCAATCCATTGGCGATTTACAACACTATGAATTGAACCGATTAAATTTTCTTTATTAAAAGAAATATGTGATGGTAGAACAGTTTCAGTTGAATTGTTTAAAAACGTAGTAATTAATTCCCGTGAATGTTTTTTTTGAGCAACTGAAACCATATCTTTTGGTTTACATAAATAACTTGGGATTGTTACTTTTTTATTATTTAATAATATATGACCATGACTTATTAATTGTCTAGCACTAGCAATCGTTGGTGCCATTCCTAATCTAAATACAATATTATCTAAACGCATTTCAAGCAACTGAAGTAATATTTCTCCGGTAGAACCTTTTATTTTTTTTGCTTGTCGTACATATCTAATTAACTGCGATTCAGTGATTCCATAATTATAACGTAATTTTTGTTTTTCTTGAAGTCGAATACCGTATTGTGAAAGTTTTTTTGGAGTACTTCCGTGTTGACCAGGCGGAGTAGATCTTTTTACTGGTTTTGTTGTAAAGCCTGGTAATTCCCCTAAACGGCGTACAATACGTAAACGAGGACCTCGATATCGTGACATAATTTTTTAAAATTGTAAAATTAATACAGCTAAAACTGGATCCAGTTTTAGCTAATTCAAATCTGTTGATTTGTAATAAATTTGGGTTAGTTAAAAATTCTATATTTTTATAATAGTTCCATGCAAATTTTAAAAATAATTTTTAAAATCTGATCAAAATTTACGATTTTCAATGCAGCTTTTTTTAAATTAAAAAAAAGCTGATTCAAATCAATATACAGTATTGATTTGCAATGATTTGAATTTTAAAAAATAATTTTAATCAAATATTTTTATCACCATTTTAAAACATATAATTTTTTAGTACCAAAAATATCATAGAAAAAGTGACTTTAAAAGTTTTAGATTAAAAAAGTAGAGATTTTTTTATTACTTTTTTAATAAAGATTAGTGGGTAAATTTCTATAACGCTAATTTTTACTTTTCTCGTAAAAAAATTTTTTTAAACGTAACTGGATACTAGGCGCCGTTAAAATCAAAGATTTTACATGGAACAATTTTTAGCGTTTTTTAACAGATTATGCAGTTAGAGCCCAACTGCTCAAATATATTCTTTGTTTTTAATTACCACTTAAAAATCTAATCAAGTAGTAATAAAAATAAATAATTTACATTATTGCAAATAAAGTTAAAAAATTTTTACTAGCACTAATAATAACATATTGAAAGTAAAAAAACAAGAAAATAGAAGTTTCTTTTAATAAAAAAAAATACTAAAAATATAATAAAAGATTCATGTAAATTTTTGAATTTTCAAAAACTTTATCTATTTTATAATTTCCCCTCGAAGGCCTTTAAAAAAACCGTAGGTTCTCTTGCTGTTTAAAATCGAAGATTTTACACTCTGTACTGGTTTTTAATAGCTTTCAAGTTAAAATCTTGTTTTTAAAAAACGATAGGTTTTTTAACTTAAAACAAGATTTTGGTAAAAACCGGAGCGGAGCTGTTAAAAAAACCATACGTTTTTTTAAAAGGTACCCCGTACCGGAGCGGAGCTCCGGCAAAGGCCGGCACGAAGTGGTTAAAATAAACCTATAGGTTTATTTTAAAAGGATCTTCCAGGTTAAAATCGACTTAAATAAAATCCCGTTAAAAATCTACGATTTTTAACGGGATTTTATTTAAGTCGATTTTACACCTGCTCTTGCCAGTACTTCGTACTGGTTAAAAAATAGAATATTTTTTAAAAAGGCCTTCGAGGTGGAACTTTTGAATCAAATATTTTACAAACAGATCTTTTATATATTATTTTTTATTTGGCACAGATAAACAAAATAAAAATTGACGAGTAAGGTTACTGTCTGGTAGAACCACCCCATTAAAATTTCATTTAGTTTTATACAATTTTGATTTCTGTTATAGTTAGTAAGTATACCTGTTTTTTATTACTTGCAACTTACATTACAAATAAATAAAAAAAATAGATAAAAAACAAATCTAATTTGAACCTATTTAATTGAAGGGTTTTAAAATCTTTGTTTTTAATCAGCTTTACTCTGTTTATTTAATTTTTGAAAAAGTAGATTGATGATTTAACATACTCAAATGTTATATATCTTAACAAGTTTAAAAACTGGCTGTTAAAAACCAGTACAGAGTGTAAAATCTTCGATTTTAAACAGCAAGAGAACCTATGGTTTTTTTAAAAGGCGCCGTTAAAATCAAAGATTTTAAATGCGTTAAAATCGAAAATAACGAAGTGGTTAGGAGCGCTGGTAAATTTTTTTTTGTTATATAACATATTAATTTAATAAAAAAAAGAGTAGTTAAAATTAAAAATTTTGACCAAAATAAAAGATATCTAAAAAACTTGTTTTTATAAGATATATTTTTTTTTACAAACAAATCTTTAAATAATTTTTATTGCAAATCGAAGATTTGAATAAGCTAAAACTAAAATTCCCGTTTTATCTAGATTGAAATATTAAGATTAACAATTTATTATTTAAAAAACAATACAAATTTTGAAAAATTATTGAAAATCTGAGATTATAATCAGCTAAAGCTGCATTGAAAAGCTACTTTAATTTAATTCTTAATAAGCCAAACCATTTCATTGAAAATCGCAGATTTTAATCAGCTTTTTTAAAATTAAAAAAAGCTGCATTGAAAATATTTTTGAAATTTTTCAAAAATATTTTAATTAGGTTTTAAAAATTATTTTTTAAAACCTAATTAATTAGTCAAATGGCTGCTTTTATTAAAATCAAAGATTTTAAAAAAGTAACTAACAGGAAAAAATTTAATTTAAATATTTATAATGAACGAATTTTTGAACGGTAACCAGGTCAATCCTTTGTTTGATATTTCTGAAGTCTCTGTAGGACAACATTTTTATTGGCAAATTGGAAATTATCAAGTACATGGGCAAGTTTTATTAACTTCTTGGATTGTTTTTGCCATAATTGCTGTATTAGCACTTCTAGGTAATCAAAATCTAAAAAAAACTCCTGAAGGTTTACAAAATTTAACTGAATATGTAACTGAATTTATTCGAGATTTAGCAAAAACACAAATTGGTGAACATGAATATATTACTTGGGTTCCTTTTTTAGGTACAATTTTTCTTTTTATTTTTGTATCCAATTGGTCAGGTGCTCTTTTACCGTGGCGTTTAATTGAATTGCCAAACGGGGAATTAGCAGCCCCAACAAATGATATTAATACTACTGTGGCTTTAGCGTTATTAACATCTATTGCATATTTTTATGCAGGATTAAGAAAAAAAGGATTAGGTTATTTTAAGCGTTATATTGAACCAGCTGCTTTTTTATTACCTATTAATATTTTAGAAGATTTTACAAAACCTTTATCTTTAAGTTTTCGACTTTTTGGAAATATTTTGGCTGATGAACTAGTAGTAGGTGTTTTAATTGCTTTAGTACCTCTTGTAGTTCCTATTCCATTAATGCTTTTAGGTCTTTTTACAAGTGCAATTCAGGCACTTGTTTTTGCAACTTTAGCTGGTGCATATATTGGTGAAGCATTAGAAGGTCACTAAACAGTAAAATTAAATTTGTTTAACAATTTTATAACAAACTGGCTGTTAAAAAAAAACCTATGGTTTTTTTTTAAAGTGCTGTTAAAATCAAAGATTTTAAATGCGTTAAAATCTTTGATTTTAAAGCGCTGGTTTTATAATCCCGGTTATTTAACATTATTAAATAATAATTTTTAAACAAATCACACTATGATAAATAGTAGGTTTAAAAAATTTTTGAAAAGTGTAAAAGTTATTGGAAATTAACTGGACTGAAAAATCTTGTACTAAATATTCATATAAGATATTAGAAAGATCATTTTAGCTACTTTGTGCCAATGCTTAACATTCAATTTTTGAACATGTAGTGACCCTTAAAAAATATTTTTTAAGGGTCACTAAAATTCCAAATTTCCAATTTTTTTCAAACAAAAGCAAAAAGTAAAATTTAAGGGTTCTCTATTTTATTAAATGTTAAATAGATAAATAATTATTTGTGATAATTAAGTTAAACATTTTGACTTCCTTTCTGTTTAAAAAAACCTACGGTTTTTTTAACAAGCACTGGAAATTTGGAATCAAACAGCAAATATCAAATACTTTAAAATATTCGATTTTACAGTAAACCATCGCATTTCATAATTAGGATTAAAAATCCTAAATTTTCATTCATTCCACTTTTTTTTGCTAACATTATGCCAAACTAGTAACATTATAGATTGCAAAAAATGTATAATTTTTAAAAATTATTCAGTTAAATTTTTTAATTTTATAATCAAGTAAAACCTGTAATTGTTTTATATTATTGCAAAACAGTTGTAAGTAATAAGCCCGTGCAGAGTAGTCGTTTAAAAACGTAACTGGTATGAGAATTTCACAATTTAAAAATTGAAAATTTTTACGGATCAGATACCGCGTACCCGCCACAGAATGCCGGAGCGCAGCTGTAAAATCGAAGATTTTAAAGGGTACTCTGTATTAAAATCTTCGATTTTAAAAGGCTGCATTAAAATTTTCGATTTTAGTTTTTTTAGACTGATTCTACTACACCACCTCGTTGGCCTTTAAAATCGAAGATTTTAATGCGAAGCAGTTAAACTCTTCGAGCCTTTGCCAGTACTCTGTACTGGTTTAAAGGGACTCCGTACCGGTGGTGGCCTTCGAACCACTTTTTTTATTAAAATATTTGATTTGAATCCGGACGTTGTTTAAATTTAAAACATTACCTGAAAAATCTAGTAATTATTAAATACTCACTTGTTTAATTAAAAAACCCAAAAATTTTACTTCAAATTAGTATGTTACATAAAGTAATATTTTTATATATAATCTATTCTTAAATTTAAAACCAATTACATTTCAAAATTTTTTTAATTTATATTTAATATCATTTGCAAATTGCAGATTTGAAATCAGCTAAAGCTGTATTTAAAAAACAGAAATTTTAAACTTTCTATTCAATAAAACTATTATACTTAGAAACGAAGTTACTGTTGCTTGCTGCCTTTTAAAATAATATGTATTTACATATTATTTTAACTAGTTACGAATTTAATTTTTTTTAATCGAGTTTTAAATTATAGAAATCGAAAATTTTGAGCAATTTTAATTTAATTAAAATTACTGTTTCATAGTATATGTATTTTTATTTTGTATAATTTACAAAATAAAAAAATTTATTTTGTAAATTTGAATATTTTGTAAAAACAAAATAAAAAATAATTTTTTTCGAGTTAGAGATAACTTGAATTTTAGAACTAATGTAAAATAATTAATTATAAACTTCTATTACTATTTATCGGTACAAGGTACCTTTAAAATCGAAGATTTTACAAGTAACAATCTTCGATTTTAATTCGTCGGCAGCTCCTTTTAGGTGTAGAATAGAAAGTTGTTTCACATTAATGTAAACTATCAGATATGTGCCTTTTTATAAATGTTTTTTGCAATTTTCAAAAGAAATTAGGGCCGATGTTTTCACACAACCCCCTCTTTTTAAAATCGAAGATTTTAATAGGCCATGAAAATTAAAAATTTTAATGAAATACCAAGGAGGAAAATTTATTCAGCCAATTTTTAACATTAGTATTTAAAAATAAAAATATTAATAACTAGGTTAAAATTGAAAATGTTAAAAATTGGATGTAATAGTTAAAGATTAAAATAACTGGTTGGGAACATTAATGCAATATAACTTTTTTGTTAATTGCAAAAATTATAATGTAAAACTTTTTTATAGTAGTAATTTTTATGTTTGAAAATCTTTTATTTTTAAACAATTTATATATTAACGTTTAATCTAGACAGAAAACTAAAATTATTTTAATAATTTATTTATTAAAGTTTAAAATTTTAAATTATGTTTTGCTAGTACGGTTTTAAACTGCTACACTTTGAAAAAGAGATTTCTTTTATTTTGTATTAAAAAATAAAATTTATTATTCTTCAGAATAATTTAAAATTTTAAACATTTGGTTAATGCAGGTAAAACCTGATTCAAATCTTCGATTTGCAAGAACCTATTTTATTTTTGATTTTTTTTATATTTTATTGTTTGCACAATAATTAAGTGTTTTAAAGTACTAAGTCAACTTTTTTATTTTAACAATTTCAGGCATTAAAATAGTATAAAAATCAAAAATTTTATATATAAAAAGTTTTTTTACACGTACTTTTGCCGGTACTCCGTACCGGTCCAATTTATTTTAAAAAATTTTTAAATTTTGAACAGTTACAAAACTTTTTAAACAAAAACAAAAAGAAATCAAATATTTTATTACTAATTATATTTAAAATCCACTTGGAGGAACTCATCATGAACCCACTTATTGCTGCTGCATCTGTTATTGCTGCTGGACTAGCTGTAGGCCTTGCGGCTATTGGACCTGGAATGGGACAAGGTACTGCTGCAGGTTACGCTGTTGAAGGGATTGCAAGACAACCTGAAGCTGAAGGTAAAATCCGAGGTGCATTATTATTAAGTTTTGCATTCATGGAATCTCTTACTATTTATGGATTAGTTGTAGCTTTAGCTTTACTTTTTGCAAACCCATTTGCATCATAGATAATAAAAAAATTTATTAAAAATAATTTATTATTTTTTATGCCGCTTTTTATGTGCTGTTAAAATCTAAGATTTTAAAAAGGATTAGTCTAGAAAATTTATACGTGTTGTGTTGTTAAAATCTAAGATTAAAAAAAAAACAAACTTTTTAATTTTTTGGAATTTGCAATATCCTTTAAAGATTTAACTAAGTAGTTTTTTAACTTATTGGTTAAGAAAAGTAACGCAGATTACCACACGATATTGCTACCTTGAAGAAGGATGATGGGCAAACAGTGTTTAAAATCTATAAAGGTTTTCCATGTAATACATGGAAAACCTTAATCAAATTTCTGATTTGTATGATTTTATCAGCATACTTTTTTAAACAAAATATTGGGAGCATACTATCTATTACAAAGTAACGTAACAGAACTTTTTAATAATTTAAATGGTCTGATATTTTAACGCCTGTTAAAAAAACCTATGGTTTTTTTAAAAGCCTGTAAAATCGAAGATTTTAAAGAAATAGTTGGTACTCTGTATCGGTAAAAAGTACCGGAGCGGAGCTGCAAAATTAAAGATTTTAAAGGCTACTCCGTGCCGGTATTTTATATCAAAGGTGACCATGAAAATCTCTAATTTTCATAAAATCACTTTTCTAAAATCTTTAATTTTAACAACTTGACAAAATTAAAAATTTTGCCAAGTTTAAAAAAATTTGTAGATTAAAAAAACTGCGTTTTTTTTAACATCGTAAATTTTAATCACTGATATTTAAAATACTCGATTTAATAATATTTTGAACTATTTTAAAATTTACAAATTTGTACAATTGCAAATCTAAAAGTTAAATCAACTTTTCAAAAATTTTAAAAAAGTTGTATTAGTATGAAAAAGTCAAAATTTTTCTATATTTTTAAAATCGATAATTTTAAATCATGGTAAAAAAAAGTTTTTAATAGTAATTCTCCATATCGTTTAACACTAAATTAAAGAATAAAAAAATTAAGAAACTGTTAAAATCTCTAAAAAAATCGAAAAACGATTTAAGAAGTCATAAAATTAGTAGACCATCTTTGAAAATTTTACTCCAAACCACTACGTTAATTTTAGACTTCCAGTGCCTTTTTTCTATTTTAGTATAATGTTTAAAAAAATGTTATCGAATAACCCTTTTTTAATCACTTTGTTAAAAACGTAAATGAGTAAATTTTGCTTTTTACATCACCATTACTTATCAAAATTTTCAATTTTGAGCAGTAATGTTAGCTATGTTAACACACAAAAAGTCCGGTATTTTAACTCTAACTTCTAACTTTTTAGAGGGAGTTTTAAAATCTTCGATTTTACAGGCTGTAAAATATTCGAATTTAAAGGGCCTGTTAAAAAAATCTAGGGGCCCACTTTTTTAAACGAGAGGGCGGCATTTTTTTATTAAAAAATAATGTTTTTTAACACCATAAAAATGGAGGTTTTTATGCATATTTTCAGTTTTTTTACAACAGTGCCTCTGGGAGAAGGGTTTGGATTTAATGGTAACATTTTAGAAACAAACATTATCAATTTAACTGTAGTAATTGGAATTGTTGTTTCATTTGGAGGAGATGCATTACGCTCCTTATTGGAAAATCGAAAACAAATAATTTTAAATAATCTTCAACAAGCAGATCAAAGAGCTAAAGAAGCTCAAGAAAAATTACAGCAAGCAAAAACTCAACTAGAACTAGCAAAAAATAAAGCTAGTGAAATTCGTCAGCAAGGAAATATTACTGCAGAACAGGAAAAAAAACAATGCATTCGTCAAACTCAAGACGATATTATGCGATTAGAGGAATTTAAACAAAACACTTTACGCTTGCAACAACAAAAAGCAATTAATCAAGTTTCACAACAAGTAGTTTCACTTGCTTTAACTCAAGTTAAAGAAAAATTAAATAATCGTTTAGATTCGGCATTTCACGCATCTGTTAATAATTTTAATATTGTACTTTTTACCAATTATAAATCTAAATAAAATGTGCTTATAAAATTGAAAATTTTAAAAAGTTTCAAAATTTTTAAGGGTGTAAAATTTAAAATTGACGTTAATTTAACATAAGTTATCGGCGCTCCTAACCACTTCGTTATCTTCGATTTTAACGCAGCCTTTTAAAAAAACCAGTACTCAAAAAACTACTACTGGCAAGAGCCATAGGTTTTTTTAAAAGAGTCGGTGTGTTTAAAAAAGTATAAGTTTTTTAAATGCAACTGACTACATTAAAATCTAAGATTTTAACGAGTCGGAGTCGAAAATTTTGAACAAAAGTAATTAAAATCTACGATTTTAATGCATTCGAAATTTTTTTTAAACTTTTTTTATCTTTCATTTTAATACTCGTTCAAAACCTTTTTTTAATAAAAAAGGTTTTCAATTAAAAAAAAAAATTTCAATTTTAAACTCTTTTTAAAAAAACCAGTACTCAAAAAACTACTACTGGCAAGAGCCATAGGTTTTTTTAACCACATTAAAATTGAAAATTTTAACACAAGGTTTACCCTTTGCTATTCCTAAAATAAAAATTTTTGGAAATCAAAAATTATTTAGCTTTCATGCTGTTAAAAAATATTCTATTTTTTTTAAAAGATTTGAGTAAGCTTTTCAATGCTGTCAAAATCTTCTTTTAAAAAAACCAGTACTCAAAAAACTACTACTGGCAAGAGCCATAGGTTTTTTTAACTTGAAAGAAAAGCTTGATAAAAAAAAATTTGTTAGCATATATAATTTTTGATATAAATTTAATGGGAAACCTTATAAAAAAATAGGGAGTCTATTTGCCAATGGTTAAAATTCGACCAGATGAAATTAGTAGTATCATTCGACAACAAATTGAACAATATAATCAAGAAGTAAAAGTAGTAAACGTTGGAACTGTTTTTCAAGTAGGAGACGGTATTGCCAGAATTTATGGTCTTGAAAAAGTAATGGCTGGTGAATTATTGGAATTTGAAGATGGTACTGTTGGTATTGCTTTAAATTTAGAAACAAAAAACGTTGGTGCAGTACTTATGGGTGAAGGACTAACAGTTCAAGAAGGGAGTGAAGTTCGTGCAACCGGTAAAATCGCACAAATTCCAGTAGGCGACGGCTATTTAGGACGTGTAGTTAATCCTTTAGCTCGTCCTATTGATGGAAAGGGTGAAATTCCAACTGATGAAGTTCGTTTAATTGAATCAGGAGCACCTGGTATTATTTCTCGTCGTTCAGTTTATGAACCGTTACAAACAGGACTTATCGCTATTGATGCAATGATTCCAATTGGACGAGGCCAACGTGAACTAATTATTGGAGATCGTCAGACAGGTAAAACTGCTGTTGCAACTGACACAATTTTAAATCAAAAAGGCAAAGATGTTATTTGTGTTTATGTTGCTATTGGACAAAAAGCTTCTTCTATTGCACAAGTAGTTAGTGTTTTACAAGATCGCGGAGCAATGGATTATACAATTGTTGTTGCGGCAACAGCTGATTCTCCAGCAACTTTACAATATCTTGCTCCTTATACTGGGGCTGCTCTTGCTGAGTTTTTTATGTATAAAGGTCGTCATACGCTTGTAATTTATGATGATTTATCAAAACAAGCTCAAGCATATCGAGAAATGTCTTTACTTCTTCGCCGTCCTCCCGGACGAGAAGCTTACCCGGGTGATGTTTTTTATCTACATTCTCGTCTTCTTGAAAGAGCAGCTAAATTAAGTGATAAATTAGGTGGTGGAAGTATGACTGCACTTCCAATTGTAGAAACTCAAGAGGGAGATGTTTCTGCATACATCCCAACTAACGTAATTTCTATTACAGACGGCCAAATTTTCTTATCTGGTGATATTTTTAATGCAGGTATTCGTCCTGCAATTAATGTTGGTATTTCGGTATCTCGTGTAGGATCTGCTGCTCAACCTAAAGCAATGAAACAAGTTGCTGGAAAAATGAAATTAGAATTAGCTCAATTTGCTGAATTAGAAGCTTTTGCTCAATTTGCTTCTGATTTAGATCAAGCCACTCAAAATCAATTGGCACGAGGTCAACGTTTACGAGAACTTCTTAAACAGCCGCAAGCTTCTCCACTTTCAGTGGAAGATCAAGTTGCAAGTATTTATGCCGGAACGAATGGATACATTGATAAAATTGAAGTAGATCAAGTTCGTTCTTTTTTAGTAGGATTACGCCAATATTTAGCAACAAGTAAACCTCAATATGGTGAAATTATTAGATCTACAAACACTTTCACACCAGAAGCTGAAACTCTATTAAAGCAAGCAATCGCAGACTTTACTGAAGAGTTTTTAGCAAGTCGTTAAAACTTTGACAAACTAAATCCCAGACCACTACGTTTTTTCCATGAACTGGATAAACTGTAAATCTTTCGATCAATAAGTGGTAAGAAAAATGCCCTTCAAAACAGTAACTGTTTTGAAGGGCATTGCCAATATATTAAAATCTTCTATTGTAACCGGTACGGAGTACCGGCAAAAGTAAGTTAAATTTGTTACCAGACCGCTTAACGCTAAACAGTAAGCTTTTTTTAACTTTAAATAGGTTCTCAATAGTTTCAATCAAATATAATAATATACTAATATCAAATCAAAATTTAGAATTGTAACCTTCATTATCGAAACTCGTTAAAATCTTTTATTTTAAATAGTTTTTTATTTTTATAGAGGGGTTCAAAGGCCACCCTATTAAAATCTTCGACGCGTTTTCAAAAAACGTAGTGGTCTGGGATTTTGACCTCCCAGACCACTACGTTTTTTCTGTGTTAAAAAACTATAAGTTTTTTAAAAAGACAAGAATAAAAAACGTAGTGGTTGTAAAAATCTACGATTTTTCACGGGATTTTATTCTTGTCCATTTTAAAAGGCCAACGAGGGGGGTAGTTGATTTTAATTCCCGTAAAATTAAAATAATGTTAATTTTTTTTGTTATAAAACTTGCAGTCACTTTTTTATAAAAAAGTGACTGCAAGTTTTTAAAGACTTGCAAGATCATTCAGTTCTTCTACACGTCCACTTTTAAATACCACTATTTCATTTGCTACTGTAAGTGCTTCATTATGATCATGTGTAACAAAAACAGTAGTTACAGGTACTTCTGAATGTAAACGACGTAACCAATTTCTTAATTCTTTTCTAACTTTTATATCTAATGCCCCAAATGGTTCATCTAATAATAAAACTTTTGGTTCAATAGCCAATGCTCTTGCTAAAGCTACTCGTTGACGTTGACCTCCCGAAAGTTGAGTAGGAAATCGATTTGCTAATTTTTCTAATTGAATTAATTCCAAAAGTTGTCGAACTCGTATATCTCGAATCAAAGGGTTTATATTTCTAATATCTAAACCAAAAGCAATGTTTTCATAAACTGTCAAATGCTTAAATAAAGCATAGTTTTGAAAAACATATCCAATTTTTCTTTCTTGAATTGATAAAAAAGTAGTATTTCGTCCAGAAAGCCAAATTCGTCCTTGATCAGGTTTTTCTAACCCTGCAATTATTCGTAATAATGTAGATTTACCGGATCCTGATGCTCCAACAAGTGCTACTAAACTTCCTGTTTTAATTTCTAAATTAATATGATCTAGTGCTTTAAAATTCCCAAAATTCTTTGATATATTTTCAACTAAAATACTCATAATTTTTTTTATATTATAAATATATATTTAATATATGTGGGCAGAAAATCATTATGTTAACTAAATTTCTGTCAACAAAGTTGTTGTCAAAAAACGTAGTCCCAACAAAGTTACTAGCGCTGAGCAGCCACTACTTCGTCCCAGGACACCCTACTGGCTACTATGTGCCGTTAAAATCAAAAATTTTAACGGGAACCACTTCGTTGGCCTCCAAACCGGACTGAAAGATGTTAAAAAACCGTAGGTTTTTAGTGAAACGGTAGGGGCAAAGGCCACTTCGTTATCGAAGATTTTAATGGTATCAAACCGGAGCGGAGCAGTTAAAAA